>Ga0070741_10002346_pt1 | contig 51524 bp, 47 predicted proteins | sample Coa_R1_4_FD_66440 | JGI IMG/M metagenome (GOLD analysis project Ga0070741, IMG submission 66440) | Surface soil microbial communities from Centralia Pennsylvania, which are recovering from an underground coalmine fire - Coalmine... | ecosystem: Environmental > Terrestrial > Soil > Unclassified ... | reverse complement strand
GGCGGCCGACACGCCCAGCGCCGCCAATGTCCGCGCCTACGCCGAGATCGTGCGCGAGCGCTCGGTGCTGCGCAGCCTGATCGCCGCCGGCCAGGACATCGCCGAGCTGGGCTACCAGCCGGGCGGCCGCGAACCCGCCGTGCTGATGGACGTGGCCGAGCAGGCGGTGTTCCGCATCCGCGAGCGCGGCGACCGTTCGCAGAGCCAGTACCACGCGATGCAGGACCTGATTCCCGGCATCGAGAACCGCCTGGAGCAGCTGCGCGACAACCCGCAGAACTTCAGCGGCCTGCCCACCGGCTTCACCGAATTCGACAAGCTCACCACCGGCCTGCACCCGGGCGACCTGGTGATCGTGGCCGGCCGTCCCGGCATGGGCAAGACCAGCTTCGCCATGAACATCGCCGAGCACGTCGCCACCGTGGACAAGTCCGCCGTGGCGGTGTTCAGCATGGAAATGTCGGCGGAGCAGCTGGCGCTGCGCGTGCTGTCCTCGTTCGGCCGCATCGACCAGCAGCGTCTGCGCAGCGGCCAGCTCGAGGACCACGACTGGGCCAAGATCGTCTCGGCCGGCGGCCTGCTGCGCGAGGCGCCGCTGTACATCGACGAGACCGGCTCGCTGTCGCCGCTGGACCTGCGCGCCCGCGCCCGCCGCATGGCCGCGCGCCACGACATCAAGCTGATCGTGGTGGACTACATCCAGCTGATGCAGGTGCCGTCGACGCGCGAGAACCGCACCAACGAAATCTCCGAGATTTCGCGCAGCCTCAAGGCCCTGGGCAAGGAACTGGGAGTGCCGGTGATCGCGCTGTCGCAGCTGTCGCGCGGCGTCGAGCAGCGCGACAACAAGCGCCCGCGCATGTCCGACCTGCGCGAGTCCGGCGGTATCGAGCAGGACGCCGACTGCATCGTCTTCGTCTACCGCGACGAGTACTACAACAAGGAATCGCCGGACAAGGGCACCGCCGAGATCATCATCGCCAAGCAGCGTAACGGTCCCACCGGCACGGTGAAGACCGCCTTCCTCGGGCCCTACACGCGCTTCGACAACCTGGCGCCGGAATACATGTACACCTGAACGCTGTCGCCGGTGGTCGGTTCCCGGCAAAAGCCGGGAAGGGGCGCGGGCTTTAAACTGACCACTGGGAACCGATCGCCGACAACTTGATGTCCTACACCCCCCGCGTCACCGCCACCATCGATCTCGCCGCCATCCGCCACAACCTCGGGCGGGTGCGCGCCTATGCGCCGCGGTCGAAGGTGATGGCCGCGATCAAGGCCGACGCCTATGGCCACGGCGCGGTGCAGGTGGGGCGGGCGCTGCAGCAGGCCGGCGTCGATGCCTTCGCCGTGGCCTGCCTGGAGGAGGCCCTGGCGCTGCGCGAGGCCGGGCTGGACGGCGCCATCAACCTGCTCGAGGGCGTGCTGTCGCTTGAGGAAGCCGAGGAAGCCGCGCGCCTGCGCCTGCAGGTGGTGGTGCACGACTTCTGGCAGCTGCAGCTGCTGCAGAGCCTGCCGGCGCAGCGCCCGCTGACCCTGTGGTTCAAGCTGGACAGCGGCATGCACCGCCTGGGCTTCCCGCTGTCGGCCGCCTCCGCCCTGTTCGAAGCGGTGCGGCAGCGGCCGGACTGGCAGCTGGCCGGCTGGATCACCCACCTGGCCTGCGCCGACGAGACCGCCAACCCCATGACCCTGCGCCAGCTGGAGGCCTTCTCCCGGGCCCTGGGCGACCTGCCGGGGCCGCGCTCGGCGTCCAACTCCGCCGGCCTCATCGCCTGGCCGGGCGCGCGCCTGGACTGGGTGCGGCCGGGACTGATGCTCTACGGCGCCAGCCCGCTGCCGGGCAAGTCCGCCGCCGACCTGGGCCTCAGACCCGCGATGCGGGTGGAAAGCCGCCTCATCGCCGTGCATCAGCTCGAGGCCGGCGAGACGGTGGGCTACGGCGCCACCTTCCGCTGCCCGGAACGGATGCGGGTCGGCGTGGTGGCGGTCGGCTACGCCGACGGCGTGCACCGCATCCTGCCCAGCGGCGCGCCGGTGCTGATCCACGGCCAACGCGCGCCGATGGTCGGGCGGGTGTCGATGGACATGATCACGGTGGACCTGCGCGAGCTGCCGCAGGCCGTGGTGGGGGACACCGTCACCCTGTGGGGGGACGGCCTGCCGGCCGAGGAAGTGGCGGGCTGGGCGGGGACGCTGGCTTACGAACTGTTCTGCGGGCTGACCAACCGGGTGCACTTCGTTCACCAGGGGTGAGCCGGGGCCGGCACGCATGCGGCCACTCGTGCGCGCCCCACGGTTTTACCCCTGCGCCTTGCGCTCCGGCCGCGGAGCGCAAGGCGCCGCGGGAGGGCAGTTCCCGGTCTTGTGAACTTTCGAGGCAGTGACCGCACCGATCCTGCGCTGCGCTCAGGACGACGGGAGGCCAATCCTCACTCCGGATGCCCGGCCTCCGCCTTCCACTTCAGCAGCAGGTGGTCCAGCGACAGCTTGCCGCCGCCGGCGATCGCCAGCCAGGTGAAGATCGCGAAGTAGGCGCTCTCGTCGAAGCCCAGCAGCGTTTCCAGCGAATCCACGTCCGCCCACTTGGCCGACTTGATCGCCACCAGCATGGTGACGGCCAGGGCGCCGCCCGAGATGCGGGTCAGGAGGCCGATCAGCAGGAAGATGCCGCCGAAGAACTCCACCCCGGAGACGAAGGGGGTGAGCAGGTGCGGGAAGGGGATGTTCCAGCTGACGAAGTTTTCCTCGATCTGCGGCAGGTTGTTGAGCTTGCCCCAGCCGCTCCACAGGAACACCCAGCCGACCACGATGCGCGCCAGCAGCGGCCCGGCGGGCAGCAGGTATTGCGCCACGCGTGCCGGCCAGCCGATCAGCCAGTTGATGATAAAGCCCATATCCGCGCCTCCGTTGTTGGTCGCGCTACCTTAAGGGCTGGGACGGCGCGGGGGTATGGCGGGCCGTCCGCGGTTCATGACGCTGCGTTCGACGGCCGCCGCCCCGGCAAAAGGCGGGAAAAGCGGCTCAGGCGCCGAGCAGGAAGGTCATCTTGGTGCCGACCAGGTCGATGGTGTCGCCGTTGCTGAGCTTGCGCGCCTGGGCGTCGATTTCCTGGCCGTTGACCAGGGGGTGCTGGCCGCCGCTGGCGCCGCCGACATGGACGATGTAGTAGCCGTCGGCGCGGCGGGTGATCGCCGCCACCTGCACGCCGGGGCGGCCGATGGTGGTGAGCGCCTTGGTCAGCTCGAGCTCTTTGCCCATGTTCGGGCCGGACGCCACCTTCAGCTTGCCCACCAGCGGCTTGCCGCCGGAGGGCGCTTCCTGGCCCGGGGCCGCGGCGGCGGCCTTGTTGACCTGGGATTCGAACGCCGCGCCCATCTGGCCGGGGCGCAGGATCATGGTCTTCTCGAAGTCGTCTTCCTCGCCGGCGGCGGCTTCGCTGAGGTATTTCAGGGTGTTGCGGCCGATCGAGACGGTGTCGCCGTTGGCCAGCGGGTGCTTGGCGACCTGCTTGCCGTTGACCATGGTGCCGTTGGTGCTGTTCAGATCCTCGAGGAAGGAGTCGTGCAGGATGGTGATGACCACGGCGTGCCGGCCGGACACCGCCTTGTCGTTGAGGCTGATGTCATTGTCGGGGTGGCGGCCGATGGTGATGCGCTCCTTGGTGAGCGGGAAATCCCGCGTCGCCCCTTCCGCATCGGTGATGATGAGCTTGGCCATGTCAGACTGTCCCCGTTCCCTTGTTCGTTCCGCTCAAAACCATTCGATCAGGCGTTCATACCACGGCCGCTTGTGCGGAAATGCCGCGTCCACCCGCGCCAGCACGACCGAAACATTGTCCCTGCCGCCGCGCTCATTCGCTTTGCGGACAAGCATTTCCGCAGCAGTGTTGAGATTATCAGCAAACTCGACCAGGGTTAAGCGGATGGTTTCGTCGTCGAGCATGTCGGTGAGGCCGTCGGAGCAGAGCAGGATGATGTCGCCCGGCTCCAGGCCCTCCTCGATCAGGTCCACCTCGACCGTGGCCTCCACCCCCAGAGCGCGGGTCACGATGTTGCGGCGCACCAGCTGCATCGCATCCTCGCGCGAGTAGTGGCCGCGGGCCACCAGCTCCTCCACCAGGGAGTGGTCGCGGGTGATCTGCTCCAGCCGGCCCTTGCGCAGGCGGTACAGGCGCGAGTCGCCGGCGTAGGCGATCGACATGCGGTCGTCGTGCAGCAGGGCCACCACCGCGGTGGTGCCCATGCCGGCGCACTGCGGCTGGCTTTGCGCCACCTGGTAGATGGTGGTGTGGGCCGTTTCCAGGGCCTGGCGCAGCAGCAGGGATTCGACGCTGTAGCCGCTGTCCTCGTCGACCTGGCCGTGCTTGAGGCGGGGCCACTCGCGCCGCACCGCGTCGATCACCGAGGCGGTGGTGATGCCGCTGGCGATCTCGCCGGCGTTGTAGCCGCCCATGCCGTCGGCCAGCACCAGCAGGCCGATCTCGCCGTCCTCGGCCACCGAGTCCTCGTTGTTGTCGCGCACCTGGCCGACGTCGCTGAGCAGCGCGGTCGCAATCTTCCCCTTGAGCGCCATCGGCACGCGCCCCGCGCCTTAACCCAGCAGCCCGCGCAGATCCCGGGCGAAATCGCGCCCGGCGGCGTAGCGTGCTTCCAGCTGCTTCTGCAGCGCGCGGCCGATGATGGTCTCCAGCTCCGGCGGCAGGTCGGGCCGCAGGGTCAGCAGCGGCGCCTGCGGCTCGTTGGCGATCTTGAACATCAGCGTGGCCATGGAGTCGGCCTGGAACGGCAGCGCCCCGGTCAGCAGCTGGTACAGGGTCACGCCCAGCGAGAACAGGTCGGAGCGGCCGTCGACCTTCTTGCCCGAGAGCTGCTCCGGCGACATGTAGCTGGGCGTGCCCAGCACCATGCCGGTCTTGGTCTTGCTGCTGTCGGTGATGCGGGCGATGCCGAAGTCGGTCAGCTTGATCACGCGCGTGTCGCTGAGCAGCATCATGTTGGCCGGCTTGATATCGCGGTGGACCACGCCGTTGCCGTGGGCGTAGTCCAGCGCGCTGGCGGCGTCGGCCACCAGCTTGATCACCTCTTGCACGTCGAGCAGGGCATTGGGCTTGGTGTGGCGCACCAGGTCGTAGCCCTTGATGAATTCCATGGCGATGTAGGCGAGGTCGTGCTCCTCGCCGGCGTCGTAAATCGAGACGATGTTGGGGTGCGACAGGCGGCCCGCGGTCTCGGCCTCGCGGAAGAAGCGCGCCTTGACCTCGGCCAGCTCGTCCGGCTCGAACTCCTGCGACAGCGCCATGGTCTTGATCGCCACCATGCGGCCGATCTTCGGGTCCTTGCCCAGGTAGACCACGCCCATCGCGCCCTTGCCCAGCTCGCGCTCCACCTGGTAGCGGCCGAGCATCGGCTTCTCCACGTCGGCGCCGCCCATGATCAGGGTGCCCGAGGCGGTGCTGCCGCCGCCGCGGCTGCCGCCGCCGAGGATGATGGTGCTTTCCATCTTCTTGGCGCGCGACAGCTTCTCCTGCACGTCCTTGAACTTCGGGTTGTGCTTGGCGATGTACTCGTAGACCGCGCCGGACTTGTTGAACTGGCGCTTGCGCTCGAAGTCCAGCGCCAGGTTGTACATCAGGTCGAGCAGGCGGTCGTCGACCGGCTCGACGCGCTTGAACTTGTCGAAGGCCATGTCGAGCTGGCCCTGGCCCTGGAACGCCAGTCCCAGCATCTTGTTGCTCTCCGCGCCCTCCGCCTCCGAGGTCTGCTTGAGCTTCTCGGTGATGCGGAACTTCTTCACCGTCATGAACAGGTGGCCGCTGAACAGCAGGGCCATCGGCGTGGTCAGCTGCAGCCACAGGGCGCTGCCGGTGAGCAGCACGAACTCGGCCACGAACAGCGCCACCAGCAGGCCGAGCGTCACCAGGAAGGCGGCCAGCGCCGGCAGCCGCGGCATGGCGAAGGCGAGGTAGGCGGCGAGCAGCAGGAACAGCGCCGTCTCGACCCAGCGGGTCCAGCCCGGGTGGCTGTAGAAGTCCTGCTGCAGCAGGCTGGAGATGGTGTGGGCCATGGTCAGCACCGGCGCCATCGCCGCCGACACCGGGGTGGGGAAGCTGGTGCCGACGCCGCGCGCGGTGGGGCCGATCAGCACGATCTTGTCCTTGTACTTGGCCGGCGGGATCTTGCCGGCCATGACGTCGTAGAACGAATCCACCTGGAACGGCTGCTGGCCGTCGTGCGCGTCGTAGAAATGCGTGTACATGCGCAGGTTGGGATCGGTGCCGATGGTCAGGCCGCCGAGCGTCACGCCCTCGCCGAGGCGCACCTCGATGTCGGCCGGCTTCAGGTTCAGCGCCTGCGCCACGATCAGCAGCGACAGCGAGGGGTAGAACTCGTCGAAATGCTGCACCACTAGCGGCTCCTGGCGCAGGGCCCCGTCCGGATCGAGCGGCGTGATCAGCACGCCGACGCCGCTGGCCGCCGCGCCGAGCTCGGTCACCGGCAGCTGGGTGTTCTCGTCGTTGGTGGGAATGGGCAGGGCGCCGCTGTTGCGGGCGTCGACGCGGTTGACGATATGGGTCAGGGCGAAGCGGCGCACGTAGTCGGGCAGCGGTTTGTCCGGGCGGCCCTGCGGCCGGCCGGGCTCGAAGGCCATCGGCAGCAGCACGTTGCCGGCGCCGGCGAGGGCCTGGGCCAGCGAGTTGTCGGCGGCCAGGCGCTTGCGCGCGGCGTCGAGCTTGGCGTTGAGCGCCTCGATGTTCTTGCTGTACTCGGTGGCCAGCGAAGATTCGCGGTAGGCCTTGGCGATACCGGCCACGGCGCGGTCGTGCTGCGCCGTGTCCTGCAGCATGACGTTGAAACTGTCGATCTCGGCGGGGATCTGGGTGGTCAGCGGCGAGGCCTGCAGGGTCTTGGCCAGGTCGTCGATCACCGCTGCGCCGCTGTCCTGCTCGGCCTCGGAGTAGAACACGGTGCTGCCGATGACCTTGGCGCCGCCGGCGCGCAGCTTGTCGACCAGCTGCGCGTGCAGGGTGCGCGGCCACGGCCAGCGGCCGATATTCTGGATGCTCTGGTCGTCGATGGTGATGACCGCGATGCGGTCCGACGGCGTGCGGCTGCGCTCGCGCACGCCGAGGTCGTAGGTGGACCGCTCCAGTCCCTGGAAGGCGGTGCCGAAGATGCCGTAGGCGAAGACGGCGAACAGCGCCGCGAACGCCAGTGCCGCGAACCAGTCGGAGCGAAAGAACCCTTGCTTCATTCCAATCCCCATCCGCACTTTCGTTCTTATCCCCCGCATACTACAGTTTTTCGGGGCTCGTAATGCCCCTCATTTAGGGCAATACGGCCTCCAATGGCGAAATCCGTCACGTCTCGCAAAACGGTCTACCTGTGCCAGGACTGCGGCGCCTCGTTTCCGAAGTGGCAGGGACAATGCGGCGAGTGCGGCGCCTGGAACACCCTGGTGGAAAGCGCGGCCGCCGCGCCGGCCCGCGGGCGCGGCGCCGCCCTGGTGGCGGCCGGCGCGGTGCAAAAGCTGGACCAGGTGGCGGAGGAGGAGACGGCGCGCATCCCCACCGGCCTGTCCGAGCTGGACCGGGTACTGGGCGGGGGCGTGGTGCCGGGGGCGGTGATCCTGATCGGCGGCGATCCGGGCATCGGCAAGTCGACCCTGCTGCTGCAGGCCCTGGCGGCGCTGGAAGGGCGCCTCAGTACGCTTTACGTCACCGGCGAGGAATCGCTCACCCAGGTCTCGCTGCGGGCGCGCCGCCTTGGCCTGCCGCGGCTGGACCTGCCGGTGCTGGCCGAGACCTCGCTCGAAAGCATCCTCGACACCCTGGCGCGGATCCAGCCGGGCTTCGTCGTGCTGGACTCGATCCAGACGCTGTATACCAGCGCGCTGGAGGCGGCGCCGGGCTCGGTGTCGCAGCTGCGCGAATGCGCGGCGCAGATCGTGCGCTACGCCAAGGCCCAGAAAAAGGGCGGCGGCTGCGCCATCGTGCTGGTCGGCCATGTCACCAAGGAAGGCGCCATCGCCGGGCCGCGCGTGCTGGAGCACATGGTCGATACCGTACTGTACTTCGAGCACGATGCCGGCAGCCGCTACCGCATCGTGCGGGCGGTGAAGAACCGCTTCGGCGCGGTCAACGAGCTGGGCGTGTTCGCCATGGGCGACAGCGGCCTGCGCGAGGTGAGCAATCCTTCCGCGCTGTTCCTGTCGCGCCACGAGCAGCCGGTGCCGGGCAGCGTCATCACCGTCACCCGGCAGGGCAGCCGGCCGCTGTTGGTGGAGGTGCAGGCCCTGGTCGACGGCTCGCAGGCCGGCAACCCGCGCCGCGTCGCGCTGGGCCTGGAGGGCAACCGGCTGGCGATGCTGCTGGCGGTGCTGCACCGCCACGCCGGCATTGCGCTGTCCGACCAGGACGTGTTCGCCAACGTGGTCGGCGGCATGCGCATCCAGGAGACCGCCGCCGACCTGCCGCTGCTGCTGGCGGCGCTGTCCTCGTTCCGCGGGCGCGCCGTGCCGCACGACCTGGTGGTGTTCGGCGAGGTCGGCCTGGCCGGCGAGATCCGCCCGGTCCAGGGCGGCGAGGAGCGGCTGCAGGAGGCGGCCAAGCACGGCTTCAAGCGCGCCATCGTGCCGGAAGCGAACCGGCCGCGGCGCAGCGTCAAGCTCGACATGGAAGTCCACGCGGTGGCGCGCCTGGACCAGGCGCTGGGGCATCTCTAGAACCATCACTTCACCGGCTGCCGGGGGACCGAGTCATGCATCCGAACATCGAGCTGCTGCAGCGCTTCTACCTTGCCTTTTCAAGGCGCGACCACGCCGCGATGGCGGCCTGCTACCACCCGCAGGTGCACTTCACCGACGAGGTGTTCGACCTGCATGGCTGGAAGGCCGCGGCGATGTGGCGGATGCTGTGCGAGCGCGGCGCCGACCTCCGCGTCGAGTTCGGCAACCTGCAGGCCGACGACCGCGGCGGCCGCGCGCATTGGGAGGCCTGGTACAGCTTCAGCCTGACCCGGCGCCAGGTGCACAACGCCATCGACGCCGAGTTCGAGTTCCGCGACGGCCTGATCGTGCGTCACGTCGACCGCTTCGACTTCTACCGCTGGGCCCGCCAGGCGCTGGGCCTGCCCGGGCTGCTGCTGGGCTGGACCCACAAGGTCCGCGGCAAGGTCAGGGCCACCGCCGCCTCCAACCTGGAGGCTTTCATCGCCAGGGAGAAGCTCGGCCCCTGAGATGTCCGCGGCGACAGCCAGGCGGCGAAGCAGGCGCCGGGAACGCTAGCGCGTCGCCGCGGCCGCGGCGGCGGTGCTGGCCGCGGCCGTCGCCGGCCGGATGCGCGCGGTCTTTACCGCGTTGGCGCGCGTGTCGGTGATCTCGATCTGGTAGTTGCCAACCTCCAGGCGCCGCCCCGGCTTGGGCAGCTCCTGCAGCTTTTCCAGCACCAGGCCGTTGAGGGTCTTGGGGCCGCCGGTGGGCAGCTTCCAGCCGAGCGAGCGGTTGAGCGAGCGCACCGTCACCGAGCCATGCACCAGCACGCTGCCGTCGGCGTCGAGGTAGACGTTCTTGACCCGCGTCGCCGGGTCCGAGGTGAATTCCCCGACCACCTCTTCGAGGATGTCCTCGAGCGTGACCAGGCCCTGGATGTCGCCGTACTCGTCGACGACGAAGCCGATGCGGCGTTTCTGGTCCTGGAAGTTCAGCAGCTGCTGGTTGAGCGGCGTGCCCTCGGGAATGAAGTAGGGGTCGCGCACCAGCTGCAGCAGGGTTTCCTGGCGCAGCTCGCCCTGGGCTGCCAGGCGCACCAGCTTGCGCAGGTGGACCACGCCCTTGAGCTCGTCGATGGAACCGTCGAACACCGGCAGGCGCGTATGGCTGCTGCCGGTGATCACCTCCAGGGTGCGCTCCCAGGGCTCGGAGATGTCGATGCCGATGATCTCGTTGCGCGGGATCATGATGTCCTCGACCGTGGCGCGCTCCAGGTCGAGGATCGACAGCAGCATGCGCTGGTGGCGCTGCGGGATCATCGCCCCGGCCTCGGCCACCACCGAGCGCAGCTCCTCGGCCGACAACGAATGCTGCGCGGCGTCCTCGGGGCTGACGCCGAACAGGCGCAGCAGGCCGTTGCTGAGCAGGTTGACCAGCACCAGCACCGGGTAGAGCAGTTTCTGCAGCGGCCAGTAGATGAAGGCCGAGGGCTGGCCGACGCGTTCCGGATACAGCGCCGCCAGGGTCTTAGGCGCGGCCTCGGCGAAGATCAGCAGGACGAAGGTCAGGGCCACCGGGGCGATGGCGGCACCGGCCTCGCCGCCGAGGCGGAAGCCGATGATCAGGGCCACCGAGGCGGCCATGGTGCTGGTCAGCACGTTGCCCAGCAGGATCAGGCCGATCAGGCGGTCCGGGCGCTCCAGCAGGGACTGGGCCAGCTGCGCGCTGCGGCTGCCCTGCTTGGCCGCGTGCTTCAGCCGGTAGCGGTTGAGCATCATCAGGCCCGTCTCGGAGCCGGCGAAGAAGGCGGCCAGACAGATCAGGGCGAACAGCACCAGCAACAGCGCGTAGAGGGGTATACCGTCCAAAAAACGCTCATCGGGGGGAGGGCGCGGACCCCCATAGTTACGTAAAGCTGGCGCCCCCTGTCAAGCGCTGCGGTGCAGCAAACGGCGCCGCCCGGCGCAAAAGGCCGCCGCCGGTGCCGCTAACTCCAGTGGATATTGAAGATTTGTTCCAGCACCAGCTTGCTGCCGAAATAGGCCGCCACCAGGGTGGCATAGCCGGACAGGGCCCAGCGGATCGCGGTGCGGCCGCGCCAGCCGTAGCGCAGGCGGCCCCACAGCAGCACGCTGAAGATGACCCAGGCGCTGGCGGTGAGGACCAGCTGGGCCAGGTGCTCGCCGTGCAGGTCGGGGATGATCAGCAGGCCGGTGCAGAGGGTCAGGGAGAGCAGGAAGAAGCCGACAAAGATCAACTGGAACAGCAACTTCTCCATGGTCTGCAACGGCGGCAGGCGGCGCGCCAGCGCGATGTTGTCGGGACGGTGCAGGATGCGGTCGAGGATGGCGATGCCCAGGGCGTGGATCGCCGCCAGGGTCAGCAGCCCGGCGCTGAGCAGGGACAGGATGATGTGCACGCCCAGGCGCCAGTCGTCGAGCGGGATCGGATTGCCGTCGCGCCCCGGCAGCAGCGGCAGCAGGGCGCAGAGCGCGGCGAACGGGTAGGTGACCACGCCCAGGGCCTGCAGTGGCTCGCGCAGGCAGAACACCCACAGCATCAGGGCCGAAAGCCAGGCCAGCAGGGAGGCGACCTCGCCCACGCCGATCAGCATCTGGCGGCCGAACAGGGTCTGCTCCAGCAGGGCGCCGGCGTGCAGGAGCAAGGCCAGCGGCAACAGGGCGCGCTGCCACAGGGCGTTGGGCCGCGGATCGCGCGCGGCCCTCCAGGCGGCCGCGGCGTAGAGCAGGGCTGCGATGAGGCTAGGAATCAGGGGCATGAAGGAAGGGTCTCGTTCACCCTTCAAGATAGCATCGGCGCGCCCAGAATACACAGCAGCGGCGCACGGCCGGCGCCGGACCCCTATGCTAGTATCCGAGCAAACTTCTTAAAAAAGTCGCGATGCGGATCAAAGTGTTAGGGTGCAGTGGAGGGATCGGCCCCGGACTGCGTACCACCGGCTTGCTGGTGGACGATGAGATCCTCATTGACGCCGGCACCGGTGTCGGCGACCTCAGCCTGGCGCAGATGGCCCGCATCAGCGACGTGCTGCTGACCCACTCGCACCTCGATCACGTCTGCGGCCTGGCCTTCATGGCCGACAACCTGTTCGGCCTGATCGAGCGCCCGCTGCACGTGCATGCCATGGCCGAGACGGTGATCGCGCTGCAGGATCACCTGTTCAACTGGAGGTTGTGGCCGGACTTCACCAAGCTGCCGGACGCCGACCACCCGCTGATGACCTTCCGCACCATGCCCCCGGGCGTGACGCAGGAGCTGGGCGGGCTGAAGGTGACGCCGTTCGAGGTGCTGCACACGGTGCCGGCGGTGGGCTACCTGATCGACAGCGGCGAGGGCGTGTTCGCCTTCAGCGGCGACACCTATGCCGACGACCGCCTGTGGGATTTCCTCAACGCCCAGCCGCGCCTGGACCGGCTGATGATCGAGATCGCCTTCCCCGACGAGGATGCCGAGCTGGGCCGAATCGCCAGGCATTTCACGCCCGGCCTGCTCGGCCGCGAGCTGGCCAAGCTGCGCCACCGCCCCAAGCTGTTCCTGACCCACCATAAGCCCGGCACCGAGCGCGCCATTGAGCAGCAGTGCCTGAGCGCCCTGGCCGGCTGGGACTACAGCCACCTCAAGCGCGGCGACATCATCCTGTCGTAGTGTCGTCCTGACAAGAACGGCGCCATCCATGGCGCCGACTATTCAAACAAGCAGGCTACGCAGCGGGTAAACTGCTCTATCTCACGTCTCTGCCTCACGCCTCTCCATGTTTGAAAACCTCAGTTCCCGCCTGACCCGCACGCTCGACGCGCTGCGCGGCCAGGGCCGCCTCACCGAGGACCAGGTCAACAGCGCCGCGCGCGAGCTGCGCATGGCCCTGCTGGAAGCCGATGTGGCCTTGCCGGTGGTGCGCGACTTCGTCGAGCGGGTCAAGACCCGCGCCGTCGGCCAGGAGGTGACGCAGAGCCTGACCCCGGGCCAGGCGCTGCTGCGCATCGTGCAGCAGGAGCTGACCGAGGTCCTCGGCGGCACCGCCGAGCCGCTCAACCTGCGCACCCAGCCGCCGGCGGTCCTGCTGATGTGCGGCCTGCAGGGCTCGGGCAAGACCACCACCACCGGCAAGCTGGCGCTGCGCCTGCGCGAGGTCGACAAGAAAAAGGTGCTGGTGGTGTCCTGCGACGTCTATCGCCCGGCCGCCATCGAGCAGCTGAAGATCGTCGCCGCCGGCGTCGGCGTGGAGTGGTTCCCGAGCGAGGCCGGGCAGAATCCGCTGGAGATCGCCCGCGCCGCGGTGGAGTACGCGCGCAAGCAATACCTCGATGTGCTGATCGTCGACACCGCCGGCCGCACCGCGATCGACGAGGAGATGATGCGGGAGATCGCCGCGCTGCACGCGGCGCTCAACCCGATCGAGACGCTGTTCGTGGTCGACTCGATGACCGGCCAGGACGCGGCCAAGACCGCCAAGGCCTTCTCCGAGACGGTGCCGCTGACCGGCGTGGTGCTGACCAAGGCCGACGGCGACTCGCGCGGCGGCGCCGCGCTGTCGGTGCGCCATGTCACCGGCAAGCCGGTCAAGTTCATCGGCGTCGGCGAGAAGTCGCCGGCGCTGGAAGTGTTCCACCCGGACCGCATCGCCTCGCGCATCCTCGGTCAGGGCGACGTCCTCGGCATGATCGAGGAGACGGCGCGCAAGGTCGACGCCGAGTCCGCCGCCAGGCTGGCCAGCAAGCTCAAGAACAAGAAGACTTTCGACCTGCACGACTTCCGCGAGCAGATGCAGCAGATGCAGAACATGGGCGGGGTCGAATCGCTGCTGGAGAAGCTGCCGGGCGGGGCCAAGATGCAGGCCCAGCTGCAAAAGGTGCAGCCGGAGAAGGAGATCAAGCGCGCCCTGGCCATCATCAACTCGATGACGCCGCAGGAGCGCCGCTTCCCGGACCTGATCAAGGCCTCGCGCAAGCGCCGCATCGCCGCCGGCGCCGGGCTGGAAGTGCAGGAGGTCAACAAGCTCCTGCGCCAGTTCGAGCAGACCAAGGAAATGATGAAAAAGCTGGCCGGCGGCGGCATGGCCAAGATGATGCGCAGCCTGGCGGGGCGCCTGCCGCCGGGCATGATGCGCTGAGGCCGGTTCCCCGAGGCGCCTTGCCATCTGCGCAAAGGCGCAAGGAAAACAAGGGATTAAGCCGGGATTCCTGCGCTTTGCAGCGCGCCGTTGCGGCTTTGCGCGCGGGGCAGGCGCCTGGCGGGTGCCGATGCGCAAAGCCTTTGATTTTTGGGGCTCCTCCCGCTAAAATCCCGTGCTTTCGCGCACGCTGGCGCGGACCATCCGTAAGTTTGGCAGAGAGTTTGAAAACATGGTGAAGATTCGTCTGGCTCGCGCCGGCGCCAAGAAGCGTCCGTTCTACCACGTCGTGGCGACCGAAAGCCGGTCCTCGCGCGACGGCAAGTTCATCGAGCGCCTGGGCTACTACAACCCGAACGCCAAGGGCGGCGAGCAGAAGCTGGTGGTGGACACCGCCCGCGTCGAGTACTGGAAGGGCAAGGGCGCCCAGATCTCCGAGCGCGTCGCCTTCCTGGTGAAGGGCGTGGCTCCGGTGGAGAAAGCGGCCTAAAGGTGACCCGCAAGGTCACCCTCGGACGCATCGCCGGCGTCTTCGGCGTGCGCGGTTGGGTCAAGCTGCAGTCCTACACCCGGCCGGCCGAGAACCTGCTCGATTACCCGCGCTGGTGGCTGAACACCGCGCAGGCCTACGAGGCCAGGCTGATCGAGGGAAGGGTCCACGGCGCCGGCCTGGTGGCGCAGATCAGCGACCCGGCCGGAGCGCCGATCGACGACCGTGATGCCGCGGCGGCGCTGATCGGCACGGAAATCCAGGTGGAGCGCTCGGCATTGCCCAAGGCTCCGCCCGGCAGTTACTACTGGGACGACCTGGTCGGCCTGGAAGTGGTTTCAAACGCGGGCGAGCCGCTCGGGCGGGTGGCCAGCGTGATGGAAAACGGCGCGCAGGACGTGCTGGTGCTGGAAGACGGCGGCAAGGAACGGCTGATTCCGTTCGTGGTCGGGCCGATCATCCAGTCGGTGGATCTGGAGTCCGGGCGCATCGTCGCCGACTGGGCGCCGGATTACTGAGGCGGCCGGTGAAGATCGAAATCTTGACCCTGTTCCCGGAGCTGGTGGAACAGGTGGTGCGGTTCGGCATCCCCCGCAAGGCGGCGGAAGCCGGTGTGCTGGAGGTGAGGGCGCGGGACATCCGTGAGTACAGCGCGGACCGCGACCGCCGGGTGGACGATCGGCCTTACGGCGGCGGCCCGGGAATGGTGATGGAAGCCGAGCCCCTGGCGCAGGCGATCGCCGCGGCCCGGGAAGCGGTGGGCGGGATGGCCAAGGTCATCGCGCTCAGCCCGCAGGGCGAGCCGCTGACCCAGCAATGGGTGCGGCGGCTGGCGCAGGAGCCGGCGCTGGTGCTGTTGTGCGGCCGCTATGAAGGGCCGGACGAGCGCGCCATGGGCGCGGTGGACGTGGAGCTGTCGCTGGGCGATTTCGTTCTCTCCGGAGGCGAGTTGCCGGCGATGGCGCTGGTGGATGCGGTGTCGCGCTGGTTGCCGGGCGCGCTGGGCCACGAGCAGTCGGCGCAGAACGATTCGTTCAGCGCGGGGCTGCTGGACCATCCGCACTACACCCGGCCGGAGCATTGGCGCGGTCTGCCGGTGCCGGAAGTATTGCTGTCGGGCGACCACGCCAAGGTGGCGCGCTGGCGGCTGAAGCAGGCGCTCGGCGCCACGTGGCTGAAGCGGCCGGACCTGTTGCAGGGGCTGGAGCTGAGCCAGGAACAAACGAAGCTGCTGCGGGAATTCATCAGCGAAAGCGACCCAGCGCAGCGGTGATTGAGTGGTCCGGCTAAGGATGGCCGGACGTTACGAACCGGGACGTTCGAAGGACATTAGGAAGACTTAACATGAGCAACATCATCCAGCAGCTTGAAGCGGAGCAGATGCAGTCCAAGACCGTCCCGGATTTCCGCCCTGGCGACACGGTCGAGGTCAAGGTGAAGGTCAAGGAAGGCGACCGCGAGCGCCTGCAGGCCTTCGAGGGCGTGGTCATCGCCGTCCGTTCGCGCGGCCTGAACTCCGCGTTCACCGTCCGCAAGATCAGCCATGGCGAGGGTGTGGAGCGCGTGTTCCAGACCTACAGCCAGCAGGTCGCCGAGATCGTGGTCAAGCGCCGCGGCGACGTCGCCCGCTCCAAGCTCTACTATCTGCGTGGCCTGGCCGGCAAGGCCGCCCGCATCAAAGAGAAGCTCAGCTAAAGAGCGACCGGACCGGCTGCTCCGGTCCCGCTTCGGTTGCAAGGCCGGCGCCGCGTTGCGGCGCCGGCTTTTTTGCGCGCATCCGTTTTGCAGAGCCCGCCGGCACGGCCATCGCGCCGTCAAGCCCCGCGGCGCCTGCTAGCGGATCAGCCGCTCGGCTTCGATGAAGCGGCCGGGCCAGGGCTGGTCCTCGATATGGATCACCGATACCTGCTTGCCCGCCGCCGGCGCGTGCACCATCTTGCCGCGCCCCAGGTAGATCGCCACGTGCAGCGAGTTGGGGCTCCTGTCGAAGCGGTAGAACAGCAGGTCGCCCGGGCGCGCCTCGTCGAGGTCGACGCGCGAGCCGGCCTTGCGCAGCGCCGTGGTGTTGTGCGGCACCTGGATGCCGGCCTCGGCATAGCTGTAGGCGACCAGCCCGCTGCAGTCGAAGCCTTCGGGCGTATCGCCGCCGTAGCGGTAGGGCCGGCCGACCTGGCCCAGGGCGGTTTCGATGATGGTCTCGCGCGCCGCCTTTTCCGGGCCGCTGCCCATGTTGGCGCAGCCCTGCAGCAGCGCCGCCAGGGCCAGCAGGATCGCCAGCGGATACAGCCGTGCGGACATCAGGCGGCGGGCGGCTGCGTGGCCTGCATGGAGGGCCGCTGCGCGAAGCTGAAATACCAGCTGGCCAGGCGTTCCCGGCCGTGGCGCCATTGCAGCTGCGGCTGGCGGAAGTCGAGGTAGCCGAGCGCGGCGCCGACCGCGATCTCCACCATGCGGACCGGGCCCTCGTGCAGCAGTTCGCCGGCGTCCAGGTCCAGCGCGTCGAGCGCGCGGTTGATCGACCCCACCTGGCGGTCGAGCCAGCCCTGGTAGGCGAACTCCGGCGGCCGCATGGCCTGCTCCAGGCGCATCGCCACCGCGGCGTCGATGATGCCCTCGGCCAGCTGCTGGCGGCGCAGCAGGGCCCAGCGCTGCGCGCCGCGGGGCAGGGTGGCCAGGCCGCGGCCGCGGGTCAGCAGGTATTCGACGATCAGCTTGCTGTCGGGAAGGGCCTCGCCCTTGTCGGTGACCAGGGTCGGCACCTTGCTCAGCGGGTTGGCGGCGAGGAAATCGGCGCCGGCGTTCCAGGGATCGACCACCGCCTCCTGCACCAGGTCGACCAGGCCCAGCTCGCGCACCACCATGCGCACCTTGCGCGCATACGGCGAGGTCAGGCTCAGGTACAGCTTCATTTTCATCGCCCCGCTCCTGGCATCCGGCCCGGTTCTGGCGGCGGGCGCGTAGCCGAAGCTTGCCCGGCCGGCCGGGGAATGGCAACGCGGGCGGAAGCGCCAAAAAGAAAAATCCCGGCCGGGGCCGGGATTTTTCCAGACTGCACGCTCGAACGGTCCCGTCGTGGCCGACCGGCTGCCGGACGGGATCTTTCGCTACTCGACGGGGACCTGCTCCGGTATTTTGTCGAGGAACTTCTCGGCGTCGAGCGCGGCCTGGCAGCCGGTGCCGGCCGAGGTGATGGCCTGGCGGTAAACGTGGTCCATCACGTCGCCGGCGGCGAACACGCCCGGCACGCTGGTCTCGGTGGCGCCGCCGTTGCTGCCGCTGCGCACCTTGAGGTAGCCGTTGTGCATCTCCAGCTGGCCCTCGAACATCGCCGTGTTGGGGGAGTGGCCGATGGCGATGAACACGCCCTTCACCGCGACGTCGCGGGTGGTGCCGTCGTTGTTCCTGATGCGCGCGCCGGTGACGCCGGAGGCGTCGCCCAGCACCTGATCCAGGGTCGCGTTGAAGACGATCTCGACCTTGCCCTCGGCGGCCTTCTTGAACAGCTTGTCGTGCAGGATCTTCTCGCCGCGGAACTTGTCGCGGCGGTGCACGATGGTGACCTTGTTGGCGATGTTGGCGAGGTACAGCGCCTCTTCCACGGCGGTGTTGCCACCGCCCACCACCAGCACGTCCTGGCCCTTGTAGAAGAAGCCGTCGCAGGTGGCGCAGGCGGAGACGCCCTTGCCGCGGAACGCCTGCTCCGACTCCAGGCCCAGGTACATGGCGCTGGCGCCGGTAGCGATGATCAGCGCGTCGCAGGTGTATTCGCCCTGGTCGCCCTTGAGCTTGAACGGGCGGTTCTTCAGGTCCACCTGGTGGATGTGGTCGAACACGAACTGCGTGTCGAAGCGCTCGGCGTGCTTGCGCATCCGCTCCATCAAGTCCGGACCCATCAGGCCGTGCACGTCGCCGGGCCAGTTGTCGACCTCGGTGGTGGTCATCAGCTGGCCACCCTGCTCCAGGCCGGTGACCAGCACCGGCTTGAGGTTGGCGCGCGCGGCGTAGACCGCGGCGGTGTAGCCGGCGGGGCCGGAGCCGAGGATGACCAGACGGTGATGCTTGCTCATGGCGTTCCTGAGTATGAGGCGGATGCGGTGAGAATGACGGTTTGGAAATATCCCCTCCCGGAAGTCCGGGAGGGGGTGCCGCTGACGCGAATGCTTACAGGGCTTCGGCGTGCTTGGCCAGGTAGCTGGCCACGCCTTCGGCGGTGGGCTTCATCGCTTCGTCGCCCTTCTTCCAGCCGGCCGGGCAGACCTCGCCGTGCTGCTCGGTGAACTGCAGGGCGTCGACCACGCGCAGCAGCTCGTCGACCTCGCGGCCCAGCGGCAGGTTGTTGACGACCTGGTGCTGCACGATGCCGTTCTTGTCGATCAGGAACGAGCCGCGCAGCGCCACGCCGGCCTCCGGGTGCTCCACGCCGTAGGCCTTGGTGATCTCGTGCTTGACGTCGGCGACCATCGGGAACTTGACCTCGCCGATGCCGCCCTTGTTGACCGGGGTGGCGCGCCAGGCGAAGTGGGTGAACTGCGAATCGATCGACACGCCGACCAGCTGCACCCCGCGCTCCTCGAACTGCTTGATGCGGTTGTTGTGCGCGATGATCTCGGACGGGCAGACGAAGGTGAAGTCCAGCGGCCAGAAGAACAGGGCGACGTACTTCTTGCCCTTGTAGTCGGACAGCTTGAAGGTCTCGGTAATCGAGCCGTCGCCGAGCACGGCGGCGGCGGTGAAGTCGGGGGCGGGACGGCCGACGAGTACGCTCATCATCAAACTCCTTTGAACGGTTGAATATGCGGGTGCATCCAAGCGACGCAATGGATGCGGAACAGTGCAGCTCAAGACACGGTCGAAGCTCAGCCCGCACCGTGCGAGAGGCATTCTAGGTGCCGAAGCACGATATAACCAGATAAATGTTTTTATCCGATGAATAGACAGTTGCTATCGAGCAGGGTTCTGCCGCGCCCCTGCCGGGATGGCCTGCCGCGGGCCCTGGCCGGACACTCTCCGGTCGGCGCCAAACTGGCCAGGGGCGCCGTTTTGCGGCGTTCCCGCCACCGCCGGCTGGGGGCCGTGCCATACTTGCGCCAGGAATTTTCCGCCGCTTTCCCCTGAAACTCCCTCAATGAGCGAAACCAAGAATCCCGTGCTGCGCTTCTTCGGCTGGATCGGGCGCATCCTGGTCGGGCTGTACCGCCTGGTCTTTGCGCTGTGGATCGTCGTCATCCTCGGCCTTCTCTGGCTGGTGTTCCAGGGCGGCCCGCCGGTGCATGTCGAGAACAACGTCGCCCTGGCCCTGATTCCCACCGGCAACGTGGTCGACCAGACCAACAGCACCGGCCAGAACCTGCTGCGCCAGCTGGGGCAGACCAAGCCGTCGCAGACCCTGCTGCGCGACCTCACCGCCGCGCTGACCGCAGCCGCCACCGACGCGCGCATCCCGTTCGCGGTGCTGCGCCTGGACGAGATGGAGTCGGTCGGCCTGCCGCAGATGCAGGAACTGGCGGTGGCGATGAAGAAGTTCCGCGCCGCCGGCAAGCCGATCTACGTCTACGGCGAATCCTACGACCAGAACCAGTATTTCATCGCCGCCCAGGCCGACGAGGTTTCGCTCGACCCGATGGGCGCCCTGATGCTGCAGGGCTACGGCGTCTACGGCAACTACTTCAAGGACGGCCTGGACAAGCTCGGCGTGCAGATGAACGTGTTCCGCGTCGGCGAATACAAGTCGGCGGTGGAGCCGTTCCTGCGCAACGACATGTCGCCCGAGGCCAAGGCCGCCAACCAGGCCTGGCTCAACGACCTGTGGGACGTCTACAACCAGTCGGTGTCGAGCGCGCGCAAGCTGCCCGAGCGCGCCGCCGACAGCTACGCCCGCAACTTCGCCCCGGAGCTGCTCAAACGCGCCGGCGACGCCGCGCCCTATGCACTGGACGCGCACCTGGTCAACCGGGTCGAGACGCTGGCCCAGTTCCGCAAGCGCATGTCGGACAAGGTCGGCTACGACAAGGACAAGGGCAGCTTCCGCCAGATCGGCTTCAGCGACTACCTGCGCGCGGTCAAGCGCGAAGCCAAGCCGCCGCCCTCCACCCGCATCGCGCTGGTGGTGGCGCAAGGCGAGATCGTCGACGGCGAGAGCGACGTCGACAACGCCGGCGGCGACACCATCTCCAGCCTGCTCGACCAGGCGCGGCGCGACGACGACGTCAAGGCGGTGGTGCTGCGCGTCAATTCGCCCGGCGGCAGCGTCTTCGCCTCCGAGAAAATCCGCCGCGCGGTGGAGGCGCTGCAGGACGACGACAAGCCGGTGGTGGTGTCGATGGGCAACCTGGCCGCCTCCGGCGGCTACTGGATCTCCATGGCCGCCTCGCAGATCTGGGCTGAGCCTTCGACCATCACCGGCTCGATCGGCATCTTCGGCCTGATCCCGACCATCGACCAGCCGCTGAACAAGCTCGGCATCCATACCGACGGCGTCGGCACCACGCCGCTGGCCGGCGCCTTCCGCATGGACCGGCCGCTGACGCCGGAGATGAAGGTCATCGTCCAGTCGTCGATCGAGCGCGGCTACCACGAGTTCATCGCCGGCGTGGCCAAGGGCCGCAACCTGCCGGTGGACAAGGTCGACAGCATCGCCCGCGGCCGCGTCTGGAGCGGCGTCGCCGCCAAGGGCCTGGGCCTGGTCGACAACCTCGGCGGCATCGAGGACGCCGAGGCCGCCGCCGCCAAGCTGGCCAACCTCAAGCAGGGCGGCTACCGCATCCAGGAGCTGCAGCCGGAGCGCGACGTGTTCGCCGGCTGGATCGGCAAGCTGCTCGGCGGCTCGCACGCCGACCTGTCGTTCCTCGCCGACCTGCTGCCGCAACACAGCGCCGTCAAGGCGCCGCTGGAGGACGTGGCGCAGCTGCTGCGCAGCTTCAACGATCCGCGCGGGGTCTACGCCTACTGCTTCTGCACGCCCACGCCCGCGGGCGGGGCGCGCTAGCAGGGGCCTGGATGCCCTACGCCGAGCTGCCGGGCGTCCGCCTCCACTACGAGGAAGCGGGCCGCGGCGAGCCGCTGGTGCTGCTGCACGGCATCGGCGCCAGCCGCACCGACTGGGAGTACAACGTGCCGGCTTTTGCCGGCCACTATCGCGTCATCACGCCGGACCTGCGGGGCTTCGGCCTGTCCGAGCGCTCCGGCAACTACAGTGTCGCCACCTTCGCCAACGACATCTGGCTGCTGCTGGAGCGGCTCGGCGTGGACGGCTTCCACCTGATCGGCCATTCGATGGGTGGGGCGGTGGCGCTGCAGATGGCGGTGGACCGTCCCGCGCGGATCCGGCGGCTGGTCGCCGCCGACACCCTGCCGAGCTTCCAGGCCAACAGCTTCGGCAAGCGCATCCTGTTCGCCTACCGCTACCTGATGATGGGCGTGTTCGGGCCGCAGCGGCTGTCCAGCGCGGTCGCCGCCAAGCTGTTTCCCAACCCGGACCAGCAGGCGTTGCGCGACCGCGCCACCGCCGGCGGCCTGGCCAACGACCGTGGCGTCTACCTGGAAACGCTCAAGGCCCTGCTCGGCTGGAACGTGCTGGGACAGCTGGAGCGCCTGACCATGCCGGTGCTGGTGGTGGCGGCGGAGCACGACTACTTCCCGGTGAGCGATGCCGAGGCCTTCGCCCGCATGCTGCGCGACGCGCGCCTGAAGATCTTCGCCGGCATGCACCATGCCCTGCCGCTGGAGGCGCCGCAGGCGTTCAACACGGCGGTGCTGCGCTTCCTCGCGGGAGAACCGGAAGGCAAGGCGATGAAGCACCGCGTGGCGGATCGCCTGGTCCGCGAAGCCAGGGGCTGACAGCGATCCCGCGCGAAGCCGCCTAAGCGCCGGCAGCCGCTTCAACGAGTTTTGCCGGCGGCCCGGCGGGACGCCGTGGCGGCTACGCCTGGAAGCGCATCGACAGGTCCACCGCCCGTACATGCTTGGTGATGGCGCCGATGGAAATGCGGTCGACGCCGGTCTCGGCGATGGGGCGGATATTGTCGAGCGTGGTGCTGCCGGAATACTCGATCACGGTCTTGCCGCCGTTCTGGCGGTGGGCGCGGGTCAGGGCCACCGCTTCGCGCAGCAGGGGCAGTGGAAACTCGTCCACCAGCAGCAGGTCCACGTCCGCTTCCAGCGCGGCGCGGGCCTCGTCGAGGTCCTCGGCTTCGGTCATCAGCGGCACGCCGGCGTCCAGGGCCCGGGCGTTGGCGATGGCCTGGCGGATGCCGCCGGCCGCGGCGATGTGGTTTTCCTTGATCAGGATGCCGTCGTAGAGGCCGATGCGGTGGTTGACGCCGCCGCCGAACACCACCGCGTATTTCTGCGCGTTGCGCAGGCCCGGCAGCGTCTTGCGCGTGTCGACGATCCTGGCGCCGGTGCCGGCGACCGCGTCGACGTACTTGCGCACCGCCGTGGCGGTGCCGGACAGGGCCTGCAGGAAGTTCAGCGCGGTGCGCTCGCCGGTGAGCATCGCGCGCGCCGGCCCGCGTAGCGTGCACAACTGCTGCTCGGCCTTCACCGCGGCGCCCTCCGCCACTTCCCAGCGCACCTCGATGCCGCGGTCGAGGCGGGCGAAGACCTCGTCGAACCAGGGCTGGCCGCAGATCACCGCCGCCTCGCGCGCGATGACATGCGCCACGGCGCGCTGCTCGGCCGGCACCAGGCGCGCGGTGACGTCGCCGCTGCCGATGTCCTCGGCCAGCGCGTGCTGCACGGTGGCGTGCAGGTCGTCCGGGATCAGATAGGGCGGGCGTCTCATGTCAGCGCGAGGTCGTGGGCATGGCGCTCAGGTTAGCAGGAATTCGAGCAGCGCCATCTGGGCCCACAAGCGGTTTTCCGCCTCGTCGAACACCACGCTCTGCGGGCCGTCGATCACCTCGGCGGTGACTTCCTCCTCGCGGTGGCAGGGCAGGCAGTGCATGAACACCGCGTCGGCCCTGGCCCGGGCCATCAGCGAGCGGTTGACCTGGAACGGCGCCAGGATCTGGATGCGCTCGGCGCGCTCGGCTTCGCGGCCCATGCTGGTCCAGGTGTCGGTGACCACCAGGTCGGCGCCCTCCACCGCCTTGAGCGGATCGTCGATCAGCGCCACCGACTTGCCGGCGAACTGCAGCACCGACGGGTCGGGGCGGTACTGGTGCGGCGTCGAGGCGCGCAGGGTGAAGCCGTAGAGCCTGGCCGCCTCAATCCAGGAATTGCAGACGTTGTTGCCGTCGCCGACCCAGACCGCGACCTTGCCTTTGGGGTCGCCGCGGTGCTCGATCCAGGTCTGCACGTCCGCCAGCAGCTGGCAGGGGTGGTGCAGCTCGGACAGGCCGTTGATCACCGGCACGCGCGAGTGCCGCGCCAGCTCCTCCTGGTCGGCCTGCGAATCGTTGCGGATCATGATCGCGTCGCACATCCGCGACAGCACCTTGGCGGTGTCGGACAGCGGCTCCTCGCGCCCCAGCTGGGTCTGCGCGGTGGCCAGCATCAGGGCGTGGCCGCCGAGCTTGTGCATGCCCACTTCGAAGGAAACGCGGGTGCGGGTCGAGCTCTTGGCGAAGATCATCGCCAGGCTGCGGCCCAGCAGCGGCCGGTGCTCGGGCTTCAGTCCGGTCTTCAGCGCGGTGGCGCGCGCCACGATGCGCTGCGCTTCCGCCGCGGAAAGGTCGCTCAACTTGAGAAAATGCCGTGCCACGCTTCGCTCGCAGTGGACGTCCTGTCCGGGATGCCTGGCATCCTGTGCCAGGACGTGTTGGAAAAAGCCGCTCCAAAAAGCAAAAGGGCCGCCCCGTTACAGGGCGGCCCGGAAAAGCTTACCGCAATTTTCAGCCGAGGTTCTTTTCGGCGAAGCCCCAGTTGGCCAGGCTCCAGAAGTGATCCAGGTAGGTGGCGCGGGCGTTGCGGTAGTCGATGTAATAGGCGTGTTCCCACACGTCGCAGGTCAGCAGGGGCTTGTCGGCGGTGGTGAGCGGGGTGGCGGCGTTGGAGGTGCTGACCACGGCCAGCGAGCCGTCCGGCTTCTGCACCAGCCAGGCCCAGCCGGAGCCGAAAGTGCCGATCGCGGTTTCGGTGAACAGCTTCTTGAAGTCGTCGATGCCGCCGAACTGCTTGACCAGGGCGTCGGCCAGCTTCTTGCCCGGCGCCGCCTGCTTGGGCGTCAGGCTGTTCCAGAAGAAATTGTGGTTCCAGATCTGGGCCACGTTGTTGAACAGCTTGCCCGAGGACTTCTTGACCGCGTCTTCCAGCGAGGCATTCTCGAACTCGGTGCCGGCGATCAGCTTGTTGGCCGTGTCGACATAGGTCTTGTGGTGCTTGCCGTAGTGGTATTCCAGCGTCTCGCGCGACATGTGCGGCTCGAGCGCTTCGCGTGCGTAGGGCAGTTCGGGGAGGGTAAAGGCCATGACGTCCTCTATCTTGAACGTGGGGGGTTCGGTTTCGTCCGCCGCACACCTTAGGGCAGGGGTCCGCTAAATTCAATACCGCAGAACAGTGGACCGACCCCGCCGGGCAAGGTTCCGGCGCCGGGCGGCCCTTGAAAACTTTCTTCCGCGCCTCAGCTTAGGCCCTGTAATTATTTCCCGGTCCCCGCCGGGCCGCTCCCGAGGTGGTAAAATACGCCTTGCAGTTGTCCCGCCCCGCAGTGTCGAGTGAGTAACACGATGGACGTCCTTGAACGGATCAAGCAGCAGGTCTCCGAGAACCCGATCATCCTCTACATGAAGGGTTCGCCCGATTTTCCGCAGTGCGGCTTCTCCGCGCGCGCGGTGCAGGCGCTGAATGCCTGCGGCGTGGAGTACGCCTACGTCAACATCTATGAAGACGAAGAGGTCTACCGCACCCTGCCGAAGTTCGCCAACTGGCCGACCTTCCCGCAGCTCTATGTCAAGGGCGAGCTGGTCGGCGGCTGCGACATCACCCTGGACCTGTTCCAGTCCGGCGAGCTGAAGAAGATGCTGGAAGAAGCGGTGGGCAAGAAGCAGGCCGCCTGATTCCCGCCCGCTGCACCAAAATCGCCCGCAGATGCGGGCGATTTTGTTTGCGCCGCGTCGTGTGCCGGGCGACCGCGCTGCCGGCTTGAAGCCGGCTACGGCGCCAGCAAGGCGCCCGCCACTTCCTTGCTTTTCGCCGGCCCCGCCAGCAGCTCCACCAGCCGGAGCGCGAAGGCCATTGCCGTGGCCGGTCCCTGGCTGGTGATGAAATGGCCGTCGACTACCACCGGCTTGTTCACCCAGCGCGGCAGTTTTGCCTTGAGGGCCGGATAGCAGGTGGCCTCGCGCCCGTCGAGCAGGTGCTGCGGCGCCAGGGTCAGGGCGGGGGCGGCGCAGATCGCGGCGAGCCAGTGCTGCGCGTCGTTCTGCTGGTGCAGCATCTCCACCAGCGGCATGTTGCGGCCGAGAGCCTCGGCGCCTTTCTCGCCGCCGGGCAGGACGATCAGGTTGTACTTGTGGCCGAGCGTATCGAGCAGGCGCTTGTCGGCGTGCAGGCGCACGCCGCGGGTGCCGCTGACGGCCAGTTCCGATTCGATGCTGGCCAGCGTCACTTCCACTTCGGCGCGGCGCAGCACGTTGACGATCGTCACCGTTTCCAGGCTTTCCGATCCGTGCGCCACCGGTACCAGGGCGGTTGGGGTTTTCATCGACGACGCTCCCTGCAGGGCCGCTTCCGGCTCCTAGCCTACGCCGTTTGCGGCGGCCGGGCGACGTGGCGGTCGCGGTTCCATTCCATGCACAGTCCCGCCGCGCTGTTGTCCCTCGCCCGATGCGGTACGCGGTGCTCCCCGCGCCCGGCCCTGCGTGAAAAGGACCGGCCGCGGCAGGCCATGCAGGTGGACCGGAGGCCTCCTGGGGCGGTGCTAGAATGGTTCGATCAAGGACCCCAGATAACGTCGGCGCAAGGCCGAGGAGAAGGATTCCCCATGAGCACCGCGTACCGCCACATCAAGATCCCCACCACCGGCGAGAAGATCACGGTCCGCAACGGCAAGCTGCATGTGCCGGAGCAGCCGATCGTCGGCTATGTCGAGGGCGACGGCATCGGGCCGGACATCACCAAGGCCTGCCTGCGCATCTGGGACGCGGCGGTGGACAAGGCCTACGGCGGCAAGCGCCGCATTCACTGGTGCGAGACCTTCCTCGGCGAAAAGGCTGCCGGCCTCTACGACGGCAACTACTGCCCGGACGAGACGCTGAAGGTGCTGCAGGAACTGGTGGTGTCGATCAAGGGTCCGCTGACCACGCCGGTCGGCGGCGGCTTCCGCAGCCTCAACGTGGCGCTGCGCCAGGACCTCGACCTTTACGCCTGCGTGCGCCCGGTGCGCCACTACGCCGGCGTGCCGAGCCCGCTGAAGCGGCCGGACAAGGTGGACATCGTGCTGTTCCGCGAGAACACCGAGGACGTCTACGCCGGCATCGAGTACAAGACCGGCACGCCGGAGAACGCCAAGGTGGCGGAATTCCTGCGCAAGGAGATGAAGGCCAAGTTCTTCGAGGGCGCCGGCATCGGCATCAAGCCGGTGTCCGAGTTCGGCAGCAAGCGCCTGGTGCGCAAGGCGATCCAGTACGCCATCGACAACGGCCGCGAGTCGGTGACCCTGGTGCACAAGGGCAACATCCAGAAATTCACCGAAGGCGCCTTCCGCAACTGGGGCTACGAGGTCGCCCGCACCGAGTTCGGCCAGGTCACCATCACCGAGGAGCAGCTCTACGGCGAGTTCAAGGGCAAGCTGCCCGAGGGCAAGATCGTCATCAAGGACCGCATCGCCGACATCATGTTCCAGATGATGCTGCTGCGGCCCGAGGAATTCGACGTCATCGCCACCACCAACCTCAACGGCGACTACCTGTCCGACGCCATCGCCGCCGAAGTCGGCGGCGTCGGCATCGCGCCCGGCGCCAACATCGCCGACCACGTCGCGGTGTTCGAGGCGACCCACGGCACCGCGCCCAAGTACGCCAACCAGAACAAGGTCAATCCCGGCTCGCTGCTGTTCTCCGGCGTGATGATGCTGGAGTACATGGGCTGGAAGGAGGCCGCCGACCTGATCACCCTGGTCTATCCGGAAGTGGTCAGCGACGGCATCGTCACCTACGACTTCGCCCGCCAGATCGACGGCGCCACCGAGGTCAGCACCAGTGCCTTTGCCGACGCCCTGATCGAGCGCATCCGCGGCGGTGTCGACATCGACGCCAAGCGCCGCGCGCAGAAGGAGCAGCTGGCCAAGGAGCGCAAGCAGCGCGAGATCCGCCGCCTGCTGCAGCCGATGGAGGAGATGCTGGAGACCGGCCGCGTGCCGCACACCGTCGGCGACCTGATGACCCGCGCGCTGATCACCGTGCGCGGCGACGAGACGGTGGAGCAGGCGATGCATGTGATGACCGACAACAACATCAGCTCGGTGGTGGTGGAGCCGGATGCCAAGGGCGAGTGGGGCATCCTCACCCGCCGCGACATCGTCGCCAAGATCGTGCGCGGCGGCGGCAAGAACCCCGCCACCACCAAGGTCCACGAGATCGCCACCCGTCCCGTGGTGTCGGTGCCGGCGGAGATGAGCATCCGCGAGGCCGCCGGCCGCATCTCCGACAGCAACCTCAGCCGCTTCACCGTGGCGCAGGGCAAGGAGGTCATCGGCATCGTCACCGAGACCGACATCTTCAACGCGGTCGAGAAGTACGGCTGGGTGGTGGAGTGAAGGAGCGGTGGTCGGCGGCCCGTTGCCGGTTGCCGGTCGGCAGCCGGGGAGCCGCACCGCCGTTGCCGGCAACCGATAACCGCCAACGCTTCAGCGCATGACGTCCACAGGGCTTCCGCCGCCGCCTGCCGGCATCGGCCTGCTGGTCATCGGCGACGAGCTGCTGTCCGGCAAGCGCGCCGACAAGCACCTGCCGCACGTCGTCGGCCTGCTCGCGGCCCGCGGCATGGCACTGGGCTGGGCGCAATTCCTCGGCGACGACGAGGCGCAGATCGCGGAGGCCATCGCCGCGGCGCGGGCGCGCGGCGACACCGTGCTGTCCTGCGGCGGCATCGGCGCCACGCCCGACGATTGCACCCGCCAGGCGGCGGCGCGGGCCTTCGGCGTGCCGCTGCTGCCGCACCCGGAAGCCGTGGCGCTGATCGAGGCCGAGTACGGCGAGCGCGCCCGTCCCAACCGCGTGCTGATGGCGCACTTCCCGCAGGGCGCCGGCCTGATTCCCAACCCGGTCAACCGCGTCGCCGGCTTCTCGATCGGCCGCTGCTATTTCGTGCCCGGCTTCCCGGAGATGGCCTGGCCGATGCTGCAATGGGTCCTCGACGGCCCCCTGCGCGGCCTGCAGCGCCGCGATCCGCCGCTGGAGTATTCCCTGCGCGCCCTCGGTTCCAGCGCCGAGGGCGACCTGCTGGACCTGATGGAGGCCACCCTGCGCGAATTTCCGGGGGTGAAGCTGTCGAGCCTGCCGTACCGCGGCGACGGCAGCCGCCCGCGCCACATCGAATTCGGCATCAAGGGGCCCGCCGCCCAGGCCGCCGCGGCGTTTACCTGGTTCCGCCAGCGCCTGGCCGAGCGCCCCGGGGTCGGCATCGAAGACCTGCATGTGCCTTGAGCGCTTCCGGGCTACCGTTCGTCCCGCCCGGGTCCGGGCGGCGTGCGGTGCCAGCCTAGGCTTCCCGTCATGACGGCTCCGGAGCTAGACTTGGGCGGCAGGGAAGGTGGGTCCCATGGAATGGAGGGTTCCGGTTTGCGCGTAGTCTTGCCCAGGTTTGCCCTGGCTTGCGCGCTGTTCGCGGCGGCTGCCGGCTGCGCCTTGCTCGGCGCCTGGCGCCTGGGCTGGGCGTGGCTGATCCAGGTGGTGCCGAGCCAGCCGGCCGAAGTGCCGCTCACCGCCCTGTGCCTGTGCGCCTCCGCCGTGATCCTGCTGGCCTGCGCCGCCTGCGCCAACCGCCAGTCGATGCTGCTGCGGCGCGGCGGGCGCCTGTTGGCGGTGCTGCTGGCCGCCGTCGGCGCGGTGGTCATGGTCGAATATGCGCTGGGTTCCGAGAGCAGCATCGGCAACCTGCTGTACGCCAGCCGCGTGCGCGCCGCCGCGCTGGATTACGACGGCCGGCCCTCGCCGCAAACCGCGCTGAGCTTCGTGCTGTTCGGCGTGGCCGCCTGGCTCTATTTCGGCCGCCGCCGCGACCGCTTCGACCTGGCCGATGTCGCCGCCGCCGCCTGCCTGTTCCTGCCCGCGGCGGCCCTGCTCAGCTTCGTCTTCGATTTCGACCGCCTCGGCCAGCCCGAGGCCGGGGTGCGCTTCGGCATGCCGCCGCTGGCGGCGCTGAGCATGACCCTGCTCGCCGCCGGGTTGCAGAGCCTGCATCCCGGTCGCGGCCTCGCCAGCCTGCTCTCGGCCCAGCCCGATGGCGGGCTCGCCAGCCGGCGCCTGCTGCTGGCGGCGGTGCTGGTGCCGGTGCTGTTCGGCTACCTGCAGGTCTGGGCCATCCGCCAGGGCTACATCGACCTGTCGCTGGGCGTGGCCATCACCGTGGCCGCCTCGGTAATGGTGTTCATCGTGCTGCTGATCCGCAACGCCGAGCTGATCATGCGCCTGTACGTGGAGCAGCGGCACCAGCTCGCCCTGCGCGAGGAGCAGGCGCGCCGCGAGGCCGCCACCGACGCCCTGACCCTGCTCTACAACCGCCGCGGCTGGGAGCAGTGCCTGCTGATCGAGGAGCAGCGCAGCCAGCGCGAGAACCTCGACGCCGGCGTCTTCATCATCGACCTCGACGGCCTCAAGGCCATCAACGACCGCGAGGGCCATGCCGCCGGCGACGCCTTCCTGCAGCGCGCCGCCCAGGCCTTGCGTGGCTGCGTGCGCCGCCGCGACGTGGTGGCGCGGGTCGGCGGCGACGAATACGCCTTCCTCGCCACCGAACTCGTGCCCGAGGTGGTGCCGGCGGTGGAGGAGCGGCTGCGTCGCGCGCTCCAGGCGGTGGGGGTGTCGGCCTCGATCGGCTATGCGCTGCGCAGCACGCACGGCAGCCTGCCCGGCGCGGCCGAGGCGGCGGACCGTGCGATGTACCAGGACAAGCGGACGCGCAAGCAGGGCCGGGAGTTCAGCGGCGGCATGCAGCCGCTGCATGGCTGAGGCTTCGCGCCGGGGCGACGACCCGATGCCGGCGCCGGCCTGACCTGCCATCCGGCCGCAGGTGCGCGGCGCCGGTGTTCAGCGCCCAGCGGGCTTTTGGACCATCCGTCAATCAGGGCAGGCCGGCCAGCTTCGTCCGCGGCCGCGCCGCGATGCTGAACCCATGCCCGTGCTCGAGCAGGTACTCCAGCCACTTGCCCAGCATGTGATTGCGCGCCCACTGGTCATGCAGGAACTTCCCCGCCTCCGGGTCGCCCTCGTCGGCGGCGAGCCAGGGCAGGCGCTTGCCGCAGTGCAGGGCCTCGGCGACGCGGGCATCGCGGTAGACCTTGATCCACATGTCCGGCTCCAGGCGCTTGCCCTCGGGGCCGTTGAACTCGTAGGTCAAGCGAAGCTCTGAGGTATACGGCGCCCGCTCCACCGTCGTGAGGATCAGAGGCAGGTCGGTGGCGCTGCGCGACACCGCGCGCTCGTAGGGCAGCTCCAGCTCGGGAATCAGACGCTCGAGCAGGACGTAGTTGCGCTCGTACATGTCCAGCAGGTGCGCGATGCGCCGCGGCCGCCCGCAGCAGGGGCAGCGTCCGGCATATGTGGTGTCGAGTTGCATGAACGAAATATAAGATACGGTTCAATGGCGCGACAACGCGCGCGGTCAAGAGAAAAACCATGCCAATCCGCGAACTACAGACCAAGCCTTACTCGGACCAGAAATCCGGCACTGCTGGACTACGCAAGAAGGTTGCCGTGTTCCAGCAGCCGCATTATCTCGAGAATTTTTTGCAGTCTATTTTCGATGTCGAGACCGGTCTGCGCGGCAAGACCCTGATCATTGGGGGCGATGGCCGCTTTTACAACCGCGACGCGATCTACACCGCCATCGCCATGGCCGCCGCCAACGGCGTGGCCAAGGTCATCGTCGGCCAGGGCGGCCTGCTCTCCACTCCCGCCGCCTCGCACCTGATCCGGCTGCACAAGGCCGGCGGCGGCTTCCTGTTCACCGCCAGCCACAACCCGGCCGGGCCGGACGGGGACTTCGGCATCAAGTTCAACATCGCCGGCGGCGGCCAGGCCCCGGAAGGCCTCACCGCCCGCATCTACGAGCACAGCAAGACCATCCAGCGCTACCGCATCGCCGACGGCGCCAACTTCGACCTCGACCGCCGCGGCGCGCAGAAGCTGGAGGAGATGGAGATCGAGGTGGTCGACTGCGTCGACGACTACGCCGCGCTGATGCAGACCCTGTTCGACTTCGACCGCATCCGCGACTGGATCAAGAAGGGCGGCACCCTCCGCTTCGACGCCATGCACGCGGTAACGGGTCCCTACGCGCAGCGCATCCTGGTCGAGCAGCTCGGCGCGGTGCCGGGCTCGGTGATGAACGCCTGCCCGCTGGAGGACTTCGGCGGCGGCCACCCCGATCCCAACCTGATCTACGCCAGGCACCTGGTGGATCTGGTGCACGGCCCCGGCGCGCCCGACCTGGCCGCGGCCAGCGACGGCGACGGCGACCGCAACATGATCCTCGGCCGCGGCATCTTCATCTCCCCCGGCGACTCGCTGGCGATGCTGGCGGCGCACCTGGACAAGCTGCCGGGCTACCGCGGCGGCCTCAAGGGGCTGGCGCGCTCGATGCCCACCTGCCGCGCGGTGGACCAGGTGGCCCGGGCCCTGGGCGTCGAATGCCACGAGACCCCGACCGGCTGGAAGTTCTTCGCCAACCTGCTCGATGCCGGGCGCCTCACCCTGTGCGGCGAGGAGAGCTTCGGCACCTCCTCTTCGCACGCGCGCGAGAAGGACGGCCTGTGGGCGGTCCTGGCCTGGCTCAACGTGCTCGCCTACAGCGGCCAGTCGGTGCGGGAGATTGCGGCCCAGCACTGGCGGCGCTTCGGCCGGCACTACTTCGCGCGCCACGACTACGAGGGCCTGTCCGGCACCGTCGCCACCACCGTGATGCAGGCGCTGGCCGACGCCACCGCGCACCTGCCGGGCCGGAAGTTCGGCGACTGGACGGTGAGCCAGGCCGACGAGTTCAGCTACCAGGATCCGGTCGACGGCAGCATCGCGGTCAGCCAGGGACTGCGCGTGGTATTCGGCGACGCCGCGCGCATCGTGCTGCGCCTGTCCGGCACCGGCACCGAGGGCGCCACCCTGCGGCTCTACCTGGAGCGCTACGAGAGGGCCGAGAGCGCGCTGGACTGGGGCGCCGGCGAAGCCCTGGCCGGCCTGGCCGGCGTCGCCGAGCAGGTCACGCGCATCGCCGAGCTGACCGGGCGCAAGGCGCCGGATGTGGTGACGTAACGCCGTGGCCGGTTGCGGCTTGCCGGTCCACAGCAAAACGCCTGCGTCGGCCGACGCAGGCGTCTCGCAACCGACAGCTGACAGTAATTAACGACGGATCACTGACAACTGCTTCAGCCTTTCTGCCGCTCGCCGCGAGCCTCGCTGCGGCACTGCGCGGCGGCGCCGTCCTTCTCGGCCTGGCAGCCGTCCGGATGGGCGCTGCAGTAGTACTGCGCGTCCGCTAGGTTTTCCTTCAGGCACTTGTCGTACTTCACGCCGTGCACCGCCTTGCTGCCGTGGTGATGGTGGTGCTTGGCCATCGGAGCGGGGGCGGCCGGAGCGGCCGCGGGCGCGGTGGTGGTGGCCGGATCCTGGGCGAGCGCGGCGCCGCACAGCAGCGCGGTGCTCAGGGAGAACATCAGGGCAATGCGGTTGCTCGGCTTCATCGGACAGCCTCCATGGTCGTTGGCGACGGGCTTTGTTCGGGGGACCCGACACCTGAATTATGCCGCAGCTCGGCCCCCGGTGCGCCCGCGGCCGCCGCGGAGGCCGATTTTGCCCCTGTTGGACCTCAATCGGGCACGCCGAGTTTCTTGTGCACCGCCGGACTGGTGGTGGTGTACTGCAGGTGCACCTTCTCGTTCGGGAACAGCTGGTGCTTGATGGCGAAGGCCGCCAGCGCGCCCTCGTGGAAGCCGGAGAGGATCAGCTTCTTCTTGCCCGGGTAGTAGTTGATGTCGCCCACCGCGTAGATGCCCGGCGTCGAGGTCTGGAATTTCTCGGTGTCGACCTCGATCTGGTGCTTGTTCAGGTTCAGGCCCCATTCGGCGATCGGGCCGAGCTTGGGGCTGAGGCCGTAGAAGGCCAGGATGTGGTCGGTCTCGATGACATGCTTGGCCTGGTCGATGCCGGTGACGTTGAGCGAGGTGAGGCGGCCGTCGGTCTCGCCGTAGCCCAGGGCGGTGCCGAGGATCATCTTCGCCTGACCGGCGTCGCACAGTTCCTTGAACTTGCCGACCGAGGCCGGGGCGGCCTTGAACTGGGCCGAGCGGTGCACCAGCGTCACCGAGGCGGCCTTGCCGACCAGGTTGAGGGCCCAGTCCAGCGCCGAATCGCCGCCGCCGCAGACCACCACCTTCTTGCCGTGGTGCAGGCTCGGGTCCTTGACGCGGTAGAACAGCTGCTTGTCGTCGTATTTCTCGATGCCCTCCAGGCGCAGCAGCACCGGCTGGAACGCGCCGACGCCGCCGGCGATGATCACCGCCCTGGCCTGGAACTCGGTGCCGGCGGAGGTGACGACGCGGAAGCTGCCGTCGTCCTGCTTCTTCACTTCCTGCACCTGCTGGCCGAGGTGGAAGGTGGGCGAGAACGGCTTGATCTGCTGCGTCAGGCGCTCGACCAGCTCCAGCGCGCCGACGGTGGGAAAGCCGGGAATGTCATAGATGGGCTTGTCCGGATACAGCTCGGCGCACTGGCCGCCGATGATGGGCAGGGCGTCGATGACATGCGCGCGCATGTCGAGCAGGCCCAGTTCGAATACCTGGAACAGGCCGCAGGGGCCCGCGCCGACGATCACCACATCAGTCTGAATCATGGAAGTCCCGAATGTCTGCGTGCTTTTTGAGCGCGCCGGCCGGCGGCCGGCATCTCGGACGGAACGGCCGCGCGGGCCTTCCGGACGGGCGCAGCCGGCCCGGCCGGGGTGGCTGCTGGCCAGCAGTTTAACGCCTGCGCGGCGGCGGGAATCACCCGTTGGGGGTAGTCGGGGAAGGCGGAGCGGACGGACGGCGCGGCGGCCAAGTGCCCTTCCCTGGGCCGTTGGTCCGTGGTGCGATGCGTTGCACGGAGTCTGGGCCGGCTCTCTTACGCCCTGATGACGCGGGCGTGACCGCGGCTCAGCGGCGCAGCCCCTTTTCCTGGATCACGGTGGCGGCGATCTCCTCGATCGACATGTTCGCCGAGTTGACGAAGGGCACGTTGCGGCGGCGGTACAGCTGCTCGACCTGGCGCAGTTCGTAGGCGCACTGCGCCAGCGAGGCGTACTTCGAGCCGGGACGGCGCTCGCTGCGCACCTGCGACAGGCGCTCCGGATCCGAGGTCAGGCCGAACAGCTTGGCCTCGTGCCCGACCAGGGGCTTGGGCAGGCGCAGATGCTCCAGGTCGTCCTCGGTCAGCGGGAAGTTGGTGGCGAAGATGGCGTGCTGCAGCGCCAGGTACAGCGTGGTCGGGGTCTTGCCGCAACGCGAGGGCGCCACCAGGATCACGTCGGCCCGCTCCAGGCTGCGCGTGCTCTGGCCGTCGTCGTGCTCCATGGCGTAGTTCATGGCGTCGATGCGCGCGTGGTAGCGCGAGGAGTCGGCCATGCCGTGGGCGCGGCCCTGGGCGTGGGTGGACTTCTGCGCCAGCTCCGCCTCGATCGGCGCGATATAGGTGTCGAACAGGTCCAGGAACAGCGCCTTGGCGCCGCGCAGGATGCCGCGCACCTCCTCGTTGACGGTGGTGCTGAACACCATCGGCCGTTCGCCGCCGCTGGCGGCGAGGTGGTTGATGTACTCCACCGTGACCCGCGCCTTTTCCGGGGTATTGATGAAAGGCAGCGTGGTCTTGGCGAACTCAAGCCCTTCGAACTGGGTCAACAGGGTGGCGCCCAGGGTTTCGGCGGTGATGCCGGTGCCGTCGGAAACGAAGAAAACGGTCTTTTGCTTGCTCATGTGCTCGAGTATCGGAACCGGGCGTCTGCGGCCGCATCCGCCATCCGGACGGGACCCGCGCCAGGTTGCCTTGGTATCATGGGCGGGTCCGGCGATCCGGTCCCGCCGCGGCGGGCCCCGCCCCCTATCATCGGCCCTGGACGAGTCGCGCAACAACCCCGCGAACCCGCCGCCCCGCCCCCAGGGCCCGGCGACGGGCCCGCGCCGGCATCAACGAATGACGAAGGAAGCAAGCATGGGTACCCCGACGGTCCTCTGGTTCAAGCAGCTGGGCATGCACGATGTCGAGCTGGTCGGAGGCAAGAATTCCTCGCTGGGCGAGATGATCCAGCACCTGAGCAAGGCCGGCGTGAGCGTGCCGGACGGCTTTGCCACCACCGCGGCGGCCTACCGTGAGTTCCTGGCCCACGAGGGCCTGGCCGACCGCATCAATGCCCAGCTCTCGGCCCTGGACGTGGACGACGTGCAGGCCCTGGCCCGGACCGGCAAGCAGATCCGCGAGGCGGTGGTGAAGGCGCCGTTTCCGGCCGCGCTGGAGCAGGAGATCCGCACCGCCTACCAGCAGCTGCTCGACCAGGCCGGCGTGGAGATTTCGGTCGCCGTGCGCTCCTCCGCCACCGCCGAGGACCTGCCGGACGCTTCCTTCGCCGGCCAGCAGGAAACCTTCCTCAACGTGCGCGGCATCGAGGACGTGCTGCACAAGGTCAAGGAGGTGTTCGCCTCGCTGTTCAACGACCGTGCCATCGCCTACCGCGTGCACCAGGGCTTCGACCACGCCAAGGTGGCGCTGTCGGCCGGCGTGCAGCGCATGGTGCGCTCGGACATCGGCAGCAGCGGCGTGATGTTCACCATGGACACCGAGTCCGGCTTCCGCGACGCGGTGTTCATCACCTCGTCCTACGGCCTCGGCGAGGCGGTGGTGCAGGGCGCGGTGAACCCGGACGAGTTCTACGTCTACAAGCCCGGCCTGAAGGCCCAGCGGCCCGCCATCCTCAAGCGCGGCCTCGGCGAGAAGGCCAAGAAGATGGTCTATGCCGACGCCTCCGGCCACGGCAAGGCGGTGGAGTTCGTGCCGGTGGCCGAGGCCGACCGCCGCAAGTTCTCGCTGAACGACGCCGACGTCGAGGAGCTGGGCCGCCAGGCCATGACCATCGAGGCCCACTACGGCCGGCCGATGGACATCGAATGGGGCAAGGACGGCAGCGACGGCAGGATCTACATCCTGCAGGCGCGCCCCGAGACGGTGAAGTCGCGCGCCGCCGGCAACACCCTGCGCCGCTACAAGCTCAAGGGCCGCAGCGAGGTGCTGGCGGAAGGGCGCGCCATCGGCCAGAAGATCGGCGCCGGCAAAGTGCGCAACCTCCGCTCGCTGGAGGAGATGGCGCGGGTGCAGCCTGGCGACGTGCTGGTCACCGACATGACCGATCCCGACTGGGAGCCGGTGATGAAGCGCGCGTCCGCCATCGTCACCAACCGCGGCGGCCGCACCTGCCACGCCGCGATCATCGCGCGCGAGCTGGGCATCCCTGCGGTGGTCGGCACCGGCGACGCGACCGAGCGGCTGCGCGACGGCGCCGAAGTGACCGTGTCCTGCGCCGAGGGCGACACCGGCTTCGTCTACCAGGGCCACGTCGACTATGTCGTCGACGAAGTGGCGCTGGACAAGATGCCGGAGATCGCCACCAAGATCATGATGAACGTGGGCACGCCGGAGCAGGCCTTCGACTTCGCCAGCCTGCCGCACAAGGGCGTCGGCCTGGCGCGCCTGGAGTTCATCGTCAACCGCCAGATCGGCATCCATCCGCAGGCCCTGCTGGAGCTGGACAAGCAGCCGGCCGACGTGCGCCGCATCATCGACCAGATGATCTCGGCCTACCCCAGCCCGATCGACTACTTCTGGATGCGCCTGGCCGAGGGCATCGCCACCATCGCCGCCGCGTTCGCGCCGGAGCCGGTGATCGTGCGCCTGTCCGACTTCAAGTCCAACGAGTACGCCAACCTGGTCGGCGGCAGCCGCTACGAGCCGCACGAGGAAAACCCGATGCTGGGTTTCCGCGGCGCCTCGCGCTACATCTCCGAAAGTTTCCGCCCCTGCTTCGACCTCGAGTGCAGGGCGCTGAAGTACGTGCGCGAGGAGATGGGGCTGAAGAACGTGCAGGTGATGGTGCCGTTCGTGCGCACCCTCGACGAGGCCCGCCGCGTCTCCGAGATCCTCAAGGAGAACGGCCTGGAGCGCGGCAGGAACGAGCTGAAGCAGATCATGATGTGCGAGCTGCCCAGCAACGCCGTGCTGGCCGAGGAATTCCTCGAATACTTCGACGGCTTCTCGATCGGCTCCAACGACATGACCCAGCTGACGCTGGGCCTGGACCGCGACTCCGGCCTGGTCGCCGGCGGCTTCGACGAGCGCAACCCGGCGGTGAAGAAGATGCTGCACATGGCGATTTCCGCCTGCCGCAAGCAGGGCAAGTACGTCGGCATCTGCGGCCAGGGTCCGTCCGACCATCCCGAGCTGGCGCGCTGGCTGCTCGAGGAAGGCATCGAGAGCATGAGCTTGAACCCGGACACGGTGGTCGAGACCTGGCTGTTCCTGGCGGGGCAGAAGACGTGAGCGCCGGCCTGCATTTCTGCGGGAGCCGGCTCCTACCAAGAATGCAGGCGAGGGCGGGAGCGGTCCGGATCGCCGCGCTATGCCTGGCGCTCCTGGGCGGGACCGCCGTCGCCGACGACAGCGCCCTGCCGCCGGTGCAGCAGTCCGGCGACATCCGCTACCTCAGCGGCGGCGTCGGCGAGAACCAGTCGCAGGCGATCAAGGCCGCCGCCGGCCAATACGCGCTGTGGATCAGCTTCATCGCCCGCGTCGACGGCAAGGACGCCTACAGCATCCCCGAGCAGCTGACCATCCTCAGGGCCGACGGCGCCCCGGTGCTCGATCTCAAGCCGGACGGTCCCTTCCTGCTGGTCGACCTGCCGCCGGGCCAGTACAGCATCACCGCCGGCTCCGCCGCGCAGAGCCGCACGCAGAAGGTGCAGATCGCGCGCGGCGCGCACAAGCGCCTGGTGTTCAGCCTGCCGGACGCCGGGGCGGCGCAGTAAAAAGCCGAAGCGGGCCGTGCGCAGGCGCCAGGACCGGCACCGGAGCATAGTGGCCAGGCGGCAGGGCCCAGGCAGCGGGGGTGAAACATCGTGAATCGCGTGTTGCTTTTCCTGGCCTCCCGGCGTTTCCGCGCGGGGCTGCTGCTCGCCTTTTTTCTGGCCGGTGCCGCCTCCGCCGACCAGCCCGGCCGCTTCGACTACTACGTGCTGAGCCTGTCCTGGTCGCCACAGTATTGCGCCGGCTCGCACCGCGACGGCGGCGAGCAGTGCGCACGCCCCTACGCCTTCGTCGCCCATGGCCTGTGGCCGCAGAACGAGCGCGGCTACCCGCGCGACTGCCGTACGCGCGAGCGCGTCAGCGACGCCACCATCGACCGCATGCTGCCGCTGATGCCCAGCCGCGGTCTGGTCATCCACGAATGGCGCAGCCACGGCGCCTGCAGCGGCCTCGGCGCCGACGACTACTTCGCCACCGTGGAAAGGGCCTACCGCAGCGTGCACATCCCCGAGCGCTATCGCGCGCCGGACCGCTACCAGACGGTGTCGCCGCAACAGCTCAAGCGCGACTTCGTCGCCGCCAACCCGCGGCTGCGCGAATCCGGCCTGGCGGTGCAGTGCTCCGGCCATTACCTGCAGGAAGTGCGGGTCTGCCTGGGCCGGCAGCTGGAGCCGCGCGACTGCGGCGCCGAGGTGGAAGACCGCTGCGGCGGGAGCACCACCTTGCGGCCGGTGCGGTAAGCGCTTGGGCGCGCGACCCGGGCGGCGGAAGTGGGCGGCGGGGAAAGGACCGGATTGCCCCTGAGCGGGAATGATGGCGGCCGATCCGGGAAATTCCGCGCATCGCGGCCGACGACTGCAACGAATTCCGCCACTTGCGCGGCGACCTTGCCCCCGCGCCCCATAACAGCGAAAATCGACCCCGGTCCGCGCCGGTTCCCCCGCGACGGCGAGCTGTGAACCCCGCCAGGCCCGGAAGGGAGCAACGGTAGCGGTACAGTCGGGTGCCGGGGTGTCGCTGGCGCGGGCCGCCTTCTTTTCACACCACGTCGAAGCAGGATTTCCTGCCTCGGCGCCGCCGTGCGCGCGAGCCGGCGCTCAGCGCCGCGGGATCGCCGAGCGATGGTCGAAGGCGCCGGCGATCGGGCCGACGACGTATTCCCACACGGTCAGGGTCAGCAGCGCCACCGCGGTGCCGTGCGCCAGCGGCCAGGCCAGGGGATAGGACGGGGTGCGCAGCAGCAGGGCCACCGCGCAGCCGGCCAGGGCCAGCACGCTGAGCAGGTGCGCCGGCGCGCTGGTGCCCCAGGGCGTGCGCCGCGCCAGCACCGCGCCGATGAACACCGACAGGGTGCCGATGACCATGCCGCCGAGCACGTCCAGCGGCCAGTGCGCGCCGACGCCGACGCGGCTCCAGCCGACCAGCAGGGCCAGCGCGAACAAGACCCAGCGCAGCCAGGCCTGCGGCAGGAACCAGCTGAAGCTGGCGGCGGCGACGAAGGCGGTGACGGTGTGCCCGGACGGCCAGCTGTGGGTGTAGTACAGCGGGCCCACCAGGTGGAAGCTGTCGGGCGGCAGCACCGCGCCGGGGCGCGCGCTGTCGACCAGGGCCTTGAGGCCGCGCGACAGCACGGTGGCGACCACGCCGCTGCAGGTCGCCAGCCACAGCACCTGCGGGAAGCGCCGCGCCACCAGCAGCAACAGCACCAGTGCATAGAGGGTGTCGCCGCAGAAGGTGATCGACTGCGCCAGCCAGTCCGGCAGCAGGGCCCAGGGCGAATTGAGCGGGCGGAACACGGCGTGGTAGCCGCCGATGGCCAGCCAGGTGGTGCCCACCACCAGCGGCGCCAGCATCCACCAGGCGAGGGTGCGCATCGCGTCCGGCCGGCTCCACGGCAGCAGGTCCCGCCGCGTGCGCAGTTCGACCACCGACAGGCGCCGGAACGCGCGCAGGCGCGCCGGCCAGGCCGGCTCGTTCACGGCGTCGGGCGGCCGCTGTCCGCCGCACCCGGGCGCTGCAGCAGCGCCACGCCGCCGCGCCGGAACTCCGGCACCAGCGTCACCTGGTCGCCCAGTTCCTGCTGCAGCTCCGCCAGGCGGTCGAGGCGCACGAACACCAGCTCGCCCGGGGCGGGCAGGCGGTTGGGCGTCACCGCGCCGCGGTACACCGAAAAGCTCGGCAGGAAGGTGTGGTAGCTCACCACCGGCAGGTTGAGTTCCCTGGCGCGCAGCGCGGCGTCGCGCACCGGCTCCTGCTGCGCCGCCGCCACCACCGGCACCACGCCGTACCAGACCAGCAGCCCCAGCGCCAGGCCGGCGCCGAGCAGGGCGTTCCAGGCCTCGGCCCGGCGCCAGGCCATCAGCCCGATCACGGCCAGCAGCGCCAGCGCCGACAGCACGTAGTAGGTGCTGGTGAAGGAAGCGGCGGCCAGGCTCAGGATGCCGCTTTCGTAGAGGCGCTGCGGCGGCACCGGGATGCGCGGCAGCGCCCACGGCAGGGCCGCCAGCAGCAGCGCCAGCAGCAGCGCCGGCAGCAGCGACCAGACCCGCCCCGGCGCCTCGCGCCAGCTGCGGCCGAACAGGATGAACAGCGGCGTGCAGCCGTACAGCAGGTAGTGCGGCAGCTGGGTGCCGGAGAAGGAGAAGAACACGAACACCAGCAGGAACCAGATCAGCAGGTAGCCGTCCAGGGGGTCGGGCCGCGCGGCGCGGCGCAGCACCGGCCACAGCAGGGCGGTGAAGGGCAGCACGATGACGGGCAGCCAGACCAGGTAGTACCACGGATGGCCGCCGTGGCCCTGCAGGGTGTTCTCGTAGCGGCCGAGGTTGTGCTCGAACAGGAAATGGCGCAGGAACTCGCCGTGGTCCTGCCGGACCAGCGGCCAGACCCAGGTCGCCACCACCGCCGCGAAGACCAGCCAGCCGAGCGGATTGAACACCGCCTTGAGCCAGGCCAGCGGCCGCCGCTGCCACAGGTAGAACAGCAGGCTCGCCGCCAGCGGCAGCGCCACCGCCACCGGGCCCTTGGCCAGGAACCCCAGGCCCATCCACAGGTAGATGCGCAGCAGCCTGGGCCAGGACGGCGCCACGCAGTGCCGGTAGATGTCCAGCATGGTCAGCGCCAGCAGCAGGTCGAGCAGGGCGTCGGCGATGGCGGCGTGGCCGATGACGCTGGCCATCAGGCCCAGGGCCAGGCTGCCGGCGGCGAGCAGCGCGGCGCGCCGCTCGCGGGTGAAGCTCCAGGTGAAGGCGTACACCGCCAGCAGCCACAGGCTGGCGCACAGCGCGGAAGGGAAGCGGAAGGCGAACTCGGTGCGGCCGAAGGCCTTCACCGAGGCCGCCTGCAGCCAGTAGATCAGGATCGGCTTGTCGTAGCGCGGCTCGCCGTTGAGCGTGGTGGTCAGGTAATTGCCGCTGTCCAGCATCTCGATGGTCGCCTCGCTGAAGGCGCCCTCGTCGAGGTCGAACAGCGGTACCGTGCCGAGGCGGCTCCAGAAACCGAGCAGCAGCGCCGCGAGCAGGAAGAAGACGTGCCAGGCCGGCAGCCGCTGCGCCTCAGACACCGCGCGACGCAACCTCGCCGGGAGGAAGCTGCGGGGCCGGGGCGAGAGCCGCCGGCTGCTGCCAGCCGAGCGCCTGGGCGGGACCGCTGTCGAGGGTCGCCGTCAGCGGGCCCTCCTGGCGCTGGTAGAAGATGCGGCTCATCATTTCCGCCAGCACGCCGGTGGTCAGGAACTGGATCGAGAACACCAGCAGCAGCACCGCCACCAGGAACAGCGGGCGGTTGCCGATCGACTCGCCGAGGATGAACTTCACCACCGCCAGCCAGGTCATCGCCACGCCGCCGAAGAAGCCGAACACCAGGCCGATGGTGCCGAAGAAGTGGCCGGGGCGGGCACGGAAGCGCAGGAAGAAGAACACCGTCAGCAGGTCGAGGATCACGCGGAAGGTGCGCGAGATGCCGTACTTGCTCTCGCCGAACTGGCGCGCGTTGTGGCTCACCGCGGTCTCGCCGATGCGCGCCGGCGAGGTGACCATCGCCGCCCACACCGGGATGAAGCGGTGCATTTCGCCGTACAGGCGCACTTCCTTGATGACGCGCGCGCGGTAGATCTTCAGGCTGCAGCCGTAGTCGCGGATGTGCACGCCGGTGACGCGGCCGATCAGCTTGTTGGCCAGCTTGGACGGCAGCTTGCGCGAGAACCAGGCGTCCTGGCGGTTGGCGCGATAGCCGGCCAGCAGGTCGAGCTCGCGCGCCTCCAGCTCCTGCACCATGCGCGGGATGTCGGCGGGGTCGTTCTGCAGATCGCCGTCGAGCGTGGCGATGACTTCGCCGCGGGCGGCGTCGATGCCGGCCTGCATCGCCATGGTCTGGCCGTGGTTGCGGGCGAAGCGGATCACCCGCACGTGCGGGCCGTACTTCGCGCTCTCCGCCAGCAGGCGCTTGCCGGTCTCGTCCTGGCTGCCGTCGTCGACGCAGATCAGCTCCCAGGGGCCGGGATAGGCGGCCAGGCCCTCGTGCACGCGGGCCAGCATCGGGACGACGCTGTCCTGCTCGCGGTACATCGGGATGACGATGCTGAGGCTGGGCGCCGGGCGGTCCGTCACAGCGGGGTTTCCGTTCTTCAATTCGTCAAAGTTTAGCATTCGCGGCGCGGTTCGCCCCGCCCGCGGCCCAGGCCGCGGCGCCGGCCAGCAGGGCGGTGGTCAGCACCAGCAGGTGCAGGTCCACGGCGCCGGCGAGCAGCAGGCCGGAAGGAGCCGCGCCGGGGGCGAGCAGGGCGAGCACGCCGGCCTCGTAGGTGCCGAAGCCGCCGGGGGCGTGCACCGGCAGCACCGTGCTGAGGTCGCCGCCGATGGCGCCGAGCGTGCCGAGCAGCGGCGGGACCTGCGCCAGGCGCGACAGCACCCAGCCCAGCGCCGACAGCTTGATACCCCAGGACAGCCAGCTCAGCCCCAGGTCCAGCGCCAGGCCGGCGAGGCGCCGCGGCAGCCCGGCGAGCACCCGCGCCAGCAGCGCGGCGAGCCTGCCCGGATGGCGGCCGAGCCAGGCCGCCAGCGGGCCGCGCAGGGCGAACAGCAGCGGCGGCGAGATCGCGGCGGCCGCGGCGGCGGCCCAGGCCAGGTGCGACAGGTTGGCCGAGGCGGCGAGCCAGCCGCCGGCGGCGCAGGCCGCGCCGACGGTGGCGAGCACGTGCAGGTCGAGCAGGCGCAGCCAGATCAGGGTGCCGGTGGCGCGCGCCGCGTCGATGCCGAACCAGCGCTTCATCAGGATCGGGAAGCTGGCCTCGCCCGAGCGCGCCGGCAGCAGCAGGTTGACCACGTTGTTGATCAGGATCAGGCGCAGGCAGGCCAGGTACTGCCCGCGCGGGATGTCGCGCTCGGCCAGGTAGATGCGCAGCGCGCGCACGCCGTAGCTCAGCAGCATGCCGCACACCGCCAGCCCCAGCGCAGCGCCTTCCAGCTTGCGCCACGGCGCCAGCAGGCGGGCCCAGCCCCAGTAGTGCTCGACCGCCCAGATGAAAAGGCCGAGGACGAGGAGGTTCAGCAGCAGCGCGGGCAGCCCGGTGCGCAGGCGGCTCATCGCTCTGGCCGGACCTGGTTCTGCCGCTTCACCGGCTGCCCTCGCCCTCGAGGCGCATGCGCTTCTCCAGCCAGGCGGCAAAGCGGCGCAGGCCGGTGTCGAAATCGGTGCGCACGCGGTAGCCGAGCAGGCGCTGCGGCTTGTCGATGTTGGCCCAGGTGCGGCGCATCTCGCCCGGCTGCCAGTCCTGCCAGTCGATCCTGGCCTTGACGTTGAGCACCTCTTCCAGCTTGCGGATGGTATCGAGCAGGCCGATGGTGCGGTTGTTGCCGAGATTGAACACCTCGTAGTCGCTGCCGCCGTAGGCCATCGAGGCGCGCACGCCGCTGACGATCTCGTCCCAGTAGGTGAAATCGCGCTCGGACGAGCCATCGCCGTACACCGGGATCGGCTTGCCGGCCAGCATGAGGCGCGAGAACTTGTGGATCGCCAGGTCCGGCCGCTGCCGCTCGCCAAATACGGTGAAGAAGCGCAGGCCGATGAAGCGCAGGCCGAAGGTGCGGCTGTAGACGTAGCCCAGGTGCTCGCCGGCCAGCTTGGTGCTGGCGTAGGGATTGATCGGCAGCAGGTCGAGGTCGTCCTCGCTCCACGGCAGGCGCGGACAGTCGCCGTAGACGCTGGAGGACGAAGCGAACACGAACTGCCTGATCTTGCGCTGGTGGGCGTAGCTCAGCAGGTTCTGCGTGCCGATGACGTTGGTCATCTGGTAGCCGAGCGGGTCGAGCAGGGAGTTGCGCACGCCGGCCTTGCCGGCGAGATGCACGATCACCGTGTACTCGGGCCTGGCGCCGCCGGGCAGGGGCCGGTCGAGCGCCGCGTGCAGCGCCGGGGCGTCGCGCAGGTCCACCGGCAGCAGGCGGTAGGCGCGGTGGTCGAGGTGCGCGGCGATGTTCAGCCGCTTGACGCTCTCGGCGTAGTAGGGGTCGAAGTTGTCGACCACGGTCACGGTCCAGCCGTCGGCCAGCAGGCCGTCGACGAGGTGGCTGCCGATGAAGCCGGCGCCGCCGGTGACGAGGGCGTGGCCGGCAGAGGTCTTGGGTTCGCTCAAAGCCGCTTTCCGTTGATGCAAGTGGCGGATTTTACGCCCTTTGCCGGCACCGGCGCAGCCGTGACTGGCGCCTGCCGGCGCCATCCGCGACAATGCAATGGTGATCCTTCCCTTCGAATTTTCATGAGCTATCTCGCGCTAGCGCGCAAATGGCGTCCGCGCCGTTTCGAGGATGTGCGCGGCCAGGGCCACGTGGTCAAGGCGCTGCAGCACGCGCTGGAGCGCGACCGCCTGCACCCGGCGATCCTGCTCACCGGCACCCGCGGCGTCGGCAAGACCACCCTGGCGCGCATCATCGCCAAGGGCCTCAACTGCGAGACCGGCGTGACGGCGCAGCCCTGCGGCGTCTGCACCGCCTGCAAGGAGATCAACGACGGCCGCTTCGTCGACCTGCTGGAAATCGACGCCGCCAGCAACACCGGCGTCGACGACGTGCGCCAGCTGATCGACAACGCCCAGTACGCGCCGGCGCGCGGCCGCTACAAGGTCTACCTGGTCGACGAAGTGCACATGCTGTCCAAGAGCGCCTTCAACGCGCTGCTGAAGACGCTGGAAGAGCCGCCGCCGCACGTCAAGTTCATCCTTGCCACCACCGATCCACAGAAGCTGCCGATCACGGTGCTGTCGCGCTGCCTGCAGTTCAACCTCAAGCGCCTGCCGCAGAACCTGATCCGCGACAACCTCGCCGACATTCTCAAGGAGGAGTCGATCGAGTTCGAGCCGCCGGCGGTGGCCGAGCTGGCGCGCGCCGCCGACGGCTCGATGCGCGACGGCCTGTCGCTGCTCGACCAGGCCATCGCCTTCGCCGGCGGCCTGGGCCTGAAGCGCGAAGGGGTGGAGGAGATGCTCGGCACCGTCGGCCGCCGCACCCTGTTCGAGATCATCGAGGCCCTGGCCAAGGGCGACAACGACGGCCTCCTCGCCGGCATCCGCCGGCTCGACGAGTCCGCCCCCGACCACGCCGCCCTGCTCAACGACCTGGCTGCGCACCTGCAGCGCATCGCCGTGCTGCAGCTGCTGCCCAAGGCCGGCGACGAGGACGACGATCCCGCGCTGGCGCCGCTGGCCAGGCTGATCGCGCCGGAGGACGTGCAGGTCTGGTACCAGATCGCCGTGCTCGGCCGCCGCGACCTGCCGTGGGCGCCGGACCCGCGCATGGGCTTCGAGATGACCCTGCTGCGCATGCTGGCGTTCCGCCCGGATGCCGCCGCGCCCGGCGCCGCGTCGTCGGGAGGCGGCCGGCGGGAAGCGGGAGGCGGGCAGCCGGGAGGCGAGCGGCGGGAAGCGGGAGGCGTGACGGCCGCTCCGCCGCCAGCGGCTCCGCGCCCTGCGGCGCAGGAGCCCCCGCGCCCCGCGCCGTCCGCGCCCATCACGGTTCCCAAGGCGCCGGAGCGGGACGCTGCTGCGCCTGCCGCTTCCCGCGCCTCGCCGGTGTCGTCCGACGATCCCTGGACCCAGCGCATCGAGGGCCTCAAGCTCGACGGCATGACGCGCCAGCTGGCGCGCCACTGCGCCTGGCTCGGCGAAACTGCCGAGGAGGTGCGCCTGGCGCTGGAGCCGCGCGCCAAGCACTTGCTCACCGACGAGCGCCGCGCGCAGATCCAGCGCGCGCTCAGCGCCCAGGCCGGCGGCGAGATCCGCTTGCAGATCGAGGTCGGCGCCGCCGGCGAGGCGCTCAGCCCGGCGTCGGCGGAGGAGCAGCGCATCGTCGAGCGCCAGCGCGCGGCCGAGGCCGCCATCGAGAGCGACCCCGAGGTGCGCGCGTTCAAGGAGGCCTTCGGCGCCACCGTGCGGCCGGGCTCGATCCAGCCGGTCGACGGCCACTAGGGAACCTAGGCGCCGCGGCGGCAACCCGGCCGCCGGCGCGCTGTCATAGGAATACGGAGATTTGAAATGAAAGGTGCACTCGGACAGATCATGCGGCAGGCCCAGCAGGCGCAGGAGGCGATGAAGCGCGTGCAGGAGGAGATCGCCCGCGCGGAGATCACCGGCGAGGCCGGCGGCGGCATGGTCAAGATCACGCTCACCGGCAAGCACGAGGCGAAGAAGGTCGAGATCGCGCCGGACGCGCTGCAGGAGTCCAAGGACTTTCTCGAGGACCTGATCGCCGCCGCGATCAACGACGCCTCGCAGAAGCTGGAGCGCAACGCGCAGGAGAAGATGGCGAAGGTCGCGGGCGGGCTGAACCTGCCGGCGGGCTTCGGTCTCTGATCCCTTCGGATGACGGCGCGCTTTCCGGTGGAGCACGCCGCCTGCTGAGAGCCCGTCCCCCGTCGCCGACCGCTCTCCTGCCGCGAGAGCGGATTTGAAACCCGCGCTGAATCCATGGCCGCTTATTCGCCCCGCCTGTCACGCCTGATCGAAGCCCTGCGCCGCCTGCCCGGCGTGGGGCCGAAGTCGGCGCAGCGCATGGCCTTCCACCTGCTGGACCGCGACCGCCAGGGCGCCGAGTACCTGCGCAACACCCTGGCCGAAGCGCTGCAGGGCATCGAGCGCTGCCCGACCTGCCGCATGTTCCGCGAGGACGGCAAGTGCGCCTACTGCACCGAGCCGCGCACCGCGACCGGCCAGGTCTGCGTGGTGGAGAGCCCGGCCGACCTCGTCGCGATCGAGAGCGGCACCGCCTATCGCGGCCGCTACTTCGTGCTGATGGGGCGCCTGTCGCCGCTCGACGGCATCGGCCCCGAGCAGCTCGGCCTGGACCAGCTCGGCCGCCAGCTGGCGCAGGGCCAGACGCAGGAGCTGATCATCGCCACCAACCCCAGTGTCGAGGGCGAGGCCACCGCCTACTACCTCGCCGAGATGGCGCGCACCCACCAGGTCAAGGTCACGCGCATCGCCCACGGCGTGCCGATGGGCGGCGAGCTGGAGTACGTCGACAGCGGCACCCTGTCGCACGCCTTTTCCGGGCGCACCGCGGTCTGAGCCGCGGCTCGCGGCACCGGGGGAATCGGTTGCGCTCAGCCAGCCCAAGGGATCCCTGAGGACCGTCCATGCTCCAGGACAAGCTTGCCCTGTTCCCCACCCACATCTACCGCTTCGTCAATCCGACGGCTGCGGCCGATCACGCCGCCTGGCGCCAGGCGATCTACCGGCTGCGCGACACCGACCGGGGCCGCGCGCTGTCCAACCGGCTGGGCTGGCAGAGCTCCGTGCCGTTCCACACCGTACCGGAGCTTGCCGGACTGGGCCGCTTTATCTTCAAGTGCCTGGAGGAGTTCGGCCGCATCGAGGGCTGGCAGCTGGACCGTTACGGCTTCATCCTCGACGCCTGGGTCAACATCCAACGGCAAGGGCGCATCCAACACGGCCCACAACCACCCGAACTGCCTGCTCAGCGGCAGCTACTATCTGGACACGCCGCCGGGCTGCGGCGACATCCTGTTCCGCGATCCGCGCGAGGTCGCCTACGTCTATCAGCCGCCGTACGCCGACGGACGCAGCCGCACGCCGGACACTGCGATCAAGCCGGACCCCGCCCTGCTGCTGCTGTTCCCGCCGTGGCTGCTGCACTGGGTCGAGCCCAACGACAGCGACAGCGATCGCATCAGCGTGGCGTTCAACGTCGGCATCGGCGTGCGCGGCGGCTGATCGTTCAGGCCAGCAGGCCGTCGATCTTCGCCGCGCAGATGAAGTCGTTCTCCGACAAGCCGTTCACCGTGTGGGTCCAGAAGGTGACGGTGGCGTTCTTGTAGCCGAAGCCGATGTCGGGATGATGGTCCTCGTTGATCGCGATGTAGGCCGCGGCGTTGACGAAGGCGAGGGTGCGGAAGTAGTTCTTGAACTCGAACGTGGCCTCCAGCTTCCTGGCGCCGTCGACCAGCTTCCACTGCGGGCCGAGCTGCTTGAGCAGGGCCTGGGCCTTGTCCTGGGCCAGCGGCGTGCCGCCGGCTTCGCAGGGGATGCAGCGCTTCTGGGCGAGCTGGGTCATGGAAATCCTCGGAACGGGTTGCGGAGCGTTGAGCTGATTTTACCCCTTCGCCGGCACGCCAATGCCGGCCCCCTGGGGGGCGGCTACCGGGCAATGCGGCATGCTAAGCTGCCCGCCCATCGGTGGCCGAGAAAGCGGCGGAAAGAAAGCCGGCGCCACACGGTATCGTATGGAAAAACAGCTCCGCGCCTCCTTACGAGGCGCAGCGTTCCGGTGCAACGGAAACGGGGGCGATCAGGGGGCGGGCGAGCATGGCTGATACGGGGGAAGCTGGTCGCGGCGAGGATATTCTCGGCCGTCTCATCCGCAAGGATCTGCGCCTGTTTTTCCTGCGCAATCCAATGCCGATGTGCCTGTTCGACCCGGATACTACGCGGATCCTGGAGGTGAACGAGGCAGCCGTCGCCTGCTATGGCTACAGCCGCGAGGAGTTCCTGTCCAAGAGCCTGTACGAGATCCGCTGGTCGGAGCACTCCGCACTCGACGAGGGCCTGCTGCAGGCCACGGTGGGCCGGTCCGAAGAGGGCGTCGGCAGCTGGTCCGGGCTGCGCCACCGGCGCAAGGACGGTGCGCCGCTCTGGGTGAACGTCTACTACCAGAACGTGGCCGTCGGCGCGCGTCCGATCCGCCTGGCGATGATCCACGACGCCACCCAGCTGCATCACTTCGCCGACAAGGCCGCCGAGCAGGGCGAATACTTCCGGCAGCTGTTCGTGGGCTCGCGCGATGCGATCGCCATGCTGGACACGGACCACGTCATCATCGACGTGAACCCGTCGTTCGAGTCGCTGTTCCAGTACTCGAAGAAGGAGGCGCTGGGCAAGCGCATCGACGACCTGGTGGTGCCTCCGGAGCGGGAGGCGGAGAGCGCGGCCATTTCCGCGCTGTCGCGGACCGGGATGAACGAGCGCGTGGACACGGTGCGGCGGCGCAAGGACGGCACGGCCGTTCATGTGCGCCTGACCGGTTACCCGGTGGTGGTCCGCGGCCGCACGGTGGGCGTGTACGCGATCTACCAGGACCGCACCAACAACCGCAAGCTGACCTCCGAGCTGAGCTATCAGGCCAGCCACGATCAGGTGACCGGCCTCATCAACCGCCGCGAATTCGAGCGCGCCGCCGCGGAGCTGCTGGCCAACAGCACCGCCGGGCACCGCGGCTTTGCCCTTCTGCACATCGACCTGGATCATTTCAAGCTGATCAACGACAGCCTCGGCACCGAGGCCGGGGAGCGGATCCTGTGCGAGTCGGCGAGCCTGCTGCGCGGGCGCAGCCGCAGCGGCGATCTGCTGGCGCGCATCGGCAACGGCGAATTCGCCCTGCTGCTGTGCGACGTGACCCTGCCGATCGCCGAGCGGTTCGCCAGCCGCCTGGCGCAAAGGGCGGCGGCCAAGCGCTTCGTCCACGCCGGGCAGGCCTGGCCGCTGCGGTTCTGCATCGGCGTCATGCACCGGGGCGCCGACGGCGACCAGACCATCGCCGACCTCGCCAGCGGGGCGGCGATGGCCAGCCGCCTGGCGGGCGAGGCGGGCGACCGTCACGTCGGCATCTTCCGCGCCGACGACCGCGACCTGCGCCGCCAGCGCGACGACGTGATCTGGGGTACGCGGGTGGCCGACGCCATCTCGCAAAAGCGCCTGATCCTGTTCCTGCAGAAAATCTCGCCTGCCGCCGCGCCCAACGAGGGCAGCCGCTACGAGGTGCTGCTGCGCCTGCTCGACGAATCCGGCGTGCCGATGCCGCCCGGCGCCCTGATCGCCGCCGCCGAGCGTTTCAGGATGATGCCGCTGGTCGACCGCTACGTCATCGACCTGGCCCTGGCGCATGTCCGGCAATCCTGCGATCTCGGCTCGGAGCTGCCCGATATCGTCTCGATCAACATCTCCGGGATGAGCCTGGGCAGCCGCGACCTGGCATCGTTCATCTCCAGCAAGATCGCCCAGTACCGCGTTGCGCCGGGCATGCTCTGCTTCGAGGTGACCGAGACCGCCGCGATCCGCAACCTGGACGTCGCCGCGGCCTTCATCGCCGAGATGCGCGCGCTGGGGTGCAAGGTGGCGCTCGACGATTTCGGCACCGGCATGGCCTCGCTGGCCTACCTGCGCAACTTCGACGTCGACTACGTCAAGATCGACGGCCAGTTCATCCGCGACCTGATCAACAACCCGTTCGATCTGGCCACGGTGGAATCCCTCAACCGCCTGGCCCAGATCAAGGGCTTCAAGACCGTGGCCGAATGCGTCGAAAACGAGGAAACCCTGCTGCGCCTGCGCGAACTGGGCGTGGATTTCGTCCAGGGCTTCTACCTGCACAAGCCCGAGGCCTGGGTGGTGGGCAACCTGCCGCTGCCGCGCAAGCTGCTGTCGGCGCAGGAACTCCGGGGCGGCGCTGCGGCGCAGCCCCTGGGGAAACTCATGGAAGCCGCGATGCCCTCGGGG
>Ga0070741_10002345_pt1 | contig 51550 bp, 26 predicted proteins | sample Coa_R1_4_FD_66440 | JGI IMG/M metagenome (GOLD analysis project Ga0070741, IMG submission 66440) | Surface soil microbial communities from Centralia Pennsylvania, which are recovering from an underground coalmine fire - Coalmine... | ecosystem: Environmental > Terrestrial > Soil > Unclassified ... | reverse complement strand
TGGTTGTCAAGGGCGACCTTGGCAGAATAGATGCGGGGAGCGGCGGCGGAGTTGCCATCAAGAAACTCGACGTTGCTTCAATTGGCCGCCTCGGAACCGACACCCAAGGCGCTACAGCCAGCTTAACCAGCAACATCACAGGCGCCCTCAATGCATTGAATGTCGCCGGAGATATTATCGGCGCTTACATCAAGGTTAGTGACGGCAGTAATGGAAAGATTGAATCTGTAAATATTCGGGGATCACTTATTGGCGCTTCTGGAACATACAGTGGGGAAATAACCAGTTCAGGACATATAGGCCTCATCTGCATTGGAGGAGATATAGAGGGTGGAACCGGGCAAGATTCCGGTAGCATCAGTAGCTTTTCAGGTATTCATCGACTACAAATCGGCGGCTCGATAATCGGCTCCTCAGGCTTTGCTAACGCTACTATAAGTTCATTTTTAACTGATGCATCTATCGATGTCATCAAAATCGCTGGCGATGTATTGGGTGGGAGTGGTATTGGCTCATCGCAAATCGTTGGCGGCGTAATTGGTCAGCTTACGATAGGCGGTTCGGTTATTGGCGGCAGCGGTAATGATACTGCGAAGGTAAGAAGCCTAAGCAGCATCAATACCATCAATATAGTCGGTAGCGTGCAGGGCGCTTCAGGCGATGACTCTGGTTCGATTGATGGCGGTCACTGCAACAGAATAGATATTGGTGGTTCGCTAATTGGTGGTTCAGGCCAGTATAGTGGCAAAATTTGGTGCGGCAATTTACATCATTTAGCGATAGGTCATAATCTTGTCGGAGGAAGCATTGAAGGATCCGCCTCGCTCTATTTTTCCGGAAGCATAGATGCAGGAGGTCGTATCGACTCCATCCATATCGGTGGTTCGATCATCGGTGGAACTGATTTAAGCAGTGGACAGCTTATTAATTGCGGCAACATCGATGGGCTAGGCGGCATAGGTCACCTTTCTGTCAAAGGCAGTGTAATTGGAACAAACAGCGGTCACGGTTACGCACCGGTAATAATCAGCGCGAGAGGTCCGGTGTCTGGACATGGCTGGACGATTGGCAGGATTACTGTGGGTGGACGCGTCGAAAATGTTGAAGTGTTGGCTGGTTATGGAATGGATGTTTATGAGCATTTGCAGCCAGACAACGCGTCTGCCAGGGTAGGTTTTGTAAATGTCTCGGGAGACTGGATAGCCAGCAATTTAGTGGCAGGTGCGCAGAACAAGAATTATCCAAATTTCGGGGACTCGGGCGATTCCTACATTAGGGCTGGAACGGGAAACCCTTTAGCTGCGAAGATCGCGAGCGTCATCATCAAAGGTCAGGTCTTTGGAACTCCTGATTCAACCAATAGTAGTGACCACTTTGGTTTGGTGGCTGATCGAATCGGCGTCGTCAAGGTAGGTGCTCAAACCTTCCATCCAACCGCAGGCATTCAGGCAGTTGGCGAAACCGGGGATGTAGCAATCGATCAGCTCATTTAGAACCTGGCGATGCTTGGCTTAGCGGGCGCATTTGTTTAGGACGTGCGGATCGGCAGGTTCATCAAGAGACCCGAAGTGCAATTCGTGAAGAATTGCGTAACGAAGTGCAACTTGCTAACGAGGGCGCGATGTATATCCCAACTCCTTTCCGCATCGAAGATGTGGGCAAGCTCTCTGCGTTTATCCAGCGGCATAGCTTTGCCACTTTGATTACACATGACGGCACTGCGCCGTTTGCGAGTCATCTGCCTGTGCTCTTTCGTCCGGAGGGCGGGAGTCACGGGACGCTGATTTCGCACATGGCCCGGGCGAATCCGCAGTGGCGGCATTTTGCCGCGGGTGGCGAGGTGCTCGTGGTTTTCCACGGGCCGCATGGTTATATTTCCCCGGCGTGGTATGAAACCGCGCCTGCGGTGCCGACGTGGAACTATGCGACGGTTCACGCGTATGGCGTCGCGTCGATTTTTGAGGAACATGAACGCGTGGTGGCGTTGCTGCGGGAGACGGTGGCGACCTACGAAAGTGCGTTTGCGGAGCCATGGCCGGGCGAGCTTCCCGAGGAGTTTCGCGACAAGCTGATCGCGGGGATCGTGGCCTTTGAAATTCCGATCAGCCGTATCGAAGGGAAGTTCAAGCTGGGGCAGAACCGGCCGGCGGCGGACTTGGAAGGAGTTTTCAAGGCGCTGGCTCAATCAACGGATGCAGGCAGCCGCGCTCTTGCGCAGTTCATGCGTGAGGAGTGCCGGCTTGAAGCAAAGGAGTGAACGCTTGGCGCCGAATTTTCCGGCGATTACTGCGCGTCCTCGAGCTCGGTGTGGATTTTGATGAACTGCAGAATGTCGTGGCGCGTGATGATGCCGGCGAGTTTTTCGCCGTCGAGGACAGCGAGCCGGCCTTGATCGGTGGCGAGCAGGCGGCGCATGGCGCGCGCGGCAGATTCATCGGCGGCAGTGCTCAATGCGGCCGCACCGCGTTCCGCGACGAGATCGCCGGCGCTCGTGAAGGGCCATTTTTCGCGCGGCAAATCTTTCAGATGCTCGATCCGCAGCAGTCCGCGAAAGCTGCCATCGTCGTCGCAAACGGGAAACGCGGTGTGATGATTCGTCAGGAAAATTTCATCCACGACGAGATTCACAGGCATGTGCGACGGAATCGAAATCGGGTTCGGCGTCATCACGTCGCGCACGCGGATGCCGGCGAGCACCTCGTGATAGATCGCCTGCATGTAGCCGCTCTCCGCCGCGCTTTTTAAAAAGATGCCGATGAGGAAAAGCACGAACGCATTCCATTCGCGGTTAAACAATGCGACGACGCCGAGCAGCATCAGCACCCAACTCATGCCGACGCCGATCCGCGACGTGATGAATGTGGCGCGACGCAAATTTCCGCTCCGCGCCCAGAGCAGCGCGCGCAAGACGCGGCCGCCGTCGAGCGGGTAGCCGGGAATCGCGTTGAAGATGATGAGCGCGAGATTGACCGATGCGAGCCAGCTAAAGATCAGCGCGGCCGGGCGAATGTGCGCCGCTCCGAAAGCGATCGCGAGCAGTTCATAAATGACGACGAGAACCGCGCTGACCGCGGGACCGGCGATGGCGATTTTCAGTTCCGATTTCGGGTCGTCCGGCTCGCGCGATATTTCCGCGATGCCGCCGATGAAAAGCAGCGTGATGCGCGGAACGGGAATGCCGCAGCGCTGGCTGATGATACTATGCCCGAGCTCGTGCAGAAGAATGCTGGCGAAAAAAAGCAGCGCGGCGAAAACGCCCATCGCAAGATAAACGGCGTGGCTTTCGTTTGGCAAAACGACGGGAAAAAATTTGCTCGCGAGCGTGTAGGTGACAATCGCCGCGATGACGAACCAACTGTAATCGAGATAAAATCGGATGCCGAAAAGCCGCCCGATGAATAACCCGCGGCGTGGCCGGCTCATTGCAGCGGAGCGTTTGCCGGCGCGTTTTGCATTTGCAGCGAAATCGGCGTCTCGGGCAAATCGCTATTGAGCTCGCGCGCGGCGCGTCCGGTCCCGAGCAGGTTCGTGATGCTGTCGCTGTCGAGCTCGCTTTCCCACGCGAATTTCTTGTCGTTGCGCGAACCAAAAATCGCGCCGCTAAACGGAACCGCGCACGTGATGCCTTTCGCGCGCAGCATCAGCGTGGGAGTGTTTGGATCGCTGAAAAAGAGCGCGCCGGAATCGATCGTGAGCTTTGTGTCTTTGGTCGAAACGGCGAAGCCCGTGACCTCGAGTTCGCCGCTAAAACGCGGATTGGTGGGCGTGCCCGTGACATGTAGTTGCGGCGCAATGTTGCCGCTGCTGTTTGCGAGCGTTAGCGGCGCAAAACCGATGCAATCGAAATCAAGCTGCCATTTTGGAAATGGAATTTGCGCGAGCGACAATGGCGACAACGGCGCGTCGAGGCCGCTGCCGCCTTGTTCAACAAGCGAAGTGACATCGATTTTGCGGTCGAGCATTGCGGACGTGATTCGCACGCTGCCACTGACGCGCGCAGTTTCGGGCGCGCCATCGAGATGGATGTCCGGCACGGTTTCGATGTGCAACTCGGGGCTGGGCGTCAGCGGAAAACTCCGCATGTGCAGCGCGAGCGCAAGGTTCGGCGTGCGCACGTCGTGCAAAGTTACAGCGCCGTCGGCTGTGAAATCGAAATCGTTCGCGACCGCATGCAGACTTTTCACCGCAACCGCATCGCCCGCAAAAGCGAGGTCTGCGTCGCCGCTCTTGAGTTGCAGCGGCGCGATTGCGGCGGAAGCTTTGTGCACTTGCAGCGCTCCGTTCATTGACAAATTTGCAAGCGTGCCGTCGCTGCTGATTTTCCCGCTGATCTCACCACGCAAGGGCTGCTCTTTCCCGCTCAGCAAAAGCGTTTCGCGCAGCGACAAATTTTGCACGCTGAGATTGAGTTTGCACGGGCTCTCGAAATTCCACCACGCGGCTTGCGCGGGATTTTGCCACGCGGCCCAGACATTGAGCGGCAACTGTGCGTCGCCCTCGAGCCATGTGTCGTTTTTGCGCGTGAGACGCAGCGATTGGAGCGTGAGCGACTGCGGATTCGCGACGACGCGCGCGCTGAAATTCGTCTCGCCGTCGGACAGCGCAAACGTGCTAAAGAAGATGCTTTCCGGCGAATACGTGCCCTCGGCGTCGAGGTTGAGAGGATGCGCATCGGCGGAACCGAGCGCGCGGATTTTTTTCAAATGCGCGGTGAATGCGCCCGAGTGCGCCTTTGCCGAGCCGTCGCCAGACCAGTCCAGCACAAGCCCGCCCGCGAATGCCTGCGGCGTAATCGGCGGCTGCATGAATGCGGAGTAAAGCGCGAGGTCTGCGATCGAGGCTTTCACTTCGCCCCAGTAGCGTTTTTCGCCGAGAATATTCACCACGCCATCGCCGCGTAGAAAATCGCTGCCGTGGACGAGCTCGGCTTTCGCGATTTGCAGTTCGTTGCCATTGAGCTTCAGCGTCGCGTCGAGCTTGTCCAGCGGCGCGGTGCGGTAGGAAAGTTGCGCGCCGGAAACGCTCAGCTCTCCGTTAAAGGCTTGTTTTTGCCCATGCAATTCGCCGCCGACCGCAAGCTGTCCGGACATGTTCGCGAAGTCCGGTCCGAACAGCGCCGACAGTTCGCTAAGATTTCCGATTTTCGCCGCGATTTTAAAATTAAAGTCATTCTGCCACCACGCCCGCCAGTTTTCCGGGATGGCCATTTCGCCGGTTAGCGAGAGCGAATTGTGCGCCTGCACGAGCTGAAACTCGGGGATCATCAAGCGGCGGTTAATGAGCGTCGCGCCAAGCACGAAGGAATTCCATTGGCGCTTTTCCCAGCGAAAATCGGTCGCCTCGAAACGCGTCGAGAAGGTCGCTTTCGGCAGATTGCGCGGTGAGCCGCGGAACGTGAATTTTCCTTCCTTGATCGCGCCGTCGGCATCTTCATTCAAAAAGCTCGCGAGTTGCGCGATCGAGATTTGCGAGAACGTGCCGCTGCCTTCGAAGTTGAGATGCTGGTCGCGCTGCGCGTTGCGCAATTCACCGCGAATGGAGCCGCCGAAAGCGCCGAGCGCAAATTCCATTTTTAAGCGGCCGCGCAAAAGCTCGGGCAAATCGGCCGACGCATTTTGAATCACGAGCGCGTCCTCGAGTTTGATGTCGGCGATTGTTAAACGCGAATCCTGCAGCGCGATCGTGCCGCGAAGATTCGCGAAATTCGTCTGCAGCCACGGCTGCTTGATCGAAAAATTGCCGATGCGGATCTCGCTCGCGCCGACATTGCTCGCGCGGAAGCTGAGGTTATCGAGCCGCACATTGTCTCCGTTTTGTCGGAGAACCAGCTTCGCATTGCGCAGCTCGAGAGTGGCCGGAAACGCGGGCGCGATTTGTTTTGTGTCGCTGCTCTTGCCGATTTTTTCGGGCGGAATCTGCTTTGGCTCAGCCGGCAGATCGATAGTGCCGGTGACGTTGTCGAGCACGAGCTCCTGCCAGAAATTAACGCCGCGTCTAAACAGCAGATTTTTCCAGGAAAATGTCGCCCGTGCTTTTGCCGATTCGAGCTGGGTTACCGTGCCCGCGGCGCTCGTGTGGGTGATTCGCAGGTCGTATAACAACAGAGGATCGATGATGCTGCCGTCGATTTTGCCGACTTGCAGGCGCACACCGTGACGGAAAGCGTCGATTTTCAAAAATTGCCGGATACCGAATTGAAAAAACGGCGGATAGCAGAGCGTGAGCACCAGCGCGATGAGCGCGAGCAGAAGCGTGCGCAACGGGCGTCTGCGCTTGCGCCCGGAAACGGATGCGGGAGTGGTGGGTGTGGCCGCGGTTTGCACGGTGGGAACTGCTGATATTACGCGGCCCGCGGAGTTTTTGAATGTCGAAATTCGATGATTTGGAACGTGCCTGGAAATTGGCGCGACGGCAAAACGCGGAGCCTTTGTCGAGGAAAAAAAGCACCGTCCAGCGCGCTTTTTTGTTTGACCAAAATGCGCGCGCGGAAACATAAGCGACTCCAGCGCGTTAGCGTCAGTCCGAAGATGACGCTCCAATACCTTATGGTTTACCCAACAACGGCGACAATAAGTCGGGCCTATTCTGGCCGCTGGGAATGTATTCTTGGCAACGGGTTCGTTAACTCATCTGAAGGACAAATTTTATGAAGTTGCGGGCACTGTCGCGAAACCGTTTCTTCGCCCAGTGTCAGCATTGGTTTTTCTCACAACGTCGTGAGAAAAGAGCAGGAACCGCGCCGGTTCTACCGGTTTTTGGAACGATTGAGGCGCTGGAAAGTCGCATCGCACCTGCGGTAACCGCAGCGCTAAATGGCACGGTGTTGACCTTGATCGGCGACGGAGCCGGCGACACTTTGACCCTGCACGTCAATGGTTCGGGAAACATAGAGTTCAAAGTCGGCGCCGGCAGCTTTTCCGACGATCTCGATACCGCGACAGGTGGCACGCAGCAGCTCGCGATTTCAGCGGCCACAAAGATCAATATTTCGATGGACGGCGGCGTTGATTCCGTCGTCCTCGACAATACTGCAGCGGGAGGTTTTGTCGGCAACGCGAATCCGGGCTTTCTGATTTCGGTGGATGGCGGTGGAAACAGCGACAGCCTTACCGTGATTACGCCATCAGGCACCCATGCACTTACATTGACGCCAGGCGTGGCATCCGATGCAGGCTCAATCCAGGTTGATTCGGTCCAGCCGATCAGTTTCTCAAATCTCGGCGCCTCCGGCAGTGTGAATTTACAGCACAGCGGCGGCAGGGCGGACAGTTTGACCTTTAACGGCAGCGGCGGCAACGATACCTTTAATGTCGCATCAGGAGCCGGGGCGATTACTTTAAATGCCGGGATCAGCGTCACCACCGCCGGCGTGAGTGATCTGACGTTAAACGGACTCGAAGGCGACGACATTTTCAACCTCAACGCGTCGCAGCCCTACAACACGATCAAACTCTCAGGCGGCGGCGCATCCACGGTGGATCAGGCGTATCTCACCGGCGACGCCAGCTCCTCATTGAATGTCGCGATGGGATTCAACGGAATCAGTCCGACACCGACAACGATCACCGGTGGCGGATTTACGAGTGTCACAACAGGAGGCATCGGCTCGCTGACGGTAAATAATGGAGCAGGCGACATCAAAGTCAGCGCGGGTGCTAACAACGATAGCTTTTCCATCACTCCGATCAATTCAACCTGGACACATATCCAGGCGGACAATCGCGATCCGCTCGACTTATTTACCGTCAACAGCGGAACTTTGACCGTTGATACGGGCGCCGGTAACGACACGGTGAGCGTTTACGCTTCGTCTGCTTCGGAAACGATAGGCGTGAGCGATACGAATGTTGCAATTTCGGGAGTTAAAACCGTCAATTTTACCAATAACGAGTCGGTGGTCGTCTACGGATTGGCCGGCGCGGATACATTCAATGTGACCCCTTCTGCGACGGTGCAGATTTCTGTGGATGGCGGTGACCCGATCGGTTCGTCACCTGGCGATAGCGTCAATGTCATCGCCGGAAGTAATGCGGTGAAATTTAATCCGGGACCCTTAAGCGACCAGGGGAGTCTCACGGTCGGCTCGATGCAGCCTGTCAGCTTCATTCACATCGAGCACCCGAGCATTACCGGCAGCGTCGGATCGAGCCTGACCATTGCTGGAACAAACGGGCCCGACACCGTGACAATCGTAGGCACGGGCACTCATGCATTCGACGCAGCAGTAAATGACGGGCCGACCATTCATTACGATGGCGTCGCAGCTTTTACCATCGATACCGGCAACGGCAGCGACTCGATCAGTATCACGCCGTATTTTGGGGCCGGTGGATGGAAGGAAACCGTCACGGTGCTCGGCGGCTCGCCAACCACCGGCAGCGACGAGTTGCTCGTGCAGGGATCGAGCGGCCAGGAAACCGTGAATTACTCGCCCGGTTCAACCGCAACTTTGCAAATCAACGGCGGAGCGGGCGGTGCGAATACAGGCACCGATATCTCTATCAGCGGAATCGAGCATTTTACCTATGACGGTTTGCTCGGCAACGACCAGGTCACGAACACTTCGCCGGCAGGGCAAAACACGGAAACCGTCATGCCCGGCGCAACGACCGATGCGGCCAAAGTCATAACCGATCAGTTCCTGCCGATTGACCTCGCGAACCTCGGCAGCACGGGCAAAGTTTTGCTGAAAGACTTCGCCGGTGCTCAATCGGACATTTTAAAATACGTCGGCAATTTCAGTCAGGATAACTTCTCGCTCGACCAACTCGGAAATATCTTCCTAAACAACCAGATTCCGGTTCAGGGCGTGAACGTGATCCAGACCACGCTCGACGCACTCACGAACCAGAACGTGTTCAAGCTGCTCGATGGCACGAATCCTTTTGCCGGTCTTAGTGGATTGCCGGGTCTAAACCTCCTGGGGAACTCAAACTCGATTGCGAATCTTTTTACATCGGCGTTTGGCGGTCAGAAGATAGACCTCAATGGACTTTCGGGATTGATCTCCGGCTTCGGTGGCGGTTTGGGACTCGGCGGAATCCAGCTCCCGTCGCAGTTGAGCCAGCTTTTATTTAACAACGGCGGTGGAGCGTTCAATACTTTCGATCTGTCAAACATCGGTTACGGCGATATTTTCAAATCGCTCAATCTGCTTGGGAATTCGAATTCGGGCATCGGGGATATTCTCAATATTGCAGGGACGGTTGCCAGCGACGTCTTCGCCTTCACGCCAGTTGGCGCCGCGCTGGGAGTTGCCGGTGGACTTTTGCAGACGTTCGGCGCCGGCGGCGCGCTCGGCGGGCTTCTCGGGCCGGTGATGAATTTCTCGGATATATTTGGCGACCTATTCCTCGATGGCGGTGGCGGCACCGACATTACGGAACTCGACGGCACTTCGGGCAACGACACGTTCCTTCTCAAAGGCGATACGGGCGCAGATAACGACCATTTGCCCTCGGTTTCACAAAATGGCGAAAAGGCGATCAAGCTCAAACCCGGCCTGACGACGAATCTCGCAATCAATGGGGCTGCAGGGAACGACACCCTAACTGTTGATAGCACAAACGGAGCGTTTACTAAACCCGTTCAGTTCGATGGCGGCGCGGATGCCGATTCGATCGTGCTCCAAGGTGGCACCGCAAGCTTGAGCACCTACAGCGTCGGCCCGAACATCGGTTCCGGCACGCTCTCGCTGGCGATTACCGGTGCGGGTGCCGGAAATGAAAGCGTTAGTTTTACAAATGTAGAGCCGGTGCTCGACACAGTCGCAGGTCCCGCGGTCATCAACGCGACCAATGCGAATAACGCCATTAATTACACGCAAGGATCGAGCGCGGCGAAAGGACTGGTGACCGTTGATGACCAGGAATCCTACGAATTTTCCAACAAAACGAAGCTGACAATCAATGCGCTCAGCGGTGACGATGTCATCAACTTAAACAATCCGAACACGCCGACCGGTCTCAATACCAACGGCATCTTTGTCGATGGCGGCGATCCGACGGCGAGCGATACTGTTATCGTCAACGGCTCGTCGAGTCAGGATACGATCACGTTTAAACCGACTGCGTTTGATGCTGCGACAGTGACCGGCGCGCAACCGGTGCTAGTGACGATCACGACGGCCGAAGCTGTCGTAATCAATGGTCTTGGCGGTGGCGATCTGTTGCACGTGCAAACGCCCGCAGGCGTGAATGTCGTCACTTACACGCCGGGAAACACGGTCGACGCTGCATCGGTGCAAGTCGACAGCCTTGTGCCGATGAGTTTCAAAACGATCGGTTCGACTGGAAACGTATTCATCGATGACTTCAGCGGCACTCGTGTCGACACGCTGATTTACAACGGCACGAGCGCTGACGACACTTTCACCGTAGGAACGACCGGCGGTATTGATTTAAACAGCCACGTCCCTCCTGCGCCAACGATCAAATCGCAGATTCACGTCAGCACGCCGGGCGTCGCAAACCTGACGTTGAACGGCCTCGACGGAAACGACACCTTCAACGTCACCGGCGCACAACCGTTTGCGAATATCACGCTCGCCGGCGGCCTTTCGACCGGCGTTGATACCGCGAATCTGACCGGCGACGGCACGGCCGCGTTCGTCACAATGGGAGCGGCGGTGGTGAATATCACGGGCGGGGGCTTGGGGACGACCGGCATGATCTTGCTCGGCGTTGAAGTAGGGAACCTCAGCGACAGCGCGGGGAATATTTCGATCTACGGCTCGACTGCGCAGGATTCCATCCACGTTACGCCGACAGCGGCAAACTCGGCGAAAATCACGTTTGATGGTTTCAGCACAACTTTAAACACGACCAATACCGGCAAACTGACGATCGTCGAGAACCACACAGGCGATAACGACCTGCTCATCTTCCACGGCACCGGACTCAACGACACGATCAATGTCGTGCGCGATCCGTCCGATACGACCGTGCAAAACGTCGGCCTCAAACTGGTGCACATCACGACTGCCGATGTGGAGTCGCTCTACATCGCGGCCGGCGGTGGCGACGATACGATCAATGTCTCAGGAACGGGCGGGCCTGTGCTGACGGTCGATGGCGGACTGCATAGCAACGGCGATACATTAAACATCTTCAACACCACAGCAGGATCAAGCACAGTTACGCCCGGTGCGACTGGCGATGCGGGAGTGGTTTCGACCCCGGATGGAGACATTGCATTTCTCGCGATCGAAGCATTGGCAATCACGGCAACAGCCGGCACAGACACCCTGAATGTCCTCGGCACCAACGGCAATGATTCGATCACGCTGCAGGACATCGGGGGCAAAGACACGGTGTGGGTAAACGACCGTGCGCCGGTGTCGTTCTCCGCGTTTGAAACACTGAACCTGAACGCGAACAACGGCGATGATCAGATTAGCGTGACGCCGACAGGGCTTTCCAATGTGTTAACGGCGATCAATGTTAATACCGGATTGCCGACGGCGAGTGACAAGGTTGTGATCAACGGAACGAGTGGTTCGGATTTGTTTACGGTCACCGGCATGACGTTCGACAGCGCGATTGTTGTTTTCAACGCGGTGCCCATCGCGGTTTCCGGCACGGAATTGCTCGTGATCGATGGCCAGCAAGGCGGCGATACCGTCAACATCGTCTCGCCGGCCGGACCGGATGTCGTAACGCTCACGCCCGATATTCAGCCCGATGCCGGGACGGTGAATATTGCGGAAGGCGGGACGCAGGCGTTGCTGCCGGTGCGCTTTCAGCACGTCGGCTCGAATGGAATTTTGGTTTTGTCCAGCAACTCGAATGCACCAGAGGACACACTAATTTACAACGGAACAGCGGCAAGCGACCTGTTTACGGTCGCGGCTACAACCGGCAACATCCAGCTCAATCAGCAGACACTCGTTCAAACCCCTGGAATCAGCGATCTCGTGCTAAACGGTCTGGATGGCGATGATACGTTTACTGTTAACGCACCGTCGCCATACACGACGACATTGATTACAGGCGGCGATCCATCGCACACCGATATCGTAAACCTGAACGGCGACGGCAATGCGGCGACCGTGAATCTCGGGTCGCCGACTGCGACGGTCGTCGGCGGCGGGCTCGGCATCGTCTCACTGACCGGTGATGAGATTTTAAATCTGAACGCGCTTGGTGGAAATATTACGTTCAAAGGAACGAACGGGCCGGATCAGTTCGATATCACGCCGACCGGCGCGAATACGGCGACAGTTTTCAGCGTTGGCTTTGAACCGGTCGTTAACACAACGAATACAGGACTGCTCACGGTTGCCGAAGGAAACACAAACGACGGCGATGTTGTCACGGTCCACGGCACGACGCAAAACGACACAATCGATATCACGCGCGGCAACGACACGACGGTTCTTGTAACTTCGCCGGCGGGCGACCTGAAACTCATCCATATCAATCCCGCGAGCGAGACTGAAGCGCTCGTCGTGGACGGCAATCTTGGTGACGACAATTTCAACGTGAGCGGCTCGGGCGGACCGGCGCTGACAGTGAATGGAAATTTGCCGCTCTCGAAACCGGCTGGCGATACGCTGACGGTGATCGGCGGCACGGGTGCAAACGCGTTTACGGTGACGCCCGGCGACACGTCGGATTCGGGTTCGGTGCAACTCAACAATGACGTGACGCAGTTCATGGGAATTGAGAATGTCGTGCTCGACGGCGGCACAGGGGATGGCGGCGGCACCGCGTCCTCGGCGACGATTCTTGGCACGAGCGAGAGCGACGATTTTGTAGTCACGATCCACGGCGGCGATTCCGCCGACATCACGCAAAGCGATCACGTCCCGATAACGCTTATTAGCTTCTTCCAAGACAGCACGATCAATATCAACAGCCTGGAAGGCGACGACAAAACAAGCATCGTTATCGCAACAAATAACGACTCGAATTTTACAACGATCAACGTGGACGGCGGTCAGCCGACTGCGAGCGATACGCTCGTCGTCAATGGTGTTCCGGTGCACCAGGATTTTCTACAAATACAACCAACCGGCACCGGTGCAGGTTTCATCACCGATAACACCGCGGCATTCCCGACGGTATTTTTCACCGGCACCGAGCACCTCGTGATGGTCGGCCAGTCGTCGATCGAAAAAGACGGTCTGATCGAAAATCTCGGACCGAGCGACAACACGCTCGAGATTGCGCCGGGCGCGACGCCCGACTCTGGCACGATCACCGGCTTTACAAATGGCACGAACGATAACTTCGCTTTTGTGCCGATCGCCTTCAGCGGCTTTCTCGGATTCCTCGTGACGCCGGGCACCGTTCCACATCCGGGCACGCACACATTGATCGTCGATGGCACCGGCGCGGACGACACGTTTAATTTTGGCAGCGCTGCGCCGTTCGGGCCGGATTATCCGGCGATTATCGTCAACACCGGCGCGAATGCGCACGTGCCGATCTTTTACAGCGCGAGCCTCACCGAGGTGGTGCTGCGCGGGCTGGATGGGAATGACGTGTTTAACACGAATTTCACACAGGCGAATGTCACGTCGCCGGTGCATCTGCGCATCGAGGGGGGTGGTTCGCCGGGCGATTTGCTGAATTACACGACCGCGGCTGACGCGAATGTGATTCTCGATCTTGGCGCGGGCACGCTGGTTTCGACCGGTGCGAATTTGATCGAGTTCAGTGGCCTTGCGACAATCAACGAGTTCTCGAGCGGCAACACGATTCTGCAAGTGAGAGGCTCGAGCGGGCCGGACAATTTGCATTTCACTCCGACCGGCGCGACCGCAGGCACACTGATCAGCGACGAGCTAAATCTTGCGTATAACTTCAGCGGCGTCGGCGGTGCGTTTACGATCGATGCGAAAGGCGGCGCGGACACAGTGACGGTGAATGGCACGTCGGCCGGCGACAACATCAGCATCGTCCGCGGCAGCATCACGAACGTGCAGGTTGGCTCGTTGAAGAGCGTTGGAATTTTCACCGATGCGGCGGAAGCAATCGTCGTCGAAGCCGGTCTCGGCAACGACACCATCACCGTGTCCGGCTTTGACGGCCCGCTTACCTCCGGCCTGCACCCAGCGCTCGTCGTCGATGGCGGCGGTTCGTTTGGCGATAAGTTGATCGTGAATGTGCCGACGGGCACGACGACTGTGACACCGGGGACCTCAGTGGATTCAGGCACGATCTCGGCTCCGCAAAATGCGAACGTCAGTTTTACAACCATCGAGTCGGTAACGATCAATGGCACCGATCCAAATGCGGATGAACTCGTCGTTCAGGGCACGCAAGGCAGCGACACCATCGCCGCGGCAAACGTCGGCAGCGGCAATCAGGTTTTCGTCAACGACCGCGCGCCGGTGACATTCACGAATTTCGTCACCCTTAGCCTCGACGGACGATTTGGCGACGACAGCTTTAGCATTACCGGCGCAGGTTTGACGAGTGTTAAAACAATCAACGTCAACGGCGGCGATCCGACGGCGAGCGATTCGTTGATTGTTAACGCGACGAGCGCTGCGGACGTGATCGCATTTAATCCGACGAGTTTCGACGCGGGCAATGTGAAGATCACGGGATTGCCGACGGTGAATTTTACGACCACCGAGTCAGTCATCATTAACGGACTCGGCGGCGGCGATGCGCTCACGGTGACCACGCCCGCCGGCGCGCAGACGATCACTTACACGACCGGGAATACGCCCGATTCCGGCGCTGCGCAGATTGCCTCGCTGGTCGCGATGAGTTTCAAAAATCTCGGCGCAAACAGCAGCCTGACATTTGCCGATGTCAGCAGTAAACGCGTCGATGCGTTCATTTACAACGGCACGGGCGGCAATGACACGTTTACGTTCAACAACGGCGTCATCGCGCTCAACGGCCAACTCGCACCGGCGATGCCAGGCGTGGCCGATTTGACGCTGAACGGACTCGATGGGGACGAGACATTTAACGTTGTTGGTTCAGGCCCATTCAACAGCCTTACGCTCGCAGGCGGCGATCCGTCCGCTTCGGATATCGCGAATCTCACCGGGGATGGAACCGCGGTAACGGTGAGTATCGGCGGCGCGACATCGAGCGTGACCGGCGGCGGCCTCGGCACGGTTTTATTGTCTGGAGTTGAAATCGCGAATCTCGCCGACGGCGCAGGTGCAATCACGATCAAAGGCACTACCGGTGCAGATAGCTTTAGTTTCACGCCGACCGGCGCGACGACGGCGACAATTCAGGCAAACGGAGTGTCGCCGATCGTAAACACAACGAATACCGGCAGTCTCACCGTCGATCCAGCGGGCGGCGCGGATTTAATCACGATTTCCAGTAACGCGGCTGCGAATGTGATCGGTATCACGCTTGGCACGACGACGACCGTTGTCGTCGATGCGCAAAAGACGATCGGCATTCTTTCCAGCCACACCGAGGTGCTCGATGTGCTCGCCGGCGACGGTAACGACACTGTCACGATCAGCGGCACCGGCGGTTCGTTGCTAACGGTTGACGCGGGCACGGGCGATGACTCGATCGATGCGTCGCACGTTACGATCACCGGCATCACGATTTTAGGCGGCACAGGCAATGACACGATCATCGGCGGTGGTGGACCTGACCGGCTCTTCGGCAATGATGGAAATGACACGATCACCGGCGGCCCCGGCAGCGACCAGATGTTTGGCGGTGACGGCTCGGATACCTTTAATTGGAATTCGGGTGACGGCTCGGATCTGATTGAGGGCGAAGCCGGCAATAATCTGCTGGTGTTTAACGGATCGTCGGTTGCCGAGAATTTTGTGCTGACGGCAAACGGCACGCGCATTTCGCTGGCGAGCGATGTCGGTCCCGTGAACATGAATATAGCAGGTGTTCAGCAAATCGACTTGCACACGGGTAATGGCGCGGATTCGGTTACAGCCAACGACCTTTCAACAACGGATATTCGAGTGCTAAACATCGCTTTAGGCGCTTCCCAGACTGACGCGGTGACGGTTTTCGGCCGCACCACGGCGGACAGCCTGCAGGTTACTTCCCCTGCGGCAAAGACGCTGAATGTCGCCGGCCTGAATTACGACGTGAACGTTACGAATGTCGCAAGCACCGGCTCGTTCACATTAAACGGCAATAACGGCGACGATAATTTGCAGGCCGCGATCGGCGTTGAGAGCGTGGTGAAACTCACGCTCGATGGCGGCGCGGGGAATGACTTCGTCTCTGGCGGCGGCACGCTTTTGGGTGGTGACGGCAATGACAAACTCGTTGCGGTCGCAGGCAATGTCGTGCTCGATGGCGGGAACGGTGACGATATCCTGGTTGCGGGTCCAGGCGACGACACGCTCAAAGGTGGCGCGGGCAATGACACACTAATCGGTGGGCCGGGCGCGGACACGTTTGATGGCGGAACGGGCTATGACATCATTCCGCTTACTGCGACTTCGGCGAATGACACGGTCGACTTGACGCAACCGAATGCAGGTCACGTTGTTTACACATTGAACGGCACTGCCAAGACATTGCCGATTGCGAATATCGAGGAAATCCATCTCGATGCGGGTGCAGGCGACGACTCAATCAAAGTGACGCAAAGTGATTCGCTTGTCGCGAATGCCGGGGCGAGCGTGCGGTTCAGCATCAACGGCGGTGATGCGACAGTCGGCAATCGTCTCGCGGTTGTGGACGATGGCCTCGGCGATACGATGATTTATCGTCAGGCGCAGGATCAAACTGCCGGATCGATCAGCGTCGGTCCGCTCGGCACCGTTTATTTCAGCAACATCGAGTTTGTGCAGCCGATCAGCGGCGGCACGGACGGTGACGGCAAGCTGCTTGTGTTCAAACACGATTCGCTCGAGTCCGATAACAGCATTTTAACAGCGGCGCATCTCGGCGCGGGCACTTCGCTGAATGCGGATCCGAACATCGATCCCGGCGCTGATGTGGGACTCGGTTTGCCGGCGGATCAGGATTTTTACCGCGTCGAATCAATCGCGAACGGCAAGCTCGATTTCCAACTTTTCTTCCAAAAACTCGGCACGCTGGCAAATGGTCGCGCCGGTCTGCCCGGCGACGGCGCGTTGCGCATCGACGCTTTTGATTCGCACGGGAATTTTCTCGCATCGAGCACGGCGAGCGGCACAGGCGCGGATCTGCATTTCATGGCCGTCGCGGGGCAGGTGTTCTATTTCAAAGTCAGCGGCGCAACGGCTGACGCGATCAATAGTTACGACGTGACCGTGCTCGACACCGCGCTGCCGCCGTTTAGCGCCGGCGGGCCGGGCAAAAACGGCGCGGGCGATCCGGCGAGCTTCACGGCGTCGGTGAATTATCCGGTCGGCAAAGCGCCCCGCGCGGTTGTCGCGGGCGATTTGAACGGCGACGGATTTGCCGACATGATCGTCGCGAACAGCGGCAAGAATACGATCAGCATCCGGCTCGGACGCGGCGATGGGACATTCGATGCGCCGACCACAATTTCGTCCGGCGGTATTTTCCCGAACTCACTCGCGCTCGCGGACGCGAATCAGGACGGGAATCTTGATCTTGTCGTTGCAAACAGAAATTCAAACAATGTGGTTGTGCGGCTCGGGGATGGCTTCGGCGATTTTGGAACGGCGAAGACATTCGGGTTGAGCGGCGGACAAGCGCCGATCTCGGTGAAAGTCGCCGATCTCAACGGCGATTCGAAGCCGGACATCGTCACGGCGAACGCAAAGACGAATAACATCAGCGTGCTGCTCGGCAACGGCAACGGCACGTTCAGCGCGGCATCGAATTTCAAGACCGGCGGCAAGAACCCGCGCGATATTGCGCTCGCGGATTTCAATCACGACAGCAACCTCGACATCGTCATTGCCAACGCGAAGAGCAATAACGTGAGCTTCATGCCCGGCGATGGAGCGGGACATTTCAAGGCGCCGACGCTTTTCGCCGTCGGCAAATCACCGGTTTCGCTCGCGGTCGGCGACTTCAACAGCGACGGCGACGCGGATGTGGTCGTGGCGAATGGCAGCAGTTCGTTCGAGAGCGTTTTGATCGGCAGCGGACTCGGCGGCTCGCTTGCATTTGAGCGGCAGGTTCAAGTGAAATATCCGCGCGAACTGAAGCCGCAGGGTGTGGCGGTCGGTGACTTCAATTTCGACGGTCACGACGACATCGTGCTCACGAATTTGCACAACCAGTCGATCAGCGTGCTGCTCGGCAACGATAACGGCACTTTCTCCAATCCCTTCAATTTCCACACCAGCGTCCATCGCGGACAACAGCCGTCGTCGATTGCCGTAGTCGATTTGAACAACGATGGGCTCGTCGATTTCCTGATTACAAATACCAATACAAACGATATCAGCGTGTTGCTGAGAAGCGTGACGATATGAACCGATTTTTTTTCCCGTCGAAAAAAACAAACCGATCCGCCCGGATCAAAAAAACCCAAGTGAGGCACTAACATGAAACGCTCGAAAAACTACAACTGGAAACGGTTTCTGCGCAGCAGAATCCACGATTTACAACTCAACGTGCGAAGTCGAAAACGCGCGCGAGCGTCATTCGAGCCGAGACAGTCGTTCTTTTGCGAACGGCTGGAGTCCCGCATTGTTTATGCCGCGGTGTTGAGCGGAAATGTGCTGCACATCACTGGCGATGACAGCGGTCCGTTTAATGACCAAATCACAATCAGCCTAAAAGCGGGCGATCCTTCGAACATTCACATCCAGCAAAATCTTGCGCCGGCGCAGGATTTTCTTGTCGCGAGTGTGAATCAAATCGTTGTTGACGGGTTGGCGGGCGACGACTCTCTGACAATCGATTTGACGAATGGAAATCCGTTGCAAGCAGGCGGTCTTAATTTCGACGGCGGAACCGGGCGCAACGTGTTAGTGCTGACGAACGGTTCGGAGTCCAAAGACGTGCACTCGCTTGGGCCGAATCCGGGACAAGGAGCGATCGACCTCACGCTCACGGGCACGGGAGCTGGCAGTTCATTCGTTCACTACCAGAACCTCGCGCCGGTGAATGATTATCTCGCCGGCCCGCTGGTTGTGAACGGCTCGGCGGCGTCGAATGCGATCAACTATACCGTTGGCCGCAACGACGCAGATACGGCCGATCAATCCGATCGCGGTCGTGTCACGGTGGATAATTTCGAGCCGATCCAGTTCTCGAATAAGACCACGCTGACGGTCAGCGGGCTCGGCGGCGACGACGTGATTAACTTGAATAATCCGAACACGCCGAACGATCTGACTGATATTTTCGTCAATGGCAACGATCCGACAGCGAGCGACGTGCTGATTGTCAATGGCACTACGGCGCTTGATTCGATTCATGTCTCGCTGACCGGATCCGACACCGCGGATATTACCGGCGCCGGTCCCGTTGCGATCCATGCTGCTACCATCGAGCAGTTGAAAGTGAACGGGCAGGGGAATGGCGACGCACTTACAATTTCGACACCGGGATTCGACGACATTGTTTATACGCCCGGCGCGAATGTCGATGCAGGCAGTCTCACTGTGCAAAATGCCTCCCTTGGGCAAGTGCTCCCGGTGAGCTTCTCAAATCTCGGCAATGCCGGGACATTGGCGATTTCATCGTTGTTCTCCGTGCTCGAGGTGAACGGCACATCGCACAGCGACGTATTTACCGTGGACGGTGGAACGAGCACCGTGCAGGTGCTTAGCAACGGAGTGATTCCTGTGCCTGTGACACTGCCTATCACCACAAGTGGCGTGTTTGCTCTTACGTTGCACGGCCTGGATGGAAACGACTCGTTCCAACTGCACGGCACATTACCTTACCTCCAAACAACGATCGATGGCGGTGATCCATCTGCTTCGGATAGTGTCACCCTTTATGGCACGAGCAGCGCCGATGCGATCGGTGTCGCACTTGATGCCGCGGGCGATACGGTGACCGGTTTCGGTGGAACCGTCACGCTGCTTGGCGTCGAAAATCTCGCGATCAAAACCGCGCAAAGTGATGACAGTGTCAGCGTCACGAATTTCGGCGCTGCATCGGATTTGCATCACATAGCGATCGACACCGGCGGCGATTCCGACACGCTTGCTGTGTCGACGACGAAACTCGCCGACAACATTACTTACACGCCGACTGCGTCGGATGGTGGATTACTCACGGCAAACGGCGTCGGGCCGGATCTGACATTCACCGGACTCGGCAGCACCTTTACGCTCGATCCGCTCGGCGGCGGCGACACGCTGACCGTGCTCGGCACGACTGCAAACGACAGCATTAGTATCCTACTCGATGCAACAGTATCGGTGCAGGTGAATGCGCTAAAGACGATTCAGGTCACCACACCGGCAAATCTCGATAGCCTCATCGTTTCAGCCGGAGCGGGGGCGGACGCAATTTCCGTGAGCGGCGCGGGCGCCTTGAATTCGCTGCTGGTGAATGGACAGGACAACAACGACAGTTTAACTGTTGATTTCTCAAGTGGAAATCCGATTCCGACCTCCGGAATCACCTTCGATGGCGGCCTCGGAAACGATTCGCTGACGCTCTCCGGCGGAAGCGAAACCGCGGAGACTTATTCGCCCGGATTGATTCCCGGTGCTGGAACCATCGCGATCACGTCGAGTGCGAAAGCTGGCATCATTCATTTTGCAAACATCGAGCCGTTGATCGACACAGTGAGCGGTCCGCTGACGGTGAATGGAACCGACGCGAATAATGCGATCAATCTCAAAGCCGGCTCGTCGCTCGCGCAAAACAGCGGCGTTGTCTCCGTCGATAATTACGAGTCGATTGAGTTTACCAACAAAACGTCTCTAACGATCAGCGCTGGAGCGGGGGATGACGTGATCAACTTGAATGATGCGACGACGCCGGTTGGGTTGACGGACATTTTTGTTGATGGAGGTGACGCCACTGCAAGCGACAAACTCATTGTAAATAACCTGAACGCCTCCAATCCGGCGACGTTCACGCCGACCGCGGCCGACGCAGGAGACATTACTTTTAGTGCACAGCCGAACGTCCATTTCACCACGGTCGAAGCAGTCACGATCAACGGTCACGGCAACAATAACAACTTGACGGTATTTGGCACCGCAGGCAACGACACGTTCAATTACACTCCCGGTTCGACAACCGACTCCGGTTTTGTGCAGGTGAACGCGCTTGTGCCCCTGACGTTTATCAACTTGGGAACCACTGCCAGTGTGCTTTTGGATGGCAACGGCAGCGACGATACACTCGTGTTTAACGGCAGTTCACTCGACGATAATGTGACTGTGGCGGCAACCAGCGGCGCGATTAGCCTCACGAATGCGATCGGCGCATATCTGCCGGTCACGACGCGTGGAATTACTGCGTTGAAACTGAATGGCCTCGATGGCGATGACAATTTCGACATTTCGTTTGCGACTCCTTTTACCAGCAGCATCACTGTTTCCGGCGGCGATCCGTCACACTCGGATCTGCTCACGCTCAACGGCGATCCGAACGCGGCGGAATCGGTGACGATTTCACAAGACGCAAATCCGACGCAGCAGTTGATTACCGGGCTCGGCACGACGATGCACGTTTCCGGCGTCGAGCTCATCGCTTATACGGGCGTCGGATCCAACGATAAACTCGACGTAAATACCGGTCCTGCCGACAACGTGATTCGTGTCGCACGCGGAAGTGCGTTTGACGAAGTCACGTCGGATTCATTGCCGACGATTGATTTTACCGGTCTCGACACGTTTACATTGACGCCTGGTAAAGGCAAAGACGTGGCGACATTCGCGACCACCGGACTCAGAGGAGCAAATCATTATAACTACGACGCGCAGGCGGTGGACGTTCTCGTGATCGAAGGACAGGACGGCGGCGCGAATCGCAACGACAGCTTCACCATCACGAATCCAGTTGGTGGTTCCGTCGCAGTCACCGACAACAATCCGCTCACACCCGGCAGCGTTACCGTGACCGCGACAAACACGATCGCAGGTTTGGAAATCAACACACTCGGTGGCGACGACTCGGTGACGATTGACGTGGGTGGCACAGCGCTGATTACAGTGCCGATCACGTTTGATGGTGGCAATGGACATGACTCGCTGACGATCCAAGGAACGCCGCGTTATTCAGTCACGAACTCTTACACACCCGGCGCAGTGATTGATGGCGGACGTCTCGATTACCAAGGCAATGGCGACGAAATGATCGTCGATTTTGCGCATCTTGAACCGGTGAGCGATTCGGTTCCCGCGACAAGTCTGACGGTGAACGGCACAGCCGCGCCAAACGCAATCAGCTATTCGAATATTGGCACGAATGGGCTTGTGACTGTCGATGGTTTCGAGTCGCTCACATTTACAAACAAAACACAGCTTGTTCTCAACGGCGGATCGGGCAGCGATGAGATCAGCATCCATGCCGATGCAGCGCCGACTGGCTTGACGAATATCGTCGTCAACGGCGGCGATCCGACCGCGAGCGATACGCTAATCGTGACCGGCACGTCGAGCTTCGACGGCTTCCGCTATAATCCGACCAGCGCGAGCGCCGGCACGGTAAACGTCAACGCGCTGCCGCAAATCCAATACACCGGAATCGAACACACCGTGCTCGATGGACAGGCGGGTAACGATCGTTTCCGCATCGGTGCGAACTTCGGCACAGTCACTGTGATTGGCGGCGATGGGTCAGACACAATTGATTTCCGTGACTCGAATCGTGCAGTCATTTTCGACATGCGCAAACTCGACGTCGCGCAACGCGTGAGCACCGGGAATGAATTTGTCACACTCGGTGACCGCGTCGAAAATTTCACCGGCTCCGACTTTAACGATCTGATAACGACGGACGTTCAACCGTTTGCGCAATCGATCGATGGCGGACCGGTTTTTGGCGACGAAAACCCCGCGACGGTTCCGCCGGGCGATACGTTGACTGTCGATGCGAACGGCAGTGTGCTGACCGTCAAGAAAACAGGCGCTGAGGATGGCACTGCGACGGGATTTGGTTACGCGCCGATCACGTTCAACGAAATTGAGACGCTGCACACCATCAATACCGCTGGCGGCAGCACTGGGGGCACGGGCAGCTCGCTCAATAACAATGCGTTTAACGTCAGCATCAACTATCCGACCGGACATCGCCCGCGCGGTGTAGTGGATGCGGATGTGAATGGTGACGGGCACACCGACCTTGTGCTCACGTCGCGTCACGAAGGTGTCGTGCAGGTGATGCTCGGCAACGGTGACGGCACATTCCAGGCGCCACTCACATTCTCGAGCGGCGGCTCGCATCCGACCGCTCTCGCAGTCGGCGATTTTGATGGAATCAATGGTCCGGACATCGCAGTTGTCAACGGGCACAGCAAAGACGTCGTGATTCTCGAAAACAACGGTGCGCCGGTGCCGAACTTTACGATCTCGAGCACGATTCCAGGCTTGGGTAAAGACGCGCGTTCCATTCACGCTGCGCAACTCGATGGCATTAACGGCGACGATTTGGTTGTGACAAACAACCACACGTCCACCGTCAGCGTGCTGCTGAGCGCTGGCGGCTTGTCCTTCTCGCCGCCCACCAGTTTTGCGACAGGCGGACATCAGGCACGCGATGCGCAGATAGTCGATCTCAATGGCGACGGCGATCTGGACATCGTCACAGCGAACTACGCCTCGAAAAACATAAGCGTGCTCCTCAACGATGGCTCCGGCGGCTTTGGCGCGCCGGCGCTCTTCACCACGGGCAGGTATCCCACATCGATTACCATTGGTGATCTCAATCACGACGGAAACCAGGACGTCATCGTCTCGAACAGCTCGAGCGCATTCTTCAGCGTGCTGCTCGGGGACGGCGCCGGCGCCTTCAAGCCGCAAATCCAGACAAAATATCCTCACGGCCAAAGACCGCAGGCGATCGGAATCGGAGATTTCAATTTCGATGGCATCCTCGACATCGTCGTGGCGGATCGCCGAAGCGACCAACTCGGATTCGTGCTGGGCGTTGGCAATGGCACATTCACCGCGCCTATATTTGTAAAAGTGGGCAATGTGCGCGGGCTACAGCCAACTTCGCTCGACGTCGGCGACTTCAATCAGGACGGCGCGAGCGACATCGCGATGATCAACCTCGAGACCGACAACGTCAGCGTCGTGCTGCGCCATGTGTAAACAAAGCGTGTAACTCGCATCGCCGATTTTGCTTTCGCGGCGGAATCTGATTTGATGTCGGCAATGGCGCAGCCACCGACTGGCACAATCACGTTTCTGTTCACCGACATCGAGGGCAGCTCTCAACTCTGGGAGCGGCATCCCGAGGCGATGCGTCTGGCCCTGGCAAAGCACGACACGATTTTGCGCGAGGCGTGCGAAACTCGCGGCGGATTCGTCTTTAAAACGATCGGCGATGCATTTTGCGTTGCATTCGATACGGCGCACACGGCATTCATCGCAGCGCTGGAGGCGCAGCGGTTGTTAAACGGAGAGTCGTGGGACCAAACCGGCCCCCTGAAAGTGCGCATGGCGCTGCACACCGGACCGGCGGAGCATCGTGATCGCGATTATTTCGGACCGGCTCTGAATCGCGTGAGCCGCTTGCTCGCAGCGGCGCATGGTGGACAGACCCTGCTCTCGCTGCCGACGGAGGAACTCGTGCGCGATCAACTGCCGGACGGCGTGCGACTGCGCGATCTCGGCGAGCGCCGGTTGCGCGATCTCACACGACCGGAGCGGATTTACCAACTCGTCGCGGACGATCTCCCGTCCGAATTTCCGTCGCTTCGCTCGCTGGAAAGCGTGCCGAACAATCTGCCCGCGCAATTGACGACGTTCGTCGGACGCGAGCGCGAAATGGCGGAGGTAAAGCGTTTGTTAAATGCAACGCATCTGCTCACGCTCACCGGCGCAGGCGGCACCGGCAAGACGCGCCTTTCGCTGCAAGTCGCCGCGGACGTGCTCGAGCAATTTCCCGACGGCGTCTGGCTTGTCGAATTTGCAACGATTGACGATCCGGCGCTCGTGCCGGAATTGGTTGCCGCTGCGTTAAACGTGCGTCAGGAGCCGGATCAGTCACTCGTCATTACGTTGACAAACTTTCTCCGCGCGAAAAACGTGCTGCTCATCCTCGACAACTGCGAGCACGTCGTTACTGCGTGCGCGCGTCTGGCAGAAACGTTGCTGCGCGCCTCCTCGAATTTGCGCATCCTCGCGAGCAGTCGCGAGCCGCTCGCCATCGCGGGCGAAACGGCGTGGCCGCTTCCCGCACTTTCGCTGCCCGAGGAATATTGGCGCAACATCCGCGGCGGCGACGATGCGATTGAGCGGCTCGCGCAGTTCGAGTCGGTCCGGCTGTTCATCGATCGCGCGAGAGCGGCTCGCCCCGCATTCATTTTGACAAACGAAAATGTCATCACCGTCGCGCAAATCTGCTCACGTCTGGACGGCATTCCGCTCGCCATCGAGCTCGCCGCGGCGCGCGTGAAAGTGCTCTCGCTTTCACAAATCGCCGAACGGCTCGACGACCGTTTTCGCTTGCTCACGAGCGGCTCGCGCACTGCGCTGCCGCGCCAGCAGACCCTTCGCGCGCTCATCGATTGGAGCTACGATTTGCTCAGCGAGTCCGAGCGCAAGCTGCTCCAGCGGCTTTCCGTATTCGCGCGCGGACGCACGCTCGAAGCCATCGAAGCCGTCTGCTCGGGCGAGGGGATCGAGGATTTTGAGATCGTCGATTTGCTGACTCAACTGGTCGACAAATCGCTCGTCAGCGTCGAGAAATCGCCCGGCAAGGAGGCGCGCTATTACATCACCGAATCGATCTGGGACTACAGCCGGGAAAAGCTCGAGCAGAGTGGCGAGCGCGAGACATTCCGTATCCGGCACCTGGATTACTTTCTGGCGTTCGCCGAAAAAATCGAGCCCCTCTTGTTTGGCCCGGATCAGCGCGCCGTTTTTGCGCGTATCGAGGAGGATTCCATCAATACGCGCTTTGCAGTCGAGACCGGTTGCGAGCTTCCCGGTCAGGCGCCGAAAGCGTTGCGCATTCTCTCGGCCGCACAGCGCATTGTCGAAGTGCGTGGCTTGTTTAAAGAATCGCGCGAGCTTTTCGCGAAGCTCCTCAGTCATCCCGAGAACGCCGCGCGCAATGCGGTCCGTGCAAAGGCGCTTGCCGCCGCGGCTCGGCTCGCGTGGATTTCCGACGACCTCGTTCCGGGCCGTCAATATCAGGAGGAGGCGCTCGCCATTTACCGCGAGATCGGCCTGCGCACCGGCATCATCGATTCGCTCGGCGACCTCTCGATGTATCTGTGGGATGTTAATGACATCGCAGGCGCGAAGGCGTTGCTCGACGAAGCCGAGTCGATGCTTGAGCCGGGTGATCGCCGGTTGCGCGCCGATCTCCTCAGCGACCGCGCGGCGGTTGCCGCCAGCGAGGGCCGGCACGAGGAAAGCCTCGCACTCAACGGGCAAAGCCTCGCCCTTTACCGCGAGCTCGGCGACTGGTGGTTCGTCGCCATCGTGCAATGGGCGACCGGCGTTACCGCACTCCGCCTCGGGTTCATCGAACAGGCGCGCACCCATTTTCGCGAAAATCTCGAAGCCGCGCGCGACATCGGCTCCGGCTGGGGGCTGCCGTTTTCCATCGAGGCATTCGCCGCCCTCGCCGTCACGGAACAGCACTACGACCGCGCCGCCCGTCTGCTCGGCGCTGCCGAGGCGCTGCGTGAAAAAGCCGGCATCGCCACCGCTCCCGCCGACCATCCGGCCATGCGCGAGATTCTTGCATCGGCTGCGGAGAATTTTGCGAAAAAGGAAATCGCAGACATCCGGCGCGAAGGTCGCAAATTGAGCGCCGAGGAAGCAGCCGCCTTCGCGCTAGCGGATTAACTGGCCCCGTCTTGAGGGACGCGCGCCGACGCGTCCCTGCCTGCTTGGGGCGTGCAGGCGGATTCGCGGGACGGCGCGGCGGCCGTCCCTCCAGTCGCGGCGTTCTTTACCGCTTGTCTTTGCAAGTTGAGGAAATGACTTTAAATCAATCGTGCGATGATCTTGACCTTAGAAGACCTCCGCGGTGTCGGGCGGTGGGCTGCCGATTGTGCGGAGCGGGTGTTGCCGCTGTTTGAGACGAAGGTGCCATCCGATCCGCGCCCGAGCGAGGCGATCGAGGGGATTCGGGAGTTTGCGCGCGGGGGGAAGCGGACGGCGCGATTGCGCACCGTGGCATTGGCGGCTCTCGCTGCCGCCCGTGAAGCCGGCGATGAGGCGGCCGGCGCGGCTGCACGCGCCGCAGGCTGTGCGGCGTCGAGCGCTTACACGCATCCATTGCCAGCCGCTCATCATGCGAAACACGTTCTCGCGCCGGCGGCGTATGCGGCACAGGCGCGAGAACTTGCGGCGAACGACCCAAACGCAGGTGACGAGGAAATCCGGTGGGCGATTGAGCACGCCTCGTCGGAGGTTCGCGCGGTGGTGCAAAAGTGGCCGGCGCGCGGTCCAGGTCGTGGCAGGTTCAATGCGCTCCTTTATCAGCTAGATGCCGAGCTTCGCCGCTGAAGTCATCCACGCCTGCCGGCGGAGTTGGGCTTTTTGTTTTGCTTTAATTCCCTGAGCCGGTAGAACAGCGGCGAAATTTCTGCACGGCGGCGGATTCCCTCCAGCGTTGCGTGGCGCAGAAATCGCTTCTACCAATCGCATGCAGCTTTCCGTATCCCTCTCTCCTATACGTATTTCTACGGTGCGCACTGTGGCGCTGTCGCTTTGCGCAGCCGGGGCAATTTTCGCCAGTTCCAACGCAAAAGCGGAACCGTTTTTCGGCGGTTCGCGCATGTCGTCGATCGGGACAGTGCAGCCATTTTACACCGGCGCGCGGACAACGCGGGTGCGGACGGAAATCGCGCTGTATCAGCCGCGCACCGAGCAGCCGGTCGAGCGTCCTGAGCCTGAAGAGGAACCGGCACCGCAGCAGCAGCAGGTGGAAAGCAGCGGGCCGCAGCCGACTGTTTCCGGCAGCCGCGCGGTGCTGCGCCGAGGCGTGGCCTATGCGCCATCGAGTGCGCCGGCATCGGTGAAGCGGGCGATCTGGGCGGTGAATGCGATCCGCCGGAAGCCTTACAAATGGGGCGGCGGGCACGGATCATTTAGCGATTCGGGCTACGATTGCTCGGGCAGTGTTTCCTTTGCGCTGCACCATGCGGGCGTGCTGAACTCGCCGCTGCCCTCGAGCGATTTCCTGCGTTACGGCGAGCGCGGTCGCGGACGCTGGGTGACAATCTACGCGCGACACGGCCACACGTTTGCCGTCATCGCGGGGCTGCGGCTCGACACGACTGATTTTTACCGCGGCGGCGATGTCGGTCCGCGCTGGTATGCCGACGGACGCGATACGTGGGGATTTTCGGCGAGGCATCCGGTCGGGCTTTGACCGGCGGGCGTTAAGAGTTAAAAGTTAAGAATTAAAACGCCTTGCAGCGGATTCTTAATTTTTAAATTTTAGCTCTTAACTTAGCCATGCCTGTTCAATTCAAGGATTACTACGAGACCCTCGGCGTATCGAAAACGGCGACGCAGGACGAGATTCGCAAGGCTTTTCGCAAGCTCGCGCGGCAGCACCACCCCGATGTCGCGAAGGAGAAGGACAAGAAGGCCGCCGAGGCGAAATTTAAGGAAATCAACGAAGCCTACGAGGTTTTGAGCGACCCGGAGAAGCGGAAGAAATACGATACACTCGGTGCGGACTGGGAACGCGGCGGAGCGCAACCGCCGCCTCAGTGGCAGCACGGTTTTGGCGGCGAGGGGAATGGCGGCACGGAGTTCCATTTCGGCGGCACCGGGTTTAGCGATTTCTTCGAACAGTTTTTCGGCGGCATGAGCGGACGCCGCAATCCATTCGGCGGCGGCTTTGCAGGCCAGGAAATCTCGCAACGCGGACAGGATATCGAGGCGGACATTCTCGTCACGATCGAAGAGGCGATGCATGGTTCCAAACGTCAGGTGTCATTCCGCCGCTCGCCGCACGCGAAGACCGAGACTTACAACGTGCGCATCCCTGCGGGTGTTCACGAGGATCAGCGCATTCGGCTTGCGGGGCAGGGGGGCAAAGGCGCGCATGGCGGCCCTGCCGGTGACCTGTATCTGAGGGTAAAATTTGCGAAGCATCCCGATTATCGCGTCGAGGGAAACGATCTCATTCACGATCTCGAGCTGAAGCCGTGGCAGGCGGTGCTCGGCTGCGAAGTGTCTATTCCGACTCCCGAGGGGAAGGTGAAGCTGAAAGTTCCCGCCGGCACGCAAGCCGGTCAGCGTTTTCGCCTCAAGCAACGCGGCCTTCCGAAGACTGCGAGCACGCGCGGTGATCTTTACGTCATGGCGGAGATCGACATTCCCAAAACGCTCACGAAACAGCAGCGGGAGCTGTGGGAAAAATTGCGCGACGCAGAGTAGGGCGCGTTACGCCAACTGGCTCTGCACGAAATCGTGGTAAACCAGGGTGTCGTCGTTCGTCGTCTGCACCACTTCGTTAACGATGTGGCCGAGGTCGGAAATCTCATACGGTTTCGCGATGCAGGCGCAGAAGCCGTATTCCCGGTAGCGGCTCATCACCGGATCGGTCGCGTAACCGCTGGAGACAATCGCTTTCACGGTCGGATCGAGCTCGATCAATTTCTTCACCGCTTCGGCGCCACCCATGCCGCCGGGGATAGTGAGATCGCTGATCACGGCGTCGAATTTTTCGCCGCGCTCCATCGCTTCCTTGTAAAAACGAATCGCGGTAAGCGCGTCGTTGGCGGCGGTGACATGGTAGCCGAGCGGCGTGAGCGCACAGGTGACGATTTCGCAGATGGCTTCTTCATCATCGAGAACGAGGATGCGACCGCTGCCGTTTTCGGGGTCGGCTTTTTGCGGACGATCGAAGGCGACTTCCTTGTCGGTCGCGGGCAGATAAATGGAGAACGTGGAGCCCACGCCGACCTTTGACTCGACGGTAATAATGCCCTCGTGGTTTTTCACGATGGAATACGACGTCGCGAGTCCGAGGCCACTGCCTTTCGGTTTGGTCGTGAAATAGGGATCAAAAATCTTTTTGAGGTATTCCTCAGGAATGCCGATGCCTTCATCCGTGACGGTGACCTTCACGTATTTGCCGGGACGCAGTGGCGAGAGGGCGGCGCTTTCCTCGATGAGCTGGAAATTCTCGCAGCGCACGCGCAGTGTGCCGCCGGCGGGCATCGCTTGTTCGGCGTTGATGGTAAGATTGTTGACGACCTGGCTGATCTGGCCGGCGTCGATTTCGACCGGCCATAGGTTGTCCGGCAGGGTGAAGTCGCTGCGAATATTGCTGCCGCGAAGTGAGAACGAGACGGTTTCGTTGATGAGCTGGCCGACCGAAGCGGTCTTCTTGATCGGCGCGCCGCCTTTGGCAAACGTGAGCAACTGCTGCGCGAGTTCCTGCGCGCGGAGCGATGCTTTTTTCGCCGTGATGAGTCGGTCGTGGTTTTCCTCGCCGACTGGAATGCTGATGAGCGAGAGGGAAAGATTGCCGATGATCGCGGTGAGCAGGTTGTTAAAATCGTGCGCGATGCCGCCGGCGGCCACGCCGAGCGATTCGAGCTTCTCGGCTTTGCGGCGCTCTGCTTCGAGATGTTCTTTTTCCGTGATGTCGCGGAAGACGAGCACGACGCCAAGCTTGCTGTTGCGTTTGTCGCGAATCGGCGCGGCGCTGATTTCGATCAGGCGCTCGATGCCCTCGCGCGAGACGACGACAGCATGCGACGCGGAGCCGACGACCGAGCCGGTTTCAATGATCCGCTCGACGATTGCCTGCGACGGTTTGCGTGTGCGTTCGTTAAGGATGTTGAAAACTTCGACAAGCGGTTTGCTCAATACCTGTTCCTGCTTCCAACCAGTCAAACGCTCGGCAACATTGTTAACCATCACGATATTACCCTCGACATCGGTCGCAATAAAGCCGTCACCAATGGAACGCAGTGTAACAGCGAGACGTTCTTTTTCCGCGTTGAGATCCTCCTCGAATCGCTTGCGCTCGATTTCCGCTGCGGCGCGCGCGGCAAAAATCTGCAGCGTCGATTCGGCGATCTGCATGTTGTCCATTACTTTCGTGTCGATGACGCCCATCAAGCCGACGGTGCGACCTTTGTGGTCGTTGAGCGGCATCGCGACGAAGCTTTGCGCGCCGAGTTCCTTCAGCACGTCATCCTTCGGGAACGCCTCGCGCACATCGCGCGGATAAGCGCGAAAGCCTTTCTTCAGCGCCTCCTCGCATGCGGTGTTCGCGAGCTTGTAGTTCATCTTGCTGCGAATCGTGCCATGCTCGGCGATGACGAGCGTGCAGGCGTTCTCGTCGCCTTTGCGCGCCATTTCGAGCACGAACGAAAAATCGCTCTGTAATGCTTTGGACAATTGTTTAACCAACGAGCGGACGAACTCTTCGCCGGTCGTTGACGAAACACCGAGACCGATATGTTTCAATGTTTCTTCGGAACGTTTACGCTCCGTGACGTCACGAATGAGCGCGACAAAATGCCGCTTCATCTCGACTTTCATTTCGCTGAGCGAAATTTCGATTGGGAATGGGTAGTAACCTTGGCGGTGCCCCATCGCCATCATCGTGCCGCGGCCGAGTTGTGCCATGTCGTGTAAAAACAAGCGCTGCGGGACGAGTTGGGTGATGCTCTGCGCGAGCATTTCCTTGGACGTGTAGCCGAACATTTTCTCCGCGGCCGGATTCATCGATTGAATCAACCCTTGCTGGTCCATCGTGATCACACCATCGAGCGTCGTCTCGATGATCGAGCGCGTCTGCGCCTCGGCGCTTTCGATTTTTTTCAGGTGCCTGCTGTAAGCGACGAAGCTATACCAGCTCGATGCGACGAGAACGGCGATCGCAAAGATGCAAAGCGCTGCAAAACCAGTTGTTCTCAGGATGCGCTCAAGCGAAGCATGACCTTTCGCGGAGTCGTAAACCGCCATTTCGCCTTGCTCAAATTGGTTCATGATCTGGCGAATACCATCCATGATTTGTTTGCCGTTGCCGCGCGCAACCATTGAGACAACGTCCTTGTTTTCCTGCCGCGCGGCGATTTCCGGGAGCGCACATTCGCGCTGCCAGCGTTCGAGTTCGATGCGGATTTTTCCGAACGCCTCGAGCTGTTTTGGCGCGCTGTCGAGCAGCACGCAAAGGTGGCCGTGATACGTGTAAAACTCGCCGAGCGCGCGTTTGTAAGTCTCAATAGAAATGTTCTCACCGGTGAGGAGATAACCGCGCTCGGCTTTTTCCATCTCGAAAATCGCGTTCTCCACTTTCGGCGTGAAGACGAGCACTTGGAACGCCTGGTTCGCTGCATCCTGATCGTGAACACGGCTGTTTATCCCGCTTTGTTCATTGTCCTCAACGGCCTGAAGCGACTTGCGCGCTTCATCGAGCAGCGAATGGCCCGGCGTGATATCGGCGAGCCAATTCGTTGCCGCAGTTTGAGAGCGTCGTTTTTCGATGCTGGGAGTGGCGACGGTTTTGACCCATTGATCGACAACGCGCCGGACTTCCGCGACTGATGCGCGCTGTTGCGGCTCGTTTTCCAGCAGCGCTGAAAGTTCGTCGAGGCGCGTAACGATCAGGCTTTTGCGGCGCTCAAACGGATCGAGATACGATTGCTGTCCGGTGAGCAAATAGCCGCGATGACCGGTTTCGAGATTCGCAATGTCGTTCTCGATTTTGTTCGCCTCACGCAAAATTTCCAGCGAGCGGCCGCGCAGGTTTTCGTAGTTATGATCGCGAATGGCGACCATCAAGAAACAGACCGCCAGCATAGCGATGGCAAAGATGCCAACGAGCGATGAGCCAAGCAGCTTGGCGTAAAAGCGATCTTCCGCGAGCAATAAAGCGCGGAACTTTTTGATGAAGGCGATCTTCTCGGCAATGCCCATAGGTTTGCCAAGTCGAGAAAGCTAGTATTATGCCGCAGCTTGCTAGTATTTAAGAAATGCCCGCACCGGCACCGGCTCGAGATTTTTCCGGCCTGCGAGAAACTCCAGCTCGATCAAAAACTGCGCCTCGAGCAGATCGCCGCCCATTTTCTGGATCAGCTTGATTGCCGCCGCCGCCGTGCCGCCGGTTGCGAGCAAATCATCGATCAGCACGATGCGCTCGCCGGGCGAGATCGCGTCAACGTGCATTTCCACGCACGCTTCGCCATATTCGAGTGTGTAGGAAGCCGACTCGGTTTTGTAAGGCAGCTTGCCCTTTTTCCTCACCGGGACAAAACCAAGCCCAAGTTTATACGCCACCGCCGCGCCGAACAAAAATCCGCGCGCGTCAATGCCGACGATTTTGTCGATTTCTTTCCCGCCGCATGCATCGGCGAAGGTATCGATCGCATGTTTAAATAACAAACCGTCGGCGAGAATCGGCGTGATATCTTTGAACAAAATGCCCTGTTTCGGAAAATCGTGCACGTCGCGCACAGCCTGGGCGAGGAGCGTGATGCGGTCGGAAGTCATGGTGCGCGGTTGTGACAGAAAAAGCGCGCACTAGCAAGCCGCCGTGCTGTGTGTTTGCAAAAGCCGCACCCGCCCGCTAAGGTGGCCGACTCGCCATGGATCGCGTTCTGCTGGTCGCTTCCACATTTTGTTTTTTGCTTGGCTTCGCCTACACGATGTTCGCGTTTGGCGCGGGTCGTTATCGTCCGTCGCGATTCAATTTCGGCGTGATCTCGCTCGGCTTCGCATTTCAAACGGCGTTTCTTTTTATGCGCGGACACGAGATCGGCAGTTGTCCGCTGACGAATCTTTTCGAGGTCTTCATTTTCCTGAGCTGGTCAATGGTGCTGCTCTATTTGCTCATCGGCACGGCATATCGGCTGTCGCTGCTAGGCGCGTTTACTTCACCGCTGGTTTTTATATTTCAAACATTCGCACTCATCGCGCCGATCGACACGCCGATGCATGCGCGCGTGATGCATAGCGCATGGCTGGAATTGCATGCGGCGATTTCCATCATCGCTTACGGCGCGTTCGCGCTTGCGGGTGTGGCGGGCGTGATGTTTCTCGTGCAGGAGCGCCAGCTTAAAACACATCAGCTCCGTTCGTTCTTTTTTCATCTGCCGCCGATTCACGATTTATCGGTCGCGATCAATCGTCTGCTGCTCACCGGCTTCGCGCTTTTAACGATCGGACTGCTCGCCGGTTTTGCTGTGCGAATCGATTGGGTGAAAGTCTCGTGGGGAATTGGCGTGTGGCTGATTTACGGCGCGATTTTACAGGCTGAAAAATGGAAACGCGTCAGCCCGCGACGCGTCGCGCAACTCGCGGTTGCCGCATTCACGATCACGCTCTCGACATTGTGGGGACTGAATTTCATCAGTGCACCGAATCATTTGTAATCCATTTATGATTCCAGATTGCAATTCATGACCGTTCTCTGCTTCGGCCTCAGCCATCAAACTGCCGACGTCGCGTTACGCGAGCGTTTCGCCATCGCCGAGCATGAGCTTGGCGAAGCCGCGCATCGGCTCGGCTCGTTCGACGGCATCGGCGAAGCGGTGATCGTCTCGACGTGCAATCGAGTCGAATTTTACGCAGCCGCCGATGAGCCGGAGCGCGGGCTGGCTGCACTACGGCAGTTCGTGAGCGAGCGTGCAGCGGCGGATGCAGGCGCGTTTTCCTCTTTTTATAAAATCGACGGAGCGCAAAGCGTGCGGCATTTGTTTCGCGTCGTGTGCGGGCTCGAATCGATGGTCCTCGGCGAGACGGAAATTCTCGGTCAGGTGAAAAAAGCGTATTCGATCGCGGTGGAACATGGCTCAACCGCGCGACATCTCAACAAGCTTTTCCAACGCGCGTTTAACGTCGCAAAAGAGGTGCGGACGAAGACGAACATCACCCGCGGTTCGGTCTCGGTCGGCTCCGTTGCCGTCGATCTTGCGGAGAGAATTTTCGGTCGTTTAAATACGTGCAAAGTGATGATTCTCGGCGCTGGCGAGACTAGCGAGCAAACCGCGCGCGCGCTGCTTTCGCGCGGAGCGAAAAGCATTTTGGTATCGAACCGCAGCTACGACCGCGCCGCTGCGCTCGCAGCCGAAATGGGCGGTGCGGCGATTCACTTTGATCATTGGGACAAAAATTTCGATGAAATCGACATCCTGGTCAGCTCCACCGCCGCGCCGCACGCAATTGTCACGCGCGATAAACTCGCGCCGGTGATGCAAGCGCGTAGAGATCGTCCGCTTTTCATCATCGATCTCGCAGTGCCGCGCGACGTCGAGGCTGCGGCGAACAAACTCGAAGGCGTTTATCTTTACGACATCGATTCGCTGCGCACGCTTTCCGAGCAATCGCTCGCGATTCGCCGGCAGGACCTCGCGATTTGCGAAAAAATGATCGACCGTCACGTTGCGGAATTTTCCGAATGGCTCGGCCGGTTGGGCAGTGAAGCAGTGGAGGCGCGCGACCTGCCGATCGGCGCGCGCGTTTCGCAATCGTGAGGCCGCTGGTCATCGGAACTCGCGGAAGCGCGCTGGCACTGGCGCAAGTGGAACTGGTTAAACAAGCGCTTTCGCGTGTCAATGACGGCTTTTTTGTTGAAGTCAGAAAAATCACGACTTCCGGCGATCGGCGGCAGGACGTGAACGCATGGCGCGAAAGTGGCGCGGGACTGAAGGGGATGTTCACGAAAGAAATCGAGGACGCGTTGCTTGCCGGCGAAATCGACGTGGCGGTGCATAGCTGCAAGGATTTGCCCGGCCATCTCGCGAACGGCTGCGTGGTGCGCGCGGTGCTCGAACGTGCAGCAACTGATGATGTTTTGATTTCAAAAAACGCGCGCAGTTTTTCTGCATTGCCGGCGAGAGCGCGCATCGCAACTAGCAGTGTGCGACGGCATCGGCAGTTGCTCGGATTGCGCGAAGATCTGCACATCGAAGAAATGCGCGGCAATGTGCCGACGCGTTTACGCAAGCTCCGCGACAGCGATTCGCTCGATGCAATCGTGCTGGCGCGAGCCGGTCTCGAACGGCTTGGCTACAGGGTTTCCGGCGGATCACTCGAATTCGAAGACACGCAATTTTCGACGGAATCGCTGCCGACTTTGCCCGCGATCGGGCAGGGGGCCATCGCGCTCGAATGCCGCGCGGACGATGCGCACACGGCAAAAATTCTCGAAGCGATCAACCACATGCCGACTTTCCAGTGCATTCGCGCCGAGCGCGAGTTGCTACGCCTGCTCGACGGTGATTGCCGTTTGCCCGTGGGGGCGAAAACGCGTATCGACGGCTCGCGATTACGGATGAGCGCAATCGTTTTTGATGAACGCACCGAGCCGCGCGTCGCCGAAAGCGAAGGCGACGTGAACGCGCCGGAGGAACTCGCAGAACGACTTTTTAAACTATTGTATGCAAGTTAAGACAAAAGGAATTTGCTATCTCGCCGGCGCGGGTCCGGGCGATCCCGGCCTCGTCACGCTGCGCACGCGAGAGTGCCTCGAGCAGGCCGAGGTCGTCGTTTACGATTACCTCTGCAATCCGGAGATTTTAAAATGGGCGGTGCCGGACGCGGAGATCATTTACGCTGGAAAAAAAGCCGGCGAGCACACGCTGACACAGGATGAAATCAATGCGCTGCTCGTCGAAAAAACGCGCGCCGGCAAACGCGTTGTGCGGCTGAAAGGCGGCGATCCGTTTTTGTTCGGGCGCGGTGGCGAAGAAGCCGAGGCGCTCGCGCAGGCGGGATTGCAGTTCGAAATTATTCCGGGCGTTTCGTCGGCAATCGCCGGGCCGGCTTACGCGGGCATACCCGTCACGCATCGCGACCGCAATTCACAGCTCACAATTTTTACCGGCCACGAAGATCCGACGAAGCCGGAGGCCGTGCTCGATTACGCGCAACTCGCGAATCAGCCGGGCACCAAAGTGATGCTGATGGGCGTGGAGCGAATTGAAAAAATCGCGAGCGCGCTGATCGCGCACGGAGCCGATCCAAAGCTGCCGGTCGCGATGGTGCGATGGGCTACGACGGGCCGCCAGCAAACCATTCGCGGGCGATTGGAAAATATCGCACAGATTGTCGCGGAGACCGGTTTCAGCTCACCGGCGGTCGCGATTTTCGGCGAAGTCGTGAAGTTGCGCGACACGCTGAACTGGTTCGAATCGCGTCCGCTTTTTGGCAAACGCGTCGTCGTCACGCGCACGCGCGAACAAGCCGGCGCTCTCTCTGTGGGGCTGCGTGCGCTCGGCGCGGATGTCTTCGAACTGCCGACCATTCGCATCGAGCCGCCGCAAAACTTGCGCGAATTCGCGGAGCTCGTGCAGGACTCACACACCTATGACTGGATCATTTTTACGAGCCCAAACGGCGTGAACGCGTTTTTTGAAATGTTTTACAAACTGTATGACGACGCGCGCGATATCGGCGGCGTCCGCATCGCGGCGGTCGGCCCGGCGACGGCGCAGCGCGTGCGCGATTTTCATCTCAAAGTCGACGTGCAGCCGGAGGAGTTTGTTCCCGAGGCAATCCTGCGTGGATTGCGCGAGCAGGGCTCGATTGAAAACGAGCGTTTTCTCATCGCGCGCGCGGAAGTTACGCGCGACGTGCTCGCGCCGGCGCTGAACAAAATGGGCGCGATCGTTGACGAAGCGATTGCGTATCGCACCGTGCCGGAAACGTCGGACGTCAGCGGTGCGATTGCGCGTTTCAAAAACGAAGGCGCGGATTTGGTGACGTTCACGAGTTCATCGACCGCCGAGAATTTCATGGCGATGAAACTGCCGATGCCCGCCGGCATTGAAACCGCGAGCATTGGTCCGCACACATCGAAGGCAATGCGCGCCCTCGGCCTGCGCGTCGACATCGAGGCGCGACAGCACGACGTGAGCGGATTGCTCAACGCCATCCGCGCTCATTTTTGCTGAATCACCGCTTCACATCGCACGGTATTTTCCGCGTCGCGGATTTGCGCGGTAATGCGTGGCGGCGATTGCGTCCAGTCGATGGTGAGCAGACCGAAATTGTAGCCGCAGAATAGATTTCCGCTGCGGTAACGGTTTGGCTCTTTGTCGAAGTCATAGAAGAAATTTTGCAGCGCGGGCGCGGCGAAATGGGTCATGCCACTGGAAGTGATGTCGTAGAGCGGCGAGGGAAAGCCGGCGATTTCGATGCATGAAATTTCGCCGAGATGGCGATCACCGCTGAGGATGATCGGACACCTCGGTTTTGTCTTCGCGAGTAGATCGAAGAGACGCTGACGCGCTTTCGGATAATCGCCCCACTTTTCAAACAGATGCTCGCACGCGATCACTTCCGTGCCGGAGCCGATGAGGTGAATCTGCGCGCTGCTGCCGGCGAGTTGCTGCTCGAGCCAGCGCCATTGTTCCTCGCCCAGAATGTCCGAATCCACGCCCGGTTTTCCGCGAAAATAACGCGTATCGAGCAGGACGACTTTTACGCTTTTGCTCGAAGGACCGAATGTGTAACTCGCGTATACTCCGCGTTGCGTGCGTCGCGGGCTGTCAGCCGATTCATCGAGAAAATCGAGCAGCAGTTTCTGGCTTTCAACTTTTTTCGGAAAGTCCGCGCCGCCGTCGCTTTCGCCGTAATCATTGTCATCCCACACACCGATCACGCGACACGTTTCATGCAGCTTTTGGTATTCAGGCTTCGACTTTTGCCACGCATAAAGATGCGCGAGATTAGCCATGTCGGCATTGCCGTAAACAATATCGCCGAGCCAAATCCAGAGCTGAGGCTGATCGGAGAGGATCGGCTCCCAGAGCCGGTTTTCACGCCACGGGCGGTTGCACGATCCAAAGGCGATGCGCGTCAGCGGCGGTTCCTCCGCGCGCGCAAACGTGCAGGCGAGCAGGAGGAATAGCGCGGCAAAAGAACGCATCCCCGTTTTTTACCCGCATAGGGAAAATCCGTATAGAAATTTACGGAAGACTATCAGGCGGTTTGCAGCTTGATAAAACAGCGAGCAGGTGCGAAAAGGCGCTTATGGGCGACTGGAAGCCATTGCCACACGTTCCAGAGGATCCCGGCTCGCGAGACGAGCTGGCGCGCGAGATGTTGCACCTTCTCGCGACCGACCGCGCTGCGCTGGAGCCGTGGATCGTCGAAAAAATTCCGCTGCTGCACGATGTCATTCTGATCGCCGAACGCGCGGTCGAGATGTCGGAAAAAGAGCACGTATTTGCAGCGGAGCGCGAGACGCTGCAGCGGATGCTGAGGAGCATTCGCGCGGAGCAGGAAAAATACGCGAGCTTTCTCGAGAACATCGCGGAGAACGATGTCATCGCAGCGTTACACCGTGCTGTTTACGACATGAAAACAGAGGGAACGATCCCGCCCGACTGGCGGACGCGCGAAGGCGACGTCGTGTCAGTGCTGCTCTGGCTCGTGGAATTTTTCGAGGAAATCGGACGCACTGCGGATTACAAGAAGGAAGGCGACAAGGGGCAGGAGCGCATCTCGATGTTGCGCGCTTACGATGCGATCGAAACGGCGATGGATCGGTTGCTGACGCTGACGCCGGAGCAACGCGCGGAGATGGAGCCGCTCGTGCAGCCGCTCTACGAGGGCATGATGTCGAATCGCACCGAAAACCTCGGGCCGGACGCGTAGCGCTGCTACGTGTATTTCAGCACTTCTTCGATTGTCGTGTCGCCATCGTAAATGCTGCGCAATCCATCTTCGCGCAGGCCGACCATTCCGAGCTCGAGCGCTTTTTGGCGAAGCACCACCGTCGGTGCGCGCTGGTTGATGAGCTCACGAATCGGATCGGTAATGTCGAGTAGCTCGTAAATGCCTTTGCGGCCTTTGTAACCGGTGTTGTTACATTTATCGCAGCCTTTGCCGTAGTAGAAATTTTTGTCGCCAATATCGTGCGGTGAAAGCCCGAGCTGCGTGAGCACCGCTTCGGTCGGCTCGTAAGCCGTGCGGCAATTCGTGCAAATCTTGCGGATGAGACGTTGCGCCAGCACGCCTTCGAGCGAGGAGGAAATCATGAACGGCTCGACACCCATGTCGATCAAGCGGGTAACCGCGCCGGGCGCGTCGTTCGTGTGCAGCGTGGAGAAAACAAGATGGCCCGTGAGCGAAGCCTGGATCGCGATTTGTGCCGTCTCGATGTCGCGCGTTTCACCGACCATGATGCGGTCGGGATCCTGGCGCAAAAAGGCGCGCAGCACTCGCGCGAAGCTCAGGCCGATCGATTCATTGACCGGCACCTGCACGATGCCCTCGATGTCGTATTCGACCGGATCCTCCGCCGTCAGCAGCTTCGAATCGATCGTGTTAATTTGGTTTAAGCACGCGTAGAGCGTTGTCGTTTTGCCCGAGCCGGTCGGTCCCGTGACCACGAAGATGCCGTTCGGCTTTTCGATAGTGTTCAGGATGTAACTCATCACGTAATCCGGCATCCCGAGCGCGTCGAGATTCAGGTTCACGGTCGTGCGGTCGAGCACGCGCAGCACGACGCTTTCGCCGAATTGCGTCGGCAGCGTCGAGACACGAAGATCGACCTGCCGGCCGGCGATCGATTTTTGAATGCGTCCATCCTGCGGCAGACGGCGCTCGGCGATGTTCAGGTTCGCCATCACCTTCACGCGCGAGATTACCGGCAACGCCAGGTGACGCGGCGGCGGCGCCATTTCGTAAAGCGCGCCGTCCACGCGGTAACGGATTTTAAACTCCGTCTCAAACGGCTCGAAATGGATGTCGCTCGCGCGGTCCTGGATCGCCTGATATAAAATCAAATCGACGTAACGAATGATCGGCGCGGCGTTCGCCTCCGCCTCCACGTTCTGCAAATCGATCTGCCCCTCGTCGCCGAACTGGATTTCCTCGCTGCCGAGTTGCGACAAAATTTCGTCCATGCTGCCCGCGTCCGTTCCGTAATTTTTTCGCAGCAACTCCTCGATCTGATGCACCGGCGCGACGACGACATGGATGTTTCGCCCGAGCGCGAATCGCAAATCCTCCGGCACCTGCGCATTCATCGGATCGACGAGACACACCGTGATCGCATCGCCGCTCATCCCGATCGGCAGCGCGCCGTGCAACCGCGCGAGGCCTGCCGGGATCAGCCGCAGCACATCCTGCGGAGGCTCGAAGCCGGAGAGATTGACCACATCCAACCCGAGCGCTTCGGCGAGCGTCTGGTAAAAACCCTCGTCCGTCGTGAAACCAAAATCGACGAGCGTTTCGACGACGTCCTTGCCGCTCGTGGCGATTTCCTGGTTAATGTCGTCCACCTGCGACTGGTCGATGATTCCCTGGTCGACAAAAAGATCGATGACTTGCTTTGCGTTCATGCGTTAAACGGCCGGTAAAAACAGCGCACGCATGCGGCGATTCCAATTCGGGAGAAACATGGAGATGAACTTAGAGATTCCGAGCGCGAAATCAATGCTCTTGGAGCTACCCCGCAAGGATTCGAACCTTGACTAAGAGATCCAAAATCTCCTGTGCTACCTTTACACCACGGGGTAAGTGAGGACGCAGAAAATAAGTCGCAAATCGTGAGAGGACAATCGCGATTTTTAGAAAATCGGCGCGTAATTATTGCAGGAGGTATGGGCCGTTGATCTCAACGGGCCGCGGATTCAACTTCGAGCAGTCTTGGTTCAGCGCGCGTTCGCGAAGGTGGCGCGGTTTTTGGCGAGCGTCTGGTCGATTTCGGCCAAAACGGCTTGCGGGCCGCGATAGGTGCCCCACGAATAGCTGTCGGACAAAACTTTTCCGTCGCTGTCGATGAACACTAGGTCCGGGATGCCGCGTCCGGCGTAGTGCGCGAGCGGCGAGGTGTGGATGTTTTCAAACGGCACTGCGGGCCACGGCATCGCGTCCACCTTCATGTAGTGCTGCATGTCGGCGGCGGAGCGGTCGCAGCTCACGAAGATGAGCTCGAAGTTCGGGTTCGTCGCTTTGTTGTGTTTATACCAATCGACCAATTGCGGGCTGAACGCGCGGCAGGGCGGGCACCATTCCGCGGAAAAATAAATCGCGTAGTAACGCACGGGCGCTAGCTGCACCGGGTCGAAAGGCTGGAGAAATCCGTCCTGCAGCACCAGGAGATCGTTGCCGATGGATTGCGCGATTTTCGATGAGGCGAGCGCCTGCTGCGCGGTCGCGCGTTTCAAGTCATCGTTATAACGCAGGATGTCGTCGCGCAGTCGGGCAATCGCCGCTGCGTCCTGCGGGCTGGTGTTTGTCTTGCGCGCGCGCAATTCCGCTTCGCGCCGGCGCAGTTCCTCCATTACCGGACTTGGTTGTTTCGGTGCGGCGTCTTTTTGCGCGAAAACTGCGGAGGCAAAGCTGGTATTCAATCGCTCGCCCACGAACTGACGTCCGGGAACCAGCGAAAGCGCGACGATCAAAATGCCCGCGAGATTCGTCAGAAAGCCCGATTTCGCCTCCGACCATTTCAATATCACGAAGAGTAACGACACCGGCGCGATGAAAAGGCAGCCGACTCCCCACCAGAGCGATTCGCGAAAAGCCGCGACGAGCAGCATGATCGAGCCGACACACGCCACGACTATGCCGAGGACAAGCAGGATAAGAAAAAGCGCGAACATAAGCGGCTGGTTACGCCGTTGTTTAGCAGTCCGCGCGCCACGCGATGGTGCAGTCTATTGACTCGCAGCGCCGGCGGCCGCATCGGCAGCGGGTTTGGCTGCTTTCGCAGCTGACGAATTCCTCGCATGTCAGCTTGCCGTCCGAATTTTCGCTGACAAGGGACGCACGCCTTGCTAAAACTGCGTCTCGCGTCCGGCGCGATGCCGGGTGGCGAAAACAAGAAACCCTCCGGAATATGGCTACAAAAACCCCCTCAGATGTCAGCAAGCTGGTCAAGGACCAGGGAATCAAGCTCGTGGATTTCAAGTTCTGCGACCTGCTCGGCACGTGGCAGCATTTCACCACGACGCTCAACGAATATAGCGACGATATTTTCACCGACGGCCTCGGGTTCGACGGCAGCTCGATTCGCGGCTGGAAGGTAATCAACGCGTCGGACATGCTCGTGATTCCCGACTCGACGACGGCGTGGGTGGATATTTTCAACGCGGAGCCGACATTGTCGCTGATCTGCACGATCGTCGATCCAATCACGCGCGAGCCTTACGACCGCGACCCGCGCGGGGTCGCGGAAAAAGCGGAGGCGTATTTGCAATCGACCGGCATCGCGGACACGGCGTTCTTCGGGCCGGAAGCGGAGTTCTTTATCTTCGACGATGTGCGTTTTGATTACACGTCGAACGGGTCGTTTCACTCGGTCGATAGCATCGAGGGCATCTGGAACACCGCGCGCGAGGAGTTCCCAAATCTCGGCTACAAGATTCGCCACAAGGAAGGCTATTTCCCCGTCGCGCCGACCGATACGCAGCAGGACATCCGCAACGAAATGTGTCTCGAACTGGAAAAAGCCGGCGTGCCGATCGAGCGCCAGCATCACGAAGTCGCCACGGCGGGGCAGGCGGAGATCGATATCCGTTTTGCGCCGCTAAAAGTGATGGGGGACTGGATGATGTATTACAAATACATCATTAAAAACATCGCGAAGCGGCACAACAAGACGGTGACCTTCATGCCGAAGCCACTCTTCGGCGACAACGGCTCGGGCATGCACACGCACCAGTCGCTGTGGAAAGACGGCAAGCCGCTTTTCGCCGGCAACGGCTACGCGGGCTTGAGCGAGATGGCGCTGTTTTACATCGGCGGCATCATCAAGCACGCCCGCGCTCTCACGGCGATCTGCAACCCGACGACGAATAGTTTCAAGCGGCTCGTGCCGGGCTTCGAAGCGCCGGTGAACTTCGCCTACAGCGCACGCAACCGCTCTGCCGCGATCCGCATTCCGACATACTCGGCGAATCCAAAGGCGAAGCGCATCGAGTTCCGCACTCCCGATCCGGCGGCAAATATCTATCTCGCGTGCTCGGCGATGTTGCTCGCGGGTTTGGATGGAATCCAGAACCGCATTGATCCCGGCGATCCACTCGACAAGAACCTCTACGACCTGCCGCCGGAGGAACTCGCGAAGGTGCCGAGCGCGCCCGATTCGCTCGATGGAGCGATCAAGGCGCTGGAAGCCGACCATGACTTCCTGCTCAAAGGCGATGTGTTTACGACTGACTTTATCGAGAACTGGATCGACTTGAAGAAAAAGGAATACGACGCGCTACGACTGCGCCCGCATCCTTACGAGTTCTCGATGTATTACGACGTGTAGTTTTAGGCAGCAAAAAGGCCGCTCTGCAAAGGAGCGGCCTTTTTCGTTTTTGTAGCTGTAAGCTGGCTAACCTATCTCGCGTTCGCGCAACCACTGAATCGCGAAGCTTTGCAGCTCGAAGGTATTTTGCAGGTTCAGCTTTTCTTTAATCCTAGCCCGATAGGTATCCACCGTCGCGATACCTACACCGAGGGTTTCGGCGATAATGCGCGAGCTATTTCCGCGACCTAGCATCTCCAGCACAGCTAACTCGCGATTGCTGAGCTTATCGACCGTGCGAATAGGCGCATCCTGTATTTTGCCCGGCACAAACTTGCGCAACACTGCCGAGGTCATTTCTTTGGAGAGATAGATTTCGCCGGAAAGAACGTAGCGCACCGCTGAGACAATTTCCTTCGACGCCTGGTTCTTCATGATGAAGCCGTTTGCACCTGCACGGAGCGCGCGGTGCGCATAGGCGGTTTCGTCGTGCATGGATAAAGTCAGGATTGGCGTCTCGATGGGGCTTTTCCGTAGTGTTCTAATAAGATCCAAGCCGCTGGAACCTCTAAGCGTGATGTCGATGATGATAATGTCCGGGTTAAGCTGCTGGATCAACTCCAGCGCCGTAGTGACGTTGTCTGCTTCGCCGCATACTTCCATGTCATCCTCTTTGTTCACCAACTCGGCCAGTCTTTCGCGAACCATCGGGTGATCTTCGACGACAAAGATTCTCTTTTTGCTGTTACTCATATGTCAGTCTTCGGGATTAGTTCAGAATTCGGAATTGTGCAAGACACGACCGTTCCGGTCGGTGAGTTAGGCTGTATTTCCAGCACGCCGCCGATCATGCGCGCACGATACTGCATGATGTTCAGGCCCATTCCCCGGTGAATGGTTCCGTTTGGCTGAAATCCGATGCCGTTATCGCTTACGCGCAAAGCGAGCGCGCCTTCAGTCGCATCGAGAGCGATGACGATGTCCCTCGCGCGGGAGTGCTTCACGGCATTGTTTACAGCTTCCTGTGCGATTCGGAATAGGTGAACAGCCGTGTTGCTCTCCGGCACGTTGATATCTCCATCCGACACAAACGAGCACGGCACGCCCATCATCTTTGAAGCGCTAAAAGCAAGTCTTTCCAAAGCAGACTCAATCGCCCCTTCATCCTGATCCACCGGCGATAAGCCGCGTGAAAGATGCCGCGCACGCACTACTGCATCGTGGACGAGGTCGGCGATCTGTCCAGCCGCGGCAGCGCCGCGACCTTGCTTTAAGTATTCCTTTAAAGAGTCCGCGGCAAAACCAATCGCTACCAGGTGTTGGCCTAACCCATCGTGTAAGTCTCGACCTATCCTTTGCTGTTCACGCTCGCTAATGCTGATGATTTCCTGCTCCAGCTTACGCGAACGCTCGAGTAACTCTATCCTCGCCTTGTTAGCATCGCGGTGATGCCGAAAAGCAGCGCCGGCCATTACGACAAGGAAAAAGAAGATCATCCGAACAATCGTATCCCACACCCGATACCATTCGCTCGAATAGACATGGCCGGAAGCTATATCCGCACAAAGCCATGCCAGTGCACTGATGACACAAATAACTACCGCTGCGTCGCGGCCTTTAAACCACATCACCAAGAGAATGGGAATTGAATAGAACGGAAAGAATGAGATTTCGTAACCGGTGAGATAGTCTATGACTCCGATTGCCACCACCAGGATGATTGCTTCCGCAAAAATCCATGCTCCTGACTGGCGTTTCAGGAAATTGGAAATACTGTTCGGCAGGTCCATTGGAGGGAAGTAATGCTCCAGGTTCAGCATTTTGGAAAGAGACAAAATTTGAGTGCAGTGTGGACGAGTTCTCTACAAACGAATGGAAGGCGCAGTGACGACAAACGGCACAGGACTGGCGATATTTTTCGGGCATGTAGCCGCCGCGAGGTCTGACACGGAATGACGCGGGTTTGCTACGGGTTGCGGGCGATCCTGCAGCGTTTCTGATTGGCCTCTGCAGTTAGCTTGCACGGGCTCTGCTGATTTTGATTGCTCGGCGGATGAGCTTGCGGACGACGATGACACTGAAGGGGACCAGGGGCGCTTTGCCGGCTGCAATAAGTCGATCGTATTCCTCGCGCAGCCATCCGACGATTGTCTCGAGGTTCTCTTCGCACCAGTCGGCGCCGCGGATATTCATCTCTCGGGCCCTTGCCCGGCATTTACAGCCGGCCGCGGCGCGAAACTTCAGTTTGTGAAGGATCGCGGTCAGCACTGTGCCAGGGCCGTATCTTTTCCGCGGCGCCAGCGGCAGGCTGATTTCGATTCCCTGACATTGCTGCTGTGGCTTTAAGCCGTGAGCCTCGACCATTCGCCGGCGAGCCTGTTCATGGATTTCCTTCGCAGTCATCATGAGGGCACGCATCTCAGATTTTCGATCACGTAGGTGCCGTCCTGGTCCGGAATGATTTCGTAGGTCCCGTCGCCGCTCATCGGCGTGCGAACCGGATCGCCGCCGGCGAGCGGATAAAAGACCACGTCCCAATGCGAAACGCCGCCGGTCGTTGTGATGGTGTAGCGCAGCTTTGTGAGGCTGAATGAGACCTCGTGAGTCTCTTCGTCGGTCGACAACGCGCGGCTCGCCGTGCAGCCGCCTTCCGCGTAATTCGGCATATTGCCGACGACGTTGTCGATCAATTGGTCGTCGGTGTATTCGTCACTGTAGTGGTCAACATATCGTGCAAAGCAGGAGCAGTCACCGGTGGTAAAGTCTGGACAAGACTCGGGGTCAGGACAGGAGTCGTCACCTGGGCCGCAGCGTCCATCTTCCTGACATTCACCGGAGCAACATGGGTTATCCTCGAACAGAAAACCCGTAGAGATAATTTCGGGCGATTCCGGGTCAACCTGCTCTCCTCCCTCGCAATTAAGCGGGTCGAAAAAATAGGTCGTTGGCTTATCAGGTTCCGGAGAAGGATTGGCTGAGACATACAACTCCTCACAATTCTCGCCGATAGGAGAACATGAATGACCTTCCGGGCGTCCTTCACTTTGCACACCACAAGGCATTGGCAATGCGCACCACGAGCAATAAGCATAGATTGCTTTGTGCCACCACGTAGTGTCTCCACTCGGCGTCGAAGGTGCTTCAAGGTCGCAATCACCGACATCGCCGGGTATCTCCTGCCCGTAATAACCGCATTTTGAAAGGGAGAAGCTCGATTGCTCGCAGCTAATCTCGATGCTGCAGTCGCCGCCGCACGTGTCGTCGCATGATTCGCGGCAGCCGCAGCAGTTCCCGTCCGCGTCGGGTTGAGGCATCCGCGGCATTGACTCAGTCCTTAACCAAAAATGTGAACATGCCGGAGGGATCGCAAAGCGTCACGTCGATCTCGTGATAACCATCCGGCTTTTTATCGCGCTGCTTGCCGAAACCGGAGTAGCTCGTCGAGCCGTTGTTCATCGAGCCATCGGCGTTGTGATCGACGCGACGCGCGCGGTTGCCGCGGATCAGCGCCATGCGATCGCCGGCGCCGAGGTGATTTGGGAAGCCGCATTTGTAAGTCGTCACGCCGCGACCGATGTCGCGCGTGATGACCTGGACTGGCGTCGCCGCAGTGGCGAGGCCGCCTTGCGCACCGGTAAAATTAAACTTCATGCCAGGATGCACGGACCAGTCGACCTCCGTGCCCTTGATCTCAAAATCGACGTCCCATTTCAGCGTTTTGTAGGGCGCGTGAACGAGCTCGGCTAGGTTCTCATCGGGCACGCTTTCACCGGGATCGAAATCAGTGCCGTTATCGCGCGGCGGCCGAAGCTCGACGGTCTCGACGATCTCGTGAGGTGATCCGTTCGCCGACGTCGACACCTGATCATGCGAGCTGATCCATGCGCGCGATTTCGATCCATCGGTCGCGACCTGGCTAAACAAAAACGTGATCGTGTATTTCGAAATGAGCATGTCGTAACGCGGGCGCGGTTTGAAATTTTGTATGCGGCCGCCGAGCTGTAGCCGATTGTCCGCGGCGAGCGTGAGCGTGTCATAAGCAGACCCGATTTGGAGCGCCGCCCAACTCCCGATCGTATTGTAATTCCACCAGCGCACCGCCTCCGGAGCCCATCGCAAAATACGAACGATGACTTCGGCGATGTAAAGATCGCGGATATGCTCCTCCGGCGGCGCGATCGCATTGTTTACGTCGCTGAAACCGGTCGCGATCGGGATCGTCGCCGCGGCGGCCGCGAGCACTTGCGTCATCTCGTAGCCGATGGTTCCAAAATCGCCGGGATAAGGTCCCGGCCCGGTCGGTTTTTCAAACAGGAACGCGCTCGAGGAAAGCCGCGACTCGACGCCGCTGCTGTAGTTTGTGGGATCGACCGCAAACACCCGGCCTTTCCGGTAAATTTTCGACTTTAAATAATACCAGGGACTTTGAAACGTGTAGGTGTGTGTCTCACCGCCGGCGGCGAGCTGGGCAGGCTCGGTGCAGACGCCTTTAAAAACCGCGCTGCCATCGGGCGCGGTGAGTGTCACCAGGTTAAAGGGAGTGAAGAGCGGCGCTGCATCGATGGCTCGCGGAAGCGAGACAGTGAGCGTGTCCTCGCCGCCATTTTGGTGGATGGTTTTCGCGCTGTTGATACCCCAGTCTTTCAGCGTCTTCGTGATCGGCGCGCCGATGTAGGCGTAGTGCAGGCCGGGCGAATAAGTGAGGCTGTGATTTTCGAGGCTCATTGGTTGGCTTCGAGTGACGCGACGCGGTTTTCGAGCGTCGAAAGTTTGTCCGCGACGGCGCTGATTTTGTCGGCAGCATTACTGACGGACGTGGCCGCGGCGTCCAGCTTCCCGGCGCTCTGATCGAGCTTCGACGCCGACTCCTTTCCCTTGTCGCCGGCGGCCGAGACTTTGTCGGCCGCTTTACCGATTGCGTCGCCCCCTTTTAAGTCATCGTGCGCGAGTGCTGATGATGATCCGATCGACGGCGCAAAGTCGCTGCCACGCCATTTCCATGAATCGAGGCCGGGTGTGTTCGCTGCGATTTGCCCGGTGTCGAGCGCCTTTGAAAAATCGGTCGGCTGATATTGCGAGCTGAGTGTGCCCGTCGCCTCCGGAGCCGCGACGTAGTTTCCGGAAATATCGCGATAGCTCCCGATTGTGCCGCCGTAAAAAGGATCGCCGCGTTTTCGCGCCGGCGCTGCAGCGGCCGCCGGCGACGAGCTGCTCGTTTCCGCGCGATCGCGCAGCGACACGGTTTGCTCCGCGAGCCGCGCGGCTTCGTCGTAATCACTCACTCCGCTGCTCATCAAACGCGCGATCTCGCGCCGCACGTCGCGCTGATGCTCGAGCTGGTTTTGCAGCTCCTTGTTGCCGGCGAGTTTTGCACGCTCGATCGCAAACTCTTCGTTGAGGTCCTCGACCGTTTTATCGTGCAACGCATTCCAGTCTTTTTGCGCCTGCAGCTTTGCCTTGTCCTTCTCGCCCTGCTGGTGCGCGGCATCGAGGATGCGCTTTTCCGTTTGCTCGCGCTCGTGCTCTGTCGCCGCGATCTGCTCAACCATTTTCGTCAGCTCCTCCGCGTCCTTCGGTGTGATCGCGCCTTGTGCGCGTTGCATCATTTCGTCGACGCCGGCGTTTTCGCCGATCTCGCCGCCCTGCCTGATTGCGAGCTGGTGCGCGAAGTTCCGCCGCTGCTCTTCCGCTGAAAGCTGCAGGTCGCCGAGTTTGTCAAAATCGCTTTTCCCAGGCGCGGCCATGTCGGAAGCTTTTTTCCAGCCGGCGGCGACGTTATCGCCTTCCTTCGACCATGCGGCCGCGGCATCGGCTTTTTGTTTTTCGGCGGCTGCCTGTTTTTCCGCTTCGGCTGTGAGCTGCTGTTGCTGCGCGATCTGTTGATCGTTGCGCGCTACGAAATTGCCGGCGTTCGCGAGCATCTCGTTTAAAATGTTTAAACGCTCGCGCGCCGATGCCTTTACCATGTCGCTCCCGTTCGCTGCGTCAAACTCCGCGCGGACGATCTCTTTTTTAATGTCGAGCTCGAGCTGGCCGACGTCGCTGCTGTTGGCCTGCAAACGCCGGCTCTCGAGTTCGCCGAGTCGATCTGCGGAAGCGCTATTTGCGCCGCGTTCCTGCCGTTGCTCCGCCTGGTATTTGAGCCAAGCCATGATGGCAGCCACGCCGCCGAGCGTCGCGATCGTGATCGGCACTACGACGGCCGCCGTGGCCGCGAGTGCAGTGCCGCCGGCCGCTTCGGCGCCGGCTGTCGCTCCGGTTGCCCCGGTGGATTCGATCACGCCCATCGCTCCCGGTGAAAAGGATCCGGCGCCGGCAGCGGTCGCGAGTCCCTGCAGGCGTGCTTTCGCGAGTTCGTTCTCCGCCGCCTCGGTTTCTGCCGCGAGAGCTTCCGCGCGCGAGAGAGATTGTCCTGCGCGCTCGCCGGCGGTCGCTGTGTTCCAGCTAAAGCCGCCACCTTCACCACCGCGTGCAGAGCCGGCCGCGCGCGCTGCAGCGGCGTTGGCTGTGAGTGCGACGGTGTTTGCAGCAAGTGATGCCGTCTCCGCATCGATCGCTTCCTTCGACGTCCACCACGCGCGCGTTTTCAAGCCGAGCCCGAGCACGAGATCGCTGATCTTCATCGCCGCGTAAGCAGCCGTCACGAGCCCGAGCGCTGCTGCGACCGCTGGCAAGACCTGCGCGTGCTCGATCGCCCATTGCGTGAGCTTGAGCCCGCTCTCGACGACGTGCGCGACTTCGATTCCGAGTCCGCGCAATTTTTCAATCACCTCCGGCTTGCGCAGCTCCTCATTGAGTTCTGCGAGCCCGCTGCGTAGCGCTTCAAAAACGGGTTTGCTGATTTCCGCGAGGAGCGATTGCAGTTCGTTGTGAAAACGATTCGTTTCCGCGGTGAGTGTGTGCGACGCGGCCGCGCCGGCTTCCGCGTAGCTGCCGAGCTTTGAATATAAAAACTCGTAGAGCTGCCCGGCTTCCTTCGCCTGCTCGATCTGCTTGTCGTCGATCCCGAGCTCGCGGCCGGCCTTTGTGCGCGAAGCGAGGCCGGTGAGCAGATCCTGAATGTCGCGCTGCGCCATGAAGCCGCTGATGCCGAGCGAGGCCATTGCCTGGTTGAGCATCACGGTGAGATCGACCTGCTTTTGCAGGTCGCGCACACCGCCGTTAAACATCGCGCCGGCGGTGGTCTGGTAACTCTCGATCACCGCCTCGAAATTGAGCCCGAGCTCGTTGGCCTTTTGCCGCATGCGATCGATGAGCTCGCCGCCGCGCTTCACCGATTCATTGAAACTTTCCGGCTTCGCGGTGTCGAATTGACGGAGCACGGCCGCCATCGTGTAGCCGGCCGTCTCGAGCGTCGCATTGAAGCGCACGCCTTCCGCGATCGCGTCGCGAAACACCCGCGGGATTTC
>Ga0070741_10002344_pt1 | contig 51563 bp, 53 predicted proteins | sample Coa_R1_4_FD_66440 | JGI IMG/M metagenome (GOLD analysis project Ga0070741, IMG submission 66440) | Surface soil microbial communities from Centralia Pennsylvania, which are recovering from an underground coalmine fire - Coalmine... | ecosystem: Environmental > Terrestrial > Soil > Unclassified ... | reverse complement strand
AGCCAATGAACTGGTAACCTCCGTTTTGACCGAAGCGCTCGGTCATTCCGAAACACAAATCTCAATCGCAGGCGAATTGATAGACATTAAAGACCTGCGTAATCGCGGCGGAATCGTCTACTTCAGTTTGCAGGAAGGAAGGCATCGTTTTCGCTGTCAGGTTCCGGTCGAACTCGCGGATGAACTCGGCGACTATCTCAAAAACGGAACCGTGCTGGAATGTTACGGGAGTCTAGCGATTGGTCGGCCAGGCAGCACCCCACGAGTCGAGCTTTTCGTTGAGCGCATCGAAGTAATCGAAGGACAGGCCAGCCCACGCGCGCTGCTGCTGCAGGAATTGCAACAGAAAGGCTGGATGGACGATAAGGTTGCGCTCCCCGCGTTGCCATATCGAATCGGGCTTGTAACCAGTCCTGAAAGTGAGGCAGTCACCGATTTTCTATCGGTCGTCGAAGCAGTCGACAATATGGAAATTGAAGTTGTCGAAGTTTCGCTCTCCTCAGAAAAAAGCGTAGTCGACGGTCTTCGTTTGGCGGATCGCAGCAGATATGACGTGATGGTTTTGACGCGAGGCGGCGGCGAAGGGCTTGGCATTTTCGACAGTTTTGAAGTTGCCGAAGCTATTCATAACGCCCGAACGCCGATTGTTTCCGCCGTCGGACATCAGCGCGACTGGACTATAGCTGACATGATCGCGGACGCCAGAGCCGCCACTCCATCCGAAGCTGCAAGGCTTGTCGCCGCCGGTCACCTGACGGCAGCACAGCGTGGGGAAGCGGTTGTTGAACCACTCGCAGGTACAAATGTCTGGCGAATAGTTGCGATGATGCTGGCGTTGCTACTGGCGATTGCTTTGTTAGCTATTCTCTTCAGAAAATGAAGGCGTGATTCAACTCTTAATCAACTGATATTTCGTGAACGTCACCTCAATTGCCGCTGAACCGTTTGGAACGTTCATTTTGTATGACATCTTGCTGGGCAGCTTTAGGCCTTCAACATCCTGATAGCTGACTGTGATATTGACCTGCTGCTGACTGGCCTTCGTATCCGTTTCCAATTCCGAAAGCAGAAGCCCTTTGTTTGTCGACGTATATTTGGGCCGGAATATCGTCGAGTTGTTCGGCAGCACAACATCCATCTCTGACAACGCATAATCTTTGCCCATCACAATCGTGACGTCACTTGCGCCCTGCTTCTGGTGAATTTGATAACCGCTGCCATTATTCTGAAGATCATAATTGGGATCAAAATCAGTGAACGGATTATTGAACACGAACGGCCACCACGCCTGGTAGAAGCTGTTTATGAATTGGCTTGCGGCATCTGTCACCTGTGAAATGCTGTCGTCGATCTCAGAGCCATCAGGAGTCACCGCAGTTACGGTTGGAGCACCGGTATCGCTGACTGAGACCTCCATACGGACGGTTTTCAACTTGGCGACAGCCGCATCAGGCAGAGGATTTTGCTTAAGGTTATCCTCGATGTATTTGTTCCAGTCAGAACTCGCAACGCACTTAAAGCCGCTGACACCCTGGGACTTGAGGGTGTAGTAAGCGGCACTCGCCTTTTTCAGCAGTGCAGATTTGTCCTGCTGGTTCACGGCTGCACCAGATGTCCGTACCAGCGAACAAAGAAAAAGGACCACCAATATTTTACGTAGGGCGTTGCACGTCATAAATCTCAACAAACATCATACTACTTGTTCAAAGCGATTATGCCGGCGCCCAGAATCTGGCGATTGGTTTTGTCTTGCAGAAACACAACGATATTAAGATTTTCAGGCTTCCATTTGTCAGAAAGACGAACCAGTGTTGTCGCGTTGAAATCCTGTCCGTCGGTATCACTCACGTTACCGAGGGGCGTGATGCTTCTGACAACGGAGCTGTGCAGCAAACGCTGCCCGGCATTCTCTCCGTCAGTAACGTTCGAAGATAGTTTATTCTCCGTCACTGCCAGTAAAATCTCGGCGTTCCGGCTTTTGACTACCGACAGATTTCCGACGTGAACTTGCAGTGATATGTCCTGAGGCTGAGCTCCCGTCGCAGTTTGAAACCGCGTGATTTCAACCAACGCCTTTTGTGCTTTGATGGCTTTTTCAATCGCTTCGTTGGCAGCGTCGGCGTCGCTTCCTACAAACTGGCTTCTGCCATCGACAACCATTTCGGGTGTGTAGACGCTGTCGCCGCCGAAAACATCAGCGTAATCGTATTGTCGTTTCGAGAAATCAGCAGCGGAATACGGATCAGTCCAGCCCAATCGATTCCAGTAATCGACATGTTCGCTCAGGGTTATGATCTGCGCCCCGGCTATGGGCTGTTTCTCCATTAGCGAAGTAAGGACCTTATCGGCGGGAGGACAACTGGAACATCCTTCTGACGTGAAGAGCTCGACCAGCACCGGAACTCGCGCGCCATTATTAATTACTACATTTTCAAGTTGCGAGTTATTCGAACTCGCCGTTGTTCTTCGATGCAACAGACGAGCTCCAAAAAGGGCCATAAGCACCAGGATCAAAACAGGAATCAGAAATCGTTTCATAAAGAAACTGTTCTCCCCTTTGAAATCGCAGGCCTGTTTATCTCGCTTTCGCTTAATTAATACACGAAACTAGTCGCTTTATTCCCAGTCGCCGGGCTGCTGAGAAGTCCTGGTTTACCATTTGCCGCTATAGGTCCCTCGACGAATGAATTGCCCTTCACCGGAGTTGCCAATGTACTTGCCGTTTTCGATTATCACTTTGCCGCGCGACATCACGGTTTCGACTGCTCCCTGAAGAGTCATTCCTTCATAAGCGCTGTAATCCACATTCATATGATGCGTCGCGGCGCTGATCGTCTGTTGTTTATTGGGATCGAAAATCACAATGTCGGCATCTGAACCGACTGCGATAGTTCCCTTCTTCGGAAACAGCCCAAACATCTTTGCCGGAGCGGTCGATACTAACTCGACAAAGCGGTTCAAACCGATTCGTCCTTGTGCTACACCCCCGTTGTAGATGAGGCTGACTCTGTGTTCGACGCCGGGGCCGCCATTTGGAATCTTGGTAAAGTCATTCAGACCAAGTTCTTTTTCTTTGATGCAGAACGGACAATGATCCGTCGAGACAACCTGAAGATCGTCGGTCGCAAGACCTTTCCACAATTCAGCCTGGTTCCATTTCTCACGCAACGGCGGAGTCATAACGTACTTCGCCCCGTCAAATCCTGGCTCTTCGTAATTATCATATGAAAGGAAAAGATACTGCGGACAAGTTTCCGCATAGGCCGGCAGCCCAAGATCGCGAGCATCTCTGACCTGTTTCAAAGCATCAGCAGAACTCAGGTGGACTATGTAAACCGGCGCTCCCGCCATCTCTGCAATTGCGATTGCGCGATGAACACCTTCGGCTTCGGCTTTTGTCGGTCGCGTCAGAGCGTGGTATTTCGGAGCGGTTTTGCCTTCCGCCAAAGCTCGTTCGATAATAGCGTTGATTACGATGCCGTTTTCGGCGTGCATACAAATGAGGCCGCCGGCTTCGGCTGTTGTGCTCATCGCTTTGAAAATCGTAGCATCGTCAACCAGGAAAACACCCGGGTAGGCCATAAACAGCTTGAAGCTGGTCACGCCATCACGAATGCACTGTTTCAACTCGGGCAAACGGCTGTCCGGCAGATCGGTGCAGATCAAATGAAAGCTGTAATCGACTGCGGGTTTCCCTTCAGCCTTTTTGTGCCAAACATCGAGCGCCTCGATCAAGGACTGATTCTTATACTGAACGGCAAAATCGATAATTGTAGTTGTGCCACCATAAGCCGCCGCGATTGTTCCCGTACGAAAATCATCTGATGAAAATGTTCCGCCAAACGGCAGTTCCATATGCGTGTGGGGATCAATGCCACCTGGAATAACCAGTTTGTCGCTGGCATCGATAGTTTTGTCTGGGCTGGAAACAATTTTATCGAGGTGTTTTCCGATTAAGGTTATTTTGTCATCTTCAACTAGAACGTCGGCCAAATAGTTATCGACCGCAGTAACGACATTGCCATTCTTAATCAGGGTCTTCATCACCAAGCGCCTCCGAAAAGATTTACCACAGAGACACAGAGGCACAGAGTTTTATAATTCTCCGTGTCTCTGTGGTGATTTTCTTTTACGGATTATAAGCCTCAATGTCAGCAAGACGAAAGCCTTATCCTACATCCCGCGTCTTTTCATCTTCGAGCGTTCTTTGCTCATTCGGCAAAGCTTTTTCCATTTATCCTTCTCCACTCGCTGGGCGTTTTTATCCTGACGAAGTTCAACGTGTCGAAGCTCTTTTTGAAGCTTCTCGTAATTCTGATATCGCGCTTCATCAATCACTCCCGTTGCCAGCGCATCCTGAACGGCGCAACCGGGCTCGCCGCTATGTTGACAGTCGCTGAAACGACATTTAGCTGATATGGACTCGATATCTTCGAAAGTTCGACTGACACCATCGCTTGCTTTCCATAACTGAAGCTCGCGCATGCCGGGCGTGTCCAGCACCAATCCACCGTCAGGCAACAGAACCAGTTCCCTGTTTGTGGTCGTATGCCGTCCGCGATCATCAGACTCTCGGACGGACTGAACTCGCTGTACGTCACGTCCTACAAGCCAGTTAATCAACGTGGATTTGCCAACACCTGAGGAACCGAGCAGTGCGATTGTCTGGCCAGTGCTTTGATACTGGCGCAACTCTTCCAGGCCAATGCTGTCGACTACGCTGATCGAATGAACCGGCACGCCGGCGGCGATAGATTCAACCTCGGCCAGCTTTTCTTCGACATCAGTGCAGAGGTCGGCTTTGCTGAGCAGGATGACTGGACGCGATCCGCTTTCCCACGTTAAGAGCAGATAGCGCTCCAGGCGTCGGAGATTGTAATCGTTGTTCAGCGACATAACCAGAAAGACGATATCGATGTTTGCGCCGACGACTTGTGGTGCCGTTCGTTGTCCAGCTACTTTTCTGGTGAACTTGCTCCGCCGTGGCAGCACCGCGTTGATCGTGGCTGTTCGTTCCGGTAATCGTATCTGTGCCGCAACCCAATCACCTACGGCTGGTCTGTCTTCCCGCGTCAGCGTTTCGTATCTGAGGCGGCCAGTCATGCTGGCGGGCAATTCTCCGAATTCTGTTTGAAGCTGAAAGATTCCCTTGTGTTCTAACACTATCCTCGCCGGCTTCAGTTTTCCATCGTCGTACTGCTGAAAGTGATTCTCAAAATAACTGTTCCAACCAAAAGCTATCAGATTGTTTAAATCTGAATTCATTCTATATCTCCTATGCTTAACTGTTGACGATTACGCGAGGTCCAAAGAGAAACGTGAATGCTGGTAATGATGTAGGGTGCGGGGCTTGTCCCCGCCCGGATCGTGCGTGGCAGGATGAAATGCCCAGTCACGCAACGCTTAAATTGCCTTCGGCAATCCGGGCAGGGACGAGCCCTGCCCCTACATAATTTCGAACTCTCCGTTTATCTTAGGATTTCGGGGATTGACGAGTTGCCTGTGCAGGCACACAAACAGGTACTTACCCACGGGCATCAAAACAGAATGTTAATCGTACCTCGCGTTTAACTCTGCAACTCGCTTTTTTCTAGCGGGCAAGCATAGGCCACTACCTTAAAGAGATTACAAACAAGTCGCTGAATTGGCCAGTCGGCCAATTCAGCTAATCCAATAATACGTCAGAAAGTATCGATTGCGCAATGGCGGGTTCAGATACCCTTTGATGCAACGGCCATTGCCGTTCCGAGCGCGCTGACCAGCTCGTCAACGTGATCTTTCGTGGCGATCAATGGGGGACCCAAACGGATTACATTTCCATGGAGACCACCTTTGCCAATCAAGACACCATGTTTCTTGGTCTCTTCGAAAATCTTTAACACCGCTTGAGGATTGGGTTCTTTCGTTTTCCGATCCTTCACGAATTCGATGCCCTGCATCAAACCCATTCCGCGAACATCGCCGATGATCGGATAAACTTCGTAAAGCGACATCAATTGCTCGCGAAGATAATCGCCAACAACTTTTGCGTTCTGCGCCAGATTTTCGGTTTCGATGTATTCTACGGTAGCGAGAGCCGCAGCCGTGCTAACTGGATTTCCGCCAAATGTCGAGAACGTCAGGTTTGGATATGCCGCCGCAACTTCAGGCGTGGCAATGGTCCATCCAATCGGAGCACCGTTGGCCATTCCTTTTGCCGAAGTCATTATATCCGGTTCAACATCCCAGTGTTCGATGCCAAACCATTTTTCTCCGGTGCGCCCCCAGCCGGTCTGAACTTCATCGCAAACAAATACCCCGCCGTAATTGCGGATGATCGCTACAATCTCTTTGAAGTATTCTTTAGGCGGAGTAATAAAACCGCCGACACCCATGATAGGCTCAGCAACAAACGCCGCTATCTTGCCTGTGGTAGAGGTTTGGATCAGGTCTTCGACATCCTTGGCGCAACGCAGTTCGCATGATGGATAGGTCAAACCGTACGGACAGCGATAGCAATACGGCGCTGCATGATGAACGACGCCGGGAACCATCGCGGGGATTACTCGCCAGGTTGAATGACCGGCCATCGCCATAGCGTTGGTTGAGCGACCACTGTACGAATGACGCAGGGTAATAATCTCTGATCTTCCGGTATAAAGCTTCGCCGCGACCACGGCGGTTTCGTCAGCTTCCGTACCGCTGTTGGTAAAGTAACTCATCTTCAGTTTGCCGGGCGAGATCTTCGCCAGCTTTTCGGCAAGGTTTGACTGCGGTTCATTCGCGTAGAGCGTAGAAGTGTGCGAGATCTTGCCGATCTGCTCCGCGACGGCGGCATTAACTTTCGGATTGGCATGTCCGAGACTCGTAGTCAGCACGCCTCCGAAACAATCCAGATATTTATTATCTTCGGCGTCATAAACGTACATACCTTCGCCGCGGGTTAACGCAATCGGCTGTTCGTAATAGTTGGTGACGCATGGCCACAAATACTCTTTATGTTTAGACACAAGTTCTTTATTTGACATGGATACTCCAAGAAGACTGTAAGATGAGTCGATAGTATAGTCGCTACAGATAACTTAGCCAAGCGTCGCGACGCCGTTGCTTGACACCGGCAAACCAGGCGCACATCGGGTAAAGCGCTACGACAATGGAGATCCAGATAAGATAGACAACCGGCAGGCTATAGCCCCAGCCGGGTGGGGCAGGTGTAGAAGGATCAAGCGCCTGATGCAGAATCGACGGTCCATACTTTATCACCATAAAGACAACAGCCAGAAAATGCGCGAGAGTGAAATGAACAACGTAATAGAGAAACGGCACACGCCCATAGACGATGAGAGGCTTTGCAATTTTGCCTGTATGCTTTTCAAGAAATGAGAGAAGAACTATCGCGGGGCCGAGTGTCATCAGCAAAAACAACAGAGATGGCGGATACTTTTCACAGTTGATAAAAGACAGGAAAGTAAACCAGGCGTTCTTTTGTGTAACCCATTTATGGGGATCGCCATAAAGATTTGTTGCTCTCAAGATAATGAATGCGATTATCAGTCCGAGTCCCAGTTTGACCAGCAGTCTACGCCGTTGCTCGCTCTCCATCTGATAGATCTGGCCAAATCCATAACCGACAAGGAGTACTCCAAGCCATGGAAGAAGAGGATACAAAACTATTATAAAATATCCAGGATGCCACTGAATCACTGTCGGTGGATCGGGAGGAATTTGACCGACTGCTCCGTGAAGAATTCCAAACAGCCACCGCCACCGACCGAAATCGTCCGGCTGAAAGCGGTCCAGAAGATTGTGTCCAGCAACTATAATCAGGCCAAGTGCCGTAACGAATTTCGTCGGCAGATAAATCAGCCCTGCCAGAGCCATCATCGATACGCCGATTACCCAGATAACCTGAAGGAACGAGGCGTGATAATCTACATTAAAGAACAGCGCGAACCGAACTATCGTCAGCTCGACAATCACCAGCCATAATCCACGAGTCAGCAGCAGCCACGATAGCTCTTTTTTTGTTCGTCGTTTGCCTGCAAGGAACGCTCCCGTTCCGGCCAGAAAGACAAACACTGGAGCACAAAAATGCGTAATCCATCGAGTAAAGAAATAGGCGGTCGTTGTTTTGCTTAAGTTTGTCGCTTCAAACCGGGCAACGGTAAAGAAGTCGCGAACGTGGTCCAAAGCCATTATGACCATGACCAAACCACGCAGCGCATCTATGGAGTCAAGACGCGGTCTCGCCAGGGCTTTGCCATTTGATGCTAGGTCTGAGTCCGAAACAGTCTTGGTCGCAATTGTGGCGGCACATATGGCAATAAATGCAATCAGTAATTCGCCCTGACTCATCGATGTCCCGCCTTAACCGAATAGGCCTAATATCAAAGGTCCAACCTAATCCGAGAGTCAGAAACAGGAAAGCACTTTGGTTTGTTTGTACAAGACTTTTTGGTACAGAACGCTCAAATCAAGGTACCAGCCGCTATCGTCAGTAAATGTTAGTAGTGCGCTTTTGTCCGGTGTAATCCATGTAGACAACTTTCAGTTCTTGATAGAAATCAAGCGCCGTCGACCCCTGCTCTCTTTCACCCAATCCCGATCCCTTTATGCCGCCGAAAGGAATATGAGCCTCACCTCCGGTTGTCGCGGAATTTACGTGAGTCATACCGGTCTCGATCTTATCAATGAACCTGAAGATTCGATTCGGATCATTGGAGAAGATTGACGATGAAAGTCCAAACTGCACGTTGTTCGCCCAGTGCAACGCCTCGTCGAAATCGCGCGCGCGCATTACCGACAGAACCGGTCCGAAGATTTCTTCCTGTGCGATACGCATGTCGGGAGTTACTCGATCAAATACTGTCGGCTCCAGGTAATACCCATGCTGCAATGCAGGATCATCAAGCCTCTTGATGCCAGCGAGCTTTACACCTTGTGGCTCTGATGCTCTGCCGCCAAAGACCATCTCCGCGCCATCTTCGCGTCCAATGTTCAAATATTTTAGGACCGTTTCAAACTGGTGCTTATCGACAGCAGGACCAACGTTGGTTTTGGAATCAGATCCGTCACCGATAATCAGTTTTTCCGTTCTGGCGACCAATCGCTTTACAAATTCGTCCGCGACTTCGTTCACAACAATTGCTCTGCTTGTTGCAGTGCATCGTTGTCCCGTACTGCCAAACGCGCCCTGCACCGTAGATTCTACCGCCAAATCCATATCAGCATCTTCCAGGATTACGACTGGATTCTTGCCGCCCATTTCGCTTTGGACTTTTATGCCGCGCCTGGCTGCCTGTTCGTACATCTTCAGTCCAACTTCGTTTGAGCCAGTAAAAGAGATCGCTCGTACATAAGGATGATTCGTGATTTCGTCGCCGACAACGCTGCCGCTGCCAATCACCATATTGAGCACGCCGGGAGGTAGACCTGCTTCGTTGAATAACTCGACGATGCGCGAAGCGGTGCCTGGTGTTAACGTTGCCGGTTTAAAAACAACTGTATTGCCAGCCACCAACGCCGGTGCGATCTTCCACACGGGAATAGCAACAGGAAAATTCCATGGCGTAATGCAGGCAACAACACCGTGCGGCTGTTTGATAGTGTATGCAAAATTATTCGGGAGCTCTGAGGCTATTGTCTCGCCATTCTGACGACGACCTTCTGCCGCACAGAACTCGACGACATTGATCGAACGCGCCAGCTCGCCCCGAGACTCGCCCAGGGTTTTACCTTCCTCGCGTGTCAATAAGGCCGCCAATTCTTCGCGCGCGGCATCCATTAACTGCGCTGCTTTGGCGACAATGCGCCCACGGGCCGGCGCAGGCGTTGATCGCCAACCTTCGAATGCAGCCTGCGCCGCTTCAATCGCAGCCTTTGCTTCGTCGCGGGTCGACAATCGAACTTCAGCGATAACATCATTCAGATTGGCTGGATTGACGTTTGGGACAGTTTCCTTTGACTCAGACAACACGAACTGACCATTGATAAAATTGCGGTATTCAGTCATTTGAACTCCTGAATTGACTGGCGGCGAACAATACGTATATATTTAACGAATCATAAATTGCTTAGAGCAACTTATACGAACTTTGTAAATATAACATAACCCCGGAAGACCGAGAACGTTCGTAACGTCAAGATTGTTAAAGAAGATCATTAAAGAATTACGTAGTTTATCGCGGTCGTGTTCCTGGTTGAATGCTACTAATGATAGTATTGACGAGATGTCGATGCTCGTCTGATGAGTTCTCGATTGACCAAAAGTATTTCCTAAAGGCTCTGGTTCAGCCTTTGTGTTTGGTGGCGCCTTTAGATAACCAACTATGCCAAGCCCAGACAGCCAACAGTTTGTATTGCCGGGAACCTCACTTCGTCTTCTGCTGGAGTCATCTCCGGACTCGATTATTGTTCGTACGCTGGACGGCGAAATCATAGATGCGAATTCGAGAGTTGCCGAAACCCTCGGACTTCCGAGGGCCGAGTTGCTTGGTCGCAAACTGGTCGATGTTCCCGGGCTCGATTTCATTGAAAGAGACATGGACGCGGCGAATCGAGCGATATCCAGGCAACAAACTCACAAAAGATTCGCTAACAGAACGCTGACAGTTGGTCACGAGCAATTTCTTCAAATCGTTACTACGGCTTTACCCGATGCAGTCTCCGGTGATGATGCCACTGAAACCGCAGAATCAGGCGGGAAAAATCCAAGCGGGCTTGCGGTAATCTGGATTAAAGACGCTACAGAACAGATGATTGCTGAAAAAGAGGTTCGCCGTCTGCGTTCAGAGATCCTCAAACTTGATACTCAACTGCAGGATATCAAAGCTATCTCCGATCTCCGCAGTTCTTTGCGCGATCTGAGACGAACGGAATTAGAGCAGCCCTATGAAGATGTACTGAAAGGTATCGACCGAAAAGTTGTCGCCACTCAGCGTGAGTTAAAAGAGAGCGAAGAGCGGTATCGTCAAATGTTCGAGCAGAACAGGGCGGTGCAGCTTCTGATCGATCCTGACACAGGAGAAATCGTCGACGCGAATTCCGCGGCAGCGGATTTTTATGGGTACACGCTGGAGCAACTGAAGCAACTCAAAATATCCGACATCAATCCTCTGCCGCACGAAGCAATCGCCGAGGAGATTGTCCGGGCGGTAACTGAGCATCGCAAGTACTTTTTGCTTACTCATCGACTCTCATCCGGAGAAACTCGCGAAGTTGAGGTTTATTCGGGCCCTGTCACACTAAAGGGTCGAATCCTGCTGTACTCGATCGTGCTGGACATAACGGAGCGAAAACGGGCACAGGAGGCGCTACGCAACAGCGAGAACCAGTTTCGCGCCATATTCGATCACGCTATGGATGCGATAGTACTGGCCGATAACGAAAGCAACTTTCTGGATATTAACGGGGCTGCTTGCAAGCTGTTCGACCTTCCGCGACAGGAGCTGCTTGGACGCAAACTAATTCAAATGGTCGAGCCTGATAAACCAGACCATATGGAAGCAGGTTGGCGTGAATTCCTTCAGCAAGGTGAGCGAAAGGGAGAATCGTACGTTCTTTGGCCCGACGGATCTAAACGCGAGTTCGAATATAGCGCCAAGTCCGATTTCATTCCCGGTCGTCATTTAATAATTCTTCACGATACCACGGAACAAAGACGACTACGCGAACAGCTTTTTCAAAGTGAAAAATTATCGGCCGTGGGCGAGCTGGTTGCAGGCGTTGCCCACGAATTGAATAATCCGCTGACTTCGGTCGTAGGGTTTTCGCAGCTGCTGATGACTGATCCGACGATCAGCCAGCAGAATCGTGGACTGCTGGAAACCGTAGTCAATGAATCCCTGCGCGCGCGAAAGATCATTCAGAATCTGCTGACATTTGCTCGGCGGTCAAAACAGGAGCATAAACCGGTCAAGTTAGCGGATGTGATCGAGAAAACTCTAGAGCTTCGGCGCTATGATCTGCGCGTTGGCAATATTGAAGTCACCACCGACATCCCCAGGAATCTGCCATTGATTACCGGCGACTTCATGCAGTTGCAGCAGGTGATTTTGAATCTGGTCACCAATGCCGAACAGGCAATGCGTGAGCATAGCAACAGCGGCAAACTATTTGTTAAATTACGCCAATCCGATCAGGATTTAATAATATCGATCGAAGATACCGGTCCTGGGATTCCGCCGGAAAATCTCAGAAAAGTGTTCGAGCCTTTTTTCACAACTAAACCTGTCGGCAAAGGAACGGGTCTGGGTCTTGCGATCTGTTACGGCATTATTGCTGAGCATGGCGGTGAGATCACGGTCGACAGTAAAGTCGGACGCGGAACAACATTTACGATAACGCTGCCTGTCAGCAATGAAGAACCAACTGCGACGGCTGAAGCAACCAAATCAAAACCGGTAAGCGCAAAACGTATTCTTGCCCTGGACGACGAGCCCGCGATCAGAGCTTTGATCAAATCGGCGCTCACGCGACAGGGGCACGATGTCGACGCTGTTTCAACAGGAGAAGAGGCTCTTAAACTTTTAAGATCAAAGAAGTACGACTTGATCTTTTCCGATATGCGAATGCCGGGCATGGACGGGCCAAGCTTCTTCGAGTTTCTGAAAACAGAATTCCCCAGTCTGACCAATAGAGTGATTTTCATAACGGGAGATACGGTCAGCGGCGAAACCGCTGAGTTTTTGCGTCAGACAGGTTGTGCAAGTCTATCCAAGCCATTCGTAGTTGCCGATCTCCTTACCCTGATGGCAGAAGTCTCCTCCAAAATCTAGTGCTTGACCATTCACAATCGCGCGCAGCTCAGAGTACAGGCTTTAGCCTGAAGGGTTTGCAGAAACATGCAAGCTGAAGCTTGTACTCTGAACTACTGATTTGTGATAATTCGAATTATGTTCACCGATATCCGAGCGGCACTTATTCACCAGGGGCAGACGATTCCTGAGCGACCGTTTTTATTTTCTGAACCGGATGGACGCTCATACACCTATAAAGAGTTTGTCGATTCTGTAATGCGAATTTCAAGCCTTCTTGTCCGATTGAATGTGAAGAAGGGCGATAAGGTAAGCCTGCTTTTACAGAATTCCGCTGAATACGTCCTGGCGTATTTTGCATGCTTTGCCATAGGAGCGGTTGCCGGACCGGTCAACTCGCACCTGAAATCCGAAGAGATAGAGTTCGTTCTCAATAATTCCGAATCGGTCGTGCTGGTAACTGAGTCGCTTTATTGGCCACGGGTCGTCGAAATCAGAGAGCAACTAAAAAGCCTGCGCGATGTTGTTATTACTGATGCAACCATAAAAGGAACGCATAGCTGGCAAGAGGCGTTGACCGACAAACCCGGCGATCTTCCGAACGTCGACCTGGACCCGTATGATGAGGCATTCATCATTTATACTTCTGGCACCACTGGTAAACCGAAAGGTGTGTTGCTTACGCATCGCAACCTGCTGGCAAACGCCGAACAAATATCAAGCTGGCTGGGAATAACCGAAACCGACCGAATGCTTTGCATAATGCCCCTGTTTCACGTAAATGCCGTAATGGTTACCATGCTGACTCCGTTCAGCGTTGGCGGCAGCATGGTTGTAATGCCGAAATTCAGTGCCAGCCGTCATTGGGAAGTAGTCGACAAATATCGCGTTACATCATTCGGTTCTGTCGCGACCATGCTGGCAATGTTAAATCAGCGACACCAGGACGGCGTTCCCCAGGGAATGGATTTGTCGTGCGTCAGATTCGCTCTTTGCGGTTCCGCGCCCGTTCCTGTTCCGGTGATGGAAGAGTTCGAAAGAAAGTTCGGGGTGCTGGTTGTCGAGGGTTACGGGTTGTCAGAATGCGCCTGTCGGGCAACCTTCAATCCGCCAAATAAGGGCCGTCTTGCGGGGTCTATCGGATTACCGATCGGTCCAGAGCTGCGCGTGGTCGATGATAACGACAATGACCTTCCTGAAGGACAAGCTGGCGAAATCGTTATGCGTGGTTCGAATGTGATGAAAGGATATTTCAAGAACGCCGAAGCCACCGCCAAAACGCTACGCAATGGCTGGCTGCACACGGGAGACATTGGATATCGGGACGCCAGCGGCTTTTATTATCTGGTCGACCGTAAAAACGACATGATTATTCGAGCTGGTGAAAACATTTACCCTCGCGAGATTGACGAAGTCCTGTACACGCACCCTGCCGTTCAGGACGCCGCGACGATCGGAGTTCCCGATAAGCTTTATGGCGAAGAGGTTCGCTCTTTTGTAGTCCTGAAGAGTGATCAGAAGGCGACAGAAAATCAGTTGATCGAATATTGTCAGACCAAACTAGCCGATTACAAATGCCCCAAATCGATAGTATTCCTGAAAGAAATACCAAAAGGCCCGACCGGAAAACTTCTCAAAAGAGAGCTGAGAAATCTCTAAAGAACGGGCTTGGCGCTCTTAAATTATTATGGTCGCGGGAATCAATTCAGCATTGAAGATGATTTATCACCGATTCGTAAACTGATGCGCCTTTTGATGGCCTCATTGGAGAGATAAACATCGAAAACTTTCCAGTCGGTCCGTTAAAGGTATAGATACCCGCTTTCAACTCGGAACCGTTCGATGATTTGAATTCGAGCGAAAAACATTCCCTGCCTTCCTGGATTGCGGAGTGATCGCGAACCTGATCTCTCAGATCAGTTACCGCAGTCAAGGTGACAAGAGTCGTCCCGCCGTTTCTAAGTATCGAAAATTTCTTATTAACGTGGGGAGCAAAGGTACTAAGCGAAAAAGCATCTGTGGAACTGGAAACTGTCCCAGCATCCTTCTGGCCTGGACGAACGGTGCGGGTGTGAAGGTGGTCAGCGAAAGCTAAAGCGCCCTTGGGAATTCCAATTAATAACGCCGATATCACACCACCCTTAAAGAAACTACGACGAGTTACGCTCATGAAAACCTCCGGCAATGAACTGTGTTCAGAAACTTATACAGAAATTCTACAGGGACTGATTTTGGGCTACGTTTGCTAGTTTATTGGGAAGCGGTAGAATTTTCAATGAGAAATGAACAAAATCGTTTATACCACGAAAAAGTGGAACAGAATTCGATGCGTTAACAGTCCGCCTTTAAGACCGAAAGAGAGAATCAGAAGCCCTGATCTCTCGACACTTTCCGACTGCGGTGTGGCCGATATGCAACTTCGAGATCGAAGGGAACCGCGATGGCAGACCCGCTAAACTGCTCATTTAAAAGATGTTCACAACAATAATGTCCAGTCCGGGATTGACGGGAATACGTTTTGCCATATTGTTGTGCTTTTTGCTGAATGATCCAGCGTGGGGACTCTTAACTGCAGGCAAAGACCATAAGTTGAAGGATTCAAATTTTGGAATATCAGACAACTATCGGGCGAGTTGTTAAAACCTCTGGAATCGGATTGCACACAGGCACGGCGGTTAATTTGACCCTGCATCCAGCTCCCGCATACACCGGACTGGTCTTTCGCCGCAGCGATCTCAATTTCTTCGAAATACCCGCACAGGTAGAGTTCGTGACAAAAGTAAGCTACGCGACAACCTTGATGAATAAAGGGGTTATCGTAGCAACGGTGGAACATATCCTATCGGCTTTGTGGGGAAGTGGGATCGATAATGCTTTTATCGATGTTGATTCGCTGGAAGTTCCCATTATGGACGGCAGCGGCGAATGTTTTATCGACCTGTTCGAGGAAGCTGGCATTGTCGAGTTGCCAGAGCCACGCCATTTTGTAAGATTGGCAAAGAAAGTCGAAGTTTCGAAAGGCAACAACTCGCTGTCGATCGAGCCCGATGATGATTTTTCTGTCGATTGTTTAATCGAGTTCGACCATCCGCTGATTGGACAGCAATCACGGTTCTTTCATCACGAGAACGGAAATTATGCTCGCGAAATAGCGTCGGCCAGAACATTTGGCTTTGCCAAAGACGTCGAAGAGTTGCGGCGTTCGGGACTTATCCGCGGTGGCGGGCTGGAGAACGCCATAGTTTTAACAGACGAAGGCCTCATGAACGACGGCGGTTTACGTTTCAGTGACGAATTTGTCCGCCACAAGATTCTTGACATTATGGGTGACTTTGCTCTATTTGGTTTGCCGGTCATGGGTAAAGTGAGAGCTACGCGGAGTGGTCACGCGCTTCACAGTCAACTTATTTCAAAAGTTCTGAGAGACCCATCCGCCTGGGAGATCGTTCAGCACACCCCAGCGGCTTTGGTTGCGTGGTAATAACTTGAAATCTCGGACAGTGCGTCAAACAAGGGCTCAACGGATCTCTTCCGTGATCCTGGCCGCAATCTTGTGGTATCTGCCATTTTATTCGGCTTGTACTTTTGGCCAGGCGACTGAAAACCGGCAGCAATCGACTTCGGCTGCAATCCCATCTAATGCAGAACTCGTCGAGTTTCCAGGCCCAGCAGGCAAAAACCTTCACGGCTTTCTTTATAAACCGGCAGGAAATGGTCCGTTTCCAGCCGTGATCTGGAATCACGGGAGCGAACGGTTGCCCGGCTGGCAGCCGGATCTTGCTCAGTTTTACATCAGCAAAGGTTTCGTCTTTTTCATTCCGCATCGCAGCGGACACGGCAAGTCGTCCGATGCCGGACCTTACATCAAGGATGAAATGAACGAATGCTCTCAGCATTCCAATAAAGATGAATGCGTGATCAAGTTGCACGAAAAGGCGAACCTCGACGTCGTGGCGGCTTATGACTGGCTAAAGCAAAGACCGTTCGTGGAATCCGACAATATTGTCATGTCGGGTTTGTCATTTGGTGGCATCCAAACTCTCCTGACCGCGGAAAAGGGATTAGGTATTCGTTGCTTCATCTCGTTTGCGCCAGCCGCAATGTCGTGGGCAGGAGTACCGGGGCTTCACAATCGCCTGCTCAATGCTGCAAAACAGGCAAAACCACCGATCTTCTTAATCCAGGCAATGGGCGACTACAACATGGGTCCATCCGAGGTAATCGGCGCCTATCTAAAAACAAAAGGCGGTCTTAACAATGCGAAGGTCTATCCAAAATTCGGTCCTGCAAATCAGGATAATCACGCAGGATTCGCAATAAAGCCTCAAGGCATCGCAATCTGGGGAAACGACGTGATGTCGTTTATAAATGCATCCTTCCAGAGCCAGTGATATTCGATTCTAAGAACAAGATAACCGAGCTGAATACCAACTCGGTCATCTCTCTTCTCCGTCGGGTAACAATATCTCAGTTATCGCCTGTAGCCTCTCCAGTTATCATGATCATGATCTCTGCGGAATCGATAATCGTCTCTGTCCCCACGGAAACGATAGTCGTCACGGTCATAATAGCGTCCACCGTAATATCCTCGATCATAATAGTAGCGATCATGATTCCGAGTCACGGCTATGGCTGTGCCACCGCCTGCGCCGATCAGCCCACCTATCAATGCGCCTTTACCACCGCCGGCCAATGCGCCGATTACCGCGCCTGCCGCGGCACTTCCACCGATGATTGCCGCATTTTGACCATCGTGATCGCGGTGATAGTAGCGACCCTGCGCAAACGTCGAAGCCGACGTAGCCGCGAACAACGTTCCAAGCACCAGCAACATTACGCCGATTCTCTTCACAAAAGACATTTTAATTAAGTTCGTCATAACAGTTTTCTTTTCCTCCCATTCAGCCGGTCGAAAACCATTCTCGACCATCGGCTTCGCCCTGAGTAATGACAAACGTTGTGCCCAAACTCCGGCGGCCGGAGTGGCAGTCCAACTTCTTTAAATGGTTTGATTTGCGAGCTACCCGTCAATATTCAATCGCATTTGGAGACGTTTTAAGCATTCGCTTTGCGATTGAGCGCACACCAAAACGTAAGGAGAAAGATTTTTCCACTGTGCGCCCAAGCCTAAAGGTGTTGGTCTGGTTGTTATCGCCCAGGAATTGTTATTGCTCAGGAACTGGTTGCGCGGCTAATGATATTTTTGCAGAGCCTTTTCGATGATCTCGTGCCGAGGCTGAATTTCGGCAGAGATCAGAGCCGTTGCCACAATAGCTTTCAACCGTTCCAGCGTAAAGCGCTATTCCAAGCCATGCCCAGTTCTGACTGTAATAGTCTTTGGGATTGCCCCAGAATCCGCGCTTGCCCAATCGATCGTAAGAAGCCATCAACTTGTCATCGAAAATCTTTTTGGCGATTCGCTTGTCGATTATGGCGAACGCGGGCAAATGAATGCCGAGTTGCGAAATAGGCTCCTGATCAGATCTTACCTGACCTGTGGACATGTAGGACTCGCAAAGATGTTCGTTCTTTCGCCAGAAATCGATCAGGAATTTGCCGCTCTTTATGTAGTTTATTGCGCGAGGCTCGTCGTTCCACTCGGCATCGACCGTCAGACGCCACATTACTCGCCAGGCATCGTATGAATAATCACCACTGGTCTCGCCATTCAATTCTGACGGCTCCAATGTACCGGTCTCGCGATTTATCGCGCACCAATCCGGCGGTAGCCCAACCAACGACAGTTTCGAGCTCTCCTCAATCACTCTGTACGAACTGTCGACCAGACCGAGCCACTTGTGATTACGGTCAGGATCGACTTCATCGAACATGCGATAAGCATACGGCGCAAGATACGATGGATTGATAGCAGGATGCCCCCACGCCTTTGACCAATCCCCTGCAACCAGGTACGGCTGTCCCTGAACAATGACGACTTCCTGGTCCCAGATATCATTTATGATTTCGCGGGCCGGGTTAAGATAACTCGGGTTTTGCCATCGACGACTCGCAAGAATCAGGGCAACGGCGATATCCTCATCAGCGTCGGCTGCTGAAGATCTGTCCAGAACGCCATAGCTGTTCTGCTTGGCATCGTGTCCCCACCGCCAGGCAAACAGTTTATCATTCCTTACTCTCAGATTTGCCAGCGTCCACCCGAAACAGATATGGAAGGTTTGCGGATCATTCATCCACACCGCGCGCAACATTGCGTAAGATTGCCCTTCGGAAGTTGTGCCACCGTCATTCATCCAGTCGACTACTCTGCCGTCCGGCTGGATGAACTGCTGTTTGTATGCAGCCCAGGACGTGCTCAAAATGGAATCAAATTGAGGGGCAACCGGTTGTTTCGACTGTGCCATAGTTACCTGCGATAAGAGCAAGGCTAGAACAATCGCTGCCAGAAGCGAAGCCTTCCCGTCCATCTTTTTCCAAAAAGATTCGCAAAAATTCTTGAAACAAAGCCGGTATATCTTTGGCATTGTGTACTGTCCTTTTGAAGCGCTTTAGTCTATTACCAAACCTATCGGATTGGTGGCTCGATCTCTTCAGCCGTTTCAGGATCCGTGTGGAAAGATGGGCGGATCGAGTTAATTCTTTGAAATTTAAGGGCATAACGACCAATATCAGGCAAATTTTCCGTTAATACAAATCCGTCCCATTTGCCGATAATAATAGAGCAGGTGTAACAAAAGGAGCGGCCGTACGGACGTGGAAAGCAAGACGTTAAACGGAGAGCTAGGCGATGTTTTCTTCCCGGAGCTCGTCCACCTCGCGCGAACCAAACGTGCGACCGGTCTTTTGCGGGTCAAAGTAGACAATGTCATTAAAGCGATCTTCTTTGAAGGCGGCTTGCCAGTCTTTGCAATCAGCAACTTAAAGAACGAACAGTTAGAACATTTCCTGGTCTCGTCGGGCGCTGTAAGCGAGTTGATGCTTGGCGAGCCCGGACTGGAACATGGGAAACGCATGGCGGCCAGTCTTGTCGAAACCGGCATACTGCCGAAGGCTGAAGTCATCCGGGTCGTCAATGAACTAGTCCTGTCCATTATCTATTCGATGTTCGAATGGGAAACCGGCATCTATTCATTCGATGAAAAGGCGCGTGCTGATCACGATATCAAGCTGAAACTCCCGCCTGGCGATATCATCCTGGAGGGCGTCAGACGAATAAAAAACCCTGAATATTTCAACCGAGCGCTCGCCAATGGCGAAGCGAAACTGTCGCCGCCCTCTTCCCAGGACGTTATCTATCAGGGTTTGAATCTCAAGACGACGGAAGCTTACATTCTTTCTCGCATAGATCAGCCAATCTCGGCAAAAGACCTGGTGCAATTGGCCGGTCTTTCAGAAACTGAAACCCTGCGAGCGGCCTACGGTCTGGCCGCGGCCGGTATGATCAACCTCTCCAGACCGGATCGAAAGAAAGGTTCAGCACCATCGGCCGCTGCTCGTGTTTCTGCTGAATCAGATAAAGAGAACGATGAAATAGCGAAACTCAAAGCTGAGGTTTTGCGCGCTACTCACGTATTTCAGGCCGAAGATTTTTACGAGGTAATGGGAATCTCCAGATCAGCCGATCAAAACGAGATAAAGAAAACCTATTACGCCTTGGCAAAGAGATTCCATCCTGATCGGTCGCACACGCTCGGCGATGCCAGTTTGCGCGAAAAGATGGAGAAGATTTTCCAGAAAATTTCCGAAGCGTACGAGACTTTGGCAAACGAAGATTCTCGCCGGTCGTATGACGAGCGCATCGGAAACACAGGCGCCAGCAAGGCCGCACCCAAAGCGACTAATGTTCAACCGCCGCCGTTCGTACAAACAAACAATAACGTCGCAAATGGAAATGGGAATGCCCCAAAGAAGAATCCGTTTGAACCTGCGCCGACAACATCAGCGCCAAAGCCGCTTTTTCAACCTTCGCCCGCTTCACCAAAAGTTGAGCCGCCAGTGAAGACTCCGCCGCTTTCGACCGAGCCTTCGAAACCTGCGCCGCCCGCAACGGCGGCGACTAATAAACCCACCGTTACGGTAGGAACTCCGGTTGCGGCAAACGTACCAGCGATAAGCTCGACTGAACGGGCAGAACTACTGGCAAAGCGCGCTGCGGAAGCGTTTCACAAAAACGATCTCCTCGGAGCTGTCGAGATGATGCGCCAGGCTGTGACACTCAACCCCGATGATATTAATTCACGGCTTCAATTGATCAAGATTCTGATGCGCAATCAGCGGTGGCATAAAGAGGTTGAGCAACATTATCTAATGTTGATTCAGAAAGAACCATACAACGAGAAATTCCACCATATGCTCGGGAATTATTACAAGCAGACAAATCAACCAGCCAAGGCACAGGCGACATTCAAGAACCTGCTTGAATTAAACCCTTCGCATTTGGCCGCCTTGCGCGAACTGCAACCCGAAGACGATAAATCCAAAGGTAAACAATCAAAGGGCATTCTTAGCGGCGATGTCGGTAGCGTGTTCTCGAAACTTTTCAAGCGATAGCAATCAAATTCGCCGCAGACCTAAAGAGAACTAAATCCTTTTGTCTCGATTCGTAGTCAGGTTTAGGAAGCCTTTCGATGCAGAGTGCCTTCAACATATTTTGCAAATGCTTCCGGCTTTCCTGGCGGCGCGATATCGAATCTCACCGTCATTGTCGTTTCACTTATCTGGGTGTAGACCAGTCGGAACCGTGGAGCTGACGGTGAAGGCTCACTAATAAGCGTTAAAACCTTTTTGTCATCCGACTTAATCACATCATAATGAATCACAAAGCCTTCGTTATCAAAATAGATTGCTTCAAATCCTTTGCCGCTGGCCTTCGGGTGAATGATCATCAAATCGCTGTGCGAGATCGCCGGTTTATCAGCGGTGGCTGGATAGTCAGATTGACTTCTCCTGACGAGCACCTTGCCCTGAAGATCGAGCTTGAACGAAGATTCCCCGCTTCCCTGGCCTGGTTTGCCACCTCCGTCGCCCGTCCAGTCGCCTATCAGGAACTTCATTGCGGACCAGTCTGTTTCGGTCTTTGATTGTTGAGCATTTGTCAAAATCGGCACCCACAGGATTAGCAACATTACCAGACCGAATCTGGTCGGCCCTGAAATTATTCTCATTACTTGATCTCCATAAGCGTTATTCCATCCAAAGTTTGGAGTCAGCAGGTCTCGTCAAGATCATCCTTAACTTTCCGACTAAATGCAATCGCAACTTTATCCGCAACCCGGCTCTGGAAACCGGCATCTTATGAGAGTAACATTTCCCAACGAGCAATTATTAACCTATGAAAACTAAGCCTAAGTCGTTCCCTGTGCTGCTGGTTGCAGCGATTCTGTCAATTTCCGGATTTTCACTTGCTTTGCAACAGCAATCGAAAACAAACCAGGCGACGGTGATTATTCCATCTGACAATAAGCAACCATCTGTCGAAACAAAAGACGTATCAAAACTATCAAGAAGCACCGCCTCAAATTCAGCATCAGAATTGTGGCAACATTCTATTTCCGAGAACACGCGCTTATCAAAAGAACTCGATTGGGTGTTCGGCGGAACGCATCAAGCAGGATGGTCGCTGTATTCCGCTCTTATTGCGAATGTGGTTGGCGCCAACGAGGCATCCTTCGATCAACCCGAATTTGCTTCTGGCGTAGCCGCCTTTCAAAAACAGAATAAGCTCAACACCACATCGGGAATCGTTGATAATGATACATGGTCGCGGTTTGTTTCCTATTTCCAGTCGCGAAGAATCAAAGATCGTATTACCTCCAACCAATTAATCACGATCCCGGTCGAGGATTGCTACGATCCGGAACGTCCGCTGGAACTGCGGCAAGTCGACCGCGCAACGTATGATGCTTACAAACGTATGGTCGCCGCCGCAGAGAGTGATCTTTCGAAAGATTCGAAATCGCTTGACAGTCAATTTTTCAAGATTATCTCTGCATACCGTTCGCCCGAGTATCAGGCTGAGCTACATCGACGAAATCCCAACGCGACTTCTGCTGGACTTGCCACCAACAGTCCGCACCGCACTGGTCGCGCAATCGATATCTACGTCGGTGGTGATCCTGTCAGCACGAAGGACAACAACCGTGCTATACAGGTGGCAACGCCAGCTTATAAATGGCTTGTGAAAAACGCAGCTAAATTTGGATTTCAACCCTATTTTTATGAGCCGTGGCACTGGGAATATAATCCCCAGGTGTCGTCTCAGGTTTCGCAAAAATAGATCCGATTTAAGACCAAATTTTAAGCTCCGGTTCTGACAACAAGTTGCTGTATTAGTTCATCAAAAGATTTACCCCCGATTGAACAATTTCTCCCCTGAAGATTTCTCCACCGGAGCTTCTAATGATTCACCCTCGAGCTGTTACGAATGTCGTCCGTTTCACAATAGTTATATTGATCTTTTTGTTTGTTCCTGCGAGCTTCGCTCAATCAAAGCTGAACACCCATTACGATACAGACGGAGCGCGCGTCGTCGTCAACTTTCCGGCGTTCAGGTTGTATCTTTATCACGGCAATGAATTAATAAAGTCTTATCCCGTTGGCGTGGGCATGAATGATTTCAAACCCATCTTCGGAGAAATGCTGGCGAAAGAAATCGTTTATAATCCATCGTGGTCTCCGACTGGTTCAGCATGGTCCCGTGGACATAAAGCGACTGGCCCGAACGCTCCGGGTAACCCACTTGGCAAAGTTAAGCTGCCGTTGTACGGACTGTACTTGATTCATGGCGGTGCTGCCGCCAGTAATCTTGGTCACGCTGTCAGCCACGGCTGCGTTCGAATGCTGAACCGCGATGCTGTCGATTTAATGGAGCGCATCCTTGAGATTCAGAACGGCGATAAGGGAATTGCCTCCGCGCACCGAGGCGAACACATACGCGGCAGAAGCGTTCCCATCAAACTGGACAAACCTGTTGTGGTCGATTTTCGATACGACACTGTCGCAATTGATGGCGACAAGGTGCGCATCTACCCAGACATATATCATTTCAATGTGGATAGTCAGCAAGCATTGGAATCCGCGCTTACGAATACAGGAACAAGCTGGGATTCATTGAGCGAGAAGAAACAGCAACAGATATTAGCCGCCATTAAACGCTCGTCTCGTCAAAGTCAGACCGTAGCGCTCTCTGATACTCAATCGATCCCGGCGAACAAGAACAAGCGTGGACTTTACGCAACAAGCCATTGATCTGATCGCGGATGCTTTTCGCTAACGCCGCTCGTGATTTGCCCTCGTGATTTGACTTGGTTGTCCGGGTATAATCACCTGCATGAACGAAATCTCCCTTGACCAGCATCTGGAATCTATCAAACGTGCGCAATCATTGATTCGCTCTCATATCAGGAGAACTCCTTTTATAAAGAGCGAATGGCTCTCCTCTTTATCGGGCGGCGAAGTATACCTGAAGATGGAAAACCTTCAGGTGACGCGCTCGTTTAAAGCTCGGGGTGCCCTTTACAAACTGCTGCGCCTGAAAGAAGACGGGGTCAAAGGTCCTCTGCTGGCGGTTTCGGCTGGCAATCACGGTCAAGGACTAGCCTGGGCTTCAAAGATCACCGGTTTCAATTCAACCGTCATCGTGCCGAAAACAGCGCCAGCAACAAAAATAGATGCCATTCGTCGCAGAGGCGCAAACCTTCGGATCGAAGGTAAGGATTACGATGAAGCCGAGATTTTGGCGCGAAAAGAATCCGAAGAGACCGGCATTACCTTCGTTTCTCCGTACAATGATCTCGACGTTATTCACGGACAAGGCACGGTCGCGCTGGATATGCTGGACGAAGTTCCGGCTATCGACTGTTTCGCGGCCCCTGTTGGTGGCGGCGGTTTACTTGCTGGAATCGGATTGGCCGTCAAAGCGGTCCGTCCATCCGCTCCTGTTATCGGCGTTCAGGCCGAAAACTCCGCCGCGGTATACCACTCGTTTCGCGCTAAAGAGATCGTTACAATAATCGACGAACCTACAATCGCCGACGGTATTGCCGGCAATCTTGAAGCGGGCTCCTGCACATTTCCCCTCATCCAATCTACCATTGACGACATATTGATCGTGTCCGAGTCTGAGATTAAGAAAGCGATTATCTCCTGCCTGAACTACGAAGGCATCTTGCTTGAAGGTGCGGCCGCGGTTACAATCGCGGCTTTGATTTCGGGAAAGCTCGCGGAAAAAGGAAGAACGATTGGACTTGTTCTTACCGGCGGTAACATAGACTTTTCCAAGCTGGCCGGCCTGATTACTGACCGAAACGATTAAATCATCCCGTCGTCGTAGGCGAGCCTCGCGGTTTATAGCTACCTTCGGGAATAAATTGGCCGCAAATAGATTCTATCTACTTGGGCTCAAGCGGCATAAAACCATATGGCGTCAGTCAATACTGCAAAACCGTCAGGAAATCTCAACAACGAATTGCAAAGCTACTGGAACCAGTTCGAGGCCTTAAAAAAAGAAGCTCAGTTACTGGCCAAAGACCTGACCTTTTATCAGTTCAACTGGTCGCCCGTTGCTGAAAGATGGTCGATTGCAGAATGCCTGGACCACATAAACATCACAGGACATAAATCAATCCCAACCATTGAAGCTCTGATAAACCAGGCGCGAACCCAGAAACTTACCAGCGACGGGCCGTTTCGCCACGGGTGGATTGGGAACATGATCTTTGTCAAATTTAACGAGCCGCCACCGAAGATCCGCGTTAAAACCTCTAAAAACTACCGACCATCCGGCAGCAGGTTCGTGAACAACGTAATACAGGACTTTCTTTATGTTCAGAATCAGCTTCAAATCCTGATTCACTCTTCGAACGGACTGGACATAGCTAAAGTCAAGGCTCCTTCGCCGACAATCAAAACCATAAAGCTGAGTCTCGGCCAATGGTATGCCTTCCTGGCTGCACACGCCCGTCGACACGTCTGGCAGGCTCGCCAGATTCTTCAGACCGCCAGTTTCCCACCGAATGAATAACGCCGCGCGGGTATTCCGTCATTATTCCAGGCCGGCTCCAACGCTTCGCGCTCCCGCTGAGTTTTCCAGCAATTCAAGTCGGGCTCGCTTGTGAATCTTCATCCCTGCGGCGCTGACAATTGTCCGCAGGGACCTGGCAGTCCTGCCGTGTTTGCCAATGATCTTTCCCATCTCTCCCGGACCCACCTGAAGCTCGAACACAATTGAAGCTTCGCCTTGAATCTCCCGGATCTTTATCGCTTCCGGGTGATCCACAAGAGCCGCAACCATTTGCTGAATCAACTCTTTCATAGCCTGCCCTCGTTTATAGCCAGTTTGATTGGCCGCGTTAGCAATCGATGTTGGATAAGAATCGAACTAAAATCGCGGAACGTTGAAAAATCGAAGAATCGATTAATAAGATTTGGATAAATGATGGAAGCCGCGATGTATGAAAGAGAGCTTAATAAAAGATCTTATGAATGATACACGAGCAATCTGTCGCCCGTAAGGCTAAACAGCGTTCATAGCGGATACGGCGTTTCGCAGACAAACGAACGACCTAACTATCCGCCATTCAAAGAATTAAGGACAGGCTTTACTTAGCCCTGGGCTCCAACTCCAAGCTGTTTCAACGCCACCGCGCTCTCAATCTGCAGGTAAAGCACCAGACGACCGGTTCGATCTGCAAGCGGCAATATCCGTCCATCGCGTGTCACTCGCAGAATGACATCGGAACGGCTGGGTGTCTCATCTTCCAGTTTTACAACTGCCTGATAAGCGGGTTTAAGTTTGTCAGCAATAGACTTAGCTTTGTCCAAGAACTTCTCTGGGGTCAGAATCGTGACTTTCATCGGGGACATTATAACAGCTTTACCTGAAATTAGCCACTTTTTGACTTAGCCGTTAGGCTGGCGTGGCCGATAAATGGTATTTAATAAGCGTATTTTCAAGCACTTACAGGAATTAATAGACAGACTAATAGATTTCCTGTACCCTTCACGGTTTTGTTTAACAATATGGCTTAACAGTCCGTAGGAAAGCCATCAGAAAGGAGGATAGAACGCAATGAACGAGTACGTGATCCGTTTCCATGGTGGGCAGCGTAATGGCGACTACCGCATTCGGGCAGTTTCCCGTTTCTACGCTGTAAAGCAGTTGCGCGAGCAACTCAGCGAAGCCGAGCGTCAGGCGCTGCGTGGAATGAAGCTGACAGTAACGGCCGTTATGGCCCGTCCGATGGCTGCCTAATCTCGACCTCGCCGGGTGTGCTTTGTCAGGGCCTGCCCGGCCAAACCATTCTTCTAATACTCCTTTTTTTAAACCGCCATTGAGAACTCACCGGTCGTGGTATTCTTGACATTAAGATGGGGCTAAGAGACTGGATAAAGAGAGCCTTTGGTTCGGCGGATGACTCCCGCGATTTCCCTGACGACCCTGAAGACGACCTTGATCCTTATAATCCCTTTCCAGAACCGGTTGTTATCGAGTTCACCGATGTGCTCGACCTCCATCACATCCCACCAAAGCAAGTAAAGGCGGTTGTTGAAGAGTTCTTAACCCACGCCCAAGCCAAACAGTACCGGTACGTCCGGATCATTCACGGCAAAGGCATCAGCGTCCAGCGGAAGATAGTCCGATCGATCCTTTCCGAAAAACCGTTCGTCGCGAAATACTCGGATGCTCCACCCGAAGCTGGTGGCTGGGGCGCTACTGTAGCAGAGTTAAGATTCCCGCCTGAAGCGTGACACCAACTGTCCAACTTGCAGGGTTCTTATGCTGCGTCACACGAAGTGTCACAGGCCTTAATTAATAGAAAATAAAGAGCTTGCGCTGCTGTGACAGGCGTGACATCACTCGGCCAAATCCCTGCGAACGTTTCGGGTTGGAAGGTTCTTAACCGATCTCGGACCCAGGCTCCTGCCCCGACCTTCGATACGGATCACGGACCATTAAGTCAGTATGTGACGCCAATTGGCCAGGAAGATTCTCTGTGACAGTCAGGTGTCACAGCACTATTTATACTGTCGAAAAGACTTAACCTGGCTGTGACAGGTGTGACGCCAGTTGGCCAAATTCCGCCTAGCGCTCCGTTTTCTGAGAACAGCGCACCGCAAACAGCTTTACATATTTAGACATAGTTATACGGCGCGGATACTTGAGCACCGACCGCTTCAACGTTAGTAATATTAGCAGTTTATTCTCTCGCTACAGGTGTGTCCTGCCTGTGAAAAATTTTTCAGAGATCGTAGTGAAGATTTCATGTATCACTTAAGATCCGCCAATCTTTGAAAAAGCCTGGAGCGAAGCGCAGACCCTTGACGGCGTTCCGAACGGAGGCTACCTGCTCCCGATCTCTACGAACTTTTGGCTGCCGATCTGCTGTTTGACGGTCTATTTTTCCGGTCTGCAATCGTATACGTCGCGTATACATTCGTGTGCTTTTGTCCACGTTTGTATACGCGATTTCCGCAACTCACCAGCGCTCAACTGTATACATTTGCGGACAACTGTATACAGGCGTATCCCCAAAAACGGGGATGACGTGTCTCACTCAATCCGGATGCGCAGCATCCCCCGCCTGATCGCGCTACTTTGCGACTACCTGAAATGCCTCTCGTCTTGTTATCGCCAACGCAACGGGTGCCAACAAGTAACATGTATTCTTCAGTGCCGCGTAGACTAAAATGCAATAAAGACTAATTAGTTTAAGCTTCTATAACGTCGGCCGCAACTCACTTTCTGGGCTAATCACGGCCAACAATGGTGGACAAATAGCAAGATGATTTAAGATTCGCCTTAGTAATATTGAAAGGGACGGACAGTCCTGCAAATCCTCAACGTCAAGGAGCGAATCGCAATCAACCTGCATCTCTGCACCGAGAACGACAATCTCGGATGGCGCAAGTTGTAAGGCACAACTCCTAACCTTATTTGCGGAAAAACCGATTCCGAGAGCAGCTCCCATCAAATTAATATGAGATCCCGAATCTCCAAACTGAGTTATCGATGGGGAAATGAGTCGCTCAGCTTTACCTTTTCGGTATGAGCATAAACTCACATTGCCGATCCCTGATGCAACAAAATGCTTACCGGCCAGTAGAGCGACTATTGCGGAATAATAAGTATCTGCCTTGGCCGCCATATTCCCGATTTCAAGGACTCCAATAAGGTTTGACAATGTTTTCTCTGACGAATTCGACGTCTCAATAATCACTTGCGAAAGCGCATCAGCTAATTCATCTGCTGTTTTCTGGATTTTCTCGTCTGCTTCTTGAAACGTGGATTCATCAGCGAGGTCGTTATGCCGAAGAATTAATACAGTACGAAGCGGACTATCTGAAGTTCCAACTCCACTGCTAAGATGGAAAGCTCGCTTTATACTGTCGCCAGATGGCTCTATCACAGAAACAGCTAAACGACTTTGAGTTATTATGTTCATCACGATTTATGGTTTTAACCTCATTAGAACGTCGCCACCTTTTGTAACCACAATCTCACCTGTGCTAAGAATTGTTGTTAGGACTCCGCCGACATTTTGCAACGTTATATATCCAGCGGTTGGCCCTCCCTCAACTACGACACCAGGCCCCAGACCAAGAGATTCCACGGCCTGATTAAGAATCTTCATCGATTCAAGCATTGAGCTTGGATTAGCTGCATTGAACCCTGACTGGATCGTTCGTAAAACCTGGGCTAATTTCGAGGTTCCGTTTAATAGACCAAGCGATACAGCTTCATCTACCGTAAAACTGCTCGACAACCCTAAGGTGGTTGAGCCTACACCAGTCAGCGTTATGAACCCGAGCGCTAAAGGCGTCGACTCAGCTGTAAAAACAATCAAGGGTAGTTTAACAAACTGCCTTTCGGTAGGAAATAACGGCACGCCGGCATGAGAGGTTGTATTAGGCTCCCCATTCCCATCAAGGGAGATATGTCCATTTGCACTCAAGGTGACCTGCTGCCCGACTTTGACTTTATAACCCTGGCTCTGAAGTGACGCCGCTGCCGCTGCATCTATGTAGGCGCCAGTGACAACTTCGAATTGCTTGCCGAGCTCTTTAGTAGCTTGTTCTTGAGACTTTATATTGTCATAAAAGTATATTTGACCGGTATTATTATTTCTAACAAAGACAAGACCGCTCGGATCAATGTAAATGAGGGGATTATTCAACACATACGCATATCGATTCCATGATTGCGGATCCCTTAAACGCATGCTCAAGCGTGACGAGTCAGCGCTGGTGAACCTTCCCTGAGCATTTGAGTAATATCTAGCGTTAAAGAAATCCAGCCCCGTTTCAGTATCTCTCTCTTTCGAGGTGAACTTCTGCCTCGGATTATTTGATCCGTCGAACTGTGTGATATTAGATCGCGCACCCGCCGCAGGGCTTGTGGCGGTGATCTCCTCTCCAAACGGCTGATAATCATGCCAGCTTAATACGGTACCAGTATTAGCATCTGTCACTACTCTCGGCGTTCCAAGGTGATCAGGTGTCAGGTATTCCGCTGCGCCGTTCGGCACAATGGTTGACAGTACTCCATCGGCTCCATATACGTGCTCCTTCAACAGATGAGGGAGTTGCGATTGCCTGCACGTCCTTGTGAAACAGGTATTTAAAGACACCTCCTGTATCAGCTTATCTTCTATGTCATAGATCATGTACGAGCTGATCGATGAGTTCTTCACTCGATTGCCTTCTCCGTCATACTCGTAATCATTGGGAACGCTATCGAAACCAGTCATCATGTTCTCGGCATTAAAAAAGTACGTATGCCTGCCATCGTTGGTGAGATTCCCCGAAGCATCATAGGTCATTCCGACGATCTGGTTCTTCTGATTGAATGTCACATCCGGAGGGCTAGTGGTCGAGCCATCGTTATGGAGTTGACGATTACCGTACCGGTCATAGACGTATGCCTGCTGCCAGGCCGGCGTCGAACCACCATTGTCGATTTCATATGCTGACGTGAGTCGATTCAGCGAATCATAAACAAACGTTTGAGCAAATATATTGGTTCCTATCGCGCTGGTTTCGGTCAAAACATTGCCATTATTATCGGTACCGGTCGAACTGTAAGTGTAAGTCAGTTGCAACGAGGAAACGCCGGTGGCAGCGGAACTTAATCCAATGCTACTCGGCTGCAACCTGGAATTATACGCAATGGAATGAGTCAGTCCGTTGCCGTAGGTTTCGCTCAATAACCCACCATGAGCGGCATACGATAAATTGCTTAAGCTTATAACTGCAGAATTATAGCTGGTTGCGGGACTATTGAGACTGCTGAGCCGCCCGGCGCTGTCAAAACCGTGGTTGACGGTGCGTTGCCCCGTAAAGCCTGCTGCGGTCGGATAGGTTTCACTCGTCATATCCCCGGCCAGATCATAAGTTGCATCAATATTATATGAAAACCCGTCCGTAATTTGAGTTTTATGGACGACACGTCCCAGCACATCATAGCCATAATAGTTCCCGTCTGTTTTCTTTCCGTCATCCCCTTGATAAGTTGCAGCCACCAGCCTACCAAGAGAATATCCTCGGTTGAAGGTGGGAGCGCCTGTCGGTAAAGCCGCATCGTAGTAATAGAACCGTGTGTTGAATCCGGGAGTCTTGGATACCACTCTGTTTAAGGCGTCATAAGTGAACGATGTCACCATATTACGAGCATCTGTCTTCGTTCGCAGATTGCCATTGTTGTCGTAGGTGTAATTGACTGTGCCGCTTTCTGGATTTGTTGCCTGAGTCAATCTCTTTAAAGAGTCATATGCAAAGGCTCGTGTCTGAACACCTGTCGTTGTCGGTAGGCAAGGGCTTAGAGTGCCGCATTGAGTTACCCCGATCAAGTCGTCCAGTGCGTCATAGCTATAAGCTGTAACGTAACCTAATCCGCCGGGATCTTCGATAACTTGAATCAATCTGCCGAGAGCGTCGGTTTGACTCTGTCGCGACTTCAGGGCCGGATCGGTTACCGTAACGAGATTACCGCTATACGCCGTTTGGATCTTCGAACCGTCGACAGCAGTCACAGTCACGACGCGACCCAGACTGTCGTAAGCGTTTACAGTCCACAAGCCTGAAGGATTGACAGGATCGGTCAATGTATTCACACGATAAGGATTCGATGTTTGCGACACTCGCCCCATGAGATCGTATTGTGTGTCTGTGGCTATATAAGTTGTTCCCTCGTTAAGGAAAGATCGCGAAGGGCGACCTGCCGCGTCAAAGAACAGATACTTGTCTATTGTCGATGATGAAGTTATCGAGGTTTGCGTGCGAATAAATAAATTTCCAGGATTATCACCGTAGCTGTAAGCTGTGGTGCCTCCATCTGGTCTCGTAACCAGTGACGGTCGGTCGAGCGAATCGTTATATGCGTATGTGGTCATTTGACCGTTCGCGTCAGTCGATGACGTCACCAAACCTGTGTTCAGATCATAAACGGTACTGGTCGTTAAGGCTGTGCTTGACCCCTGCACTCCGGTTGGATCCGGAATCGCCGAAATAGTCTGAGTGGGATAGGCATAGGAATATGTGCTGGAATACATGATCTGCGACTGATTTCCGAGCGCGTCTGTTATTACGCACGGATTGCCGGATTCATCGTACTGTACGTGAGTTGTGACATAAGTATTCGTCGTCGGATTCACCAAACGCTGGGTTGTCGTTACATTTCCGCGATATTGTCCGGCATCTATCCAGTTTGCAGGCGCGCCGCTATAGGTTATGAGGCCAGGTGTCTGCTCGTCATACGTATAGAGAGTTTGTGCAACGACATTTCCGGAGCCATCTTTTACAGTCGCCGAGGTAGGTAGGGCTATCAAGTTTAGCGCACGATATGAGGATTGAACTGACGGAGCGATACTCGGATCGTTTACGAGATAGGTCGTCTCGGTTCTGCGCAGTTTCGTCCCGAGCGAAATCGTGCTGATGTTGTCCACTGTAACTGTCTGCGCGGTGTTTGAGTCAACCGAGACGTAATCATATTCGTCTGTCGCAGTCACGTTCAGGTCCTGGTCATAGGTATACACGGTAGACTTTGCCAGTGCGTTGCCACCTGTATCGAATAGAAATTCCGTTTCTTGAGTCACACGCGGATTGCTGGTCTCATACATCGCGCCATTGTTTGCTCCCCATATCTGAACTGTGCCATCCACAGTCCATTGGCTCAATTTTCGCCTAAGCAGTTGACCTGTGCTGGAATAAACTTGTTCGTCATAAGCCCTGCCTGTTCTTGGGTCTTCGAAATCGAATACGGCGGGACAGTGGTCAGCGCTATTCCAGCAACCGCTAAACAGTAGACTTGTGGTTTTTGTGCTGTCCGGAGCAATAACTGTCGAACCAAAGGTTTTATTTGGAAAAGTACCGCCAATGTCTACCTGGAAATGCCAATGTGCCTCGTCGGAAGACAAGCCTGTCGGACTTACGAACTGATCGGTAATTCCGAAATCTCCCTGTGAGGTCATCGGATTGTCGTTGATGCTATTGATCGATAGGACCTTGTCGTAGGTAAACCGCTCGTAAGAGCCCGTAGGATAAAGAATCTTGTTCACCCTTCCGTAAATATCGTACGTAAACGTATATGTGCTTCCATTTGGCAGAATAATCTGACTGAGCACTACAGGATTAAATAACGTGGTGTGATCGTTTAACAAGATATCTTCGGTGTCGGTGGACTGAAACAGACAGGGATTTGTGGTGTTACAGGGGTGAATGCCTGTGGGAGTAGAACCATCCCCAACTGGCTCAAGTTGTTGAGCAGGATCGGTGAGCGCGCTGGAAAGATTGGTCCAGCGGAGTGTGTAAGTCAACGTTGTGCCGTTAACTCCTGGTAATGTGTACGTATATTCTCCCGCGACAAGCTGAGGAACGGGCGTGCTGTTCATGATCATTTGCTGAAGCTGCTGCGCTAGAGGTGACGCGAATTGACGGCCCAGGGTATCAGTCCAAACCTTTGCGACTCTGTCATAAACGAGATCGTTGCCGTTTCTATCGACGAAATGATCTCTCAAAGGCTGGCTATTGGAGTCATAATCTGTGTAGAACTGTGTTCCATCTGCCATCAGTATCTTATGAGTCGACAAATCGGACTTCATGCGTGTTCCATCGGTTGAGTAGTATGGACCCACAGGGACATCACCTTGATTGTGCAGGATAGTATCCTGCCGCATTTCGTGTCGCGAGCCATCGGGAAAAACCTGATAACCACGGAACACGACGTTTGGATGAAGTACGTTTTCGCCAACACTGATCGGGTGCCCTTGTACGTCATAGACCTCTTTTTCTGTTGGCCAAGGCCATAACATGCCGTCCAGATTTGACGTCCATCCGGAAGCTGACGATTCCGCATACATCGCATTGTAGGTTGAATAAGTCTCTGAACCCTCGCCGAATGTTTGTGTTTGAGTGTTCACATACCCGACGCGCCATACCTTTGACGAATAGGATAATGTTATTGGAAAATCGCGTCCATTGCGTCCCTTATAGGTTCCGAGATTTACCTGCAACTGCATGGCGTGGGTGGCGGGATCGACTTTGGCGCTGGTTCGCAAACGATTATCGATTGTGGCCTGAGAGTTTCTGTTCTGACCACTGACGGGTAACAAGAATAGCGTAAAGAGTGTCAGGAATGACAGCAGCTTTGCCGCTGTGACGATTAGTTTAATAACATTAACTTTAATAAGCCTTTTGGTTTCAGTTTCCGATACGACAATCGATGGTGTAGTCATAGTTTTACCCTTGGCTCGCAGTAAGCGAAAAGACACAGCTTTACTATCCCGCGTTGGTCAGCAGTTTGATAACGGACAAAACACTTCTGCCCTGGTACCGATTTTTTTAATCGTTGCCATTGATCAGGTTATGTCAAGAGCCTTACTATACCTGAAAGGCCGTAGAAGGTGACTGGGGACGCCTTTTTGGCAACGTGCAATATTTGAATTTCGTTAACGCGCTTTACGCACGCATAAGCTTCTTAATCAGCGCCTAAATCTTTGATAATTCCGAGGTTTGGGTTGCGGCATAGGCCATTGTAGTAGGAATAACCAAGCGGAGGTTATTAGAACCACTGGCGCATCCTCGGTCGCGTAGGAATATAAGGCCGGGGCGGTTTACCTGTCAAGTAAAATAAGTTCGTAACAAAAAATTTACCAGTTAGCAATTTCTAATTATTAGTTAAGATTTCCATTCTTTTGCTAATTTTGCGCGCTCGCTTTTAATACATCATCGAATCTCGATCTCTCTGGTTCCAGTTTTTCGTGGTGTATGCTATATTATCTCCGTAAGAATTCCCAGTAATATAGTCGCCAATGACGTATATAAGATCTTATGGATTCGCAATTCTACGATGATCTTGCTCCGTTCTATCACCTGATCCATGGTGACTGGGAGGCCGCCACCACACGTCAGTCAACCAATCTCAAGAGCATCATTACCGAATTCTGGGGTGAACAAACGACGACAATTCTCGACTTAACGTGTGGCATCGGCACACAGGCGCTTGGTTTGGCACAGATAGGTTTCAAGGTAACTGCTTCGGATCTGTCGCCCGAATCGGTCGAGCGAGCTAAACAAGAAGCCTTAAAACGAGGATTGGAAATTGATTTCTCCGTCGCCGATATGCTTCAGGCGTTCGACCACCATCAACGCACATTCGATCTGGTTATTGCCTGCGACAACGCTGTTCCGCATCTGCTGTCCGATTCCGAAATTCTCGTGGCATTTCGTCAATTTTATAAATGCACGAAACCTGGCGGAGGCTGCATCATCTCTGTCAGGGATTATGCGGCCATGAATTTAGGAGGAACTCAGGTTCATCCGCATGGTATTCGAGTCGAGGGCAACGCCAGGTATCTGGTTTTTCAGGTTTGGGAATTTCACGACTCGATTTACGATGTCAGCATCTATTTTGTTAAGGATGAAGGCGGCGCACATTGCACAACACGGGTTATGCGATCAAAATACTATGCGATTACCATCGATAAATTGATCGCGCTGCTCCGGGAAGCGGGTTTCGAAAACGTTCAAAGGCTGGATAATAGATTTTTTCAACCGGTCATCGTCGCAACCAAACCCGCAACTTCTGTGTAGCACCAAAAGTAATCCGACATAACTTATCCGAGGTTCAAATGCATCATCTACCGCGCTGGTTTTTCCAATGCCCCGGAATGCATATGGCTGACAAAAATATCAGCTTATGAGGAAGCGATTTCATAAGTTGATCCAGCCGGCGATGCATGAAAAAATCGCGACTGCGTATCAACTCAACCGTTGGGAATGATATTGTGAATAAAATCCAGGGTTAAATAGATAGGTTCGACTGGCGGTAGCGCCGAGCGATATTGCCAACAATGGCACCCAACAACAGGACATATAATGGCAAACAATGATTCTCAGGTGACGATTCACATGGTTGCAAGCCTCGATGGCTTCATCGCTCGGAAGGACGGGAGCGTTGACTGGATGGAAACCTCTGATAATTTCGCGGCCGGCGACACGATGGACCCGGAATTCATCGAAGCATTCCTCAAGACGATTGATTGCTACGTCATGGGCTCGCGTACCTACGAGACAGCACTGGGTTTTGAGGCAAAAGGATTCGGGTGGGCGTACGGCAATAAACCCACTTTTGTCCTCACCCGTCGCGAGCTGCAGCGCACGCGGGATACCGTCGAATTCTATTCAGGTGATTTAACGGCGTTCGTGAATGATCGCCTGCGGCCGAAATACCGCTCTATCTGGTTTGTTGGGGGCGGAGTAGTCTCTGGCCAGTGCCTTCGGCTGGGGCTGGCCGACGAAGTTCGTTATTCGATTCTGCCGGTTTTGATTGGCGACGGGGTACCGTTTTTTGACAAGCTTGATACGGATATCGCTCTGCATCTGGCGGAGGTCAAAGCCTATAAGAACGGCATGGTGGCGCTTTCTTACGAAGTGCGAAAAGATAACGGCCAGTCACGGAATGGAGCCTGACTGCAACCGTTCAATTTCCTTCAAAACACAGTTACACCTGGTTGAAAGCTGCGCTCAATAAATTGTTCGCACACCCCCCCTGGCTTGGCAACCGATGAGGTTGATGCCGACCAGTTGGTTCCTTCGGTGACCGGTCGTGCTGGCGCGGCCGCAGAATCGATTCCCCCGCCCGTCCAAAGATCGATCAGGAACTATATTTGCCGACAAATCGTAATAACATTTAGCATTGACTCCGTATTCTTAATGTGGCCAGGGATCGGTGGAGGTTAATTATGTTCTGCTCACACTGCGGACGAGCTGACCAGACCATTGATACGTACTGCAAAGGTTGCGGAAAATATCTGTACAATCCTTCACTATTGCGGAGAACCGATACTCCTCCGGACGTTATTGCCTGGATGCTTGTATTTAGTTTAGCGAGCTTCCTCATCGGCATCGTAGCGACACGCTCTATTTTCCTTCCCTGGCGCGAGGCGCCGGTCATCTTCGCATTTTTGTTTGCAGGCGCCGCTTTCGCGCAGATTTTTAATATCTTGCTGGGAGTTCGGTTAAGAAAGCGGTTAACTCGAGGTCGCAGAGAACTTCCTGAACAGCCCCGCCAGAAGAGGCTCGAAGATGGCCCATCGGTATTAATTGAGACAAACATTCCCAGCGTGATCGAGAATACAACGAAAAAGCTCGAACCTGTGCTGAGGAATACACCGTCAAGATAGGCGCAGCGGGTTGCGCCTGGAAAGAATCGCTGGATTTCGACGTAATTTCGTAACTATGCCGAACAATAATCCGGGCATTCCGCCCACTGACATGAGGGCAATTATGAAAATCGGTGCGTTGGCAATTGGCGTGTTCATCGTTCTCCTCGGAGCCATTGGCCTGGCGGCGCCGCATATGTTCTTCGTAATCATCGGCTGGTTCCAAGTGCCGCCGACGATCTACGTTGCGGCTGTTATTCGTTTCGCGGTCGGACTTGTTCTCGTCTTCGCGGCGCCTAAATCGAGGATGGGAACGATACTGATGGTTCTCGGTGTTCTCGTGGCGCTCGGCGGAGCTCTTACGCCCTTTATCGGCGAAAGAGGTGCGCGAGTAATCCTTAACTGGTGGTCAGCAGGTGGTCCAATGGTTGTACGGATGTGGGGAGCGGCGACAGTTGCCATAGGGATATTGATTGTCTATGCGGTTGCCCCGACCCGACGGGCAGTGTGACCCGAGAAACTTCGATTAGAGGAAACAGCTTGAACCGTGTACGGCAAGCCGGGGTTTGCTAGCATTTGTCGTAAGCATACTTCTGTTTTTTAGTCTCCTTTCAGCAAAAAGAGTGTATGGAACTTTCAATGTCCAGATGAGCGGTGCGGTTGAATGCGCACTTTCGGGCATTGTTCGATTCGCTCCGCCGGAAGCGCGGGCCTTTGATGCCGCCGCTGCAATAAAACTCGTGCTCCTGGACGGAGGGCTATACGGGCCGCGGTTTTAGGCTGCCAAAATGAAGGTTTCGATCCTGAGAAACCTTGACAGGAGAGATTACTATAGATGACCGAAATCGATCGCAGGCCAAGTCCTAGCGTTGAAAGACGGAGCAAGCAATGGAAGCAAACGACAAAACTGACAAGATCACTTATGCGCCATTCATCCTGATGGATGGAAAATATCGGTCGCTCTTTCTGACCGATATGGAAATGGAAAAGAAGGTGCACATTTTTGATGAAAGAAGCGATGAAGGCTGGACTGGCGGCGGCTATGACTGGAATTCGCTTGCGCAGGTTATCGTTGACGAGCAATTATCGGATCTGAAACCAGAGTTAAGCTTTGATCCGGAAGCAGGGACGTTTTCGGCCAGCGGACCTCGTGAAGCGCTTGAGCGGCTCGGCAAAGCCATGTGCGCTGTTTTTCATAACGACGATTCGATCAGGGATCTGCTGACTCGAGCTAAATTGGATTAGCATACAATGGTGAGGGCCGGCGATAATATTACGAACGAAAAATGCATTTTCCGCGTTAGTAATTATTCGAAGCTTTCGTTTTGCAGTGAGGATGGACCTAGCACGCTGGTACTATCGTCAAGCAACCAAACACGTGTTTGTTGGAATGGAGGTAGAGAATGAAAACCGCAAGCTGGAGTTTGCTCGCATTTGCCGCAGTGGTGACCTTGTTGTATAGCCTTCTTTCAGTGGAAAGAGCGTATGGGACTTTCAAAGACCAACTCGGCGGAGTGAGCCTGCAGAAGCTGGCTGCTGACCGGCCAGAGGTGGAAACGGCCGTGCGATCGCGTCGAGCAACGGCCTCTGCATACAGCATTGGCTTCGCGACGCTTTTCCTGGCGATCATCTTAATCCCCTATCGTAGAGGCGAAGTGTGGGCCTGGTGGAGCCTCCTGATTGCGATACTGGCTATCTCGGTGGTGGTACTGATCAGGATTCCATTACTAGGCACAGGCGTGGGAGGAACAAGCGGGGGCGGTGCTGCTATAGCATCAATAGCCCAACTTCTCATAGCTGGACTGGGCTTGGCGCTTGGGGCAGGACGTTTGCGGCACAGGCATCAGGATGTCTCAGCGTGACCGTGGTCGAAAGACGACCTGGCGCAGGTTTCTAAATAGTCTATTCGATTCAATAGAGATAATATAAAAATATGAAAAGCAGCAAAAAGGAACTGTCAGCGTCACAACGTAAAGAGTTATTGGGAACTCTTAAAACCCGTTTCGAGAAAAATATGAGCCGTCACAAAGGTCTTGATTGGGCGAAAGTAGAGTCAAAGCTCGAGGCCAATCCGGACAAACTTTGGTCGCTGGGTGAAATGGAAAGGACAGGCGGTGAGCCCGATGTCGTTGGCCAGGATAAAAAGTCGGGAGAATACATTTTCTATGATTGTTCAGCGGAAAGTCCCAAAGGCCGCAGGAGTCTTTGCTACGACCGCGAAGCGCTGGACTCAAGAAAAGAACATAAGCCGGAAAATAGCGCGGCCGATCTGGCCGCGGCCATGGGCATCGAGATTTTAACAGAAGAACAATATAGAGAATTGCAGAAACTTGGAAGTTTCGATGCGAAAACGTCCAGTTGGGTGAAAACCCCGTCTAATATTCGAAAACTCGGCGGAGCCCTCTTTTGTGATTTCCGCTTCGACACTGTCTTCGTTTATCACAACGGAGCGGAGTCGTATTATGCCGCCAGAGGGTTTCGTGGGTTGGTGAGGGTTTAATTCACGCAAACAGCGAAGCGGAGGGTTGGGAGAGACGTTGACTGAAGGGTCGTCGCTACCCCTCTCCATGCGTTAGACCGGCAGTCGAAAACAGAGAGGAGTAATCATGCACGACGAGCAAGAGGCGTCGCCGGACAACACTGCCGTGCGGGTCGCATTATGGAGGGCGCTTCACGTAGAAGCCGATTCGCCGCCCCACGTGTTCGAAGACGTGGTCGGCTTGAGCCTGGCCGCGCCGGAAGAGGGATGGCGTAACCGTCAGGATATGAGCGTGTTCACGCGCCCTTTCCGAGCTTCCGTTGTGGCCAGAGCCCGCTTCATCGAAGATCTGATTGCGGAAAAGGCTGACTGCGGTGTCAATCAATACGTCATACTCGGAGCCGGACTGGATACTTTCGCACAGCGTCGACCGGAGCTCGCTTCCCGTCTGACTGTATTCGAGATCGACAAGCCCGGCCCTCAGGCCTGGAAACGACAGCGGCTCGTCGATCTGGGCTTTGGCATCCCGCCGTACCTGCGGCTTGTGCCTGTTGATTTCGAGGCAGGCGACACGTGGTGGGAACGGCTGGCAATATCGGGCTTTGACCCGACGCGTCCTGCCGTCGTGGCCTCTACTGGCGTCAGCATGTACTTGACCGCGGAAGCCATTACGGCAACGCTGCGGCAGGTCGCGGCTCTCGCGTCCGGCTCGACGCTGGCTATGACTTTCTTGCTTCCTGTCGAACTGATGGATCCTGAAGTGCGGCCTGGGATGGAGCGCGCGGCGGCCGGAGCGCAAGCAAGTGGAACACCATTCATCAGCTTCTTCGCGCCAACAGAGATGCTGACACTGGCGCGCGAGGCTGGCTTCAAAGAGGTCCAGCACGTATCGGGAGCGATGCTTGCGCAAAGGTATTTTGCCGATAGAACGGACGGCCTGCGTCCACCGAATAACGCAGAGGAAATGCTGGTGGCGACGACCTAAACAAGCAGTCAAACCTCCGCTTGCTTGATTCGTTCTGCCTGAGCCCGGGTGTTAACTATCATCTGCTGGAGTCGCAGCACTAAGGACCAATATGAATACTCGAAACGTGAGCATTCTTCTAATCGTTATGTTTATTGCGGCCTCGTTGCAGTTGTCAGCGCAAACAAAACCCCCTTATAAATTCCAAAAGCAATTTTCCATCAAAAGCATGGATGGGAAAATCAAAGTCCCCAAAAAGAGAATCTGGAAGGTAGAAGGACTTGGTCCTTACGAATCAGAAAAGGGTATTGGAACTGCCGATCTTTATATAAAGGGGCAAATTCTTGTAGGACCGTTCGGCGGATATACGGTTAATGGAACATTCGACATTTCGATTAATAGGAGGCAGACCTCAGCACTGTGGATTCTGGAGGATTCCGAAGTTGAAGTCGGTGATTCACGAGAGGAAATAACCGTCAAGGAGTATCTGGTTCGGTGAAGCGTATTTAACAAACGCATACAGCGGATCGCGCGAAATAACTTAATACTTATCTGATTCAGTTCGAGCGCTGCTGACGCACGGATTAGAATTAATGACAGAGGACGCGTTAAATGCAAAGGCTGAAATTGATTTTAGTGGACCCGCATGCCGAACTTTGCGCGGCCTGGAAAAAGCATTTTAAGAATCTTCCAAATGTAACTACAGTCAATGGCAGATTTGAGGAATTACCCGAATTTGATTGCATGGTCAGCGCGGCCAACTCATTTGGATTGATGGACGGCGGAGTGGATCTCGCCATTATTAACTTTTTTGGTATTGATCTGATGGATCGTGTTCAGCAGCATATCATTACAGAATACCTTGGCGAACAGCCAGTAGGAACATCATTCATCGTTGAAACCAATAATCCACAGCACCCATTTGTGGCGCATACTCCCACAATGCGCGTTCCCATGCCGATTTCACGAACTGATAATGTATATAAGGGTATGTGGGCGATGCTGGTCGCCGTGCATCGCCACAATCTAGGATCCGCTGTGAAAATCGAAACGATCGCTTGTCCAGGCTTAGGTACGTTGACCGGGCGAGTCGAACCTGATGAAGCAGCTCGACAGATGGCTTTGGCTTACAGGCACTATCTTTGGCCGCCTGATTTAATCAGTTGGCCATTTGCCCAAACCAGACAACATGCTATTGGCCGCGGCGGAGATGATAATTGAGCGAAATCAAATGGCGACTGAATCGATATCCGGTCGCCGGTATCAACCGGGGGAAAGATGCAAATAACAAACGTAGTTACGCAATTAAGGACCACGGACCTGGAGGAATCAATTCGTTTCTATACTACGATGCTGGGATTCACACTGGCCTTCCAGTACCAGAACTTTTACGCGGGCATACGCGCGGGAAATCAGACGCTCCATCTGAAACTGACAGACGAGAAGGATCCTTCCATCGAATTTGTGGACAAGAACGAACACTTCCACCTTTATTTTGAAACCGACAATATTTCGGCCGCTGCTGAAAGCATGAAGGAAAATGGAGTTCGCCCGGTTAAAGATGTTCACGAAACCGCATGGGGAACGCGCGAGTTCGTCATCAAAGATGATCAGGGCCATACATTGTATTTTGGTGAAAGGCTATAGCTACGATGCACAACGCGCGCGGCTGCGCTAAGATGCGCATCTATGATTGATGTAAACAACCAATTCGGAGGAAAACATGGGACTTGCAGAGAGACGCAAGATCAAAGAATTGCAGGAGGTCACTTTCCCGGAACGCGTAAAGGAAATCGAAGAGATTTGCGGAAAAGCCATTCCGTATGAAGTCGACTGGGAAAGCCTGGCCGACGATGCGGAAGGATTGAATTTTATAGATAACATTTCATGTCATCGCCTGAACATGGCTTTGCGCACAATCTGCATTGATGACATGGGCAAAGAAGCGGTGCGCGATGGCCTGCGGCTGATCAAGCTAAAGAATGTGAAGAACAAAAGCGATATGAGCATTGCATTTAATGACGGTGTTCTCGAGATGCATTGCGCTTATGCCCTGCGGACGGACGGCATGTACGGCGACGCAGAGATCCGCGACCTGCTGATGCAAAAGCTGTAAGTAACAAGAGACATAATAGAATACCTTAAGAGCAGCGTTTGCGCCCGAAGCTCGCCTTATACTTGCTGACTTTGATTCAACGTTCGCCCGCTCATTCTCAGCGTCCGATCTCTATGAGTTGTCTGAAAAATGGAATCATTTTCACAAGTTCAGAGAATAAGGTATTTGCTTGGCGACTTGTCTTGTCAATGGTTCATCTGCGGGGGCTGGGCGATTGACCTGTTTCTTAATCGAGTTACGCGCGAGCACAAGGATATTGACATAGCGATTGCCAGAAACGATCAACTCAAGATACGCGATTATCTGAGGGATCGAAATTGGCAACTGGAAAAAGCCATCGACGGCCGATTGATTCCCTGGGCAGACCAGGAATGGCTGTCCTTGCCGGTTCACACTATCTGGTGCAAAAACCAGAATCACGAACCCGATTTTATCGAGATTCTGCTGAACGAGATTGACGAGACACAATTCAAATTCAGGCGAGATCAATCAATTACGCTGCCGCGAGAAGAAATGTCTTTCCGTTCTTTATCGGGCTTAACCATTCTTGCACCTGAAATCGTGTTGCTTTACAAATCAAACTGTCCGGAAGAATACCAGGCTGACTTTGATAACACAGTCGAGTTTCTTTCAGAAAAGAGTTGCGCGTGGTTAAAGGTTGCGCTTAATAAATTGTTTGGACAACATCCATGGGCAGACAAGTTATGAGCTTTTTCCGCAGCTCGACGCCGATAGGCGGGTACGTTAAGAAACGTTATAATACCCTTGGTTGGTGGGAGTGATCGTGGATTCAAAATTCCTAAAAGCTGAAGAATTTGGGATCAGATTGGAAATTGTGAAGGGACTGCCAATCTGGGAGCCATATCCCGTCTATAAGCATCAGAAATCCATTGATCGTATTCGTGCCACAATTGCTCCGGTTACTTTAGCATCCGGTAATGACACCGCACGTCCTTGCATCCATGTCTCTAATGTCTACGTCAGTTTTCCTGACAGCTCTTTAAAAAGGCCCGACATAGCCGTTTTCTGTCGAGAACCTGAAGAAGAGGAGGAAGCTATCACGCTTGTTCCAGAAGCCGTAATCGAGGTTATCAGCAAAGGCTATGAAGCAAAAGACCTGGAGATCGGGCCGTAATTCTATCTGTCGCGAGGCGTAAAAGATGTGGTTGTGTTCAACCCATATACTCTGCTGGTATTGCAGTGCGGCAAGATGGAGTTTCCAGGCAAGTCTCGCCAGTTGAAATTCAACTGGCGTGCGGATGTCGTTGCGAAGTTTAGCCAAGTTTCCCAGTTGGTCGGCGGCCTTTAAGACGATGATGATAAAGCAAGTATCTCTCATAAGGTCTGTAGTCATTTTGTTTTCCTTCGTGTCCTCAGGTGCTCATCCAAAAACTCTAGCGGAGTCAAAGCCGAAAAGAGAACGACTCCTGATAAGTCTGCGAAAGCGCTTGGATAAGGTTCGTACCTCAAAAGGTGAAAAGCCGGTTGAAGCGTCAGCCGGCGACGATGTTTCTTTCCTTGTCGGCATGACCAGAACGAAGATAAAATCCGCGCTGGGAGCTCCTCACGTTTGCCACGCCCCTATCAAATATGCGCCGTGCAAAGAAGAAGATGACTGGTTCTATTCTTTCTACTACTTGCCTAGTGGTTATGTTGGCGGCGGGGCAGAGCTCTTTTTGGCCTTCGATCGCACAGGGATATGCAAAATCTCGCGGTGGGTTTACACACAGTGAACATCTTGACGGTGATCTGATACGCGCAACATCGCAATGCCACCATGAGGAAAAATCTTAAAACTAAGAAAGTAATCGATCTGGGGTCTTCGGTGCTCTCCGCCTGGCAGACGAATTGTCGCGTGACCTCGGCGCTGGTTAAGGGATTACCGACCGCGCTTTGGAGTGAATCCGTTCCGGAGTACCCACGCCGTACTGTTCGCATGATCGTCGCGCACATGCACAATGCCCGCGCGGGTTGGATTCGCACGCTCGGGCGGCCGCACGGAATCGAAGTGCCGACGCAAGTTGATCGACATCGCGTGGAGCGGCGCGAGCTGCTTGCGGCCTTAAAGGTGAGTGGCGACGCGATGGAAGCGCTCCTTAGGTTCGGGCTTGAGTCGGGCAATCAAATACCGCCGACACCGGCTTATGTGTGGCGGAACTTGCAGCTTGATGTCGGCCACGTTCTGACTTACTTTGTCGCCCACGAAGCGCATCATCGGGGCCAGATTGTCATGCTTGCTCGACAATTGGGGCATCGCTTGCCGGTATCTGTGATTGATGGATTGTGGCAATGGAAGACGCCGAAGCAAGGTAAGTGAGGAACCCGATGGAATGGAAGAAATCAAATCCGGTTCACCCGGTCGCGGACGTGGCGGTGTCAATTGAATGGTACGCTCGTGTATTCGGCTTTGAGCCGCGCGTCGTAAATCCGCCCGACGATGTGCCCGTCTATGCAGTCCTCTATCGTGATGGTGTGTCGATTCATTTGTTGCGAAAGGACGAAGCGCCTCACGGATTGACCAATCCCGTCGAAACGCAGTTCTGGATCGATGAAGGGCTCGACGATCTTTTCCTACAAGTTCAGGTCATGGATGTTGAGGTTATCCAGACACCGAAAAACCAACCCTGGGGCCATCGTGATTTCATGGTCGCCGATCCGGATCGCAATATCGTGTGGGTAACCATGCAGTTGCCGTAGGCGTCAGTCGCCTGAACTATGACGATCACAGACAGGCACTAGCGACTCGAGAAATGAATTGAGCAAATAAATGAAATTGATGCGGCTTTTTCTTGCATTGCATTTTGCGTTGTTGGCGATAGCCTCTGTCTTTCCCCAATCCTCAATCTTAACTATTCAGAAGGATGCTCGAGCCATGAATCAAGATCGAGAATACGGTGTTCCTAATCCCAAGGCGCCGCCTGAACTCTCTCAGTTTGCATTTATCATCGGAAAATGGAGTTGTGACCTGAAGCTGAAGACCCAGGATGGCGCGTGGCAATCGTTCCATGCAACATGGATCGGTCGTTATATTCTGGACGGATACGTGATCTCCGACGAGTATCGAATGACAAATCAAAAGGGCGAACTGGTTGTCCATGGAATGAACTTCAGATCCTACAGCGTTGAAAGAAAGGGCTGGGTTATGAGATGGGTGAACCATCTGAACTCTTCCTGGATGGAGTTAGGGCCGGAAAACCTGGGTGGTGTTCAAGTGACTCCGGAAACGATCACGTTTAAATACGTCGACGGCGATGGCCCGGGCGTCGTCACGCGAGTTACTTTTTCAAACATAACACAGGGCCACTTTACCTGGACCGCCGATATATCAAAGGACCAGGAGAAGACATGGTCCGACTATATGGTCATCGAGTGTCATCGCGACAAATAACGGCTCCCTGACAATTTATTGTCCGTGTCTATTGTGCAACAATAGACGCCAATAATTAGGCATTGGAGAATACCATGTGGGATGAACGATTCAGTTCGGAAGAGTACGCGTACGGCAAAACTCCGAACGGCTTCCTGGAAGAAAATTACAAAGCACTACCTAAAGGCGAGATTCTGTCCCTGGCCGAAGGAGAAGGCCGAAACGCTGTCTTCCTCGCGAAACAGGGTTATTCGGTAACCGCTGTCGACAGTTCCAAAGTTGGTTTGAGTAAGGCCAAAAAGCTTGCGGAAGAAAATGGAGTCCAAATCGAGTTAATTCATGCGGACCTGGCCGAGTTTGATATCGGCGAGAACAAATGGGACGGAATCGTCTCGATTTTTTGCCCGTTGCCTTCGGCGATAAGAAAAGAGATGCACAAAAAGGTGGTCGCCGGACTTAAGAAAAATGGCGTCTTCCTCCTGGAAGCCTACACTCCGGATCAGTTAAGGTATGGCACCGGTGGCGGCAATTCGGCCGATGCGATGCAATCAAAAGACTCTTTAATCGCCGAATTAAACGGATTGAAATTTATCCGCCTGATGGAGCTTGAACGAAATATAGTTGAGGGCCTCTACCACACAGGCGTCAGCGCGATCGTTCAATTGATTGCATCGAAAGAATGATTCAATTCTTGACCAGTCAAAACGACAGGTCCAATCCCCGCTTGCGACGATATAATCATGGTGACCGACAGGCAGACGCTCCGGTGGTATTGGCTTCTTCCAGTTGCCTTTGGCATCCATGACGCCGAAGAGGTAATGACGATGCCGCGCTGGATAGCCGCACACGGCCCGCAGTTGGCGAACCTGATTGCGCGTCTGCATTTGCCGACCGGAGGCCTTGATTTGCGTAACGTAACTCGCTCAACAGTGGTGTTGGGCGTCGGGATTCTATTTGTTATCTTTATGCTGGTGACGGAATGCGCTCGCCGATCCGAAGGGCTGGGCGTGTGGCAATTTGCTTTCGCTGTTTTACTCGGTGGCTTCTTCCTCCACGGGTTCACGCATTTGGCGCAAGCGATATACTTTGGCGGTTACGCGCCCGGCGCCATTACGGCCGGAGTCGTCGTGATACCGGTGTCAATTTATCTATACGTAAGACTCGAACGCGCAGGACTGCTGACGCGACGCGCTGCGGCGATAACCGCATTAATCGGACTGGCAGCATTCGTTCCCGCGATCGTTCTTTCACTAAATATCGGCGCCGCGCTGACGTCCCGTTGACAGATGCCGACAAACAGACGGAGAAAACTCATGAAGAGACTACGACTATTCCCGGCATTCGCGATTATTGCAATCGTCGTTTTGGCTTATAACTCGGATGCGGTTTTCGGATTCAGGCAGAACTCAAAAGGAGCTGCTTCGGGGGAGACAAAGAAACAGACGTTTATCGTCATCTATAAACCTGGCTCTGCGTGGCTGTCTGGAAAGTCGCTCTCGGAACAGCCTCTGAAGGAACACTTTCAATACATACTGAATCTATATAAGACCGGCGTGCTGCGTTTCGCGGGACCGTTTGAGGACAACAGCGGAGGCGCCGCGGTAATCGAGGCAACAGGCGAAAGCGAAGCCAAAGATATAGCCAATCACGACCCTGCTGTAATCAACCACGTTTTCGTTTACGATTTGCACCCCTGGCGACTTGTTTCCTGGGACCAGTACCTCAAGAAGTGATCCGAAGAGAGACGCCTATTGCCAACGCCGTGGCAGGTTGAATCAACGACTGGCGAAACGTCTTTTTGAATTATCCGACCAAGGTAATATCATATTCATTTGATTATTGATTCAGTGAATGGTGCAATTATGAAGTCTCAGTCCCAAACCGAAGAACTTGCCAAATCAGATCCTGCCAAATCAGATATTGTTATACGACCTCTTCAGGAAAGTGATTTGTCTGCCGCCGATCATATTATGCGAGTCGCATTTGGTACCTTTGTTGGATTGCCTGATCCTGAAACTTTCGCAGGTGATGCCGGTTACGTACGCAGCAGATGGATAGCCGATCCAAACTCTGCCTTCGCCGCGGAGTCTGGCGGAGAGCTGATTGGGTCAAATTTTGCGACTAATTGGGGCAGCGTCGGTTTCTTCGGCCCGCTCACAGTTCGACCTGACTTTTGGGATCGCGGAGTGGGCAGACGTTTGATCGAGCCAGTCATTGAGCTTTTTGACAAATGGGGAATCAGGCACGCCGGTCTTTTCACTTTTCCTCATAGCACGAAACACGTCGGGCTCTATCAGAAGTTCGGATTTTGGCCGCGATTTCTGACCGCAATCATGTCTAAAGCGGTGGAACCAAGAGGAGCGTCCGGATGGTCAAGATTCTCTGAGGTGCCTGTTGGTGATCGGCCGGCCATTTTGAACGCCTGTCGCGAATTGACAGAAGCTGTTTACGACGGCTTAGATGTCAAACTTGAAATCGATGCGGTCGCCAATCAAAACCTGGGCGATACAGTCCTTCTGTGGAACAACGGGAAACTGATTGGACTCGGTGTTTGTCATAGCGGGCCGGGAACAGAGGCTGGAACAGGCGTATGCCGCGTCAAGTTCGGCGCAGTGCTGCCGTCGCCTGACGCCGAGCGGGATTTCGGACGTTTGCTGGAAGCTTGCGAAGCCTTGGCAGCGTTACTTGGCGCATCCCGCCTGAATGCCGGAGTCAACACCGCTCGTCACGAGGCTTATCGGCAGATGCTGGCGCGCGGATTTCGCACCGATATTCAAGGCGTGGTGATGGATCGACCGAACGAAGAAGGCTACAATCGTGCGGACGTTTATATTCTTGATGACTGGCGGTAACGGCGATTGTCGATGTCGTTGTTCGTGGTCGTGTTTCGTGATTTGTGGCTGAGGAATCCAGATGGACAATTTAAAGGCAAAGCTCCTGGAGGAGCTCAGGAAAATCGAAGGCGTCGAAGATCGACCGTCTCCAGTGGCGGGAGGATCAGAACTCGTTTATTTCGGTAAATCGTTTGCCCATTTTCATAACGAAAATGAATTGGATCTGAGACTGACCAAAAAAATCATAAAGAGATTGAATATGTCGCACCCACCCGATTCCAATCATCATCCCAATCGTTCGCCAAATTCGGCGTGGATCGAAGTACGATTCAAAAACCAGGACGACATTCAAGAGCTTTCAAATCTGGTCAGGCGGGCAGTGGCTGAGCTATGATTTTTTGGTTTAACCCGCTTTTGCGTGCGCGTAGAAAAGGTCTGTAATTTAGAGCCATCTTTAGCAAGGAACTAAGAATGCAACTCGCTCCACTCATCTGCGTCAATGACGTCGAGTCCAGCAGTCGCTGGTATCAACAGTTGCTGGGCTGCAAAAGCGGACACGGCGGAACAGAGTACGAACGTCTGAACGACGGCGACAGGCTGATTCTGCAGTTGCACAGGTGGGAGGTCGAGCATCAACATGGACCGCTCGGCGACCCATCGCTGCGCCCCTATGGCAATGGCGTACTGCTGTGGTTCGAGCTTGATGATTTTGAGGCCGCAGTTGGCAGGGCTGCCGGTATGAATGTTGAGGTCCTGAAAGAACCAAAATGGAGCGAAAACAAAAACTGGGAATTCTGGTTGCGTGATCCTGACGGTTATACTGTTGTCCTTACAAGCCCGCTTCCTGGCGCTTGAGAACGAGCCGGCCAGTGTTTACCACAGACGCCGAGACAAAAGGATGAAAACCAGTATTGTAATTTGGCTTGCATTCACCGCTTTTGCGATACCCCTGGTTGTGCAGCCTTCACCTCGATTCGAGGATTATAAGGTCGCGGTTTACTCTGGCCCAATTCATCCGCCGAAATGGATAAACCATGTCGGCAGTGATGAATGGCGAGACTATCGAGGCAAGCTTGTCGAGCCGCCCGAAGTGAATTTTGCAGGAAAGTATTATGTTGCGGCGCATAGTTGCGGGACTGAATGCAGAAGCTATACGCTGACTGACTTATCCGATGGCCGCGAGTTGGACTTGCTCACGGACTTTGACGCTGGAGACCATCAACCTAAGACGCGTGACGGGTATACGTACATCACGGTTCTTGTGACTCGCGCGAACAGCAGATTACTGGTTGCTCAGTACCACGTGAAGTTGCCAGGCGTTGAAGAGTGCCGCGAGCGTGCTTTCGTATTAGATGCCGGGAAAATCAGACCAATTACGAAAACTCGGCGGTCGTGCGCGCGTAATTAATCTTTCTCATTGGTTATGGTGGCGGAGTAGTGCAGGAGGATAAAAGGGATTACTCGCCGATGTGTTTGCAGGGACGAAAGAAGATGCCTTCAAATAAAGCGGCTTATACGACTTTCCGAACTACCGGTGAAGGCGCGTCTCTGATGGTATCCTCACGATGCGGACTGGCAAAAGTTATGGAGCAAAGATGGTAGATAACTGCGACACAAACGACGACCGCGATGAGTTTCCATTCTTTGATGACTGTTGCCTAGCCTTTCTCGCAGGAAGATATATTGACGCAGCATTGATTCTTGAGAGGAGTCTTAGACAGAATAGAGATAAGATTTGTGCTGTTAATCAATCCGATATCCTTGAAAGATTCCTTGCAAGACTGATCTTGTTAACCGGCGAATGCGACGCGATAGCTCCTGAGAAAAGCTCGTTTCCAATTCACAGCAAACGTGAAAGCGAGTTTGGTTGCTCGTTTTGCGGCAAAGTCGAAAACGAAGTTCACAAATTGATAGCAGGACCAAAAGTATACATTTGTAATGAGTGTGTTGAGATATGCAACGAAATTATAAGTGATGAGACCGACAGAGAGGTAAAGAGCAGGCGACTTGATTAATGGGCGCTATTGTAGCTTGTCAATCTCATCCACTTCGATCAAACAATTGTCGCGTTCAACGATAAGTTATGCGCGGCGAGCGGCTTTGACACACCCCCAGGCAATCCAACCAACCAACGCCGCCAGCAGCGGGAAGACTGCCGCCCCGATATAGGCTCCCTTACCTCCACCTCGAACCGCGCTCAACAAACGAGTTACATACAAAAGTCGAATCGTGTAAAAAACAAAGAAGGCGCTCAATAGCGCCGGCAGCAACGAAAAAAGATACCAACCCGTCCGTATTATTGGCGAAGACATCAGATTTCCTCAGATAGCGAATTGAACTTTCGTATTCTTTCACAATAGCACGTAACTTACAGTAACGGGTACGCCCCCATTTTCTCTGCCAACTGATCGGTCCATTGATTTACCGGGGACTGATCGCTTCACAACCAGGCGCG
>Ga0070741_10002343_pt1 | contig 51627 bp, 48 predicted proteins | sample Coa_R1_4_FD_66440 | JGI IMG/M metagenome (GOLD analysis project Ga0070741, IMG submission 66440) | Surface soil microbial communities from Centralia Pennsylvania, which are recovering from an underground coalmine fire - Coalmine... | ecosystem: Environmental > Terrestrial > Soil > Unclassified ... | reverse complement strand
AGGAGAACCTCCGCTAAGGACTGGCGTGGCCGATGAAGCGCTCCGGCGGGCGATCGCCCCATTGCGAGCGCAGCCCTTCCTCGGCGCTCAGCAGATTGCCGCCGTTCGCCGCGTTGAGGCGGTCGGTGTCGGCCCAGCGCTCATGCACGCGGCCCCATGGATCGGACCAGTAGTCGTAGACCTGGCTGCCCAGCAGGTGGCGGCCGATGCCCCACATGTGCTCGTACTTGCCGATGCGCTTCAGGTGCTCGTGGTCCTGGAACACCGCGTCGATGTCCTGCGCCTCGTAGGAGACATGGTTCAGGCCGGTCTTCTGGTTGTGCACGCAGAACAGCACGTGATGGTCGACGTAGTCCTCGCCGCGGTCGAGCCGGCTGAAGCCGCCGATGATGTTGTCCTTTTCGCCGGCATAGACGTCGTCAGAGCGCAGGAAGCCCAGCGTGTTGCGGAACCAGTCGAGGGTCTCCTTGACCTTGGGCGTCGACAGCACGCCGTGACCGATGCGCTGGATGGTCGTCGGGGATTTCGACAGCCGCATCAGCCGGCCGACGCGGCGGCGCGGCTCGCTGCCGGTGTTCAGCAGGTCGCGTTCCACCTTGATCGGCGCGACCTTCTGCATGCCGGCGATCACCTCGACCTGATAGCCGTTGGGCTCGGTGAGCCGCACCCTCTTGCCGCCGCCGGGTTCGTTGATGGTCTCGATGCCCGAGGCGCCGGGCAGCTTGGCCAGCCGCTTGAGGTCGTCCTCGTCGGCGGCATGGTAGGCGAAGCCGATGAACTTGGTGCCGCCTTTGTGGGTGACGTGCAGGTGGTGGCTCGAATCGGCGCCCCGCATGTAGAGCGCATCGGGCGTGCGTTCGGCGCGCAGCAGGCCGAAATGAGTGAGGAATTCCTCCATTTCATCGAGATCCGGCGCCTCCATGCGCGGAAATGCGAAATCGGCGACCTTGATCGTGGGCATGTTTTCCTCCGAAACTCTGCCGCGACGCTAACGCTCTCAAGGGAAGGAAACAATGTCCAAGCCGCCGGTCCAGTCGTCCGCTGCGCGCGAAGCGCTGCGCGCCTTTGCGCCTAAATTCATCGATCTCACCGACAACGTGCTGTTTGGCGACGTCTGGGAGCGTCCCAACCTCAGCAAGCGCGACCGCAGCCTGATCACCTGCGCCGCCCTGATCGCTCTTAATCGCACCGAGCAGCAGGTCGGCCATTTCAATCGAGCGCTGGCCAACGGCCTCAGCAAGGATGAGATCATCGAGATGATCACGCACCTGGCATTCTATGCCGGCTGGCCGGTCTCGATGTCGGCGGCGAATGTCGCCAAGAAAGTGTTCGAAGGAGGAGACAAGAAGTGAAGCTCTGTTATTTCAACGATTTCCGCCTGGGTGTCGTGAAGGGCGACCAGGTCGTCGACGTCACCGATGCGGTCAAGGATCTGCCGCACCGCGACACCCGCGACCTCATCTGCGCGCTGATCGCCAACTGGGACTCACGCAAGGCCAAGGTCGAAGCAGCCGCCAATTCGGGCAAGGGCGTCGCCCTGTCGAGCGTGCGCCTGCGTGCGCCGGTGCCGCGGCCAGGCAACATCGACTGCATGGCCGTCAACTACATGGAAGACGGCACCTTGAAGGAGAAACCCGCGATCAATGCCTTCCACAAGGCCGCGACCTCGGTGATCGGCAACGGCGACACCATGGTGCTGCCGGACGTGCCGGCCACCATCTTCGAGGGCGAGGCCGAGCTGGCGCTGGTGATCGCCAAGCCGGCGAAGAACGTGAAGGCGGCCGACTACAAGCAGTACATCTTCGGCTACACCTGCTTCATCGACGGTTCGGCGCGCGGCTTGCCGCCGCCGGGCAACGTCTTCTTCCAGATGAAGTCGCGCGACACCTTCGCGCCGATGGGCCCGTGGCTGGTGACGGCGGACGAGATTCCCGATCCGCAGAAGCTCAACATCGAGCTCAAGAACAATGGGCAGACGATGCAGAAGTTCAACACCGACGACATGGCGCACCAGATCCCGCGCGTCATCGAGTGGCTGAGCTCGATCCATCCGCTGGAGCCGGGCGACGTCGTCGCCACCGGCACCAACCATCGCGGGCTGAACGCATTCATGGACGGCGACAAGATCGAGCTCACCATCGAGAAGGTGGGCACGCTCAAGTTCAACGTGAAGGACGAGCACAAGCGCACGTGGGCGCGCACCACGCGCTCGCAGCACAAGGACAAAGGCGGCGAGGGGCCGCACACGCCGCAGACCGGCGGCAAGTACGCAAAATAGCCAGGCGCGGTCGCCAGCGCGCAATGAAAAGGGGCGCCGCGGTTTCTCGCGACGCCCCCTGCCATAGGAGCTCTTCTGGCTGCTGTTCTTAGTGAGTGAGAGCGGGCTTGGCCGGCTCGGCCTCGATCGCGATCGCGCGGGGCTTCTTCTCCTCCGGGATCTCGCGCACCAGTTCGATGGTGAGCAGGCCGTTGGCGAGCTTGGCGCCTGCGACCTTCACATGGTCGGCAAGCTGGAAGCGGCGCTCGAAGTTACGGCCGGCGATGCCGCGGTAGAGATACTGCTTCTCGCCGTCGCCATTGGCGCTAGACTGGCCGGTGACCAGGAGCTCGTTCTCCTTCTGGGTCACGTTCAGCTCGGCGTCGGAAAAGCCTGCAACCGCCATGACGATCTTGTAGGCGTTGTCGCCCGACTTCTCGATGTTGTACGGGGGGTAGCCGTTGGCGGTCTGGCCGGCGACGCTGTCGAGCAGGTCGAACACACGGTCGAAGCCGACGCTAGCGCGATAGAACGGCGAATAGTCGAAAGCACGCATTTGATCATCCTCCTGTGAGCGATGTCTGATGTCGCCGCCCCGGATGGGCACGGCTGACAGGCATGGATTTAGGAAGCCGCCGGGCCGGTTCAAGGGCCTGAAAACAGGGCAAAAAGACAAACTTTTCCTGCGATGCGTCCGCGGCAAAAGGATTTGCTGAAGCGGCAATCACCTTCGCAAAACCCCGCCCTGGCTTATGTGCGAAGACACTCCAGATCGAAAGCACAGCGATCCGGGGACAGTAAATGCTTCGCTTTCTGGACGACCATCCGAACGCCGCGCTCTGGCTGATCGCAGCCGCCCAGGGCGTGTTCATGCTGAGCTTCAACGTGCTGCTGCGAGCGATCCTCTCCTAGGACGCGATTCGTGAAGCATCTTCCGCTCTTCTTCGATCTTTCCGGCCGCAAGGTCATGGTGGTGGGCGAGGGTCCTGCCGCCGAGCGGCGCATGGCGCTGGCACGGTCGGCCGGTGCGGACGTGCGCGCGATCGAGAAGGCAACGGTTGCCGATCTCAGGGCGGCAGCCGCGGTGTTCGTCGCCACCGGCGATCTGGGCCGCGACACCGAAGCCCAACGGGTCGCCAAGAGCGTCGGCGTGCCGGTCAATGTGGCCGATCATCCGGCGCTCAGCGATTTCATCGTGCCGGCCATCATCGATCGCGACGACGTCGTGGTGGCGGTCTCGACCTCGGGTGCTTCACCCACGCTCGCCACCGTGCTGCGTCGGAAGATCGAGGCGCTGCTGCCCGACCGATTGGGAAGGCTTGCGAGCCTTGCCCAGACGTTCCGCGCTCAAGCCAATGCGCTGATCGTCGATCCCACGGCGCGCCGGGCGTTCTGGCGACGGCTGGTCGACGGCCCGGCGGCCAGGCTCGCGCTGGCCGGCGACGAGGCCGGCGCCCGTCGCGCCGCGCTCAACGAGCTGAACGATGCCCGCCGCGGGCTGACGCCCGTCGGCAGCGCCCATCTGGTGGGCGCCGGGCCGGGCGATCCCGATCTTCTGACCCTCCGCGCCGCCCAGCTCCTGCAGGAGGCCGATGCCGTCCTGCATGACGAGCTGGTGCCGCCGGCGATTCTTGCCCGCGCACGGCGGGACGCCGAGTTCATCGCCGTCGGCAAGCGCAAGGGACAGCCGGGCTGGAGCCAGCGCGACATCGAGGCGGACATGATCCGCCGCGTGCGCGCCGGCCAGACCGTCGTGCGACTGAAGGCGGGCGACCCGTTCATCTTCGGCCGCGGCGGGGAGGAGCTGGAAGCGCTGCGTGCCGCCGGTCTGCCGGTCTCGGTCGTGCCGGGTATCACGGCGGCGCTGGGCGTCGCCGCCTCCGCCGGCATCCCGCTCACCCATCGCAAGATCGCGTCGAGCCTCACCATAACGTCCGGGCATGCTGCCGAGGGCGGGGCCGGTGGCCGGACGCACGTCATCTACATGGGCGCATCGGAAGCCGCTTCCGTGCGCGACCGCCTTCTGGGCGCCGGCGTTCCCCCCAAGACACCGGTTGCCATCGTCGAGAACGGGACCCGCGAGGATGAGCGCATCTCCACGGGCACCCTGATCGACCTGGCGCGGCTGGCCGCGGTCCACACCTCCCGCGGCGATGCCGGTCCCAGTCTTATCGTCGTCGGCGATGTCGCTTCCTTCGCCACGGCCAAGCAACGCCCTCTGGCAAAGGTTTCCTGATGGCCAAGAATCTGAGCGGCGAACTGCAGGTCGCCTCCGCCAATCGCCTGCGCGACGGCGCCGTGGTGTTTCTCGACGATGCCGGTCAATGGACGACCGAGCTTGCCCGCGCCGCGCTGGCGCGCAGCGAACGCGAATCGGAGATCCTGCTCGAGCGAGCCAAGGCCGAGAGCTTCAGCGTCGTCGAGCCGTTCCTGGTGGCGGTGAGCGAGAGCGAGGACGGCACGCTCGAGCCGCTCAGCTTGCGCGAGAAGATCCGTGTCTCGGGCCTCACCTTCGCCGCCATCGCGGCCGAAGCGGTGCGCTATGCCTGACGCCCATTTCTATCACTACGACGACTACGACCGCACGCTGGTGGCCGAGCGTGTGGCGCAGTTCCGCGACCAGGTGCGCCGCCGCCTGGCCGGCGAACTGACCGAGGAGCAGTTCAAGCCGCTGCGCCTCACCAACGGGCTGTACCTGCAGCTCCATGCCTACATGCTGCGCATCGCCATTCCCTACGGCACCTTGTCGTCGCGCCAGCTGCGCCAGCTCGCCAAGATCGCGCGCACCTACGACAAGGGCTACGGCCACTTCACGACGCGCCAGAACCTGCAGCTGCACTGGATCAAGCTCGAGGACGCGCCGGCCGCGATCGCCATGCTGGCCGAGGTCGACATGCACTCGATCCAGACCAGCGGCAATTGCGTGCGCAACACCACGGCCGACCATTTCGCCGGCGCCGCGCTCGACGAGATCGAGGATCCGCGCGTGTGGTGCGAGATCGTGCGCCAGTGGTCGACCCTTCACCCCGAATTCAGCTTCCTGCCGCGCAAGTTCAAGATCGCCATCACCGGCTCCCCCAACGACCGCGCCGCCGTGCGGGTGCACGACATCGGCCTGCGCCTGTGGCGCAATGAAGCGGGCGAGGTGGGCTTCGAGGTGATCGTGGGCGGCGGCCTTGGCCGCACGCCGATGATCGGCAAGACGCTGCGCGAGTTCCTGCCCAAGGACGAGCTGCTCACCTATCTCGAGGCGACCCTGCGCGTCTACAACCGCTATGGCCGTCGCGACAACCTCTTCAAGGCGCGCATCAAGATCCTGGTGCACGAGATCGGCGTCGAGAAAATGCGCGAGGAGGTCGAGGCCGAGTACGAGGCGATGAAGGACAGCGCGCTCAGGCTCGCGCCGGAAACCATCGAGGCCATCGCCGCGCATTTCGCGCCGCCCAAGCTGCCGCACCGTCCGGCGTTCGTGCCCGAGGTCGAGGCGCTGAAGCTCGAGGACCGCAACTTCGCGCTGTGGCTGAAGTCGAACACCGCGCCCCACAAGCTCGCGGGCTACCGCATCGTGACGGCGTCGCTCAAGCCCGCCGGCGCGCCGCCGGGCGACGCGAGCTCGGCGCAGATGGAGGGCGTGGCCGACATCGCCGACGCCTACAGCCAGAGCGAGATCCGGGTCAGCCACGAGCAGAACCTGGTGCTGCCACATGTCGCCGTCGCCGACTTGCCGGCGGTCTATCGCGCGCTCGATCGCCTGGGCTTTGCCGAAGCCAATGTCGGCAAGATCACCGACATCATCGCCTGCCCGGGTCTCGATTATTGCGCTTTAGCCAACGCGCGCTCGATTCCGGTGGCGCAGCGCATTGCCAATCACTTCGCCGATCTGGCCCGCCAGCACGAGATAGGCGACCTCAAGATCAAGATCTCGGGCTGCATCAACGCCTGCGGCCACCACCATGTCGGCCATATCGGCATCCTCGGCGTCGACAAGAACGGCGTCGAGCTCTACCAGATCACGCTGGGCGGCGACGTCGATTTCGGCAAGACCGCGCTCGGCACGATCCTCGGCCCGGCCGTTGCCGCCGACAGGATCGTCGAGGCGGTCGACGCCCTGGTTTCCACCTATCTCGATCGACGTCAGGACGGCGAACGCTTCGTCGACACCTGGCGCCGGGTCGGCATCCAACCTTTCAAGGAGAGCGTCTATGGACAGGCAGCCTGACGAGATTCCGGGCGAAGTTCCCGTATCCGAGGGCCCGACGCTGGTCCTCGCCAACACCGAGGACGTGCTGAAGCTTGGCGACCGGCTCGACGGCATCAAGCTCATTGTGCTGGAGTTTCCCAAATTCACCGACGGCCGCGCCTATACGCAGGCGCGCCTGTTGCGCGAGCGGCTGGGCTATCGCGGCGAGCTGCGCGCCACCGGCGCGGTCTATATCGACCAGCTGCCGTTCCTGTTGCGCTGCGGTTTCGATTCCTTCGCCAGCACGCAAAAAGGATTCGCCGAAGCGCTCGCCAAGGCGCGCCAGTTGTTCAGTGTCGTCTACCAGCCGGTGGGCGATGGCCGCGCGACCGCGGCCGAGCTTCGGCTGAGCCAGATCCGGCCGCTCGAATCGATGGCGGCCGACTAAGGTCTATTCGCCGTCCTTGAAGGTCGCGAGCCATTCCCGCGCGTTGCGGGTATTGCCGAACAGCATGACCGGACGCTGGCCGCGGCCGAGATTCATGAACCGGCGCAGCAGGCTGGTCACTTCCTCCGTGGTGCCGACGAGAGCGAGGGGGCCGCGCGGCTCCATCTCGGCATAGGCGCTGGCGCGCGCGCCCAGCACCATCATGTCGTCGTCGCTGAATTGCGGCTTGGCACCGGTGGCGTCGAACAGCTTGGGGTATGGCATGCCGCCATCCACGACCAGCCTGTCGAAATAGTCGAGAACGTCCTGCAGCACGACACGCCCGTCGGCGGTTACGCTGACGAATCGGCGCGCGTGATCGATTTCCATTTTGATTGGCATGCGGCCCCCATCTCGCAGAGCCGAATTATGGCGGCGTCAAGAGCTCCGACAAGCGCCGGAGTGCCCAACTCACAGCATGGTCGCAGAAGACGTGTGGATCAGTTGCGCGCGACCTGTGCCGCCACGCAGAGCCACCGCCCGCCGCAGCGGGCCCAGATGTCGGTATAGCGCCCGCCGCCCGGCTTGCCGTCGGGCTTCAGGTAGCTGGTCCGCGCATGGATGATGGCGAAGTCGCCCATGAGGCGGACGTTTACATCATGGCATTGCAGATTGCTGATCGCGGCCTTGGGCGCGATCTGCTTGAGGAAGCCCGCCTTGTCGAGCAACGAGCCGTCGGGATTGGTGTTGAGGAAGTCGTCGGTCAGGTTCTCGGCGAGCCATTTGGTGTCGCTCTCCTGGACCGAGCGTATGTAGCCCTGGTTGAGCTCGGTCAGCGTCTCGAGATCGCTCACGACCGCACCCCCTCGTGCTTCAGGAGCCATTCCTTGCGGTGCAGCCCGCCGCCATAGCCGGTCAGGCTGCCGTCGGCGCCGATCACGCGGTGGCAGGGCACGACGACGCCGACCGGATTCTGGCCGTTGGCGAGGCCCGCGGCGCGCACGGCCTTGGGTCTGCCGATGCGTCGCGCAAGCTCGCCGTAGGAGATCGTCGTACCGCATTTGATCGAGCGCAGCGCCTTCCACACGCTCTTCTGGAAAGGTGTGCCCTCGGTCTTCACCGGCAGCTTGTCGATCACCGACAGCTCGCCCTTGAAGTAGCGGCGCATCGCCGATGACAGGCCGCCCGGGTCGCGCGCGGGCCTGAGGGTGTACCGACCCTTGCCGTATTGCCGGTCGAGCAGCTTCTTCATGCGGGTTTCATGGTCGGTCCAGTCGATCGTACGTAAGTTGCCCTCGGCGTCGGCGATCAGGATCATCTCGCCGGTCGGCGTGGCGATGCGGTCGATCAGCAGTTCCAGCGTCTCACGCGGCATTGGCGGCGATCCTCAGATGTTGTTCGGCATAGGCGTGCCATGGCCGCCAGGCTTGCGGTGCCTTTTCGTCGAGATTGGCGGCGGCGAGATCATGGTCCCAGTCCCCCGGCGCGCGCAGGCCGGGCCGCTTGGCGATCAGCGGCGCGAGCTTGGGATCGCGCGCGAGGTGGCTGTCGATGGTGACGATGTCGGCACCGAGATCGAACACGCGCTTTACCCGGGCGACGATGGCCGGCAGCGCCCGTACCTCGGGGAAGGAGATGGTGACGGCAACGGAGTTGCGCTCGGGACGGTGTGCGACCGAGACGGCGCCCTTCTTGCCGTCGAGCTCGATCTGGCGGTGCCAGACGCCGCCGGTTACGCGCTCGACCTTCTTATTGGCGCGCGCGGCAAGTGCGTCGAGCATGCCCGGCCAGTCGTAGGGCGGGCGATAGCCGAGACGCAGGGTCACGCCCTCGCGCGCCGAGGTGCCGCCGCCGCGGCGCAACGCGGATGGTGGCCGGCCGAACAGGTTGCGGAAGGTCTCGTTGAAGCGGCGGACGCTGCCGTAGCCGGCCGACAGCGCCACTTCGGTCATCGGCAGGTTGGTGTCCTGGATGAGCTGCTTGGCGAACAGCACACGCCGCGTCTGGGCGACGGCGATCGGCGAGGCGCCGAGATGCTGGCTGAACAGGCGGCGCAGCTGCCGTCCGCCGACACCCAGCCGCCCGGCCAGCGCCTCGACGCCGGCCTCGCTCTCGTCGAGCGCGCCCTCGGCGATCAGCTTCAGGGCACGGCTCACCGTATTCGAGCTGCCGCGCCAGAAGGCGAGCTCCGGCGCGGTCTCCGGCCGGCAGCGCAGGCAGGGGCGGAAGCCCGCCTCCTGGGCGGCGGCGGCCGAGGCGAAGTAGCGGCAATTCTCGAACTTGGGCGTTCGCGCCGGGCAGATCGGCCGGCAATAGATGCCGGTCGAGGTCACGCCCACGAACACGCGCCCGTCGAAGCGCGCATCATGCGTCTGGAAGATGCGGTAGCAGGCCGCGCGGTCCGAGATTTCGAGCTCCATGGGGCCGATGATTCCACCGACGGCGGAGCGGCGCTGGCGGTTTTCGGACATCTATAGCCGTCTATTGGACAGGAAGTGACAGGGGCGAGATCTGTTCGCCCGGACGCCGGGCGTAGTCGATCTTGGCCGCATCCCTGATCATGCGGGCCTGTGCCTCCGCCACCTTCTCCATCGCGGCTTTGGGATCGAGATGTACCGGCTCGCCGTCGCGCAGGACCACCTCGCCGTCGACCAGGACCGTGCGCACGGCGCGGTCGGCGGCATGGAACACGAAGGAGCGCAGCGGGTCCCGCGCCGGCTGCATCAGCGGATGGGCGAGTTCGACCAGCACGATGTCGGCCGCCATGCCGGGTGCCAGCGCCCCGATATCGTCGCGGCCGAGCGCCGCCGCGCCGCCGAATGTCGCTGCCTCGAAGGCGCCCGCCGTGTCGAGGCTCCTGATGTCCTCGCTCATCAGCCGGCCAGCGACGATGGCAAGCCGCATCTCCTCGATCAGATTGTGCGGCGCGCAGTCGGTGCCCAGCCCCACGTTCACGCCGCGGGCGCGATAGCGGCCGACATGGTCCATGGCGAGGCCGTAGCGCGCGAAGGGCTGCGGACAATGCGCCACCGACGTGCCTGATTCCGCGATCAGGTCGAGGTCCTTCCTGGTGTGCCAGCCGATCTGCGGATGGTCGTCGAGCAGGATGCAGTGGGCGAGTACCGTGTCGTTCTTCAGCAGGCCGTTGGCGGCGGCCCACTGCACCGGCGTCAGGTTGTGGCGGCGGATCATCTCGCGTACCTCGACCACCGATTGGCCGATATGGGTCGAGAAGCGCCGGCCGCTCTCGTCGGCATGCTTGCGGCCCAGCGCAAACAGCTCGGGCGTCACCGTGTCGATCTGGGCCGGGAACACCATGGCGTCGAGCCGGCGCGAATTGTGCGCCTCGGCGTCGGCCATCACGCGCTTGGCCTTCTCGAACTCGGCGAAGCCGCGCGCTTGGTCCCAGTTCCAGGTGACGGTCTGCGGCGCGCTCATGCCCCAGCGCGCCGAGGCGAAGGTCGGCGCCGCATAGAAGCGCATGCCCGACAGCGCCATCGTCTCGAGCCAGCCGTCGAACGGCACGGTGACGTCGGTCGCCGTCGTCGTGCCGGCGCGCAGCATTTCGGAATAGGCAAGCGTGGCGGCGCCGACCCGGCCGTCGTCGGGCATGCGAAAGGCCTGCAGGCGCTCCATCAGGCCGGTCATCTGCTGCTCGGGCACGCCGTGATCCTCGCGCACGCCGCGATAGCCGGGTTCGGTGCTGGGATGGGCGTGGATGTTCACCAGGCCGGGCAGGGCCAGCATGCCCGTGCCGTCGATAGACGTTTCACCGGGGCCGGATGCCCGCGCGCCGGCGGGGGTGATCTCGACGATCTTGCCGTCCTTCAGGAGGAGGTCGACGTTGCGGCGATAGGCGTGCCGCCGCTCCGTGCCGTCGCGCACCACCGCCCAGGGGAGATTGCGAATCGAATGCGGACGCGACGTCATCCTTGGCCTCCAGCGCTGTCATTCTCATAGTGCAATTTCTTCGCGGTAGCCACGGGCCGGCGAGAGTGCGTAACCTTGCCGAAGGGGGTAGGCGATGCGGCTTGTTTTGAATTTCCTGGCGGTCGGCGTTGCCGTTGCGCTGGCAATGCCGGCTTCGGCGCAGCAGCCGTCACCGACGCTCGACGCGGTGAAGAAGCGCGGGCAATTGATCTGCGGCGTCAATGGACAGGCGCCCGGCTTCTCGCTGGTCGACCAGAACAAGCAATGGTCGGGTCTCGACGTCGATTATTGCCGCGCCATTGCGGCCGCCGTGCTGGGCGACGCCAGGAAGGTGCAGTACGTGCCGACCACGGCGCAGGAGCGCTTCGACCGGCTGGCCAAGGGCGATTTCGACGTGCTGATCCGCAACTCCACCGTCAGCCTGCCGCGCTCGGTCGGCGTCAAGGTCCGCTACGCGACGATAAACTATGTGGACGGGCAGGCGTTCGTCGTCCCCAAGAGCCTCAGGGTCGACACCGCCCTGTCGCTGAACGGCCAGATCATCTGCGTGGTCAAGGGAACCAACCACCAGTCCAACATGGCGCTGTGGTTCAGGGCGCGCAGCGCGGACTTCCTGGTGCGCGTGGCCGACACGCCCGAGCAGATGTATCAGGAGTTCTTCGCCGGCAAATGCCAGGCGGTGACGCAGGACGCCTCGACGTTGGCCGGCATGATCATCGAGAGCGGCAAGGCACAGGACTACCTGATGCTGCCGGAGTTCATCTCTAAGGAACCGCTCGGGCCCTATGTGCGCGACGGCGATTCGCCGTGGCTCGACGTGGTGAAGTGGACGCATTTCGCGATGGTCGAAGCCGAAGAGCACGGCATCACCAGCGCCAACGTCGATGCCGCGATGGGAACGCCGGACATCCGCCTGCAGCATTTCCTGGGCGTCCTGCACGGCAACGGCCACCTGCTCGGCATCGACGAGAAATGGACCTACAACATCATCAAGCAGGTCGGGAACTACGCCGAGGTTTTCGAGCGCAATGTCGGGCAGGGCTCGCCGCTCAGGTTCCCGCGCGCCTCGAACGCGCTGTGGCTCAAGGGCGGCATGATGTTCTCGCCGCCGTTCCACTGAGCTGCCCGGCCCTCGAAGTTCTATACGACGGAATCGCCGACTTTCAGCGGTCGGGGTTATGTTCTCGCCATGCTGGACGACCTCGACTGCGCGCCAATGGACTAGAGGGCCGCCGTTTCTTTTCCCGTTTTGAAAACGGGAAAACGGGGATTTTGGGCATTTTCCGGCAGGCCGCCATCCGTTCGGATTTCGCGGGGCGATGAGACTTTCCGGAATTTCCGGCATTTCCGCCGGTGCGCCCGCGGTTGCGTCCGTTGCATAGTCGCCGCGTGATGAGGGGAGGGAGTCCGATGCGTATCCTGATGAGAAGCTTGGCGGCGCTCGCGGCGCTGCTCGTGGCCGGTGCGGCGTCGGCGCAGACCACCTTGCGTGTGGTCATGCTGTCGGACCTCAAGATCCTCGATCCGATCTGGACCACGGCCTACATCGTGCGCGACCACGGCTACATGATCTACGACACGTTGCTGGCGATGGATGCCAAGCTCGAGATCAAGCCGCAGATGCTGGACTCGTGGAAGGTGAGCGACGACAAGCTCGTCTACACCTTCACCCTGCGCGATGGGCTGAAGTTCCATGACGGCGCGCCGGTCACGTCGGAAGACTGCATCGCCTCGATCAAGCGCTGGGGTGCGCGCGACGCGATGGGCCAGAAGCTGATGCAGTTCACCAAGGAGATGGCGGTCGTCGACGCCAGGACCTTCACGCTGACCTTGAAGGAGCCGTTCGGCATGGTGCTGGAAGCGCTCGGCAAGCCGTCCTCGTCGGTGCCCTTCATCATGCCCAAGCACATCGCCGAGACGCCGCCGGACAAGCAGATCACCGAATTCATCGGCTCGGGCCCGTTTGTCTTCAAGAAGGACCAGTGGCGGCCGGGCGACCGGGTGGTCTACGAGAAATTCGCCGACTACAGGCCGCGGCCCGAGCCGCCCTCCGGCCTGGCCGGCGGCAAGCGTGTCTATGTCGATCGCGTCGAATGGGTCGTGCTGCCCGATGCGCAGACGTCGGTGAACGCGCTGCTGGCGGGCGAGATCGACATGATGCAGCAGCCGCCGTTCGACATGCTGCCGCTCCTGGAGAAGAGCAAGGACATCAAGATCGTCGACCTCAACACGCTCGGCACGCACTTCGCTTTCCGCTTCAACACGCTGCACAAGCCGTTCAACGACCCGCGCATCCGACAGGCGGCGCTCTATGCGCTGAGCCAGAAGGATTCGCTGGCCGCCGGCGTCGGCCAGCCGCAGTACGCCAGGGAGTGCAAGGACCTGTTCGGCTGCGGTACGCCGCTCTCCACGCCCAAGGGCTGGGAGGACAAGCTGAACGGCAATGCCGAGAAGTCGAAGGAGATCCTGAAGGCGGCAGGTACGACGGCACGCCGGTCGTGCTCCTGCATCCGACCGATCTCGCCGCCGGCGTGACCGCGCCCGTCGCCAAGGCCGATCTCGAGAAGGGCGGCTTCAAGGTCGACATGCTGTCGATGGATTGGCAGACCGTGCTGTCGCGGCGCTCGCGCAAGGAGCCGCCGGACAAGGGCGGCTGGTCGGCGTTCGTGACCACGCTCGCCACCACCGACATCCTCGATCCGGTGGTGTCGTTCTTCACCGGCGCGGCCTGCGAGAAGGCCTCGATCGGCTGGCCGTGCGACGCCGAAATCGAAAAATTGCGCGACGACTATGCGCGCACCACCGATCCCGCCAAGCGCAAGGAGCTGGCGACGGCGCTCCAGGTCCGGCTCGCCGAGTTCCCGACCTATGCGCCGCTCGGCCAGTACAACATGCCGGTGGCGCTGCGGGGCAACGTCTCGGGCAACATGGAAGCGCCGGCGACCGTGTTCTGGAACGTGAGGAAGAACTGACTTCGGCAGCCGCCGAAGGAACGGGCAGGATGACCGGCCTATATCCTCCGCATCAACCTTGGAGGAGCCAATGGCCGATCTTCACACGCTCAAGGACGGGCTTGTCGTCACCGCCTTCTGGGAGGCCAAGCCGGGTGAGGCGCCGGCGCTGGTCGACATCATCCGGCGCTTCCTGCCGCAGGCGCAGAAAGAAGCGGGCGTGAAGGCGTTCCAGATCCATCAGTCGCTCGACGACCCGAACAAGTTCTTCTTCTACGAGGTCTTCACGGACGAGGCGGGCTTTGCCGCGCACCAGCAGACGCCGCACTTCAAGGATCTGATCGCGGGCCAGGCGCTGCCCAAGCTCGCCAAGCGCGAGCGCCTGCAGCACAGGTTCGTTGATCAGCTCCAGGCCGCTACGTCGAGATAGGTGCTCTGGTAGGTGGCGCCTTCGCCCATGTCGGTGTAGCGGTCCGAGCACAGCATGTTGATGGTGCCCGACACGGCCTCGTGACTGGGCCGCTGGCCGGGCACCAGAACGACGCCGGGGCGCACCTCGTCGCTCACCTTGAGCCTGAGCCCGACCGCGCCACGGTCGTTGAACAGCCGCACCGTCGCGCCGTCGGCGAGGTTGCGCTGCCTTGCATCATCGGGATGCAGGATGCAGAACGGCTCGCCCTCGCGGCCGCGCAGGAAGCCCACGCCGGAGAACGCGGTGTGTGCCTGGAAATAACCCGGCGCGGTCAGCAGGCGCAGCGGCCACTTCTTGGCGTCGGCAACCTCGATCGGGTCGGGAGTCCAGTCGGGCACCGGCGAGACGCCCATCCTGGCGAGCTGTTCGGAATAGAATTCCAGTTTCTTCGATGGCGTGGCGAAGGCCTGCGGCTGCCAGCTTTCGACATAGCGCTGCGGGACGCCGGCGAAGAGCTTGTCCTGATCGTAGGGTGCGTTCTTCATCAGCTCCTTGGCGGCATCGCGCGGCGAGAGTGAGAAGATGCGGTCGGTAATGCCGAGCCGCTGGGCGAGCGCCTGCGCCACCTCGAAATTGGAGCGCGCTTCGGTCGACGGTTTGGCCGCCTGCGGGCCCCACTGCATCCAGTAGCAGCCGTAGGAGCGATAGAGATCGTCGGTCTCGAGGTAGCTCGCGGCCGGCAACACGATGTCGGCGTACTTCGCCGTCTCGCTGAGGAAAGGATCGTGCACGACGGTGAACAGATCCTCGCGCGCCAGTCCCTTCCGCACCTTCTGCACTTCGGGACAGGTGACGGCCGGATTGTTGGCGGAGACGTAGAGCGCGCGGATCGGCGGGTCCTTCATGTTGAGGAGCTCTTCGCCCAGCCGCAGATGATTGACGTTGCGCGTCGCGGCCGGTCCCGACGGCTTGCGCACGGCGTTGTAGTCGAGCTCGCATGACGCGGCGGTCAGCAGCAGCGCGCCGCCGCCCTTCGCGCCGTAGTGGCCGGTGACGCCCGGCAGCAGCGCCACCGCGCGCAGCGCCTGGCCGCCTGCGGCAAGCCGCGTCATGCCTTCGCCGAGACGGATGAAAGCGGCCTTCGCCTTGCCGTACATCGCGGCAAGCTTCTCGATGTCGGCGGCGGCGAGGCCAGTGATCTCCGCCGTCCTCTGTGGCGTGAATTTCGGCAGGATGTCGCGCTCGACCTTGTCGAAGCCCAGCGTGTGCTGGGCGATGTAGACGCGGTTGGCGAGCTTGTCGCGCACCAGGATGTGCATGACGCCGAGCGCCAGCGCGGCGTCGGTGCCGACCTTGATCGGCAGGTAGAGGTCGGCCGCCTTGGCCGAGCGCGTGCGGCGCGGGTCGATCACGACCAGCGGCACGCCGCGCTGCTTCTTCTGCTGTTCGTAGAGCGCCCAGAAGTGCACGTTGGTGGCGGCGAGGTCGGCGCCCCACGAGACCACCAGGTCGGAATGCACGACCGATTCGGGGTCGGCGCTGCCGACCGGACCGACGGTCACGTTCCATGCTTCCTCGCAGCAGGTGTCGCACACCGTGCCGGCCAGCAGCCGCGAGGTGCCGAGCGCGTGGAACAGGCCGTTCACCAGCCCGCGGTTCATCAGGCCCTGATGGGCGGAGTAGGCGTAGCCCAGGATGGCGAGCGGGCCGCTTTCCTTGATGATCGCCTTCCACTTGGCGGCGATCTCGTCGAGCGCCTCGTCCCAGGTGATCGGCTTGAACTGGCCCTGGCCCTTGGCGCCGATCCGCTTCAGCGGCGTCTTGATGCGCTCGGGAGAATTGACGAGGTCGGAGTCGCGGTTGACCTTGCCGCAGGCGAAACCGGCCGTGTAGGGATGGTCAGGGTCGCCCTGCACGCGCAGGACCTTGCCATCCTCGACCGTCGCGATGAGCGAACACATGTCGGGGCAATCGTGCGCACAGACGACTCGAACTGACGACTTCACCGTGGCTTCTCCATCTTCCCCGCTGACGGGGAGGAGAAGATTAGCAGAGGCGGGCCGCCGGCCCCGCCTTACTTCTTCTTGGCGGCAGCCTTAGCGGGCTTCGCTTCAGCGGCGGGCTTGGCGCCCGACGACTTGGTGCCCGATGCGACGCCGGCGCCGGTCATGCCGAAGCGGTCCTTGAAACGCTGCACGCGGCCGCCACGGTCGACGCTCTGGCGCACGCCGGTCCAAGCCGGGTGGGTCTTGGGGTCGATATCGAGGCGCATCTGGGCGCCTTCCTTGCCCCAGGTCGAACGGGTCTCGAAGGTCGAGCCGTCGGTCATGACCACCGTGATCTTGTGGTAGTTGGGGTGGATCTTCTCTTTCATGGACCTTCTCCAGCGCAGTTTAAGGCCGATGCCGACCGGCCGGCGCGAATACACAGGGCGGCGGGTATACAGGCCAAAAGCTGCGGCCACAAGCGGGTTGTCCGGGGCCCGAAGGGCCTGTTAGACCGGATTTCCCGATGAGCGAACAAGCCTTTGAAACTCTTGCCGATAGCCTGCTCGAAGCCCTCGAGGCCGGGCTGGGCGACGACGCCGAATTGCAGGGCGGCGTGCTGACGGTCGAGGCGGACGGGGGGACGTGGGTGGTCAACAAGCATGCCCCCACCCGGCAGGTCTGGCTCAGCTCGCCCAAGTCGGGCGCGCGACACTATGCCTTCGATGCCGGGTCGGGCCTCTGGAAGGATACGCGCGGCGGGGCCGACCTGTTGAACATCCTCTCCCTGGAACTGGGCGTAGCGTTGGCGTGGCAGCCCGAATGAACCGTTTCTCCGGCCTCAGGCTTCTCGGCCCCTATCTCGCGCCCTACCGCGGGCGAGTGGCACTGGCGCTGCTGTCGCTGCTGGTCGCCGCCGGCACGGTGCTGGCCTTCGGGGCCTGCCTGCGCGCCCTGATCGACCGTGGCTTCGCCGAGGGCCGGCCGGACGTGCTGAACTATGCGCTTGCCTCCCTGCTGGTCGTGGCCCTGGTGCTGGCGGTCGCCTCCGGCAGCCGGTTCTACCTCGTGTCGTGGCTCGGCGAACGCGTGGTCGGCAACCTGCGCCGCGATCTCTTCGAGCATGTGTTGCGGCTGGGGCCGGCCTGGTTCGAGATCAAACGCTCCGGGGACGTCATGAGCCGCATTTCGGCCGACGCCCAGCTCATCGAGCAGGTGATCGGCTCGTCGGCGTCGGTGGCGTTGCGCAACACACTGATGTGCATCGGCGGCATCGCCATGCTGGTGATCACCAATCCCAAGCTGGCGCTGTTCACCCTGGCGGTGGTGCCGCTCGCCGTCGCGCCGATCGTGATCTTCGGCCGCAAGGTGCGGGCGCTGTCGCGCGAGGCCCAGGCGCGCATTGCCGACATGGTGTCGGAAGGCACCGAGACCGTCGACGCGGTGCGGACGGTCCAGGCCTTCGCCCAGGAGGAGCGGGCGGGGCAGCGTTTCCAGCAGGCGACCGAACGCGCCTTCGAGGCCTCGATCCGGCGCATCACCCGGCGCGCCGTCATGACGACCTGCGTGATCTTCATCGTCTTCGCCGCGGTGGGCTTCCTGCTGTGGCTGGGCGGCCAGGATGTCATCGCCGGCCGCATCACGGCGGGCGACCTGTCGGCCTTCGTGTTCTATGCGGTCCTCGTCGCCTCCTCGGGCGGCGCGATCAGCGAGACCATCGGCGACCTGCAGCGTGCCTCCGGCGCGGCCGAGCGTCTGTCCGAGCTGCGCGCCGAGATGCCGGTGATCGTCGAGGCCGCCGCGCCCAAGGCGCTGCCCATGCCGGCCAAGGGCATCGTCACCTTCGACGAGGTCTCGTTCCGTTATCCGACGCGGCCCGACTCGCTTGCGTTGGACAAGTTCGATCTGCGCGTGGCGCCGGGCGAGACGGTGGCGATCGTGGGTCCCTCGGGCGCCGGCAAGACCACCGTCTTCAATCTGCTTCTGCGCTTCTACGATCCGGAGGCTGGCGCCGTTCGCCTTGACGGTGTCGACATCCGCGACCTGGCGCTCGGCGATTTGCGCCGCGCCATGGCGATCGTGCCACAGGAGCCGGTGCTGTTCACCGCGACGGTGCGCGAGAACATCCGCTACGGCCGGCCCGATGCGTCCGACGCCGAGGTGCGGGCCGCCGCCGAGGCGGCGTCGGCGCTCGGCTTCATCGAAGCCATGCCGGACGGTTTCGAGACCCATCTCGGCGCCCGCGGCGTGCGTTTGTCGGGCGGCCAGCGCCAGAGGATCGCCGTCGCCCGGGCCCTGCTGTGCGATCCCGTCCTGCTGCTGCTCGACGAGGCGACCAGCGCGCTGGATGCCGAGAGCGAACTGGCCGTCCAGCAGGCGCTCGACCGGCTGATGCACAAGCGCACCACCCTGGTGATCGCCCATCGCCTGGCCACCGTACAGAAAGCCGACCGGATCGTGGTCATGGACGAGGGCCGCGTGGTCGATGTCGGCCGCCATGCCGACCTGGTGCGTCGCGGTGGGCTCTACGCCCGCCTGGCCGAGCTGCAATTCAACCTATCGGCGGCCGCAAGCTGAGGATCTACTTTAAGTAGATCGATAAATTCGTTGAATTTCAGCTTGATACACAATATTCTTGAGCCATATTTGAGACGAAATTGACACTGTCCAAATTGATATTCCCATGTTGGCTCGTTTTCCCTTACAGGCATCTGCTCCGTCCGAGCGGCTGTCCAGGTTGTCCGATTGGTGGCCTGCGGCCCTGATCGGCCTCCTGGCGCTGCTCGGCGGCATTCCTGACGGCAACGCTGCTACGCTGTCCGGTTTGCTGTTCTAGGTCTTCTCCGATCCCTTTATCTCTCTGAAAGTCGTCAAAAGCGCTGCGACGTCAGGGGGTTGGATACACTTGCAGTTCGTTTGGCGCATTGCTTGGGGCAGGGCCGCCCACTCTGGCGGATTAAAGCCGGCCCTTCCGCTCGGCGTTCAGGCGCCTGAGCTCGCGGCGCATGATCTTGCCGGTCGTGGTGAGCGGCAGCTCGGCCACGAACTCGACCTCGCGCGGATATTCATGGGCGGCGAGCCGGGTCTTCACGAAATCGGCCAGCTCGGCCTTCAGGGCGTCGGTGGCCGCCATCTCGGGCCGGAGCTGGACGAAGGCCTTCACGATCTCCGTCCGCACCTTGTCGGGCACGCCCACCACGCCGACCATCGAGACGGCCGGATGCTTCATCAGGCATTCCTCGATTTCGCCTGGGCCGATGCGGTAGCCGCCCGAGGTGATCACGTCGTCATCCCGGCTCTTGAAGAAGACGTAGCCGTCCTCGTCCATGCGGCCCAGGTCCCCGGTAAGCAACCAGTTGCCCGCGTATTTCCGGGCGGTGGCCTCGGGGTTGCGCCAGTACTCCAGCATGACGATCGGATCGTCGCGCCAGCCGGCGATCTGGCCTTCCTGACCGGCCGGCAGCACATTGCCCCGGTCGTCGACGACGGCGACCCGGCGGCCCGGGCAGGCACGGCCGCATGAGCCGGCGCGGACCTCGAACCAGTCCGGCGAATTCAGGGTCATGAGGTTCATCTCGGTCTGGCCGTAGCCTTCCGAGATCGTCGTGCCGAAAGTGTCGCGGCCCCACGCCAGCAGTTCCTCGCCCATCGCCTCGCCGCCGGTGAAGACGGCCCGGACATCGTAGGCCCAGCGCTCTTTAGGCTTGCCGACCTGGCGCATCATCTTGAGTGCCGTCGGCGGGATGAAGGTCACGCCGACGCGGTGCTTGGCGAGCATCGCGAAAGCGCGCTCGGGGTCGAACTTGGCGAAGCGGTGCGCCAGCACCGGGGTGCCGTAGTACCAGGCGGGGAAGAGCGCGTCGTAGAGGCCCGCGATCCATGCCCATTCGGCCGGCGTCCACATGATCTCGTTGCCGCGCGGCCAATGGCCGAGCATCTGCTCCACTGCCGGGATTATGCCCAGCATCATGCGATGGGCGTGCAGGGCGCCCTTGGGCTGGCCGGTCGTGCCGGAAGTGTAGATCAGCAGCGCCGGGTCCTCGGCGTCGGTGTCGAGCGTCTTGAAGCCGTCGGAAGCGGCGGCGAGCAGGCGGTCCCAGTCGAGGAACCGTGCGCTGTGGGCGCCGGCGCCGATCACGATGACGGTCTTCAGGTGCGGCAGGCGATCGCGTACCGCCAGGATCTTCGGCACGTTCGCCATGTCGGTGATCACGGCCTTGGCCTCGGCATTGCCGAGGCGGAATTCGACGGCGTCTTCGCCGAAGAGGGTGAAAAGCGGCAGCACGATCGCGCCCATGCGGTAGCCGGCGAGATGACAGATGGTGAGCTCCGCGCTCTGGCTCAGGAACACGCCGACCCGATCGCCTTTTCCGATGCCGTTGGCCGCGAGCGCGTTGGCGAGCCGCGAACTGCCCGCCAGCAGTTCGCCGAACGTCCAGTTGCGCACCGAGCCGTCGGCATTGTCGACGATCAGGGCAAGCGTGGCGGGATTGTGCCGCTCGCAGACGATGCGGCCGATATTGAGCTTGCGGGGCTTGGGCCAGCGGAACTGGCGCATCGCCTCTTCGTAGGGAACTCCGCGCGGGATCATGGCGCGGCACTCTATGGCATGTGGACCGTGCGCTTCCAGCGGAGGTATCTTGAGGCATGTCCCCCGACGATCATTCCTACGCTCCCATCAAGGTCGCCCGCAGCGCCGAGGAAGGCATCCAGACCGTTCCCTCCGTCTGCCCGCACGACTGCACCAGCACTTGCGCGCTCGAGGTCGAGCGGCTGGCGCCCGATCGCATCGGCCGCGTCCGCGGCTCGCACCGCAACACCTACACGTCGGGCGTGATCTGCGAGAAGGTGGCGCGCTACGCCGAGCGCATCCACCATCCCGACCGTCTGACCAGGCCGCTGCGGCGGGTCGGGCCGAAGGGCTCGCGGCAATTCGCCGAGATCTCGTGGCAGGATGCGCTCGACATCGTGGCCGAGCAGTTCATCGCCAAGGCGCGCCTGCACGGCACGGAAACCATCTGGCCGTATTACTACGCCGGCACGATGGGCCTGGTGCAGCGCGACGGCATCAACCGCCTGCGGCACGCGATGAAATATTCGCGCTGGTTCTCGACCATCTGCGTGGCGCTCTCCGATACAGGCTGGATCGCCGGCGCCGGCGTCAAGCGCGGCGCCGACGTGCGCGAGATCGACGAGCATTCCGATCTCGTCGTGATCTGGGGCGGCAATCCGGTGAACACCCAGGTCAACGTCATGACGCATGCCATGCGCGCCAAGAAGCGCGGCGCCAAGCTGGTCGTGGTCGACCCGTACCGTACCGGCACGGCCGAGCAGGCCGACGTCCACCTCGCCGTGCGTCCCGGCACCGACGGCGCCCTCGCCGTCGCCGTCATGCATGTCCTGTTCAAGGAGGGCTATGCCGACTGGGACTACATGCGCAAATACACCGACGCGCCGGACGAGCTCGCGGCCCATGTCGCCACGCGCCCGCCGGAATGGGCGGCCAAGATCACCGGCCTGTCGGTCGAGCAGATCGTGTCGTTCGCGCGGATGTATGGTCAGGCCAAGGCGGCCTTCATCCGCTGTCATCACGGTTTCAGCCGCAGCCGCAACGGCGCGCACAACATGCATGCCGTGTCCTGCCTGCCGGCCGTCACCGGCGCGTGGAAGGTGAAGGGCGGCGGCGCGCTCTACGGGCACACCGGCATGTATCCGATCAGCAAGACGCTGATCGAGGGCACCGACATGATCGACACCTCGCTGCGCGAGCTCGACCAGTCGCGGCTCGGCCCGATCCTGGTCGGCGAGGGCGACGCCTTGAAGAACGGCCCGCCGGTGACGGGATTGCTGATCCAGAACACCAATCCCGCGATGGTCTGTCCCGAGCTCGACAAGGTGCACAGGGGGCTGGCGCGCGAAGACCTCTTCACCTGCGTGCACGAGCAGTTCCTGACCGAGACGGCGGCCTACGCGGATATCGTGCTACCCGCGACCATGTTCCTCGAACATGACGATTTCTACACCGCGTCGGGTCACACCTATTTTCAGGTCACCAAGAAGGTGGTCGAGGCGCCGGGCGAGTGCCGCGAGAACCACTACGTGATCAGCGAGCTCGCCAAGCGTCTCGGCGCCAAGCATCGCGGCTTCGAAATGACGGCCTGGGAGATCATGGACGAGGCGCTCAGGGTCTCGGGCATGTGGGACGCCGAGACCAATTGGCGCAAGGGCGGTCAGGACTTCCACCTGGGCTTCGAGACCTCGCACTTCCTTGACGGCTTCGGCTGGCCCGACAAGAAGTTCCGCTTCAAGCCCGACTGGGCGGCTTATGGGCCGCGCGGCAAGGATATGCCGACGCTGCCCGACCATTTCGACGTGATCGACAATGCGACGGCCGACAAGCCGTTCCGGCTGGTCGCTGCCCCGGCGCGCACCTTCCTCAATTCGACCTTCACCGAGACGCCGTCCTCCCAGAAGCGGGAAGTGCGGCCGACGGCGATGATGAATCCGGACGACTGCAAGACGATGGGTGTGGCCGACGGCGACCGTGTCGAGGTCGGCAACGAGCGCGGCAAGACGGTCGTGCACGCCAAGGCCAAGGACGGCCAGCAGCGCGGCGTCGTCGTCGTCGAGGGCATCTGGCCCAACCGCAATTTCGAGACCGGCATCGGCATCAACGCCGTGACCTCGGCCGATCCGGGCTGGCCCAACGGCGGTGCGGTGTTCCACGACACCGCGGTCTGGATCAAAAAGCTGGCGTGACCACCACGACGCGCTTTCAGCCGGCCGCCAACCCGTCGATCGTGCAGACGCAGGCGGCGCGGGCGCCGGGCCATGCGCACGTGCTGGTGATCGGCAACGAGAAGGGCGGCTCGGGCAAGTCGACGACTGCGCTGCACATCGCCGTGGCGCTGATGGGCGAGGGTGCGCGCGTGGCGACCATCGATACCGATGCGCGCCAGGGCACGCTCGGCCGCTATATCGAGAACCGCGCCGCCTATGCCCTGCGCCGCGGCGTGGCGCTCACCATGCCGGCCCACGCCGCCGTGCCAGCGTCGGGCAACGAGACCGACGAGGTAGCGCGCTTCGCTGCCGCGTTCGAACCGGCCGTGACATCGGCCGATTTCGTCATCATCGACACGCCGGGAAGCGACACGCACCTGTCGCGGCTGGCGCACACCCACGCCGACACGCTGCTGACGCCGCTAAACGACAGTTTCATCGATCTCGATCTGCTGGCGCGGGTCGATCCCGACACGCTCAAGATCGTGCGGCCGTCGATCTATGCCGAGGCGGTGTGGAAGCAGCGCCAGTTGCGGGCGATCCAGGGCGGCCGGCCGGTCGACTGGGTAGTGATGCGCAATCGGCTGTCGTCGATTGCGGCGCGCAACAAGCGCGACATGGGCACGGTGATCGAGGCCCTGGCCAAGCGCATCGGCTTTCGCGTTGCCGCGGGATTGAGCGAACGCGTGATCTACAAGGAGCTGTTCCTGAACGGCCTCACCCTACTCGACCTCAAGCGCGGCTCAGGCCCGTCAGTGACCATGAGTCACGTTGCCGCCCGCCAGGAAGTGCGCGATCTCGTGGCGGCGCTCAACCTGCCGCCGCCAGCTGCGGTCGCGCCATCGGCCGACCGCGCGACAGCGCCATCCACGCCAGACCGGCCGCCTGCAGGATAAAGAGGGCGCCGAACGCCCAGCCGTAGCCATCGGCGGCGTAGCCTATCGCGGTGCGCGGCCAGAGGTCGACGATTTTGCCCATGGCCCACTGGCCGGCAAAGATCACCAGGAAGACCACGAGGTTGCTGCTGGTGCTCACCCGCCCGGCGTATTCGTGCGGGAAGGCCGATACGATCACCGGCATGTACTGGATGGGCAGCGCGCCCAGGAGACCGAACAGCATCCAGAACAGCGTCGGATGATCGGGCGGCAGAAAGGCGATGCAGCCGCAACTGATCGCGAACAGCGCGCTGGTGATGGCGCACGAGGTGAAGTCGCTGACGCCGATCCGGCGGAAGCAACCGGTGACGATGCCGCTCAGCGCAAAACCCACCGCGGTCATGGCGGTCGTCCAGAGCTGGATGTCGGCGCGGGCCGCGGCATCGCCGATGCCGCCCACGTCGCGTAGCCACGGGCCGACCCATAGCGAGATGCTGCCGATGAACGCAAGTTGCTGCACCGCCATCAGCGGCTGAATGCGCCAGTAGAAGCCGTCGGTCAGCACGATGCCGGTGACCTTGAAAAGCTGGGCGAGGCTCGGCGCCTGTCCGGTGGGCGCGCGCTCGGGCACGGCGACGAGATGGACGATTGCCGTAAGTAGCGTGAGGCCCGCCAGCCAGAAGAACAGTCCCTGCCAGCTGATCACCGAGAGCGACCATTCGATCGGCAAGGTGGCGGCCATCGAGCCGGCGCCGCCCGCCATCATGTGGAAGCCGGTGATTAGGCCCCAACGTTCGCGCGGAAACCACAGCGCCACGACCTTGATGGCACCGGGCAAGCCGGCGGCGAAGCCCAGTCCGATCAGGATGCGCGCCACGATCAGCTGGCCAAACGAGGTGCAGAAACCGAACAGGGCGGAGCCAAGGGCGCCGACGGCGAGCAGCACGACCTGCGTCTTGCGCGGGCCGAACCGGTCGAGCGCCACGCCGAGCAGCGGCTGGATCAGGGCAAAGAAGAGATAGAAGGCCGAGGTGAGCAGCCCGAGGTCGGCGGCGGTCAGGCCGATGTCGCGCTCGAGATAGGGAAAGATGACGGCGTTAACGCCGCGGAAGATGTAGGCGAGGAAATAGGCGAATGCGAAGGGCAGAAAGATTCGCAGGACGAGGGAGCGCAGCTTCAAGACGTCGCCTCTACTGCGCGGGTTTGCTGCAGTCGAAGGTGATCTCGCGCGGCTTGAAGGTGGGCAGCGGCTGCTCGGGACCTGGCGGGCGAGGCCATGTCCCGTCGGTGATCTTCTTCTCGATCATCGGCAGGATCTGCTGCAGCGTCACCCAGCCGCGCAGACGTGTGCCGGCGTAGCTGGTGTGGACGGCGTCGATGAACAGGTCGGGGTCGAACGGCAGCAGGCCCGCCACGTCGACGAAGGTCAGGTCGTGCACCTTGGCGTACTTCTTGAAGTAGCGGTTCTCGAACTTCGACAGGCGCTCGAGGTCGCGATAGCGGTACGGGTAGTTGCCGATGTTGAGCTGCTCGAGGATGTACTTGTGGCGGACCGGATCGAGCACCATGCCGTCCTTGACCATCCACACGAACGAGCTCAGCGCAAAATCGGCGCCGACGGTCGAGAGATCGGCACGGATATGGTCGAGGTCATGCGAGATCGTGTTGAGGTTCACCGGCAGGCGGGGATAGCCGAGCTCGGGATCCTGCTCGTCGAGGCCTGCGGGCCAGACCAGCTTATAGTCGGGCTTCGGCCATTCGCGGCCGTCGAGATCGCTCGCCGCGAATCCGATGGCTGCCTGCACGCGCCCGAGAAGGGCCGAATAGCGCGCCGCCTGGGTCAACCATTGCGGCGCGACACTGGCGCCGTTGCCGGGTGGCCGGACTGCTTTGCCCTGCGGGACGTCCTCGACGATCGACTCCAGTCTGAACTGGTTGCCGCCCTCGTAGTAGACGACGAGGTCGGGATGCAGCGGCAGCACCTCGCTATGGACGATGTTGGCGATGTCGGTCGAGACGTTGCTTTCGCGCGCCGAGTTCAGCACCTCGAAATGCACATCGAGGTGCTTCGACTGCGCCCACAGATTGAGCCAATGGCCGACGAATTCGGGATAGGAAAAAGGCACGAAATGGCCGTCGACCACGGTCGATGAACCGACGAAGACGATGCGGATGGTCCGGGGCCCGCGCGGCACCTCGATCGGCCGGCCGCGCCAGCCGATCTGGTTGGTGACCAGCCGGTCAGGCAGCGTCACGTCGGGATAGAAGCGATAGGGCGGCGACGGCCGGCCGTCTTCCGGATCGTAGACGTACAGGTGACCCGGCGCGTGACGCAGGAACGCGTGCTTGCACGGGTCGCCCGCGAAGACGCTGTTCCACACCTTGAACGCATCGGGCGGCCGGAAATCCATCGTGCCGGAGGGATGGCTCTGCAGATAGAGGAACTGCTCCTGCCAACCCTTGGGGGGCTCGCGCCGATTGGGCAGCGGCGGCGGATCGGAATAGAACCAGGCGCGGTCGACGCCAGGAGCAAGGGCGATGCTGTCCAGCTCCTGCGGCTTGACCGTCGCATTGCCGACCGGGTCGGGCAGGGGAAAGGCAAACAGCGGCTGGCCGTTCAGCACCCTGACGACGCCTTCAGCGACGGCGATGCTGACAAGCAGCGACAGCGCCACCAGGAAGGCATCCGCCCAGGGTGACGAACGCTTCTTGGCGTTCGCCATGTCTTCAGCAGCCCTTGCCCTGGCTGCGGCAGAGTTCGTCCAGCATGGGGATGAGTTCCGGCACCATCTGCCTGGACATGGCGATTTCCGCCTTGCCGTTGGGATGCGGGTCCGGAACCGTGACCCACAGCGTCGACGGATCGAAATTCTCCAGTGACGGCAGCAGGTCGACAAATTTCATGTCCTGCGCCTCCACCACCTTGCGCACCTTGTCGGTGATGTCGGCGAAGGGGTAGGGCTTCAACTGGCGGATCTCGGGAATATTGAACACGATGATCTTGATGCCCTGATCGTGCGCCAGCTTTGCGAAGTCGGCGAGCGACTTCTGGGTCTGCTTCCAGCCCGGACGATCGGGCAGGTAGAGATCGCGGTAATATTTCTTCCAGTCGGGCGCCTCGCCGGTGGCGCGCATCAGCGTGTCGATGCGGTAGGTGAGCGTGACCCACGCTTCCGAATGCGCCTCGAGCCAGTCGCTGTCGTGGTAGGTGGGCATCGGCTCGGCATCGTTGATGAAGTAGCCGATGACGATGATGTCGGGCTTCATCGCCGCGCCCTTGTCCTTGTAGGACGCGTACTCCTGCAGGGTGTTGTAGTTGCCGACGCCGAGATTGAAGCCGTCGACCTTGCGGCCCTGCGCCTGGAGCGCACCCAGCACCTGAACCGGCATCGTGTCCTTCTCGGCGACGCCCCAGCCCATCATGATCGAGTCGCCCACGAAGGCGATACGGGCAACGCCCGGCGCCGCCTTTGCGGGAATTTCGGGACCGCGAAAGCCATGGCTGTCGGTGCGCACATCCTCGGCCATCAGGACGGCGTGCGCGTTGGCACGATGGCGATGGCCGATGTCGGGGCGATAGTCGCGCTCCTTGACACGGGTCGCGTACTTCCACATCTCGAGTTCGTAGAGCTTGCCGGTGTCGAGGAAGAGGCGGGTCAGGGGTTCCAGCGAGAGCAGGCAAACCAGCGTTACGCCGACGATCAACAGGATGTTCTTGAGCACGCGGGGATTTCTTCGCTTCAGCGGGTTTCTTGCAAAAATGCGGGACGGTTGTATCTCATCTGGCACGGCGGAATCATCCCCAACAAGCGCCGCACCGCCTGGAGGCAATGGCCTTGACCAAGAAGAACGAACCGGGCCCGCTCGACACGCCGCGTCGGCAAAGTTCGGCGGTTGATGCCTTTTTGAGCGAGGTCCACCGGCTGCCGGCAACCCATGCGGCAGGCGGACGCGGCCGGCTGCTGTTCGCCATGGATGCGACCGCAAGCCGCGAGCCGACGTGGGACCATGCCTGCGCCATTCAGGGCGAAATGTTCGTGGCGACCGAGGGGCTAGGCGGCCTCGAGGTTCGGCTGGCCTTCTATCGCGGCTTCGAGGAATTCAAGGTCAGCCGCTGGACGTCCGACGGCCACGAGCTTGCACGGCTGATGAGTTCCGTCCGCTGCCTGGCGGGCAAGACCCAGATCGGCCGGCTGCTGCGTTATGCCGGCGAACAGCGGCGCGAGAGCCGCATCGATGCCGTCGTCTTTGTCGGCGACTGCTGCGAGGAGGACGTCGACCAGGTCGGGCACGAGGCGGGACAACTCGGCTTGCTGGGCCTGCCGGTCTTCGTGTTCCAGGAAGGGGACGATCGTGTGGCGTCGCGGCTCTTCCCTCAGATCGCCAAGCTGACGCGCGGCGCCTACTGCAAGTTCGATCGCAACAGCCCCGGCGAACTGCGGAGGCTGCTCGGTGCCGTTGCCGCCTATGCCGCGGGCGGCCAGGCGGCGTTGCTCAGATACGGCAAAGAGCAAGGCGGCGCCGCTGCGCTTCTCACCAGCCAGATGAGGAAATGACAGCGGCATAGATGCCGAGCTTCATGGGATAACCTTCGCCGCGGCTCTCGTTGTGCGCGTATGCAGCCGATACTAAAGTGCCCCGCCGCCGGGCGGCCAGTGGAGCGGATGTCGTGATTGCCAGTATGACGGGATATGCCCGTGCGCAGGGATCGGATGATCGACGGCATTGGGTGTGGGAGGCGCGTAGCGTCAACGGCCGCAATCTCGAAGTCCGTTGCCGCGTGCCGCAAGGCCTCGACCGCCTGGAAAATCCCGCGCGAAGCGCCGCGGCTGCCCACCTGAAACGCGGCAACGTGGCGCTCAACCTCACCATCACCAGCCAGCACCAGGCCAAGCCGCTCCGCATCAATCGCACCTTGCTCGCCGAGCTTGGCAACCTCGTCGAAGAGGTCCGCAAGAGCACTGGTGCGGGTGCACCCACCGCCGACGGCCTGTTGCGCGTGCGCGGCGTGATCGAGGAGGAGGACAGCGAGGCCGACGAGAGCGAAGAGGCGATCGCCGCGCTCGACAAGGCGTTGACCGCCTCCTTGAACGAGGCATTGAAGGGGCTGGCGACGGCGCGCGCCGCCGAGGGCAAAGCCCTCGCTGCCGTGCTCACCGGGCATATCGAGGAGATCGAAGGCTTGTGCAAGCGAGCGGCCGAACGGGCGCAGGTCCAGATCGGCACGGTGCGCAGCCGCTTCGAGGCACAATTGGCCGAGTTGCTGGAGCGGGCGCCGCAGCTTTCGGAAGAGCGCTTTGCCCAGGAAGTGGCGCTGCTGGCCGGCAAGGCCGATGTACGCGAGGAGCTCGACCGGCTGACCGCGCACATTTCGCAGGCGCGCACCCTGATGGCCGAGGCGCGGCCCGACAATCCGGTGGGCCGGAAGTTCGACTTCCTGTGCCAGGAGTTCAATCGCGAGGCCAACACGCTCTGCTCGAAGTCGGCCGACATCGAGCTGACGCGCATCGGCATCGATCTGAAGGGCGCCATCGAGCGCATGCGGGAGCAGGTCCAGAATGTCGAATGAAGCAATCCAGCGCCGCGGCCTGATGCTCGTCCTGTCGTCGCCCTCTGGGGCGGGCAAGACGACGTTGTCGCGGCAGCTGCTCGACAACGATTCGCAGATCCAGCTTAGCGTTTCGTGTACGACCCGCGCCAAACGGGCAAGCGAGAAGGACGGCGTCGACTATCGCTTCGTCGATACCGCGACCTTCAGCGGCATGATCCAGCGCGGCGAGTTCCTCGAGCATGCCAGGGTGTTCGATCACTACTATGGTACACCGCGGGCGCCCGTCGACGCCGCGCTCAAGGCCGGCCGCGACGTCCTGTTCGACATCGACTGGCAGGGCACGCAGCAGCTTCAGGAGAAGGGGCGGGACGACCTGGTGACGGTGTTCATCCTCCCGCCCTCGACGCGCGACCTCGAGAAGCGCCTCCTGACGCGGGCGCAGGATTCCCGGGAAGTCGTCGTGCAACGCATGGCCAAGGCCGCCGACGAGATGAGTCACTACGATGCCTACGACTACGTCATCATCAATCGCGACATTGCCACCAGCCTGACGAGCTTGAAGTCGATTCTGACTGCCGAGCGGTTGAAACGTGAGCGCCAGCTCGGACTGTCGGCCTTCGTGAAGGCGCTACGCGAAGGGCGCTAGAGCGGCCGCCAGTCGCGCGAAATCGGAAACCGTAAGTTCCTCGGCACGCGCTGTTGGCGAGAGGCCGAGTGCGGCAAGCGTCGCGCCCGGATCGTCGAAAACGGCGGCCAACGAGCTGCGCAGCATCTTGCGTCGCTGGCCGAAGGCTGACGCCGTCACTTTCTCGAGGTTGCGGAGATCGGGCAGGCGATCGACGGCCGGTTTCGGGGTAAATCGCGCCACGGCCGAAGTGACCTTGGGTGGCGGCACGAACGCCGACGGCGAGACGTCGAACAGCTTGTTCACCTCGCATACATGCTGGGCGAGCACCGACAGGCGGCCATAGTCCTTGCTGCGTGGCCTGGCGACCAACCGGTCGACGACCTCCTTCTGGAACATCAGCACCATGCCCTCGATCTCATTGGCTGCGTGCAGCCAGCGCACGAGCAGCGCCGTCGAGATGTTGTAGGGGAGATTGGCGACGATGCGGCGCGGTGTCGGACCAAGTTTGGACAGATCGACGCTGAGCGCGTCGGCTTCGACCAGCTCGAGTCGGCCATGCGACGCGGCTTGCAATTCTTCGAGCGCGGCGAGGGCGCGCCGATCGACTTCGACCGCGACCACCTTCGCGGCTCCTTCCATCAGCAGCGCCCGGGTCAGCCCGCCCGGACCGGGCCCCACTTCGATGATCGTCCCGTGGTTGAGCGGCGCGGCGGCGCGCGCAATCCGGCGCGTCAGGTTGAGGTCGAGCAGGAAGTGCTGGCCAAGTCGCTTGCGGGCATCGAGGCCGTGTTTGGCGATGGTCTCACGCAGCGGCGGCAGCGCCGCGACGGTGTCCATCCGTCAGCCGCGGCGACGGCGCGCCATGTCGTCGGCCATGTCGATGGCGGCGATCAGGCTTGCCGGATCGGCGCGGCCGCTGCCGGCGATGTCGAGTGCGGTGCCATGATCGGGCGAGGTTCGCACGAAGGGCAGGCCGACCGTGACGTTCACGCCGCCCGAGAAGTCGATGGTCTTGATCGGGATCAAGGCCTGGTCGTGATACATGCACAGCGCGGCGTCATAGGTCGCCCGCGCCGCCGGGTGGAACAACGTGTCGGCCGACAGGGGGCCGCGGATATCGATGCCGGCATTCTTCAGCGCTGAAATCGCCGGCGCGATGATACGGGGCTCTTCGTCGCCCATCGCTCCTTGCTCGCCGGCATGGGGATTGAGGCCGGCAACCACCAGGCGCGGCTTGTCGATGCCGAACAGATCCCGCAGACCCGCAGCGACGATGCGTCCTGTCCGTTCGATGAGCCCAGGCGTCAGGCTTTGCACCGCGCGGGCCAGCGAGAGATGGATTGTCACGGGAACGACGCGCAGCTCGGGACAGGCGAGCATCATGGCGACGGGGATATTGCCCGCCGATTCGGCCAGGAACTCCGTATGTCCAGGGTGCCTGAAGCCTGCGTCCTGCAACGTCTTCTTCTGGATCGGGTTGGTCACCATGCCGGCGACGGCGCCAGACTGGGCGAGCCGCGCCGCCCATTGGATCGATTCGATGGTGGCCGATGCGTTGAGAGGATCGGGCACACCATAGCGCACGGCGGCCGTGAGCTTGACCGGCAGCACCGGCAGGCTGTCGCCAAACACGCGTGCCGCATCGGAGGGCCCACTCACTTCACGCACGTCGATCCCGAGGCCCAACCGTTGGGCGAGAGATGCCAGATGGGCGGCATCGTCCAGGGCGAAGAACGGCCGCGTGCCATGGCGCCGGGCGAGCCACGCCTTCAGGGTGAGCTCGCCGCCGATGCCGGCCGGCTCGCCCATCGTCACGGCGAGCGGCGCCAGGGCGGTCATGGCTTCTGCTTGATGTCGATCGTGGCGAGGCGGCGCAACTCACGCATATAGCGGCGGCCCGCCGCTTCAAGCTTTTGAAGCAGGATCTGCTGGCCGATCGCTTCGCGCGTCGGCATCCCGGTCGCGCCCTCCTTGCTGCACAGGGAGACGACCTGCAGGCCTTCGGCCACGCGGAAGGGGCCGGCCGTGCCTCCGGGGGCGAGCTTCGGTATCTGCTCGTACATGTCGTGATTGGCGGCAAGGTCGCCGACCCGCAGGCCGTTGAGGTCGCCCGCGGTTGCTCCCTTCAGCAGGCGCGCCTGAGCGTGCAGGTCACGGCAGTCATGAACCGCCGCCATCGCCTTTTGGGCATCCGCAGTGGCGCGGCTGGTCTCGTCAGGCGAGGCGTTGACCGGCAGGGCGAGCGTCATCTGGACGAGATTGAGGCGAACGTCGTCCGGCCGCGCCGTGGCGAAGGGCCGGCGATCGATGACGTAGAGGATGTGCCATCCGGACGGAGAGCGGATGGGCTCGGACGGCTGCCTCAGGGGAAGCTTGTCGATGGCGGCATCCAGCGCCGGGTCCAGCGAACCGGGCAGCACCCAGCCAAGGTCGCCGCCGACCTGTGCGGTGGCACCGTGCGAGAATTGCTGCGCCACGGCCGCAAACGGGGCGCCCCGCCGCAACTGTTCCATGATCCTGTCGGCGCTGCGCTTGGCTTCCTCCGCCTGATCGACCTTGTCGATCGGCACGAAGATCTCGGCTACGCGCGACTCGGTCTTGCCGACGTTCGCGCGCACCCGCGCCAAGGCGTCGTCGATTTCCGCCTCGGAGACATCGACCTGGGGTCGTACCTTGCGCCGGACGATCTTGCCCCAGGCAATCGTGGCCTCGATCTGCTGCGCTCCGACCTCGTAGCTGACGCCGATGCTCTGCAGATATTGCTTGAACTGCCCGCGCGCCATGCCGGCGGCCCGCTCGATCTCGGCGACGCGCTGGTTGACTTCGGCTTCCGTCGCCCGGACGCCGAGGCGCTTGGCTTCCTGGATCTGCAGCCGCTCGTCGATCATCTGGCGCAGGATCTGCGACGCAAGTCGCTGGCGCATGTCCGGGCTGTCCTGCAGACCGGTGCTGCGAATAGCCAGGAGAACACGCTGATTGAGGTCGAAGTCGGTGATGGCGTCATCATTGACGCGCGCCACAACACGTAACCCCTCGGCCGAGACGACGACGGGAGCCAGAGCAAGTGCGATTGTGACAAGGGCGCGGATGATCAGCGCGAACATTGGTTCATCGACGTGAAGGGAAGGGTTTGCATTATAGGCGGCAGTCTCCGTGTCGCAATGGAGCCCGCGGTGCAGCGCTTGGTCGCTGACAGCTTGACGCTCCAGTGCCAGTGGTTTAGCCGGAAAGAGAACATGAGGGCAAACAACCCGGCCATGGTCTCAGCCAGTCGATCCCTCGCCAGGTTAGGGGCATGGAGCCAGATCGCTTCCGGCGTAGGCTACCACCTCGACAATCTCGGCCGACTGTTGCTGGCGCGGTTTCCTGCCGTCGGCGGCGCCTATGCCGCCATGCTGGCCCCCGGCGAGCCGCGCATCGGATACCGGCCCGGCTGGCGCTTCGCCGAAGAGTACTATGATCAGCGCCAATGGCTGGCCTGCCGCCGCGGCGCGCTGTGGGAGGCGGCCTCGAAGAATGACATCGCGTTGCCGCTGATCCTGCGGTGGTACGGCGGCACCACCGTCGACGTCATGCTGGGCAACGACAACAGCCTGTGCCTGTATGTCTGCGGCTCGTTTGAGCCCAATGAATTCGCATTCCTGGACGAAAACCTGAAACCTGGGATGGTATTCGTCGATGCCGGTGCGAACGACGGCTATTACACGCTGTTCGCCGCCCGCAAGGTCGGCGTGGCGGGGAGGGTGGTGGCTGTCGAGCCGAGTTCGCGGGAGCGAGTCAATCTCCGCCGCAACATCCAGCGCAACAATTTCGAGAATGTGCGGATTGTCACCGAAGCGCTTGGCGCGGCAACCGGGGAGGCGGACCTTCGGCTCGCCCAGGACAAGCATTCCGGACACAACACGCTCGGCAGGTTTGCCCATGATGACGTCGCCGCCGCGCGTCCCGAGCGAGTGCAGGTTGAAACGCTCGATGTCGTGGTTCAGCGGCTGGCGCTGCCCAGGGTCGACTTCGTCAAGATCGACGTCGAAGGCGCCGAGGCCAATGTCATCGCCGGCAGCCATGATGTGCTGAAGACGTTCCGGCCGATCCTCTTGATGGAAGTGAATGACCGCGCGTTGCGGGCTCAGGGGAACTGTGCGGACGAGCTGCTGTCGACACTGCGCAAAGTGTTCGACTACGAAGTGCTGAACTTCTCGGCCAAGACCGGTAGGGTCGAGTTGTGCGCCGAAGGTGCGCCGCTCTCGGCCAATATCGTGGCGGCGGCACGGGAACGGGTCGCAGATCTTTTGAAGCATGCGTAGCCGGGCTCGCCGGCACGGCTCATGAGCGGGATCGAAACAGCAGCGGCTCGGCTGCGCGACTGGGCGGTTCGCTCGGCGCTGCCATATTGGGCCAGCAGGGGCTTCGATGCCGAAGGCCGACGCTTTCACGAGGGCTTGACCCTGGACGGCAAGCCACTCGATGCGCCGATTCGGCTGATCGTGCAGGCGCGGCAGGTCTATTCGTTCACGGTGGCGGCACGTTACGGCTGGCACCCGCAGGCTCGCGAACTTGCGGAAGCAGCCTACCTCGCGATGTGCCGCGACCATTATCAGGCGGGTGGGCGCGACGGCTGGGCTTATACCGTTCGCCGCGATGGTTCCGTCGCTGACGCCCGGCGCGATTTCTATTCGCATGCATTCGCGCTTCTCGCGATCGCCTCCCATGTCGAGGCGAGCGGCAAGCGTGACGCGTTGGCGCTCGCCGACGAAACGCTTGTCTTCCTCGATCGCGACATGAAGGCAACGTCGGGCGGCTTCATCGAGGGATTGCCGCGACTGGACGTTCCCAGGCGGCAAAATCCGCACATGCATCTGTTGGAGAGCCTGCTGGCGCTCTGGCAGGTCTCCCGCGAAACCAAGTATCTTGTTCGCGCCGGCGAGGTTTTCGATCTCTTCCGCGACAGGTTCTTTCAGTCGCCGGAAGGCGTGCTGGGCGAGTACTACGATGAGCGCCTGAGCCCTGCCGCCGGCGAGACGGGGAAAGTGGTCGAGCCGGGGCATCACTACGAGTGGATCTGGCTCCTGCGCTGGTATGAAACGGCCTCTGGGCAAGACGTGCAGTTCTATGTCGATGCGCTGTATGACCATGCCGACCGTTACGGTTTTTCGACACGTGGTCTGGTCGTGGATGAGCTGCTGAGCAATGGACGTGTGCGAAAATCGTCTCATCGCACTTGGCCGATGACCGAGGCGATCAAGGCCAACGCCGTCGAGGCCGCGAGAGGCCGTCCTGGTGCAGCGGGGAAATGTGCGCTGCTGGTCGCCAGACTGTTCGACCATTTCCTGGCGACCGAGACGCCCGGTGGTTGGGTTGACCGCTTGGATGGGGATGCGCGACCAACTGCCGACCACATTCCGGCGAGCACGCTCTATCACGTCATGTGTGCGCTCCACGTCCTGCACACGACCGCGGGACGGCATGCTTGATAATCGGGACGGCGGCGAGTACACGTCGCCTGAGACACCCCTCACTGCCGGGAAAATATTCTGGGTATTCAAGCCCTTAGTTGAGGACTGGCGATGCAAGACCGTCCGATCAAGATCGGCCTGGTTCAGATCAACAACTCGTTTTCCGGCCAGAACTATCTGCCGTATTCGATCGCATTGCTGCAGACCTATGTGCAGAAGTTCGCGTCCAATCCTGGCCGCTACGAATTCCTGACGCCGATCTACAAGCGCATGCGCATTGCCGATGCCGTCGCGGCAATGAAGGACGCCGACCTGGTGGGCTTCAGCACCTACGTGTGGAACGGCCGCATCTCTTTGGAGATAGCGCGGCGGCTGAAGGCGCTGAAGCCCGGCATCGCCATCGTCTTCGGTGGCCCGCACGTGCCCGACCAGCCTGAGCTATTTCTTCGCGCGCATCCCCAGATCGATGTTGCGGTTCACAACGAGGGCGAGCGCACGTTCCTCAAGCTTCTGGACGCTTTTTCCGATCGCGCCGCATGGAAAGCATTGCCGGGCGTCAGCATGATTGACGCGGACGGCAGTTTCGTGCGCAACGCCAACACCGAGCGCGTGCGCGATCTCGATGAGATTCCGTCTCCCTTCCTCGAGGGCGCCTTCGACTCGATCATGAAGGCCAATCCCAACGAGAGTTGGATCGGCTTGTGGGAGACCAACCGCGGTTGCCCGTTCCGTTGTACTTTTTGCGATTGGGGATCGGCCACGGCGGCGAAGGTGACGAAGTTCGGCGAGGAACGACTTTATCGTGAGGTCGACTGGTTCGCCGACAAGAAGATCGAATATGTCTTCTGCTGCGATGCCAACTTTGGCATCCAGAAGCGCGATGTCGACATCGCGAAATACGTGGCCGACATCAAGAAGAAGACGGGTTACCCGGTGGCGTTGTCGGTGCAAAACACGAAGAACGCGACTGAACGCGCTTATCTAACGCAAAAGATCCTGTCGGATGCCGGGCTCAACAAGGGCGTGGCGCTGTCGATGCAGAGCATCGACGGGCCTACGCTCGAAGCCATCAAGCGCGACAACATCTCGCTTGGCACCTACATGGAATTGCAGCGGCGTTTCACGCGCGATCGCGTCGAGACCTATTCCGATCTGATCCTCGGACTGCCCGGCGAGACTTACGAATCGTTCGTGAAGGGCGTCGACCGGCTGATCGAAAATGGCCAGCACAATCGCATCCAGTTCAACAATCTCTCGATCCTGCCCAACGCCGAGATGGGTGACCCCGCCTACCAGAAGAAGTACGGCATGGTCACCGTCGAGTCGAAGATCATCAACATTCACGGCGAGCGCGTCGAACTCGACGACGACGTGCCCGAGGTCCAGGATCTCGTCGTGGCGACATCGGCCATGCCGGCGGCGGATTGGCGTCGCACGCGCATCTTCTGCTGGATGACCGCGTTGCTGCATTTCGACAAGCTGTTCCAGATACCGCTGATCCTGGCGCATGGCATATCGGGCATTTCCTACCGTGACATGATCGAGGCATTCATGGTGGCCGACGCCAGGCGCTTCCCGATGATCGCCGAGATCAATGTCTTCTTCGAAGCTGAGGCCAAGTCGATCCAGCAGGGCGGCGCCGAATACGTCTTTTCGAAGGAATATCTCGGCATCTACTGGCCAGCCGACGAATACATCTTCGTCAAGCTCACGGCCGAAGGAAGGTTCGACGCGTTCTACGCCGAGGCGGGAAAGCTGCTTGCCGACACGCTCAGCGCCCGGCATTCCGGCCTGCCGATGGATGTCGTCGACGAAGCGATCCGCCTGAACCATGCTCTCGTGCACCAGCCGTTCAGCAAGAACAATCTCAAGGTGAGGCTAAGCCACGATCTGCTCGGCTACTGGAACAAGGTGCGCGGCGGCGAGCCGGCGACGCTCGACGAGAAGCCGATGCTGGTCGAGATCGACCGCACGCGCAAACCTTACGACGACTTTCAGAAATGGTGCCGAGAGATCGTCTGGTGGGGTAACAAGAAGGGCGCTTACCTCTATTCGCCCAGCGCGGCGGAGATCACGCCAGAGCTAGCCGGCCACTACTGACGAGCGCTGGTCCGGGCCGGCACGTGTGCCTGCACGAAGCGCAGCAGATCGCCGCCTTGGAACTTGTAGCCCGCGATTCCCGCAGCTATCGCCGCTTGCACGTCAGTGTCGCGATCGCCCACGACGAAGGAGGCTCCGGAGTCCGTCGACCACTCGCGCTGTAGCTTCAGGATCATGCCGGGCTGCGGCTTGCGGAACTCCGATTCGGTTCGATAGCGCTCGACCACCCCGTCGGGATGGAACGGACAATGCTCGAACGCATCGATGTGCGCGCCGTGCCTCTGCAGTTCTTCCTGCATCCAGGAATGCAGATCGTGGACGTGCTGTTCCTCGTAGTAGCCGTGCGCCACGCCGCCTTGATTCGTGATGACGAAGACATAGAAGCCGTTGTCGTTCAGCCAGCGGACGGTCTCGAAGGCGCCCTCCACCCATACGATCTGCTCGGGACGGTGCACGTAGCCGTCATCGCGATTGAGAATGCCGTCGCGATCCAGGAAGGCCGCCGGGCGGTGCATGAAGGAGGGCATCAGTCCCTGCGCTCGGCTGAAGTCGGCAGGAACCCCGATATCGATGAAGGCGCTGCGCCGGGCAGTGCCGAGCAAGAGACTGCGTTCGGCAAGCGAAGGCAGCACCTCGCGCTCGAGCGAGCAAGGCGCGCTCTTTATCTCGGCAAGCAGGCCACGTCGTACGAGATAGAGGCCGGCGTTGATCGGCTGCGAGCTTCCGCCTTCCGGGCGAAAGCCGCGAATGCGCCCATCTGCCAGATCGATGCGGCCGTAGCGGCTGCCGCCGATCCCATCGGCGAGGGCGGCGTGCAACAACCAGTCCTTTTGGCCGAGCGACGGCACGAGCGAAAGCCAGTTGAAGTCGAAGTACGAATCGCCGTTCATCAGGAAGAACGTCTCATCAAGCAAGGTCGCGGCGCCCAGAAGGGCGCCGGCGGTGCCGGCGGGGCGAGGTTCAGCGAGGACCTTGACCTCGAGATTGCCGAACCGCTTGCCGTGGTACTGCGCCTCGATTGCCTCCGATTCGTAGCCGGTGAGAAGAAGGAGCTGCCGCAGCCCGAAGCGGCGAGCCTCGTGCACGAGATAGTCGAGAAACGGCCGGCCGCCCACCTCGAGCATGGGCTTGGGTGTTCGGTCCGTGAGCGACCCCAGGCGCGTTCCTCGGCCGCCAACCAGGCAAACCGCTTGCGTAACGGTCATTGTTCGGCCGCTTTATACGCGGCGGCTCTCCCTTCGGCCAGCTTGACGCGCCGGAACAGGTGGTTTAGCGGGACGCCGTACGGACCTGTAATGCCCACAAATTTCGCCCCAGAATCGCGCGCTGAACCGGCAGGGAATTCGGCGCATTGAGCAAACCCAACATCTTGCAGTTGCTATTGCGCCGGAGGCCGGCCGGGCAGGCGACGGACGACCTCAAAAGCAGCGATCCAGAGCGACGGGCGCAAGCGTTGTTCCGGCTCGGCCGCACAAAAATGCGGGCCGGCGAGATTGTCGGGGCCATTGAGCTGTTCGAGCAGGCGATCGCCCTGTTGCCCGACTATGCCGAGGCGGTTGCCGCGCGCGCCGAATCGCTCGATATGCTCGGGCAGCAGCTCGAAGCTGCGACCGAGTATGAAAAGGCCAGACGCCTATGGGCCGGCCAGCACACGGGCGCGCCGGACCGCTCTTACGTCTACCGCCAGCATGGTCGCTTCACGTTCGAGGTCGACTCCTACGAGCTTGCATTGCAGCGCATCAAGACCGGCGCCTTTCCGCATCTGGCAGTTGGCAATGTGCTGCTGGCGCAGGGCAGGGCCGAGGAGGCCCTGCAATGCTACGAGCGGGCGCTCAAACTCAAGCGCGACAATCCCGACCTGATCGCGCTGAAGGGCGAGGCGTTGTCGGCGCTGGGACGCTACGACGAGGCCGTAGCGGCGTTCGATACCGCGCTCGTGGCCAATCCAAAGGCGCCGGAAGTGCTGAATGCGCGCGCCATCGCCCAGTCCGCGCAAGGAAAGCTAGCGGCGGCGAATCTCGATTGGCAGCGCCAGTTCGATCTGCTCGCGCCAGAGCAAGGCGCCGCGCGGGCCTATGTCGCCATGAGGCTGGCCGACTACGGAAAGGCGCTGCCCGAGCTCGAGCGCGCCCTCGCCAAGAGTCCCCGCGATCTATATTGGCAACTCTATCGCGGCACGGCGCTGCGCCGGTTAGGCAAGGTCCTGCCGCCCATCGACCTGCCCTCACACGACGATTGGCCGGTTCCGCTGCTTGCGCTGCAGGCCGGCAAGCTCGGTGCGGAAGAGGTCATGAGGCGTGCCAATACGCGGGAGCGACGAGCGGAAGCAGCTTTCCAGCTGGATCGATGGAAAGAGGTGGTGGAACATGCACCGCCGGCTTTGCTCGAATACTGTGCTGCGCGCAATGAATTGGCCCGTCCAAGGACATAGACGCCGAGGCTTCGATGTTTTCCGTCATCATCTACGGCCGCAACGACAGTCACGGCTATAATCTGCACAAGCGAGCCGCAATCAGCTTCAACGCTCTGGCCGAGGTCATGTCGGATGCCGACGACGAGATCCTGTTCGTGGACTACAACACGCCGGACGACCATCCGACCTTTCCCGAGGCGATCCACGACACCCTGACCGACAAGGCCAAGAAGGTGATGCGCATCCTGCGCGTGCGGCCCGAGCAGCACGTGCGGCTCGGCCTCAAGACCCATCTCGTGGCGCTGGAGGCGCAGTCGCGCAACATTGCGCTGCGTCGTTCCAATCCGCGCAATCGCTGGATTCTCTACACCAATACCGACATGCTGCTGGTGCCGCGTGATCCGCGCCAATCGTTGAGCGACATCCTGCGCGAGGTGCCAGACGGCTTCTATCAGATTCCGCGCTTCGAATTGCCCGAGATGCTGTGGGAGGCGGCCTTCGACCGCAAGGATCCGGCCGGCAATCTCGCCCGGCTGCGCGACTGGTCGGTGCGCTACCACCTCAACCAGGTCGTGCACAATTTCATGCCGATGCGATACGACGCGCTAGGCGACTTCCAGGCGGCGTTGCGCGAGGACATGTTCGCTATCCATGGCTTCGACGAGACCATGATCCTGGGCTGGCACTGCGATTCCAACCTTGCCGCCCGCCTCGGTCTCTATCGCGGCCGGGTCGATACCCTGATCGACAAGGCATTCGGCTATCACTGCGATCACACGCGCGTCGCGGCCGCCAACAACAAGGGCCGCAAGACCAAGATGAACGACCACGATGAATATATCTGGAACGTCTCGTCGCCCTACCTGCCGGCGCAGGCGGAGAACTGGGGCCTGCCTGACCTCGACGTCGAGGAAATCCGCCTGGATCGCGAAACGCACTACGAGCGCTACACGGCCGGCCTGGACAAGGTGATCAAGCCGGCGACGGTTCCATTCACCAGCACATCGGTCGAATGGCACCTGTTCGACGACCTTACGTACGATCTCGAGCACACCCTGCCATTCGTCTGCGATCAGGTGCTGACCTACCCGCGCTCGACCTCAATCATGGTGGTGGGCGCGCGCAGCGACTTCCTGTCAGCCTTCGCTACGGCTTGGCAGGGCATGGGCTTCACTGGACCGGTGCTGGTGCCCGACGAATGCGAAGGCATGCCAGCGGGGCAGGCCGGCGTTGTCCGGGGAAACTTCACCGACCTGCTGAGGCGCACCGATCTCTTCCTGTTCGAGTTCGGTCTTGCGACCCAGCGGGCTGGCGATCCGGTGCGCACCGGGCGAGGACTTGCGCCACTCGACAAGAAGCACCTCAAGGTCGTCGAACGCCTGTTCCGCCAAGCTGCGTCGACGGAAAGTGATACGCGTGCAGCCCGCCGTCGGACGCCGCGGCGCTTCATCGGCGTCAACGTGATCTACAACAAGTACTGGCCGGTCTTTACGGACCTGGTTGCGGCCAACATCAATCCGTTCTGCAGCCAAGTGCTTGCGGGAAGTCCACTCCCCAAGGAGTCGAAGACGGCCAAGGTCTTCAAGTTCCGCAGGCACGCTTGAGGACTCCGCCACATCCCAAACCTCTCCCAAAAGTCCTTCACTCTGCACCTGCCAACATAAGTTCGCTCGCCGACCTATTGATGCTGATGAATAAATTACCGGTAGCGAACAAATGTCGGCCGTGAGATCAGCAGTCAGACGACTGCAGGAGCGTTGGGAGGCGGTCGGCCGGACGGTCGAGCGTCGACCGTGGATCTTGGCCCTTGGCATCCCACTACTTGCGGGGTGCTTCGTTTTTGCGACGAACCCCATGGTGCCGTTCTCGAACGACGGACACTGCGATCCCTGGCATTATTTTGGATACTTCTATCTCGACGACCAGTTCGCCGCGATCGGCGATTCACGAACCTATTCCCGCCTGCCATCGACGATCGTTGGCTTCGGACTGACCAAGCTCTTCCACTCGGTCGTTGCGGATTACCTGCAATACCTTGTCCTTTTGGTGGCGATTGCCGGTTCGGTATTCCTGCTCGCACAGCGACTGTTCGGGAATTTCGCCGCTGGCATCGCGGCGCTGTTCCTAGCCACCAGTGGAATCGTGATCGGGGTGCTGTCCGTCACCTATACCGGACCGTCGCTGGCTTGGTCGACGATCGCTATGAGTTGTGCATTGGCAGCGGGAACGGCGCTCAACGACCGCCGGCGGAACCTACTGGTCATCGCCGCCGGCTTTTTCATGGCCACTGCCATCATCGGCCATCTCTATACGTTGACGTATAACTTCGTCGTTCCCCTCTACGCCCTCTCCTGGTCGAGCGAGGAGCGTCGGCGGCCATACACCCAACTACCGCGCATCTTGGGGCGCCTGCTGATCGGAGTAATCCTCGCGATCGTCGTCCTCGGTTTCATCAGCAAGTTCGTGCTGCATGCTGAATTCACGTTCTTCCGTCATCAGTTCCTTGAAGTATTCGACGTCAGAGTTTCCGAGTACCGCCGACCGGGCTGGTATCTCCATGGCGGCAAGCTCGCTTTCGTCATCTTCAGTGTGTGCTTGGCAGCAACAGGGATCGCACTGCGCCGCAGATTTCCGGACCCGTCCAAGGTCTTGGCGGTCAACGTTCCACTCGCTGTCCTGCTGCTCGCCCAGCTTGCCTATGCGGCGCTTGGCGGGATCACCCTGCAATATGACTACTATTACGTCTGGCTTCTACCACCGCTCGCCCTTTCGCTGGCCAGCGTGATGGCGGTGCTTGCGGCGAAGGATGTGCGAGCCCTGCCTTGCATCGCACTATTCGCAGTTCTCTCACTCGCCTCGACGCTGTTTGGCTACAGCACGATCGTCGACGTGACATCGGCGTGGCCTTCGACCGTCGTCGTGATCGTCACTGCAGGCGCGGTGGCAGTGCTGGCGCGCCATCGCGTGCGTTCGACACTTTCGGTCGCGCTGATTGGGTTAGGCATACTGGGCGCCACGATCCGGCCCGAACGAATGGGGGTCCAGGTCTGGTCTAACACGGGTGACGGGTCAGCGAGCTATCAGCGCTTGCGGGCCGGGTGGGATTTCCTGGCACACTTCCACTTTCAGCAAACGCCATTGTTTTGGCTGGCCGCACGTGGCGATTTATCAGATGTCATCGCCTTCCCTCGCGGCTTCGAGTATTGCCACGTCGATACCGCCTTGCCGGACTTCGTGCCGGCGGGCGACGACAATTACGATCCGAGGGCAGAGGCTTTCGCGGCTGGCAGGCTCGTCGTCGCTGTCGTGCCCGACGACCGGAGCTTTGCCGAAGCGCTTGCCACCTTGCGTCAGCGCTATGGACTCCAGTTGGAAGAGCTTGCTCGGCGGCGCATTTCCGGCAGCGGCGTCGCCTATACGATGATCATCGGGAATCTGCGCCCGGCCACACCTGGCTGATCCGCCATTCCGGCTGCCCGCTGGCTAGTAGCCCCAGCGAGCGACATCGAGACCGGTGAGGGCAGCTAGGCGCTTCATTTCAGGGGCGAAGTGTCGGCGTAGTTCATCGGCCAACCCTGGATCGAGTTCGGGGGCGACAAGACCATGCGCGTTGACGACGCCGGTCTGGAGCAATTCCCACCGCAATGGATCGAGGCCTGCGATGTGCTGCAGGCGGGCGGCAAAGGTGTCGGGTTCGTCGATGGCTTCCTCGAACATGAGGAAATGCAAGCGGTGGCGGCCGATGGCATCGCCCCACAGCTGGGCAAGCGTTCCATAGTTCCCGCGAACCAAGTAATCAAATGGACGAGCATGCGGACGATCTCGGTCGATCGGGCTGGTCCGCTTGCCGTCGGCCGCTACCGCTTCCGCGAATGACAGCGTTTCCAGGCCATTGCGCGTCGACCATAGCCAATTGGAATAGGCGCGCGCGACTGGTTCGCGCAGGATGAAGAGCAACTGCGCCTCGTGAAGCACCTTGGGGAAAAGAGTGCGCGCCTCCTCGTTCTCAAAGTAGTTGCTCGTCTTCTCAACTCGTACCGACATCTCCGGCGCGGCCGAGAACAGCTCAGCATATCGCCGATAGTACCCGACCAGCCCCTCCGGGTGGCGTGTCAGCAGCACCTTGGGCTCCGGCAGGAAGGGCCGAGCAACGAAGCAATCAGGATGCTTGGCAAGAACCTCGCAGAGGAATGTGGTGCCGGACCTAGGCGCGCCACCAATCACGAGATCGGGCAGAGGACGTCGAGACATTTTGAGAGGCCTAACTACCATGCAGCAAATGGGGAGCGCGAGGGCCACAATGGGCCGCCAGTATTGCCCCGCCGTAGGCTCGCTGCTATCAGACTGCCATGCAAAAGGAGACGAGCGGAGCAAGCGCCTCTACCGCCAGGCAAGGAGTCGCTCGCCTCGGCATCATCACCCCCGTCTTCAATGAAGAAGCCAATCTAAAGCGCTATGTGGAGACGGTGACAGACGTCCTGTTGTCGGTGCCGGATCTGGACGTGCGGGTCTTGTTGATCGACGATGGTAGCGTTGACAGCAGCTGGCGCCAGATAAACGAACTGGTCGCCCATGATCCGAGGTTTTCGGGTTTAAGACTCTCGCGCAACTATGGCTCTCATTTGGCAATCGCTGCGGGTTTCGATCACATGGCTGACGACGTCGATGCCGTTGCAATCCTTGCCTGCGACTTGCAGGACCCAGCCGAGACCGTCCTCGAATTTGTCGCGACGTGGCGGCATGGTGCCGACATTGTGTGGGGCAGGCGGCGCACCCGCGACGACGAGGGTTGGCGGCGCCACGCTTCCGCCATGCTGGAGCGGCTGTTGCGCTGGTTCGCGATGCCCAAGCGTTCGCGCTTCACCACGGGAAGCTTCCTGCTGATGGACAGGCAAGTGCTGCACTGCCTGCTGCAGTTCCGCGAGCAGAACCGCGTCACGTTCGCGCTTGTGGCGTGGACCGGCTTCGAACAGGCGGTTGTGGAATATGACCGACAGCGTCGCGTCGCAGGAGTCAGTGGCTGGAGTTTCGGCCGCATGCTCAACACGGCTTATGATGTCTTTATCGGATTTTCGCCGGTGCCCGCGAAGATGATGACGAGTCTGGGAATCGGCATGTTCGGCCTCAGCTTGGTCGCGTTGATCTATTTGGTGGCGACATGGGCGTTCAACCGCGTGCTGCCCGGTTGGACGGGAGTGATGGTCACGATGACCACCTGTTTCGGCCTGCTGTTCATGATGATGGGCATGACGGCCGAATATCTCTATCGAATCTTCGTCGAAACGAAGAATCGGCCCCTGTATTTCATCTCCGGCCGTCGTGGTGGCATGACGAAGCAGACAACGGCATCTTCGTCCGCCTTGCACCTGCGGCGCTAGTTTGAGATTGAAGCGCTTGCCGGGGGCTGGCTCCCCAGCGGCCATTCACGGTCGAGCCGCTCAACCAAAATTGCAGGCAACACGCATTCGAACCTTGAATCGGCAGCAAGCCATTCGACGAAACGCCGATATTCGCGGAGCATCGGCCCATTGCCCGAGAAGCCGGCCTCGCAATGGGTCAGAAGATTCACCATCCCGCCCGAATCGGCGATGCGAATGGCGATCTCTCGCCATAAATCGCCGATCTCCGTCGGCGAATGACCGAGGAAGCGCAGGCTGCCGTCGCGCGGCAGGCTCAGCGGCAATTCCCACATGCGTCCGAAGCGCCAGGGACGGGCCGATGCGCAGCCGTTGTTGGGAACGGGGAAAGGGCCACCCGAGGTAGGAATGCTGCTGTCGTAGCGGTAAAGCGGTTCAAGGGCGTCGATCAAAGCTTTGGTCCGCAGGAGCGACGGCGCGCGGTATCCGACGGCGCCATATTGGCGTCCAAACCGATGGCCGGCGTCAACCCGCACCTTCCGTTCGGCTTCGGTGGCGAAGGGTGTCCGGTTGGCGTGGTCGTAGCCATGCACTCCGATCTCATGACCGCGCTCGAGAATCGATCGGATAAGGCCTGAATCGATCGGCCATGCGCAGGGGACGATGTAGTTCGCCGAGCGCATTCCCGCCGCTTCCTCGATTGGCAGGAACTTTTCGTTGAGGTTGCGCAAGCCTTCGGCGCTGTCGATGTCGTGCGTGAGCAGGGCAGGAGTTCGGGCGAACGTCACGGTGGGCAGGTCGGCAAGGTCGGCAGCGACGTCGGCGCTGAGATCGAGCGGCCATCCCGGGAAGCTGGCCCAGCTTGACTGGCGCGCGCGCTGGAGGCGGCCGATCGCACTGGCGGCCAATCGGCGCAGGATTCCGGGCACTCGCTGATAGCTGAATGGCAGGCGAGAGGAGGTCGGTTGAGCATCGGTAAAGGCGGCGGCAAGGCGCAAATTGATGGCTGATTGTCGTATGGCCCCTAGGTCGATCGTTGCGGCCTTCTCCACCAAGGCAAGGATGTCGGGCGGCAGCCGCAAGGGAAGGTCCTTGGCCCAGGCGACGCGCGCGGGAAGAGCGGTTCCGACGACGTTCATAGAGTTTGCCCAGATCTCCGAGGTTCTGCCGTCATTCGCGAGGGTGTTATAAACCAGCGATGCTGCCGAAGCCAAAGCGCCTGCGAATCGCCCTGAATGTCGGCTTGCTGGCGCTCGCGGTGGTCGCGATCGTTTGGAGTGGCGTCGTCAGCCCCGCCGCATTTGCCGGCGTCTTCGCCAACCCCTTCACTGCAATTGCAGCGCTCGTGGTTATCTTGGGGGGCGCGCAGCTCAGTGTGATCAGATGGCATCTGCTCCTGACCTGGCAGGGGAGCCCGCTGCAATATGGCCGGGCCTGGAAGATCAGCTACATCAGCTGGTTCCTGGGTACGATCTTACCCGGCGCCGCCGGCGCCGATGCTTTTCGCGCACTGTACGTGCATCGCGAAAGCTCGGCCCCTGGCCTGGCCTTCATCAGCATCGCGCTCGACAGACTGCTGGGCCTCGCAGCTCTGCTCATGCTTGCGGTCGGCTTGTTGGCCGTGGCGTCGCTGGGTCACCAGATGCCATCGTCGTTGGGCGTCAGCATGTGGATTTTTCTGTGTGGCTCGCTGCTGGCAGTCCTTGTCTTGCCGTTTGCCGCCGTAGTCCTCAACAGACGACTGTTGCACTGGATGAAACCCCTTCCGCGGATCGAGCGCCTCGTCGAGGAACTGGACGAGGCCGTGAAATTGGCGCTTGCTGTGTGGCACCGCCAGCCAATCAAGCTGCTGTGGTGCCTCGTGCTCGGCATCGCTGGCCATGTGTTCGTCGTGACGTCCATCGTGATCCTTGCCGATGGCGCAGGGATATCAACCCCTTCTGGCCCAGAACTGGCATTGGCTGCGGCGCTTGCCATTCTCATCAATCAATTGCCTCTGACGCCTGGTGGAATAGGCGTGGGCGAACTGGGTTTCGCCCAGCTGTGCCTGCTCATGGCGCCGGGAGCACTGGCGGCCCAGTATGGCTCGGTCCTCCTGGCATTCCGGCTTATCACCCTGGCGTCCTATACCCCGGGCGCGTTCGCCTTGCTCAGCTATCCGCCTGCGGAGAAGGCACGCTCGATCGCCGTCAACACAAGCTCGGCGTCCGACAGTTCGAGACCCGGGTGAAGAGGCAATTGCAGGCAGTTCGCTGCGGCGTCCTCAGTCTTGGGCAGAGTCGGCGCGGTCGCGCGATAGGGCAGTTCGAGATGGGACGCCATCACGCCGCGGCGCGTTGGTACTCCTTGGGCGTGCAGGGATTCCATCAGCGCGTCGCGATTGAGAGGAGCACCTGCGCGCAGTCGCACCTGATAGCTCTGCCAATTGGTCTGGACGTGACGGGGCGGCACTGGCGGAATCAGCCAGCGATGGTTTGAAAGGCCGGCGCTATATCGTTCAGCGACCAGGCGACGGCGACCGATCGCGTCGTCTAGCCTGCCCAGCTGAACATTGCCGATGGCCGCTTGAACGTCGGTGATTCGGAAATTATAGCCGATTTCTGGGTAGCTCTCGAACGTAGTGGGCGAGGCGCCGTGGCGCTCGAAGTCAGTGAGCGACATGCCCTGATGGCGAAGTCTACGCAGACGTGCTGCGAGCTTTGCGTCGTCTGTCACGATCATACCGCCTTCGCCACTAGTAATGACTTTTCGGGCGTGCAAACTAAAGATCGTGATCGGCGCCAGGCTGCCGACGGGCTTGCCGCGGAAGCGGCTGCCAAACGAACATGCGGCATCCTGGATCACGGTCAGTCCGTGCTCCTTGGCCAATGCGAGAATGCGGTCGATCTCGCACGGCACGCCGATTTGATCGACCGGTAGGATCGCACGGGTTCTAGGCCCGATTTTGGCGGCGATATCGTCCGGATCGGCGTTATAGGTTTCCGGATCGATATCCACGAACACTGGCGTGGCGCCGACGTGCGCGATCACGTTCACCGAAGCAATGAATGTCAGCGACGGAACGATCACTTCATCGCCCGGGCCGATATCCAGAGCTTTGAGAACTAGGAAACCACCGGTCGTCCACGACGAGACACCGATGGCGTGCTGAGCGCCGCAGAGCGCAGCAAAGCGCTTCTCGAATTCCGCCAGCCGTGGGCCACCGACTACCCAGCCGCTGCGAACGGCGTCCGCCGCGGCAGCGGCTTCCTCTTCGCCGAAATAGGGCCGGCTGAAGGCGATCGTTTTCTCAGCCACGACCCACTCCAACGTAGGTCAAGCCTGCGGCTTCGACCGACTCTTTCGACCAGATACCCCGTCCGTCGAGAATCGCCCTCACGCCGCAGGCGGTCCACGCCCGGAAGTCCGGCTTGGCAAATTCCGGATGGGCCGTATTCAGCACAACGGCGTCCATGTGGTTCAGGCCAGCACGCGCAGGCATGAAGCCCATCGCGACTAGTTCCTGGTCGCTGTACATCGGGTCTTCGATCGTTGCCTTGGCATGCAAGCCGGCGAGTTCCGCCTGGAGGCTGTAGGCGGGACTGTAGGAAGCCTCCTTGACCTGCGGGCGAAAGGACAGCCCAAGGATATGGACGTGCTTGCCGGCCAAGCCGCCGAGCTCATCGCCAAGTCGTTGCAACTGCCGGCCAGGCTGCTGCTCGTTCAGGGCGCGGGATTTCTTCGTGAGATCCAGATCGAGACCGAGCTTGGCACCCTGATTGATCAGGAAATGGGGATAGACGGGCGTGCAATGGCCGCCCACGCCAATGCCTGGCTGGAGGAGGTGGGTCTCACCGTCAGTGTTTGCCGCCTTGAGAAGTGGCCAGATGTCGAGATTCATCGATTCCGCGATCAGCGAGAGCTCGTTGGCGATTGCTATGTTGGCATCGCGATAGATCATACCCGCCAGCTTGACGAACTCGGCCGCCTCGAGCGTGCCTACATTGGTCACTGGAGCGCCCAGCCATCGTTCATAAAATTTTTGCCCAACCGCAGCGCTTGCGGCATCGATGCCACCCACAATCTTCGGAGTGTCGAGCAGGTGCTCGAAGATATGGCGTGACTTGACGCGTTCGGGACTGAACACGACTGGTACGTCCCGTCCCGGTTGAAGTCCGCTCGTCGCCAGCACCGGCACCAGATTGTCGCGGGTGCCACCGACAGGCATCGTCGTTTCATAACTGACAATCGTTCCGCGCCTGAGCCCCTTGGCGACGGCGGTGCTTGCCGCAATCAAATTTGTCCAGTCGATGTCGCGGCCTGGGGTCAGCTTGGCCGATACCAGAACCACAACCGCATTGGATTCGCTGACGGCTGCCGTCGTGTCGACCGTGGCGCACAAGCGGCCTGCCGAGACGCCCTCGCGTACGTAGCAGTCCTGTTCCGGCTCGCCGTGCGGGTCGGCACCGTGGTTGATGCTGTCGACGATCGATCGATCTAGGTCGCACACGGCCACGTTCGCGCCGCGATGGGCGAACATGCAGGCCAGCGGCAATCCCATCTTGCCGCCTCCGATCACCGCTATCTTCATGCCGAAATCGACTTGAACCAGTTCAGGGTGTTGCGCAAGCCTTCTTCTAGGCCGACTCGCGGCTGAAACGACAGCACCGATCTCGCGAGGCTGATATCAGGTGACCGTAGCCGAATCGGAGAATGTTCGCTTGGTACCTTGGTGATGCTTCCGCTGCCATTTATGGCGACAAGCCGGTCCGCGAGCTCCGCAGTTGTCACGGAGGCGTCAGGGTTGCCAATGTTGAAGACTCGGCCATTGGCGTCCGGATTGTCGACGATGAGCGCCATGGCGCTGGTCAGATCCTGTACATGGCACCAGGCGCGCACGTCGCCACCATCGCCATAGATCTCGAGCGGCTTGCCGACTGTCAGGCACCGACAGAAATTGCTGACTGCGCCCTCGCCGATCTGGCGCGGTCCGTAGACGTTGAACGGGCGAATTACCGTGACACCAATCCCATATGTCTCGCCGTACCGCAGCATGGTGTGTTCGCCGGAGAGCTTGCTGACTGAATAGACCCAGCGGCGTTGGGAAACCGGACCGCTGGTCGGAGCATCGGTTTCGCGCACGTTCCTGGCATTGGGTCCGTAGATCTCGCTGGTCGAGAAGTAGACGACGCGCTTGACATCGCGCTCGACCATGGCGTCGAGCAGATTGAATGTCCCAAGGATATTGACGCGCAGCGTCTCGACCGACTTCTCGTAGTAGCTGGAAACGCCGGCGATCGCCGCGCAATGGAAGACGGTCGAGCACCCGTCGAGGGCGTTGCGAACCGCGTCACGGTCCAGGATGTCGCCCCGCAATACTTCGACATTGGGATTCGACCTCAGGCCGGGCGCGTACTTGAGAGAGTCGCGCAGGAAACTGTCGAAGAGGCGGACCTTCCACGTCGAGGCAAAGTGCTCTGCCAGATGGCTGCCACAGAAGCCGCCACCTCCCGTAATCAGCAGTTTATTCGCCATGCTGCGCGAGTGGCCTCCCGATCTTGTCGGCAACCGCCCCGCGGCGGGTACCAACTTCCGCAAGATTGCGATCGAGCGCTTGTTGCGCTTGTTCCATCACCTGAACGACCTTGAGTCCATGTTTGCCGGTCATGATGGATGTCTGCTCTGCTCTGATCACCGAGCCGAAATGATCGACGACGGCGGTGAGCGCTTCCTTCCTGGAGATGCGAGGCGAGTAGATGTCGCCGATTCGATAATCGGGAACGATGGTGGCTCGCTGGCCCTCGGCGCGGATCTCGATACCGCTGTCGTAGATGCGCACTTTCTGGTCGTGATCGAGATCGTCCCAGATCAGCATCTGACGGGTGCCGCCAATGACGAACCGGCGGACCTTCATGGGCGACATCCAACTGAGATTGAAATGGGCGACCATGTTGTGTGCGTAGTGCAATGTGAGATAGACCATGTCGGGCAAGCCCGGATTGACGTGGCAGTATCCGGTAGCGTCGACGGCCACGACTTGGTCGTCGATCAAGTAGTTGATGATCGAGAGGTCATGGGGTGCGAGATCCCAAAGCACGTTAACGTCCGTCTGGAACAGGCCGAGATTCACACGCATCGAATCGAAGTAGCAGATATCACCGAAGCGGCCGGCGTCGACTGCCTGCTTGATGGCTTGCACGGCGCCGGTGAAAAGGAAGACGTGATCGACCATTAAGGTCCGATTGAGGCGGGCGGCGATCCGGATCAATTCTTCGGCTTCCGCTGAGGTTGCACAGATCGGCTTTTCCACCAAAACGTGCTTGCCGGCCATAAGTGCGCGGCGCGCCAG
>Ga0070741_10002342_pt1 | contig 51637 bp, 55 predicted proteins | sample Coa_R1_4_FD_66440 | JGI IMG/M metagenome (GOLD analysis project Ga0070741, IMG submission 66440) | Surface soil microbial communities from Centralia Pennsylvania, which are recovering from an underground coalmine fire - Coalmine... | ecosystem: Environmental > Terrestrial > Soil > Unclassified ... | reverse complement strand
CGCCTCCCAGCGGCGCCAGCCGGCCAGCGCCTCCTGCGCGAGCTGCACCCACTCCGGCTCGGCGTACGCAAGCCGGAAGATGCGCGACCGCCCGTGACTCGAGCCGTGGGGGTGCCCGACCTCGAACTGCTCGTACACGACCACGTCGCGGCCTGCTCGAGCGAGCTCGTAGGCAGCGGCCAGGCCGGCCACCCCGGCACCGACGACGGCGACCTCAGGCACTGCCGCCGACGGTGTTTCGGAGGACGCCGATGCCCTCGACCTCGAGCTCGACCACGTCGCCGGGGCGAAGCCAGCGGCCGTCGCCCAGCTCGAGGATGCAGCCGGTGCCGACGGTTCCCGAGCCGAGGACGTCGCCCGGCATCAGGCGGGTGTTGAGGGCGGCCCGGGAGACGATGCGGTCCCACGAGAAGAACATCGAGCCGAGGTCGCCTCGTGAGCGCTCCTCGCCGTTCACCCGCGCGACCATCGTTCCGGAGCTGCCGTCGAACTCGTCGGGCGTGACGACGACGGGCCCGAGGCTGGTCGCGAAGTCCTTGCCCTTCGCCGGTCCCAGCCCGACGCGCATCTCGGCGCGCTGCAGGTCGCGGGCCGACCAGTCGTTCATCACCGTGAACCCGCCGATGGCGCCGTCGGCGCCGACGATCGCCGCGACCTCGAGCTCGTAGTCGAGCTCGCTGCTTCCACGTGGGTACGGGACCTCGTCGTCTGGGCCGAAGATCGCCGCCGGGTTGGAGAAGTAGAACACGGGCTCCTCGTACCACTCGGCCGGCACCTCGAGCCCTCGGGCGGCGCGGGCAGTCTGGACGTGCTGCTCGAAGGCGTAGAAGTCGCGCACCGCCGGCGGCCGCAGCACCGGCGGCCGCAGCACGACGTCGGCGAGGGCGTACTCGGCGTGCTCCCGCGCGAGGCCGCCGCCGGTGAAGAACGCCTGCAGCGTCTGCGCCGCCAGCTGGACGACCCGGTCGCCCTCGATCCGCCCGGGCCACCCCCGTTCGAGGTCGAGCTCCTTCGGCGTGAACATGCAGAGCTTCACGCAGCGGAGCCTACTGCCGCGGATCCGGAACGCTACGGCTCGGTGTGGACGATCACGTCGGCGACGCCGGGCACGTCGGTGCGGATGCGCTCCTCGATCTCGCTGGCGCGAGCATGCGCCTCGGCGAGCGGCGCCGTCGGGTCGAGGCCGAGGGTGAGGAACACCACGAGCCCCTCGCCGGTCTGCAGGAAGCGAAGCGCGCGCGGCGGCCCGCCCGTGCACACCGAGACGATCCGCGTCACCGCCTCGGCGTCGCGCGCGACCTCGAGGCCCTGCGGGCTGCGACCCTCGGCCTCCTCCGCCAGCGGCTCGAGGTGCGTCTGAACCGCGTCGACGGCCGGCAGCGCCTGCTCGATCGCGTGCTCGACCTCGCTGGCGACGGCATGAGCGGCGCCGAGCGACAGGTCCCCGGGCAGCTTCAGGTGCAGCGAGACCTCGGTCCGACCGTCGACGTGCATCACGCTGATGTTGTGGATCTCGCGCACCTGCGGCACGCCCATCGCCGCCGCGTGCGCGCGCTCGCGGGTGACCGCATCCTCTTCCTCGGGCTCGACGTGGACGACCACGTCCGTCTCGGGCAAGGCTCGTTCGACCGCCGCCTCGACCGCGTCGGCGGCCGCATGCCCCTGGCCGACCGCCGAGCCAGGCGAGACGCCGATCACGACGTCGGCGAAGTGCCGCCCGGCCGCAGAGCGCATCCGCAGCCGCTTCAGCGTGACCGCCGGCTCGATCTCCGCGATCGCCAGGCGTGCCGTCGACTCGGCGCCCGTCGGCGCTCGATCCATCAGGACGTCGATGTTCCGCCGCATCAGACGGACGGCGGCGCCGAGCACGAGCCCGGCCACGAAGAGGGCGGCGACCGAGTCTCCCGACGGCCAGCCGGCCCGGACCGCGATCAGCCCGAACAGCACCGCCAGCGACCCGGCGAAGTCGCTGCCGAAGTGGAGGGCGTTCGACAGGAGCGCAGCGCTGTTGAACCGGTGGGCGGTCAGCAGAGACATGGACGTGCGGGAGATGTCGATCGCGAGCACGAGCCCGACGACCACGAACGCCCACCACGCGGCGTCGACGTCGATGTCGATCCACCCGCCGAGCCGCGTGACGGCGAGACCTGCGACGCCCACGCTGACGACGGCGAGCACCGACGCCTCGAACAGCGCCGCGAGGTGCTCTGCCTTCCCGTGCCCGTACTGGTGCTGCTCGTCCGCGGGGCGTCCGGAGACGCCCACCGCGAAGAACGTGAGCAGCGCCGCGACCAGGTCGGTGCCGGAGTGGAGCGCCTCCGAGACGAGGCCCAGCGACCCGCTGGCGATGCCGGCCGAGAGCTTCAGTCCGAGGAGGAGGCAGGCTGCCCCGACCGAGACGAGCGCGGTTCGGCGCTGCGGGGTCACCCCGCGAAGGCTAGGCCCTCGTTACGAGCGGCGCACGCGCTCGACGGCACGCCACGCCGTCGGCAGCAACGCTGCGGCGAGGTACAGCTTGAGCAGGTCTCCCGGCACGAACTTGTAGAGCCCGAGCTCGAGCGTCTTGTCGAGGTTCGTGTCGACGACGGCGGCCAGCCAGGGCAGGCCGACTGCGTAGATGAGCACGTTCCCGGTCAGCATCGCGCCGACCGCGGAGGAGAACCTGCGGTCCCACCCACGCTCCGCGAGGTAGCCGGTGACGGCGGCGGCGAGCGCGAAGCCCACGATGTACCCGCCGGTCGGGCCGGTGAAGGTGCCCCAGCCGTGGTTTCCGTCCGCGTAGATCGGCGCGCCCGCGACGCCGAGCCAGAGGTAGAGGACGAGGCTCGCCGTGCCGCGGATGGCGCCGAGCGCCGAGCCGACGAGCAGCACCGCGAAGGTCTGGCCGGTGAGCGGCACCGGCTCGAACGGGATCGACACCTGCGCCGCCGCCGCGACCAGCCCGGTCCCGGCGAGGACGAGGAGCGCGTCGGTCAGCAGTCCGACCCGCGGGAAGACGGCCAGTCGCAGGGTGGCGGCTTCGGGCCTCACCATCGCGAAGATCCTAGAGGTTGCCGCGGAGGGCCTGCTCGCGCTCGATCGCCTCGAACAGTGCCTTGAAGTTGCCCTCGCCGAACGTGCGCGCCCCGTGCCGCTGGATCACCTCGAAGAAGAGCGTCGGCCGGTCCTGCGTCGGCTTGGTGAAGATCTGCAGCAGGTACCCGTCCTCGTCTCGGTCGACGAGGATGCCCAGCCGGCGCAGGTCGTGCCACGACTCCTCGATCTCGCCGACGCGTTCGAAGGCGTCCTCGTAGTAGGTGTCGGGGGTCGCGAGGAAGAGCACGCCGCGCGCCTGCATCTCCTCGACCGTCCGCACGACGTCGTCGGTCTGGATCGCGACGTGCTGCACGCCCGGGCCCGCGTTGTACTCGAGGTACTCGGCGATCTGGCTCCTTCGACGGCCCTCGGCCGGCTCGTTGATCGGGAACTTGATCTTCCCCTCGCCGTCCGCCATCACTTTCGACATCAGCGCCGAGTACTCGGTGTGAATCTGCTCGTCGTCGTAGTGGATGATGTTCTCGAAGCCGAGCACGCGCTCGTAGAAGCCGACCCACTCGTCCATCCTTCCGAGCTCGACGTTGCCGACGCAGTGGTCGAGCGCCGTGAACCCCACCGCCTTCGCGCCGTTCGGGTGCTGCTGCACGTAGCCGGGCAGGTAGGGCCCCGCGTAGTCGCCGCGGGCGACGAACGTGTGGACGACGTCACCGTAGGTCGCGATCGACGCCAGCTCGACCCGGCCGAGCTCGTCCTCGAGCTGCTCGGGCTCGCGCACGCCCCGCGCGCCGCGCTCGAGCGCGACCTGGTATGCCCGGGCGGCGCTTGGCACCCGAAGCGCGATGTCCTTTACGCCGTCGCCGTGCCTCGCGACGAAGCCTGCGATCTCGTGGGCGCCGGAGAGGGCGCTCGTCAGCACGAGCACGACGTCGCCCTGGCGCAGCACGTAGGAGGCGCGGTCGCGAGCGCCGGTCTCCGGCCCCGCGTAGGCCACCCGCGAGAAGCCGAACGCGTGCTCGAAGAAGTAGGCCGCCTGCTTCGCGTTGCCCACCCACAGCTCGACGTGATCCCACCCCTCCAGGGGCATCGGATCGTGCGGCGTCACGCCGCGATCTTAGCGCCAACCTCCTCGCCGGCCCGGGCCCCGACGGCCTCGTGCCAGCGCCGCTCGAGGACGATCCCGGCCAGGATCGCGACTCCGCCGACGATCTGCAGCCAGTCCAGATGCTCGGAGAGGATCAACGCGGCGAGCACGGCGGCCACGAACGGCTGGACGTTCGCGAACAGCGTCGCCCGGGACGGCCCGACGCGGTCGATCGCGGTGAACCAGAGCACGTTCGTCAGAGCCAGCGGCCCGACGATCGCGAAGGCCAGGCAGAGCCAGACCAGCCCGCTGGGCGAGCCGTAGTCCTGCGCCGCGAGCTGGGGCGAGCTCGCGGCGACGAACGGGACGCACATGACGAGCAGGACGACGGCGCTGATCCGGTAGGGCGAGTAGCGGCGCATCAGCGGCGCGATCGTCACCGAGTACACCGCCCAGGTCACCGACAGCGCGATCGCGAGCACGTCGCCGCCGAGGTTGGCGGAGAGGCCCCCGCCGGAGCCGAGCGCGACGAGCGCGACCCCGCCGAACCCGATCGCGGTCGCGACCCAGAACCGGGCGCCCAGCCGCTCGAGCCCGAGGAGGGACGAGACGATCGCGGCGAAGATCGGCGTCGTCCCCATGATCAGCGCCACCGTCGTCGCCGACCCGAGCTTCAGCGCGTAGACGAACGAGAACTGGTTGCCGAGCAGGACCAGGGACGCGGCGGCGATCAGCGCGAGGCTTCGGCGGCCTCCGACGGCGAGCGAGCCCTCGAGCGCGAAGGCGACGGCGGCGGCCAGGACCGCGGCGGCGGCGTACCGGATCGATCCGTACGCGAGCGGCCGGAACCCGTGCGTGAGCACGTACTTCGTCACGGTGACGTTCAGCGCCCAGATCAGGATCGTCGCGATCAGCATCAGGTCGACCGAGCCGAGCTGGACGCGTCGCCGGCCGGGCCGGCGACGACCGGCCGGGGACGGTGGGCGCCGCACCTCCGGAACCTACCTTCCGGGCTCGTTCATTAGGCTTCGGTCGTGGCCACCATCGAGGAGATCGACGCCCTGGTCGGTCCGGCGACGCCGCACTTCGCCTACCAGATCCGCGCGCGGGTCAGGGAGCTCGTGCTCGACCTGCCCGAGGACAACCCGGTCCGTCGCTACGCCGAGGAGAAGATGGAGCTGCTCGACCGGCTCGGGCACGCGTCGTCCAAGGCCGACGAGGGGCCGCGCGAGCCGCGTACGCGGCCCGGCTGGGCGGAGATACCGAGCACCGCCCCCGCCGACTCGCCGCTGCCGCGCCGCCGTTGATCGAGCAGGGCGCGGTCCTCGTCACCGGGGGCTCCCGCGGCATCGGGCTCGCCATAGCCTGCCGGTTCGCCCAGCTCGGCGCCCGGACGGTTGCGATCGGCTATCTGCGCAACGACCGCGCCGCCGAGGACGCCGCCGACGAGCTCCGCCGGCTCGGAGCGGAGCCGGTGCTCGTGCGCGGCAACGTCTCGTCCACGCGCGTCGCCGAACAGGTCGAGGCGCTCGGGCCGCTCGACGCGGTCGTCCACAGCGCGGCGACCGGGGTGATCCGCCCCGCGCTCGAGACCACGGACAAGCACTTCGACTGGACGCTCGCCGCCAACGCCCGCGCGTTCCTCTCGCTCGCCCGCGCGGCCGCCCCGCAGATGCAGCCCGGCTCGTCGATCGTCGGCGTCTCCAGCCTCGGCTCGGGGCGGGTGCTCGAGGACTACGCGCTCGTCGGGACGTCGAAAGCCGCGCTCGAGGCGCTCGTCCGCTACCTCGCGGTCGAGCTCGCGCCGCGCGGGATCCGCGTGAACGCCGTCTCCGCCGGCCTCGTCGACACCGAGGCGCTCGAGCACTTCCCGAACCGCGAGCGCATGCTGTCCTGGAGTCGCGAGCGGACGCCGGCCGGACGGTTGGTGGAGCCGGAGGAGGTCGCCGACGCGGTCGCCTTCCTCTGCTCGCCCCAGGCGGAGATGATCCGCGGCCAGACCCTGGTCGTCGACGGCGGCTTCTCGCTCGTCGTCTAGGCCCTCGTAACACAGTGTTACAAGGGCCGGGCTCCGCTCCCGCGGGGCGGCCGGCAACAAGTAACACTGTGTTACAAGGCAGCATGTGGCCGACCGAGCAAAACCGGCAGGCGTGGGACGAGCGCTACGGCGGACGTCGCGAGCCTCCCGCACGTCTCCCTGACGCCGTTCGTCAGCGGCTCCCGGATCTGCGCGGCAAGCACGTGCTTCATCTCCCCAGCCGGAGCGGCGAGGTCGCGGCCGAGCTGATGGAGCTCGGCGCGCTCGTCACCGGCGTCGACGCCGACGAGCGGGCGCTCGCGCTCGCACGGGAGCGGGCGCCCGACGCCGCCTTCTTCCAGGCGGAGCCGCACGAGCTGCCGCTCCAGTTCCGGCGCGGCCGCTTCGGCGTCGTCTATGCGGGCGAAGGGACGCTCGAGGCGGTCGACGACCTCGCGCCGCTCGCCTCGGGGCTGGCCGCCGCTCTGCGCACGAACGGACGGCTGCTGCTCTACGACCGGCATCCGGTGGCGGGGTGCGTCGACCCGGTCGACCTCCGCTGGCGGGAAAGCTATTTCGAGGAAGGCATCTGGGGGCTCGGACAGATCGCCGTCGCCGTCGTCGAGACCGGGCTGCAGCTGGCGACGCTCGCAGAGCTGCCCCCGCCGACGGCCGAGACCGGGGGCCGGCTCGACCCGAGGATCCCGGCGTACTTCCTGCTGGTCGCCGACCGGGTCGGACGTCCGGGCACCGCGGCGAAGCAGCGGCGCTGATCATACCCGGGAGGGGTACCATCCCCACATGAGCGAGACGCCTTCCGCGACCCGCGGCTACACCAAGGACAAGGACAAGCTCGTCAAGCGACTGCACCGGATCGAGGGGCAGATCCGCGGGATCGAGCGGATGGTCGAGGACGACCGCTACTGCATCGACATCCTCACGCAGATCGCCGCCGTGAGCACGGCGCTCGAGTCGGTCGCGCTCGAGCTGCTCGACGACCACGTCCGCCACTGCGTCGCGGGCGCGCTGACCTCGGGCGACAAGGCGGACGCGGCGACGAAGACCGACGAGCTGATCGCCGCCGTTCGCCGCTTCACCCGGACGCGCTGACCGGATGGAGCGGACGACCTCCGGCCGGGAGCGGCCGGTGATCCCCGACATCCCGTACATCCGCCGGAGCGACGGCAGCGAGCAGCGGGCGACGTTCTTCGAGCTGTTCTTCGACCTCGTCTACGTGTTCGCGGTCACGCAGCTCTCCCACCACCTGCTCGACCGCCTCAGCTGGACGGGCGCCGCCCAAATGGTGTTCATGCTCGCCGCGGTCTACTGGGCCTGGAACTACACGACCTGGATGGCGAACTGGTTCGACCCGGACACCATTCCGGTCCGGCTCATCCTCGTGTTCGTGATGCTGGCGAGCCTGCTGATGGCGGTCGCGATCCCGAACGGCTTCGGCGACGAGGCGCTGCTCTTCGGGTGCAGCTACTCGGCGCTCCAGATCGGGCGGAACGCGTTCGTCGTCGGGGTCACCCCGCCCGGCGACTTCAACCGGAACTTCAGGCAGATCCTCGCCTGGAGCGTGATCTCCGCGCCGCTCTGGGTGGCAGGCGGCCTCGCCTCGGACGACGCGCGCTGGCCGCTGTGGCTGGCCGCGCTCGGGCTCGACCTCCTGGCGCCGCTCGTGATGTTCTGGCTGCCGCGGATGGGTTCGACGCCGACCAGCCAGTGGCAGATCGAGGGCTGGCACTTCGCCGAGCGCTTCCAGCTCTTCGTGATCATCGCGCTCGGCGAGAGCATCGTCCTGGCCGGCGTCACCGCCTCCGACACCGGGCTCGAGGGCCGGCACGTCGTCGCCCTCGGTCTCGCGTTTCTCGCCTCGACCGCGCTCTGGTGGCTCTACTTCGGGCGCGTCGCCCGCGCCGTCGCGGAGCGAATCGGCACGAGCCCGGCGACCGAGGGCGGCCGGATCGGCAGGGACGTCTACACGTACCTGCATCTGCCGATCGTCGCGGGCATCGTCCTCGCCGCCGTCGGCGACGAGCTCGTGATCGCCCATCCGGCGGCGACCCTGCACACGGCGGGCGCGCTCGCCACGCTCGGCGGGCCCGCCCTCTACCTGCTCGGAGTGGTCGCCAGCGCGGCCAGGATCGGCGAGCGCCGGCGCCCGGCCCGGCTCGCCGCCGTCCTGCTCCTCGTCGCCCTCGTCCCGGTCGCTGCCCGGAGCTCGGGGCTCGTCGCGGCCGCGATCGTCGTGGTCGTCCTTTCCGCGGTCCTGGTCGCCGAGGAGCCTCGAAGGCTCCGACGGCCGAGCGGCGCCGCGGACTAGCGCTCGCGCATGAAGCCCTGGCGGGCGGCGCTGACCAGCGCCACGGCCTCGGGAAAGAGGATCCGCATCGCGTCGCGCAGCGCGAGAGCCTGCTCGTCCGGCCCTCCCGTCGCCTCGACTCGCCCGAGGGCGGCGGCGGTGAGCTCGACGGCCGTGTTCAGCGTCAGGGTGGCGAACTGCTCGCGCTGGGCCTCGGCGACCGTCTCCGCCTGCTGCTCGGCAAACTCCCGCAGGCCGCGCATGAGCTCTTCCGGGTCGCCGCCGAACGGGAAGTTGAAGCCGCCCTCCACCCGCTCCAGGCTACCGAAGCGGAACCTTGTATCCGCCGAGCACTTCGCGCTCCAGCTCGCCGGCGACCGAGGTCGCTGCCTTCATCGTCTCCGCGAACGGCGACACCGGCCCCTCTCCGAGTGCCTGCTCGAGCCGTCTGGTCGCCAGGCCGATCTCGTCCAGGTACGCCGGGCTGGCCAGCCGCGGCGTCCGTGCCATCGTCTGGTCGAGCTCGAGCGCGGCGCGCTCGGCCTCGTCGATTCCGTCCGGGTTCTCGCGCTCGCGAAGATCGGCGAGCTCGGCCCGGAGCTCGTCGAGCTTGCCGCCGCCGGCGACCTCTTCGGCCAGCTCGCAGAACGCGGCGATCGAGACGGCGGAGCGAAGGCGGGCGCGATCGTGCACCGGCCGGGCCTCGTCGTCGAGGGCCAACCACGTCCGCCCACGGCCATCGAACGCGCACAAGTAGACGCGCCTCCCGGCGGCAGGCTCGGTCGGAATCACGCCGGCGAGCTGCTCGCCCGGCCCCGCATGCGCGAGCGCGGCCGCGGCGATCCGCTCGAGCTCGGCCTCGAGGGACCCGTCCGGGCGGTCGCGTGACGATCGGGGCGGCCGGACGCCGAGCACGGCAAGGACGCAGGAAGCCGCGACCTGCACGCAGATCGGGGCGCCCGAAGACGCGGCGCGGCGCCGCGTTTGCGCCCGCGGCCGACGCGCGAGGCCTCCCGGACGGACCCCAGCTGCCATTGCCGGAGAGTGTTGCCTACGATGGGGGCCGGATGTTGCGGAAGCGCCCGAGCGAGGACGAGCAGCTCGCCGAAGCCAGGGCACGGATACGGGCCGCGGTCGAAGACCAGCTCCGCCAGAGCGAGACGGAGCTCCAGCACACGCTGTCGGTCGCACGGGCGGAGACGAGCGCCCAGCTCGCCGAGGAGCACCGTCGTCTCGCCGAGCAGCGGCGGGACGAGCTGGTTCGAGCCGAGCAGCGCGTCCTGACGGAGCTGACCGGACGACTGATCTCCGCCCAGAAGGAGGTCGAGGCGAAGCTGACCGCGTGGGCGCAAGACCTCGAGCGGGTGCGCGAGGGGCTGGCGACGCAGCTGGCGCGCCTGGAGCAGCGCCAGCGGCAGCTGATCAGCGACGCCGAGGCCCGCTTCGCCGCCGAGACCGAGCGCCTGGTGTCGGATACCGAGGACCACCGCAACGCCCTCGTCCGCCTGCGGCAGGACATCGAGCGCCAGATCAAGGAAGCGGTCGAGGAAGCCGCGACCGAGCTCGAGACCCATGCTGCGGAGCGGCGCCGCGCGTTGCACGAGGTCGCCGACCGGCTCCGCAACCGCGAGCGAAGCCTTGCGGAGCAGATCGAGCGCGAGCAGACCGAGTCGACCCGCAAGGTGAGCGAAGCCTTCGCCGACGTCGAGCGCCGCCTCGTCGACCAGGTCGAGCGCTCCGTCGCGCGCGAGGCGTCGCGCCTGACCGAGGCCGCCTCCGTCGAGTTCAACTCGACGATCCGCACCGCCCGGGAAGACGCCGCGCGCCGGCTGTCCCGGGAGCTCGACCGGGCGATCGATTCCTTCTCGCGCCAGGCCGAACGGCTCCTCGCCGAGAAGCTGGCCGAGCTCGGGGACTCGGGCGGAAACCGGATCGAGCGCAGGATCCAGAACGTGACCGACGTGCTCGAGCAGCGCCAGGAGGAGTTTCTCGCCGGCCTCGAGCAGCGGATGGGCAAGATCGAAGCGGCCGTCCGGGAGCGGATGGAGAGCCTGACGAGCTCCGTCGGTCGGTCCTCCAACCAGTAGCTTCCCGGCCTGGATTCAAACTTTCCCGCGGAGGGATCGTCTACGAGAACGCGAACGAGAGCCGCGTGAGCGAGATGACCCAGATCGTCGAGACCGACCAGACGGAACGAGCCAAAGTCCAGAGCTGGCGCCTGCACGTTCTGATCGAGGCCGGGTATCCGCTCCCGCTCGCCGAGAAGCTGGCGGACAGCGAGGCCGACCTCCATCGAGCGGTCGAGCTGGTCGGCGCCGGGTGCGGCCACGAGACCGCGGCCCGAATCCTCCTCTAATCCGGCCGCGACTCGCTGGGCCCTTCCTGCCGTCGGACCGGCGGCCCTACGATGAAGCGGTGAAGGTCGAGGCGATCGTCTACGGCGACCGGAAGGTGTACTCGGTGGGCGCCTTCAACCGCGGTGTCGCGCAGTGGCTGGCCCGCCTGCCGACGATCTGGGTGGAGGGAGAGGTGACCGAGCTGCGTCGCCAGGCCGCCTGGCAGACCGTCTTCTTCACCCTCAAGGACCCGGACACCGGCGCGTGCCTTGCTGCCGCGATGCCACGCGGGCAGTTCGACGCGCTCCGGCTCGACCTCCGAAACGGCGAGCGGGTGCACGTCTACGGTCGCCCCGAGCTGTGGGAGCAGAAGGCCGAGCTGCGCCTGCGTGCGCTCTCGATCGAGCGCTTCGGCCTGGGCGAGCATCTGGCCGCGCTCGAACGGCTGAAGCGGACGCTCGCCGCGGAAGGCCTGTTCGCCGAGGAGCGCAAGCGACCGCTTCCGCGCCTGCCGCGGAAGATCGGCCTCGTGACGGGCAACGACGCCGCCGCGAAACGCGACGTGCTGACCGCCATCCAGGCTCGGTTCCCGCCCGCGCAGGTGGTCGTCGCCGAGACCTACGTCCAGGGGCCCCGCGCCGCGCAGGCGATGGTCGACGCCCTGCGGACGATCTGCGAGGAGCCGGAGGTCGACGTGGTCGTCCTCGCCCGCGGCGGGGGCGGGTTCGAGGACCTTCTCCCGTTCAGCGACGAGCGCCTGGTGCGGGCGGTCGCCGCGTGCCCGGTCCCGGTGGTCACGGCCGTCGGCCACGAGCAGGACACGCCGCTCTGCGATCTCGCCGCCGATCGGCGCGCCTCGACTCCGACGGCGGCGGGGCGCCTGGTCGTCCCAGACCTCGAGGAGCTGGTCGCCTCGCTGAGCAGGGCTCGCGAGGCGCTCGCCCGCGGCGCGCGGCGCTCGCTGGAGCGGCACGCCCAACGGCTCGCGCACGGCCACGACCGGTTGCGCCGAGCTCCGGCGCTGCTGGTCGAGCGGAAGCGCGCCGCACTGGCCCAGGCCGGCGGCCGGCTCCGGGCCCTCTCCCCGCGCTCGACGCTGGAACGCGGCTACGCGATCGTCCGGCGAGAAGGCGAGCTCGTCCGCAGCGCGGGCGCGGTCGCGCACGGCGAGGCGATCAGGGTCGAGGTCGCGGACGGCTCGTTCGGGGCGCGCGTCGAATGAAGTACGAGGACGCGGAGAAGGAGCTCCTCCGGATCGTCGAGCGCCTCGAGCGGGGCGACACCGGCCTCGACGAGGCGCTCGAGCTCTGGCAACGAGGCGAGGAGCTCTACCGCGTCTGTGCCGAGCAGCTCGACGCCGCCGAGGGGAAGATCGAGGAGCTGAGAAACCGGGTCGACGCGGCTCGCGCGGACGGGTAAGCTCGCGGCCCATGGCTGCTCCGACCGAGCTGCTCCGCTCCGTCCCGCTCTTCAACGGGCTTTCCAACCGCGACCTCGGCCGCCTCGCCCAGTCGTTCAAGGAGCGGACCTTCCCGGCCGGCGAGACCATCGCCACCGAGGGAACGGGCGGCGTCGGCTTCTTCGTGATCGGCGAGGGCGAGGTCTCCTACGTCGTCAACGGCGAGGAGGTCGGCCGGGGCGGCCCCGGGGAGTACTTCGGCGAGATCGCGCTGATCGACGACGGACCGCGCTCGGCCACGGTGACCGCCGCCAGCGACGTGACGGCATACGGCCTCACCTCCTGGGAGTTCAAGCCCCTGGTCGAGGAGAACGCCGCGATCGCCTGGGAGCTCCTCCAGGTGCTCGCGAAGCGGCTACGCGCCGCGCAGGCCGGCTCCTAGCGAGCGGCCCAGCTCGACGAGATCCTCCTCCGCCCGCTCCGTGTCGCCGCTGAGCGCTTCCAGCACGGCGCCCTCCGGCGCCGACTCGGTCGCCACGCGACCGCCGAACACGACGCAGGGGACGCCGGCGCGCCGACAGCGACGTGCGACCGCCGCCGGCGCCTTCCCCTCCCACGTGGTCGCGTCGACGGTTCCCTCGCCGGTGACGACGAGGTCGTACGGGTCGGGATCGAAGTCGACGAGGTCGAGGACCGTGTCGGCCCCCGGAACCAGGTCCGCCCCGAGCGCCGCGAACGCCGCGCCGAGCCCTCCGGCGGCGCCCGAGCCTGGAATCTCCGCGAACGGGGCGAGACGGGACATCGCGCGAAACCGTTCCTCGAGCTCGGCCACCTGCTCCGCGGTTGCCCCCTTCTGCGGCCCGTAGAGCCGTGGTGCGTCGAAGAGCCGGGTCCGGACGTCGCAGAGGACGCGCGTGGGGCCCGGAAGCTCGTCGAGCACGTCCAGCAATCCGGCGCCCCCGTCCATCGTGGCGGTCCCTCCGACCGTCACGAGCAGCGCGCCGCGTGGCAGCTTGCCGATCAGAACGCCCAGGCCCCGGCTCGACGCCGCCAGGATGTCCGGCGGATCGGGCTCGAACGGGATCGCCTCGGCCGCCTCGACCACGCGCGTGTCCGCGTCGAGCAGGCCGACCCGCGCCGACCGCGGCCGGCCGAACGCGTCGACCACGTCGTACGTCTCGAACGCGTGGCACAGGACGTCGAGCGTGCCCTCGCCCCCGTCGGCCACTGGCCGCGAGCGGGCAGGGACGCCGGCGTCCTCGAACCCCTTCTTCAGCGCATCCGCGGCTGCCGAGGCGCTGAGCGAGCCCTTGAGGCTAGCCGGGCACGCGAGCGCGCGAAGGCTCACGCTCGGGCCTCTCCTCGGGCGGCTCCCCGCCCGTGTCGGCGGTCACCGCCACGGGCATCTCGCGCAGGCCGGCGAACGAGAGGCCCTCGCGGGCGAGGAAGGCGAGGCCGACGCCGACCCCCACCGACGCTTCGATCGCCTGCAGGCCGAGCCCGTACGCAAAGCCTTTCCCGTAGGGCACGCCGTACTGGACGAGGGGGAGGGCGATCGCCGCCTGCACGAGCCCGACGTTTCCCGGCCAGAGCGGGACGATCGTCGCCACGTTCATCAGCAGGAGCACGAGCCCGGCGGCCGGGAGCGCCTCGTGGACGTCGAACGCCCGCATCGCCGCCCAGACCGCGAACAGCTGGCAGGCCCAGCCGAGGCACTGGCCGAGGATCGCGAGCCCGGCGGCGCCCGGCTTCCGCATCACGCCGAGCCCGAGGCGCGCCATCGTGACGACGCGCCGGATCGTCCCGAGCCCTTCCAGCCTGGTGCGGCCGTGGTGCCGGGCGGTCGCGAAGGCGAACAGGAACAGGGCGACCCCGATCGAGAGGATGACGGCGAGGCTCGTGAACGCCCAGTCCGGGATCTTGGCGGTGATCAGGACCCAGATCACGAGCAGGATGACCGGAACGAGGTCGAAGACGCGATGCGCGAAGACCGTTCCGACGAGGAGCGGCCAGAGGCCTCGTCTGCGACCGTTCAGGCGCCTGGTCAGGACGGCGACGCGCGCCAGCTCGCCGACCCGGCCGGGGAGAACGGCGTTCGCGAGCAGGCCGACGGAGAAGGCGGCGAAGACGAGCGGCTGACCGGGATGCGGCGGCTCCATCGCCGAGCGGATCACGGTCGTCCAGGCCATCGCCCGCGCGACCACCGAGAGCAGGTTCAGCCCCACCGCCGCCACGACCCACTCCCAGGCGACGTTCGTGAACGCGTCCTTGAAGTCCGACCAGTGGGGGCCGTGCCACCAGAGCAGCGCACCGACGCCGCAGAGGAAGACGAGCGCGATCGCGGCACGCGTCCACGGCGACGTCGGGACGCGGGGCCTGAATGTCACGCCGCGACGTCCTCGTAGATCTGCTGGAGCCGCTCGGCGATCGTGTCCCACGAGTACCGCTCGATCGCGAGCCGCCGGGCGCTCTCTCCGAGTGTGCGTCGCCGCGGCTCGTCCTCGAGCAGGCCGACGAGCGCGTCGGCGAGTGCGGCGGCATCGCCGGGTGGCACCAGCATCCCCGTGTTCTCGGTCATCACGGCCTTGTACCCGGGGATGTCCGAAGCGACGACCGGCACCGCGCAGGCGAAGGCGCGGGTCAGCACCATCCCGAAGCTCTCCATCCCGACCGACGGCGCGGCGAGGGCCTTCGTCTTCAGCAGCTCACGGGTCAGCTCCTCCTGGGGCAGGAAGCCGAGCACGTCGATCCCCTCGTGCGGGACGCGGTGCCGCGCGAGCAGGAGCTGCACGGCGAGCGGGTCGGCGCCGACGAGTCGCAGGCGAGCTCCGGTCCGCCGGTGTACCTCCGGCCACGCCTTGAGGAGGACCGGCATTCCCTTGCGCGGGTCGTGTCGGCCGATGAAGACGATCGAGTTGTCGCGGTTGCCCGGATCGGCGGCCGGCGGAATCAGGACACCGTTCGGGATCAGCTCGAAATCCCAGTCCGGAAGCCACCGCTGCACCGAGATTCGCGCCTGCTCGGAGACCGCGATCCGGTGGTCGATCCGGTCGAGCAGAAACCCCCAGAAGGGCAGACCGATGCGCATCCAGCCGAGCCCTCCGGCCGCGTGCCACGTCGCGACCAGCGGGCACTTCGCCACCGCGAGGGCCGAGACGCAGATCGCGGGCGTCATCGGCTCGTGCAGGTGGAGGACGTCGAAGCGCTCCTCGGCGAAGACGCGTTTGAGCTTGAAGGGCACGCTCGGGCTGAGCACGATGTTCGGAAGCGAGCCGTTGGCCGGGACGATCACCGTCCGGCCCACCGGGATGACGTGAGGAGGAGGATCGTCGTGCCTCCCATGGCGGGGATGAAGCGCGCGGGTGAAGGCGCCCGGCGGATCGTTGCCGATGATGATCCTCACGTCGAGGCCGCGGGCGCGCAGCGCTTCCGCCTTCAGCTCGGCGTGCTCGAGCACGGCCCCCCAGAAGGACCACGAGAACGGGACCACGATGCCCACCTTCATCCCCGGGTGGAATCTAGAGCCGACGGACTATGCTCGCTCGATGTTCGAGCAGGGCCTCGCGGAGCTGCACACGCACCTCGGCGGCTCCGTCGCTTCCGAGATCCTCTGGAGCATCGCGCACGAGCAGGGGATCGCGCTGCCGGTGAAGGACTACTGGGAGTTCGACCGGCTGGTGACCGTCTCGGACCCGCGCGGCGTCGAGGGCCTGAACGCGCTCGACGCGATCTACCACTGGACCGAGCTGATCCAGTCGAGCCCGCTCGCGGTCGAGCGGTCCGTCCATGCGGCGATCGGCGGCGCGTACCGGTCGCAGGGGATCACGACGTTCGAGCTGCGCTTCAACCCGATGAAACGGAACCGCGGCGGGGAGCGCGACCTCGACCACATCATCATGGCCGCCGCCCGGGGCCTCGACAGGGCGAGTCTCGAGTATCCGCAGGTGCGGGCCGGCCTGATCCTGATGATGGACCGAACGTTCACCGAGCGGCAAAACGCGATCATCGTCGAGAAGGCGATCCGCTACGCAGCCCGGGGGATCGTCGGCATCGACATCGCCGGGCCGCGGCCGAACGGCGAGCGTTACGCCTATGCGCAGCTGGCCCCGCTCGTCGACGAGGCTCGCTCCGCCGGGCTCGGCGTCACGATTCACGTCGGCGAGGAAGGCGGCGAGTTCGGCGTCGAGGAGGTCCGGGAGGTGATCGAGACGCTCCGCCCGGACCGGATCGGCCACGGCATCCTCGCCGCGCGTGATCCGGGCCTGATGGCGGAGCTTCGTGAGCGCGGGATCGTGCTCGAGATCTGCCCGACCTCCAACCTGCTGACGAAGGCGCTCCCCGACGAGGGCGCCGTCCGCCAGACCTTCCGCACGTTCCTCGACCACGGCGTCCGCTTCACGATCGCCACCGACGGCCCGGAGATGATGCGCACGCACCTCCGCGACGAGCTCGACCTGCTCGTCCGGATCGGGGCGCTGGACGAAGACGAGCTCCGCGTGGCGAATGCCCGCGGCCACGAGGCGAGCTTCGTCCGCGGCTCGCCGGTGGCGGCGTAAGTCGCGCGAATACACCCTTCGGCCAATGGTGCGCCCGGCGGGGCCCGATTAGCCTCGCAGGATGCACGGAACACTGATGGAAGCGCCGCCAGGGATCACCGACAGGCAGCGCCAGGTCGTCGCTCTGATCGCCGCCGGGTGCTCGAACGAGGAGGTCGCCAAGCGCCTCGAGATCTCGCCGCGCACAGCGAAGGCACACTCCGATGCGCTTCGGCAGAAGCTGGGCGTCCCGAGACGCCGGCAGATCCCGGTCGCGTATCGGATGCTGACGGGCGAAGACCCGCTCCAGGGGACCCTGGCCAGCGCGCAGTGATCGAAGTCCCCGTGCCCACGACCTGGGCCGTGGGTGCGGGGACTTCGCTTTCGTCGCAATCCGAACTAAAGTCCGCCGCAGGGGAGACCTCCCAGGGGTGGGCGATGGCAGGCATTGATACCGCGGTCGAGGCGGCGCGACGTTACATCATCAAGCGGCCGCGGCTGACGCGGCTGCTCGACAACGCAAACGCGCACGTCCTGATGCTGATCGCGCCCGCAGGCTTCGGGAAGACCACGCTTGCGCGCGAGTGGGTGGCCGATCGTCCGCATGTCTGGTACCGGGGAACGACGGCGACGGCCGATGTCGCGGCCCTGGCCGCCGGGTTCGCGGAGACGATCTCGGAGGTGATTCCGAACGCGGGTGCCCGGGCCATCAGCCGCATGCGTGCGACGGGCAGGCCGGAAGACGACGTCGAGATCATCGCGGAGCTGTTCGCCGAGGACCTTGCCGACTGGCCGAGCGACCTCTGGCTCGTCTTCGACGACTACCAGTTCGCGATGGACGCGAAGGCGCCGGAAACGTTCGTGGACCTCGTCCTTCGCGGCTCGCCGCTCCGGCTGCTGCTCGCAAGTCGCAAGCGCCCGACGTGGGCGTCGGCGCGACGCCTCCTCTACGGCGAGATCTACGAGTTGGGCCGCAACGAGCTTGCGATGGATCATGACGAAGCAGCCGCGGTGCTCGCTCATCGTCCTGACGCCCCGGCAGCGGGATTGGTCGCGCTCGCCGAGGGATGGCCGGCAGTCATAGGGCTTGCAGCGCTTGCCGAGGGGATCAGCCTGCCGGAGGGCGGCCTGCCCGACGCACTCCACGACTATTTTGCGGAAGAGCTCTATCAGGCTGCAACGCCCGTAGTTCGGAGCGGGCTCTCCAAGCTCGCCCTTGCCCCGTCTCTAGGCGATGGTATCGCCGAGTTCTTGTTGGGCGATCAAGCCTCCGAGGTAATTGCCGAAGCCCTCCGGCTCGGTTTCTTGTCAGCTCGCCCCTCCGGTTTGGAACTCCATCCGCTCCTCAGGGCCTTCCTAGCCTCGAAGGCTACGCAGCGAACCAAGAACAGTGAGACCGACGCCGAACGGCTGCTGAGCTACTTAGCCGAGCTAGGCAAATGGGATGACGTCTTTAGCGTCCTCCAGCGATTCTCCTCAGAGTCCTTGTTCATCGATCTTCTCGAGCGCGGCTTGCCGACCTTCCTCAGCCGCGCACGGCTGTCGACCCTCTCAGCATGGCTCGAATTGGGTCGCGCTATGCGCATCGACTCACCAATTTGCGATCTCGCTGAAGCAGAGCTCGCATTCCATGAAGCGAAGCGACGGAAGGCCGAGGCTTTAGCCCTCCGAGCCGCCCAACGGCTGCCCATTGATCACTCACTGCGCTCGCGAGCGTTCTACATCGCCGGCATGAGTGCACGGATGGACTTCCACAACTCCCGCGCCAAGTCTCTCTTCGACGAAGCCTTGCGAACGGCCATTGATGTGCGGGATAGACGCGATGCTACCTGGGGCGAGCTGGGTACATCTCTTGATCTTGACTTGCCTGGTGCCAGTCAGCTGTACGAAGCAATGGTTGAGCTCAACGACGGATCCGCGAGCGGAGAGATCCGGCTCGCCATCGCCAACTTTCTGTTGACTATCCGAAAAGGTAAGCCGGTCGGCGCCGCGAGAGCCCTTCTAGACAGTACGCATCATCTTCTTCTTCTACTTGAAGAGCCGCACACCGGCTCATCGTTCAGGATTTGCCGCGCATCAGCGTTGATCCTGCAGGGAGAGTACGAAGCTGCACTGACCGCGGCCAGGGATTGTGAGAACTATGCGAACGATGTGAAGATCCCGTTCGTTCTCGGCTACGCAAGACGCCTTCGGGCGATGGCAGAACTCGGAATGCGGCACTTCGGACGGTGCAAATTGCTTCTAGATTGGCTCGATCGCGAGGCAACCAAATGCGAGGACGTCTTTCTCCAGATTGAGTCACGCCTAGCGCGAGCGCGGCTCTATATTGCGGAAGGGGATTCTGCAAGAGCCATGGACATATTGACCGAAGCACCCACTGATTTTCCTTTTGAAGGAGAACGAGCGGAGTGGCTGGCCACGCAGGCGCTGGCATTGGCATGTCTCAAGAACTCAGAGGCTTTGCCCCTTGCGCAGGAAGCCCAAGATTCATCTTCAGCCATTGAGGTTCAGACGCTCGTCCCCCTCGCACGGGCGGTCTATGCGGTGCGGCGATGTTCCACTGACGCACCCGAAGCGGCACAACAAGCCTTCGAAACGGTTCTCAACCTTCAAAGCGTTGATCCGTTCGTCATCGCCTACCGAGGATGCCCCGAACTGCTAGGACTCGTCGGCCGATCGCAAGCTTCAGAGAAGCACCTTGTCGAGATTCTTCGAAACGGACACGATTGGACACTGGCAAAGATGTACGGCGCTCCCGTTACCTCTCGTAGTCGGACTCGCAACGCAACGCTATCTAAACGCGAACGAGAGGTTCTGGGCCTTATCGCACAAGGTCTCACCAATAAGCAGATTGCCGTGGCGCTCTTCGTAAGCGAATCTACTGCGAAAGTTCACGTGCGCCACATTCTGGCAAAACTCAATGTGCGAACTCGAACGGAAGCGGCGCTCCTTGCGACTCAGCTCGCGGAACTTGACTAAGCTGCTTCTTCGGAAAGCGTCTTCGGCGAGTAGTGATCTTGCGCGTTAAGCGTAAAGATTGGTCCTTGTGCGGTGCGATAGTTCTCATCGGCGCCGGCAAGAATTGCCTCAAAGGCGGCAACGATCGAAGTGTCAAATTGACCTTCTACACCTTGAGCGAGACGCATCCTCGCAACTCGACTCGGCATCGCATCGCGGTATGGTCGATCTGACGTCATTGCGTTGTATGCATCTGCAACAGAAATGATCCGAGAGATGAGGGGAATGTCATCCCCACCAATGCCATCCGGATAGCCCATTCCATCAATCCGTTCGTGGTGATGTCGCACGATCTTGGCGATCTCGGCGTAGTCTTCCACTTTGGCAAGAATGCGTTCACCAATTTCGGAGTGCTCCTGCATCTGACGTCGCTCCTCCAGAGTGAGTGCACCCGGCTTTTCCAGTAGGCCAGCTGGCAGGCCAATCTTCCCGATGTCGTGTACGAGGCCACACAGGTGGGCGAGTTGCGCAACGTCCTCCGCCAGCCCTAGTCGCAGTGCAATGTCACGCGCATAAACAGCGACGGCGGCTGAATGGCCTGCCGTGTAGCGATCTCGCGCATCGAGCGTTGCCACCAACGCCGTCGCGAAGGAGATGTTCGCCTTCTCCAAGCGTTCATTCGCGATACCTAGATCTCCAGCGAGGCGCCGTTGATCCTGGTACAGGCCATAGAGCTTTTGAAAAGCAAGCGCCGGCACGAGAAAGAGCGGAAGAGTCCACGGCGAGATCTGCGTGTATGCAGCCGCGAGTAGACCGACGAGGGGGGTATACAGGGGAACCGACAGGGCGGTGACAGGCAGCAGGACACGCGCAGCCGGACCCACCGGTCTACCGCGCACCCAAGAAACGAGACAGAAGAATGTGAAGTCAATCGACTCAATCGCCAATCCCGCAGCAGCCGTTGCAATCGCCACCGAGCCGACATCACTTGCGACTTGATCTCGCGCAGCAATCGCGATGAGCCCCGTCAGCGCACCGGTTAGACCGCGCATGAACGTGTAGGTGGCCCGACGCATCGGGAGCCACCCAGACGCGCCGAGCATGGAGCACGCGCCTACTACAAGCGCCGCCAAGGGGCCAAGCACAACCGCTGCGAACAACACCGGCAAGTTCGAAATCGAACTGTCCATCGCGACGCCGCGCTCGAGTTGGACGCTCCCCCTCTCCGCGAGGGCTCCCGCGACTGCAAGTACGACCACAGCCCACACCGGCCCCACGCCGTAGCCAGAAGCAACAACCGCAAAGACAACGCCGGACGCAGCCGCCACGAGGCACACGAGGAATGCGACCGTCCGCCGAAGGAGAGGATCATCGGCCATCAAGGCACTGGTCTTCAGTTGTGCGACTACTTGCATCTATCCCTCGAACGGGGTATAAGTCGGGTTGCCGTTAGTCCCTCGATGAGAGGAGTTGTGCATGCGCAAGCTCATTGCGCTTGTCCGTGTTCCTGGAGGCCACTCCACGTGGGTTCGTCTCCCGGTGCCCGGCGGGCATTCGACTTGGTAAGTAGTTTCGTTCGAAGCTTCAGAGCGAACGAAGGTCCGGGCGTCCCCCGGTAGGGGGATCCGGAACTGAGAGGTTCTGTCCTAGCGCGTTAGGTCAGGAGCCCACGCCGGAAGCCGATTGCCACGGCGTGGGCTCTCGACCTGGCCTGCAGTTTTGCGAGCAGGTGCCGGACGTGGGACTTGACCGTCTCTTCGGAGAGGAACAGCATCTTGCCGATGTCGCGGTTGACGAGGCCTTCGGCGATCAGCTGAAGGACCTCGATCTCGCGGGCCGTCGGCTCCTGCTCCAGCTCCTTGAGCGGGGCCTGGAAGGGAATGACGTCCGCTGAGCCGTTCGACCGCCTCGCGGCGACCTGATCGAAGCGTCGCGAGTGGTCCATGTAGCGGCTGAGGATCTTCTTGCGCTCTGCGGCGTCCATCCTGCCTTGCGTATCGGCGGGCTTCGGCAGCCGCTTTAGCGCGGCCCTCTCCCCCGAACGAGGGACGCCGTGCGGAATCGGCCCTGCAAGCGAGCGCATCCGCGCGTCGGATCTGGCTAGGCCCACTCCATCTCGGTATAGCCGCTGGTAGTGGGCGCGGAGACGATCAGCAGCCGGACGGGCGTCGCCGCGTCGTTGCGCACGGTTCTCGTCAAGGACGGCGCGACACGGACGAATGTGCCTGCGGGCGCCGGATGCTCCTCGCCCTCGATGACCATCACCGCGTCGCCCTCGAGAACGACGAAGACCTCCTCCTGATCGCGGTCGACCTCGTCGTGCTCCGGAATCGAGTAGCCCTGCTCGATCTCGACGACGTTCAGGCCGAACGACCGGACGCCGAGCCCGCGCCGGACGAGCGACCACCGGCCGTTCGTTTCGAACTCGGACAGGTGCTTGACCGTGAACCCGTCGCCGGTCACGCGCGGAACGATAGAGCAGGGACAGGCCGGGGCCTGTCCCTGCTCGAAACGCCGCTAGGCGAGGCCGTTGGCCTTCAGGAACGCCTTCGCGACGGCCGCAGGCGTCTTCTTGTCGACCGCGACCGCCTTGTTCATGGCAACCATCGCCTGGTTCGTCAGCTTGGCGCTGACGGCGTTCACCGCCGAGGTGAACTTGGAGCCGTACTCGGAAACGAGCTTCTTCGACACGACCGGAGCCACGTTCTGGAAGCCGAAGATGTGCTTCGTGTCGGCGAGCGCGACGTACTTCCCCGTCGCCCAGGCCGGCTCGGTCGTGAAGATGTCCCCACCGGTGACCTTCCCCGAGTCGATCAGCTTCGTGACCGGGATCGTGCCGAGCTGCACGAACTTGATCTTCTTCAGCCCGTAGATCTGCTTCATCCCGAGCAAACAGGTGATCCGCTTGTCGCACTCGGGATAGCCGCCGTACGACAGGTTGGGGACCTTCTTCAGGTCGGAGATGGTCTTCAGGCCGTACTTCTTCGCCGTCGTCTTCAGCACCGCGAACGAGTCGGCGTCGTAGAACGGCGTCTGCTTGAGCAGCGTGAACCCCCGCTTCTCCTCGAAGGCCTTCGCCGCCGCGTACGTCGCAGCCGCCGTCTTCGGCGACTTGGCGTGTGCGATGTTGAGGGCGAGAACGCCGGTGTACTCGGGGTAGACGTTGATCTTCCCGCTCGTCAGCGCGGTGTCGATCAGCTCCGAGCTACCGATGTTCTCCTTGTAGGCGACCTTGAACCCCTTCGCCTCGAGCGCCTGCTTGTACAGCTGGCCGAGGACGTAGGCCTCGGTGAAGTTCTTCGTCCCGACGGTGATCGTGGTCGCGGTCGGGGACGCGTTGGCGGTCCCGCCTAAGACGATCGGGACAGCCAATGCCAGTGCGAAGGCGGCTTTCACCGCCCTTCGCATGTGCTTGCGGACCACCGGAGCTCCTTTCCTCGAGGGCTGACGCCAGGGACCCTACCGGCCCTAGTCCGAGGTAACGAACCGCGGAGCGAGAAGCTTCCTCGCCAGTCCGAGCACGAAAGCGGCCGCAAACGCGAGGAACGAGACGCACAGGCTGGCGGCGACAACGCCCGAGAGCCGGTACGTGGCCTGGTTGACGATGATGTCGCCGAGGCCGCCTCCTCCGGCGACCGCGGCGATCGTCGCGGTCGCGATGACGAACACCGCGGCGATGCGGATGCCGGCGAAAATCACCGGTATCGCCAGGGGCAGCTCGATCCGGCGGAGGATGTCACGCTCGCGCATGCCCATCCCACGTGCCGCCTCGACCAGGTTGCGGTCGATCCCGTCCACGGCGAAATAGCTGTTCGTCAGGATCGGCGGAATGGCGAGGACGACGAGCGCGGCCGTGTTGTCCCAGAAGAAGTCGGTCGAGACGAGCAGGAAGAGCGCGACCAGGACCAGGCTGGGCAGCGCGCGACCGAAGTTGGACACGCTGATCGCGAGGAAGGAGCCGCGATGGAGGTGGCCCAGGACGATCCCGAGCGGGAGCGCGATCGCGAGGGCGATGCCCATCGCCGTGGCCGAGAGGCCGATCTGTTGCAGCGCCTTGTCCCAGAGCAGACCCGGGTGGTCGCCGATGAACCGGATCGCGTCGGGAAACGTGCCCCAGCTGAAGCTGTCGAAGATGATCACGCCTTCCTCCACGGCGTGATCGCCCGCTGGACCACGACGAGCAGCGCGTCCGCCACGAGCGCGACGAGGATCGTCAGCGCACCCGCCGCGACGATCTCCGTCTTGAACACGTCCTGCGTGATCCCGATGTACAGCGGGTAGCCGAGCCCCTGGGGAATGACAAGCGCGGCGACCGTGGCGATCGAGATCGTCGAGACGGTCGCGAGCCGCAGCCCGGCGACGATTGCCGGGGCGGCCAGCGGCAGCTCGATGCGAAGCAGCGTCTGCACGGCCGTCAGGCCCATCCCCCGCGCCGCCTCGCGGACGCTGGGCGGCACGCCGCGCAACCCCTCGAGAATGTTCCGGTACAGGATCAGGAGCGTGTAGCTGACGAGCGCGACCTCGACCGTCGTCACCGTCAGCCCTGTGATCGGGACGAGCAGCTGGAACAACGCGAGGCTCGGGATCGTGTAGAGGAAGTCGGAGACGAACCCGATCGGCGGGTCCAGCCGGCGGTAGCGGTAGGCGAGGAGCGCCGCCGCGAAGGCGATTGCGAAGCCGATCGCCACGGCGATACCGGTCAGCTTCAGGTGCTGGAGCAGCGCGGGCTGGAGCGTGTCGCCCCAGTGATCCTGCACCCAGCCCGGACAAAAGAAGTCGTTCTGCGTCTCGCAGCTCGAGCCTTCCCCGAAATCCGGGATCACCGGGCCGCTGCCGAGGACGAGGCTCACAGCTCGGAGAGCACCTGGCCGACGCGGGCCACGGAGAGCACGCCGATCGGGTTCCCTGCCTCGTCGACGACCACCAGTGCGTCGGCCCCCTCGCTCATCATCAGCGACAGCGCGTCGCGGAGCGTCGTCGAGCCGACGGCCGTCAGCCCGTCGGGAACGGCACCGTCGAGGGCCTCCAGCTCGATCTCGTCCAGCCGCCGGAGGGCGAGCCGCTTGAGGCCGCGATCGGCGCCGACGAAGCGGGCGACGAAGTCGTCGGCAGGGTGCGCGAGGATCCGGTCCGGCGTGTCGTACTGGGCCAGCACGCCGCCCTGCCGCAGGATCGCGATACGGTCGCCGAGCTTGATCGCCTCGTCGATGTCGTGCGTGACGAAGATGATCGTCTTCCGCACCTCCGCATGGAGGCGCAGGAGCTCGACCTGGAGCCGGTCACGGGTGATCGGGTCGAGGGCGCCGAACGGCTCGTCCATCAGCATCAGGGGCGGGTCGGCGGCGAGCGCGCGGGCGAGGCCGACGCGCTGGCGCTGCCCGCCGGAGAGCTGGACCGGGTAGCGGTCGCCGTACTCGGGGTCGAGACCGACCAGCTCCAATAGCTGCGCGACGCGATCGCGAATCCGCGCCTTCGGCCAGCCGAGCAGCCGGGGCACGGTCGCGATGTTCCCGGCGATCGTCAGGTGCGGGAAGAGGCCGACCTGCTGGATCACGTAGCCGATCCCGCGCCGCAGCTCGGTCGCGTCGAAGTCCTTGACGCTCCGGCCGTCGATCGTGATGTCGCCGGCGTCGAACTCGATCAGCCGGTTGACCATCTTCATGGCCGTCGTCTTGCCGGCCCCGGACGGCCCGACGAGCACGCAGATGTCGCCCGCGGGGATGGTCAGAGAGAGCTCCTCGACGGCCGCTTCGGACCGACCGGGATACATCTTCGTCACGCGGTCGAAGACGATCTCGGCCGCCGAGGTCGCCGACATGCGGCGAAGCCTAGTCGGCGGGCGATGCGCTCCCGCCGGGGTTCTTAAGCCAACATTCAGGAACGAGCTCTACGGTCAGCGCCGGTGCTCGCAACCGCACGCGCCATCGCACGCCACCACCCCGGGAGCCCGATCAGATCCGGCGCCCGCTGGCGGCTCGTCAACGTCCTGCTGCTCGCGGCCATCGTCGCCGCCGGCCTGGTCGCGTACTTCGTCGCCGGCACCAAGACGACCGCGCAGACCCGGGTCACGACCGGAACCGTCCAGCGCGGATCGGTGCTCTCGACCGTCTCGGCAAGCGGGAACGTGCAGCCGGCCAAAACGCTTTCGATCGGGTTCTCGGCGAGCGGCAAGCTCGTCGCCGTCTACGTCAAGGAGGGCCAGCACGTCCGCAAGGGTCAACCGCTGGCGAAGCTCGACGACAGCAGCCAGCTCGCGGACGTTCGCACCGCCCGCGCCAACGTCAGCAGCGCGCAGGCGAACCTCCAGAGCCTGCAGGATCCCCTGACCCCGGCGACACGTCAGGCGAACACGGTCGCGATCGCGCAGGCGCAGGCGGGAATCAAGAGCCAGCGGACTGCGCTGCGTGACACGATCGCCGGCGCCGCCACCGACAAGAAGACGCTGCAGCAGGCGGTCACGCAGGCGAAGGCCGCGCTGAGGCAGACGCAGAAGATCGCCGCGGCCAACGAGAAGTCGCTCCGCAGCGCCGTCGGCGAGGCCAAGGGAGCCTGGCTGGAGGCGAAGGCAGCAGCGGGGCGAGACCAGACCAGCCTGCAGGCAACGATCGACCAGGCACGGGCGCAGCTCCAGCGCGACCAGGACCAGCTCCAGCGCGACCAGCAGCAGCTCGGGTCGGACCAGAACGACGTCAACACCTACTCGAGCCAGGTGTCGAGCTACACGTCGACCGTGAACGGGCTCCAGTCGCAGGTGGACGGGGACAAGGACGAGGTCGCGTCGCTCCAGAAGCAGCAGCACGACAAGAAGTGCGACGTGACCGGCAAGGGCGACCCGCAGACGTGTGCGAACGTCGCGTTCAGGATCTCGCAGGCGCAGACGCAGCTGTCGAACGACCAGGAGAAGCTGTCGGACGCGCAGTCGGATCTGAACGCGGCGCAGTCGAAGCTCGACGCGGCGACGACAGCGGTCAAGGGCGACCAGACCGCGATCGTCACCGACCAGACCAAGATCGCGACCGACCAGGAGACGATCACGAATGCCGAGGACGGTCTCTCCTCGGGTCAGGTGAAGGACGTGCAGTCGGTCAACCAGGCCTACCGGTCGTACGTCAACGCCCAGCAGTCGCTGAAGTCGGGCCTGGCGACCAACAAGCAGTCGATCGCGAACGCCCAGAAAGCCGTCAAGGACGCGATCAGCAGCCTGAACGCCGGCGTGATCAAGGATCAGCAGTCGATCCACACAGCTCGTGCGGCGCTGAAGACCGCACAGCAGACGCTGGCGAGCACGAAGGCGTCGAACGCTGAGAAGGCCGAGCCCGCGACCGCCGGTGAGCTGGCGAGCGCCCGGGCGCAGATCACCTCGGCCGAGGCAGCGCTCCAGAACGCGCTGGCAGCCGAGAAGCAGATGACGCTGACCGCCCCGGCAGCGGGGACGGTCGCGTCGATCAACGGCGCGGTCGGCGAGACCCCGGGGACGAGCTCGTCGTCGTCCTCCTCCTCGTCCTCGTCCTCCTCCTCGTCGTCGTCCTCCTCCGGCGGGTCGTCCTTCATCACGCTGGTCGACCTCGAGGCCTCGCAGGTGACGGCGAACTTCAGCGAGACCGATGCCGCCAAGATCAAGCCCGGCCAGGCGGCGACGATCACGGTCGACGCGCTGCCGAATACGCAGCTGCCTGCCCGCGTGGTCAGCGTCGACACGACGCAGACCGTCGTCAGCAACGTGGTCACCTACGGAGTCACGCTCGTCCTCGATCGACCCGCACCGCAGCTGAAGCCGGGCATGACCGTGACGGCGGCGGTGATCGTGTCCAAGCGCGACGGCGTCCTGCACGTCCCCAACGCCGCGGTCCGCACCACGGGCGGAACGAGCACCGTCACCGTCGTCGACGCGAAGGGCAACGAGCAGCAGCGGAGCGTCGTCACCGGTGTCGTCGGCGACGACTCGACCGAGATCGTCAGCGGACTCCAGGCCGGCGAGCAGGTCGTCGTCTCCTCCGCGTCACTGTCGACGAGCACCACTGGAACCGGCTTCCGCACCGGCGGTGGAGGGCTAGGCAGAGGCGGGATCTTCTTCGGCGGGGGCCGGTGACGACCGGTCGCCGGCCGCTCCTGGCCGTGCTGAAGGTGACGAAGTCGTACGCGATGGGAACGCAGGTCGTCCACGCGCTGCGGGGAGTCACGCTCGGCGTCGCCGCAGGCGACTACGTCGCGATCATGGGCGCCTCGGGCAGCGGCAAGAGCACGCTCATGCACATCCTCGGCTGCCTGGACGTGCCGGATCGCGGCCGCTACCTGCTCGACGGCGTCGACGTCCGCTACCTGGAGGACGACGAGCTGGCAGAGATCCGCAATCGCAAGATCGGCTTTGTCTTCCAGAGCTTCAACCTCATCCCGCGCACCTCAGCTGCGCAGAACGTCGAGCTGCCGCTCGTGTACGCGGGCGTGAAGCGGAGAAACCGGCGACTGCGGGCGCTCGAGGCACTGGCCCGGGTCGGGCTGGCGAACCGCGTGCACCATCTGCCGTCGGAGCTGTCCGGCGGCCAGCAGCAACGCGTCGCGATCGCACGCGCCCTCGTCTCGGATCCCACTGTGCTGCTCGCGGACGAGCCGACGGGCAACCTCGACTCGCGGTCGACGACCGAGGTGCTGGAGGTGTTCGACGACCTCAACCGCGAGGGGCGGACGGTCGTGCTGATCACGCACGAGCGCGACGTCGCCGATCACGCCCGCCGTGTGATCGTCCTTCGCGACGGCCGCGTCGTCCAGGACGAGCGGCGGCGCCCGCTCGTGGAGGCAGTGGCGTGATCGCCGTCGAGAGCCTCCGGATCGCCGTCCAGGGCATCCTCTCGAACCGCCTGCGTTCGCTGCTGACCATGCTCGGGGTGACGATCGGCGTCGCCTCGGTGATCATCCTCGTCGCCGTCGGCAACGGGTCGTCCGCCGCCGTGCAGAGCCAGCTCGAAGCGCTCGGAACGAACGTCCTGACCGTCTTTGCGGCGCGCGGCGGCTTCGGGCCGTTCGGACGCGGTGGCGGCCGGTCGACGGTGGGGACTCAGAGCCGATCGTCGGGCCTGACGATGAAGGACGTCACGGCGCTGCAGAAGCGCCAGAACGGGCCGGACCTGAAGAGCGTCAACCCGGTGGTGAACGCGCAACCCACCGTGACCTACCAGGGTGCGACCTACCAACCGGGCCAGTTCGTGGGGACGACCGCCGGATACTTCGAGGCCGAGAACTTCCACGTCGCGTCCGGACGCCTGTTCACGCAGGCCGACGTCGCCAACCACTCTCCGGTCGTCGTCCTCGGCCAGACCGTCGTCCAGAACCTCTTCGGGACGGCCGATCCGCTCGGGGAGACGATCGCCGTCAACGGCGTCCAGTTCCAGGTGATCGGCGTGCTCGCCACGAAGGGAAACCAGGGCCTGCAGAACCAGGACGACGTCGCGAGCGCGCCGATCACGATCGTCCAGGCGTCGCTGACGGGCGTGAGCGGGACGCTGAACCAGATCGTCGTCGAGGCGAAGTCGCGCAAGGTCACCTCGCTGGCGGAGCAGGAGATCACGACCACGCTCCTGAGCACGCACAAGATCACGAACGGCGAGCCCGACTTCCAGGTGCTCAACCAGGCGAGCTTCATCTCCGCGTCGAACGCCTCTCAGCACACGTTCACGGTGCTGCTCGGCGCCGTGGCCGCGATCTCGCTGCTCGTCGGCGGCATCGGGGTGATGAACATCATGCTCGTCACGGTCACCGAGCGGACGCGCGAGATCGGCATCCGGAAGGCGATCGGCGCGCGGCGGGCGCACATCATCGGCCAGTTCATGACCGAGGCGGTGTTGCTCTCGATGATCGGGGGGTTGATCGGCGTCGGCGCCGGGATCGCCGGCAGCCGGTTCGAGATCATCGGCATCCAGCCGGTCGTGGCGACGTACTCCGTCGTCCTCGCCTTCTGCGTCTCCGCGGCGGTCGGCCTCCTCTTCGGGATCTACCCCGCCGGCCGCGCCGCCGCCCTGCGTCCGATCGAGGCCCTGCGGTACGAGTGAACGACGAGCCCCGCATGCCCGCTCCCGACGAGCCGACGACCGAGCTGCCAGCCGCGCAGCCCGGCATCGACGACTTCGACTTCGACTTCGAGACGGCGGCTCCCCCACCGCGGCGAAAGATCCCGCTCGTCACGAGCGCCCTCGCCCTCTGCGCTGCGGTCGGGGGAGGCGTCGTCCTCGGGATCGCCATCCAGAAGCACTGGGGCGGAAGCGGCGGTTCGGGTGGCGGCGGTCGGGGCGCAGCGATCGCAGCCGCGCTCGCGGGGGGCGGCTCGAGCGGAACGGGATCGGGCGCGAGGCCGGCGCAGGGCGCCGGCGGCTCAGGCTCCGGCCGCTTCACGCGCAGCGGCGTGATCGGACAGGTGAAGGCGATCGACGGCTCGAGCCTCTACGTCACCGACACGGACGGGAACGTCGTCAAGGTCACGACCGATCCGGGCGTCTCCGTGCGAACCACGAAGACGGGCACGTTGAAGAGCATCTCGCCCGGCGACTTCGTCGTCGTCCAGGGCTCGAAGACGGCCTCGGGCTACAAGGCGACCTCGATCAACGACAGCGGATCGAGCGGCGGGTTCGGGGGATTCGGGGCGTTCGGCGGCCGCACCGCCGGACCCGGCGCCGGAACGGGCTTCGGCACCCAGGGCAGCGGCGCGCCGACGGGATTCGGCAGGTGACCCCCGTGCGGCGTCGCCGACGAGCGCGGCTCGCACACGAACGACGGAGGAACCGATGAAGTCAGGAAGATCGGCACTGGCCGTCCTGGCGGGCGCCGCGCTCGCCGCCGGCGTCGCACGCGCCGCCGGGCCCGTGAGCGGGTCGATCGCCGGCCCGGTTACGGCCGTTCAGCATCAGACCTTCACCCTGCGCTCGTCACTGAGCCCGACCGGCAGGTCCAGGGTGCACGTCGCCTCGACGACGGCGATCACCGAGGAGAAGACCGTGAGTCGCACGCGGCTGAGCAAAGGTCTGTGCGTGTTCGCTGGCGGCCAGAAGAGCAACGGCGGAGTCGTCCAGGCGACGCGACTGACCGTCTCCGCGCCGGTGAACGGCGCGTGCCAGACGATGTTCAGGCGCCGCCCGGGAGCCAACAGGCCGCCGTCTGGAGCACGGCGGCCGCCGCGGACCCCGGCGCCGCGCGGAAACGGCGGCTTCGCGGCCGGCAAGATCGTCGCCGTCCGCAGCTCGACGGTGACCGTCCGCGGCAACCGGGGCACCACCAAGGTGGCCGTCTCGTCGAGGACGCAGATCTCCGAGCTCGTCCGCGTGACGATGTCGGCGATCAAGGTCGGGCTCTGCACGTTCGTCGCCGGAACCAGCAGCGACAAGGGCGTGAACGTGACCGCGCGGAGCGTCAGCGTCTTCAAGCCGGGCGCGAACGGGTGCACGGGGCCGCGGCGCAGGTAACGACCGAGCCTCACCAGGACTGGGCGGCCGCCGGGCGAGCGTAGACTCCGCCGGTGGCCGGCGTGGTCGTCTTGGGCGGAGGATCGACGGGCGAGCACTTTTGCGGCGCGCTGCGGAGGCTCGATCCCGACGTGCCGATCACGCTCGTCGAGCCGGCGCTCGTCGGCGGCGAGTGCAGCTACTTCGCCTGCATGCCGTCCAAGACGTTGCTGCGCGCGCCGGAGCTCGCCGCCGCCGCCGCCCGTACCCCCGGCGCATCCCCCTCGCCCCTCGACGTCGCCGAGATCTTCGGCTGGCGCGACTGGATGACCTCCGACTGGGACGACGCCGGCCAGGTGAGGTGGCTCGAGGGCCAGAGCGTCCGGCTCGTCCGGAGCCAGGGCCGGGTCGCGCGCCCGGGCGTGGTCGACGTCGGCGGAGAGGAGCTTCCGTACGACCGGCTGGTGATCGCGACCGGATCGTCGCCCGTCTCGCCGCCGATCGAGGGGCTCGAGGAGGTCGAGGCCTGGACGACGCGCGAGGCGACCTCGTCGCACGACGTGCCGTCGAGCCTGATCGTGCTGGGCGGCGGCGTCGCCGGCTGCGAGCTCGCCCAGCTCTACCGCCGGCTCGGTGCCGACGTGACCGTGGTGCAGCACAGTCCGCGGCTGATCCCGAAGGTCGACGCCGAGGCGGGCGAGGCGCTGCAGGCCGCGTTCGAAGAGGACGGGATCGCGCTCCGGCTGGGAGCGGAGGTGCGGCGCGTGAGTGCCGACGGCGCCGTCCGGGTCGAGCTGGACCAGGGCGAGACGCTCGAGGCCGAGCGGCTCCTGGTCGCGACCGGGCGCAAGCCGAACGTCGAGGGGGTCGGGCTCGAGCAGCTGGGAGTCGAGGCCTCCCCCGAGGGGATCGCGGTCGACGAGCAGCTGCGCGCCGGCGAGAACGTCTGGGCGATCGGCGACTGCACCGGTGTCGCTCTCTTCACGCACGTCGGCAAGTACCAGGCGCGCGTCGCCGCCGACAACGTTGCCGGCCGTGAGCGGAAGGCCGACTACCGGGCGATTCCCGCCGTCGCGTTCACCGACCCCCAGGTCGCCACGGTGGGGACGACGGCGGGCGACGATCTCGCCGTCGCGCGCTGGAACGTCGAGGACACGCCCCGGGCGTCGACCTACGAGCGGCCGGCCCGCCACGGCTTCGTCAAGGTCGCGGCCGACCGCGAGCGGAAAGTGCTCGTCGGCGCGGTCGCCGTCGGCCCCGAGTCCGGCGAGTGGTGTCAGCAGCTGACGCTCGCGATCCGGGCGCAGGTGCCGGTCGACGTGCTCCTGGACGTGATCCAGCCCTTCCCCACCTTCTCCGAGGCCGTGTTCTTCGCGCTCAACGAGCTCGAGCTGTGAGCGTCCGGACGATCGTCGTCGGCACCGACCAGTCGGAGACCGCGACCAGAGCGGTCGGGTGGGCCGTCGACATGGCCCGCCGGTACGAGGCCCAGCTCGTCGTCGTCCAGGTGGGAGGCGACGGAGCGACGCTGGAGCGCTACGTCGCCGAGGTCGCTCCGGGAGCGCGGGCGCGCGCGGTCGACGGCGAAGACCCGGCCGCGGCGATCGTCGAGGCGGCCGAGGCGGAGAAGGCGGACGTGCTCGTCGTCGGCAACCTCGGCATGAGCGGCCGGCGCGAGTTCCTGCTCGGCAACATCCCGAACCGCGTCTCGCACAGCGCGCGCTGCACGGTCGTGATCGTCAACACCGCCGACCCGGTGCGCACGAGCAAGCTGCCCTGGAGGAAGAAGTGACGGAGCTGGCCGGGGGCCATCTCACCGCCCGGACCGCCCGCATCGCCGCCGTCGTCGCGAAGCACGGCCTCCGAGACCGGATCGAGCGTGGCACCGACCGGGCGGCGCGGCTGCGCGCCGCGCTCGAGGAGCTCGGCCCGACGTTCGCCAAGCTGGGCCAGATCCTCTCCACGCGGCCGGATCTGATCCCGCCGCACGTCGCCGAGGAGCTCGCCCGGCTCCAGGACCGGGTGCCGCCCCTGACCGAGGGTCAGGTGGTGCAGGTGATGGAGGAAGAGCTCGGCGTCCCGTGGGAGGACGTCTTCGAGAGCATCGAGCCGGAGCCCCTCGCGGCCGGCACGATCGGCCAGGTGCACCGGGCGCGGCTCGAGGACGGCCGCCGAGTCGTGATCAAGGTGCAGCGTCCCGATGCGGCCGACGAGATCGAGCGTGACCTCGGCCTGTTCGCGCTCTTCGCCGAGAAGGCGGAGGGACGGGACTCGCTGCGGGGCCTCGTCGACATTCCGGCAGTGGTCGACCACCTCTCCTCCTCCCTGCGCCGCGAGCTCGACTTCCGCGAGGAGGCGGCCAACATCGACCGGATGCACGAGGTGCTGGCCCCGTACCCGCGGCTCGCCGTGCCCGCCGTCCACCACCAGCTGAGCACCAGGCGCCTGCTCGTGATGGACGAGGTCGTCGGCGGCCCGCTGCGCGACGCCCCGCCGGGCGTCGAGCGTCGCGAGGCGGCACGACAGCTGCTCGAGGCGTTCTACCGGCAGGTCCTGACCGAGGGCTTCTTCCACGCAGACCCGCACCCTGGCAACCTGCTGTGGGCGGACGGGAAGATCCACCTGCTCGACCTCGGCATGGTCGGGATGCTCGACGAGGAGCCGCGGGAGCTCCTGCTCCTGCTCCTGCTCGCCTTCTGGCGCGAGGATCCCGACTTCCTCGCTGACGTGATGCTCATGCTCGGCGACGGGCCGTCCGGGATCGACCTCGACGCCCTCCGCGCCGACCTCCGCGCGTACGTGGACACATACCGGGTGCGCTCGTTCTCCGACATCCAGCTGGGCCCGATGCTCGACGCGCTGATCGAGATCGCCGCCCGCCACGAGATCCGCCTGCCCGCCTCGCTGGCGATGACGGGCAAGGCATTCGGGCAGATGCAGCTCGCGGTCGCCGAGCTCGACCCGGAGCTCGACCCGTTCTCGGCGATCGGCGGGTTCATGTTCCGGGGCGTGCGGGAGCGCCTGCGCGGCGCGTTCGAGCCGCAGCGCTTCGTCTACGAGAGCCAGAAGCTGAAGCTGCGGTTCACGCGATTCGTCGAGGGGCTCGAGCGGCTCACCGGCGCACGGGCCGGGCCGGGGCTGCAGATCGAGCTGCGCGGCAGTCGCACGCTGGAGGAGGCGATCAGGCGTGCCGGCAGGCGGATCGCGCTCGCCTTCGCGGGCGGCGCGGCGCTCCTCGCGGCGGTGCTCGCGGCTGCGGCCGATTCGATCGACGTCTGGGTGCCCGTCGTCCTCGGCGTCGCGGCCGGCGCCGCAGCCGTCGCGCTCGTCGTCGAGCTGAGACGGCGCTAGCGGGTCCGGCGCCGGAGCCTGCGCTCCAGCACGATCGCGATCAGCGTCATCATCGTGCCGAGCACGAGCCGTTCGACCGGCCGAATGAGGCGCCGCATCCGTCCAGCTTACGAGGCTTGTTGTCTCGCTTCCAGGCAGGGAGTAGAGTCGCTCACGCGGCAGCCTCTCCCAGCCTCGACGCGCGCGGCCTCGGGCCGCGCGCGTCTACTCTGAGCCGATGCGGGTCGTGGCGGGCGCAGACGACGAGGGCGAGGCGTTCGACGCCGCCGTCGACGAGCTCCGGCGACAGGGACACGCGGTGGAGGTGCTCGAGCGCGACCAGTGGCCCGACGTCGCCGCCAAGGTGGCGCGGGCAGTCGCCGAGGGGCGGGCCGACCAGGGGCTGCTCTTCTGCTGGACGGGAACGGGGACGGCGATGGCCGCGAACAAGGTGCCCGGGGTGCGGGCGGCGCTCGCCTGGGAGCCGTGGATCGCGGAGGGCGCCCGCCGCTGGAACGACGCGAACGTCCTGGTGATGAGCCTCAAGCGCACGCCGCCGGACACGGCCCGCGAGATCGTCGACGCGTGGCTCGCCGTCGACGCGCCGGACGAGGACGAGCGCGAGAACATCGCGAAGCTCGAGTAGGCCGGGCCGAGCCGCCGGGGCAGCTCCGCCCGGCTAGCGCTGCGGATCGCGTCGATCTCCCCTACCCGTCGAGGCGATCTCGTAGCGCCCGGTTGCAGGCGGTTCTCGTCCGTGTGGACGACGTCCGTCTCGTCCTCGCGGACGAGGCGGTCGGCCGCGCCCTGGAGTACCTTCAGCTCGTGAATCGGCTCTGGCCGTTCGCCCGCCGCTACTGGTTCGACGCGCTGGCCGGCGTGGCCCTCGTCGTCGGGATCGTCGAGGCCGTTCTCAGCCAGGACGTCGACAACGGGCCCCACGGCCCGCTCTGGTTCGACGTCCTGGCAGTCCTGGGCATGATCCTGCCCCTCTTCGCGCGCAGGCGGTTTCCGTTCGGAGCGCCGGTCGCGACCGCGATCGTGGCCGCGGCGACGTCGTTCGTGGACGAGGAGCTCATACCGCACGATGCGGTCCCGTTCCTCACGGCGGTCGCGACGTTCGCCCTGTTCGGCCTGCTGCGGGACCGGAACCAGGCGATCGGCGGCCTCGGTATCGGGATCGGGGTCACGGCGATCGTGGCCCACAACGACCCGTCCGGCAGCGCGAGCGGCTTCGCCTTCGTCTCCCTGGTCTTCGCGATCGTCTGGACGATCGCATTCGCGCTCGGCCGCAAGTTCCAGGAAGCCGACGCCGCAAGAGAGCGGCTGGCCCGCGCCGAGCGCGAGCGGGCGGAGCGGGCTCGGTTCGCGGTGGCGGAGGAGCGAACCCGGATCGCCCGGGAGCTGCACGACGTCGTCGGCCACAGCGTCAGCGTGATGACGGTGCAGGCTGCCGCCGCCCGCCGGCTGCTCCGCCCGCACCAGGACAAGGAGCGCGAGGCGCTGCTCGTCGTCGAGCAAACCGGGCGCGAGGCGCTCGCCGAGATGCGGCGCATGGTCGGCGTCCTCCGCCGCCCCGACGAGGCGCCCGCCCTCGCCCCGCAGCCGAGCCTCCAGTCGCTCGACCAGCTGATCGCGAACGCACGCCACGCCGGTCTGGCCGTCGACCTGCGCGTCGAGGGCGAGCCCGTGCCGCTCCCGCCGGGCATCGACACGAGCGCCTACCGGCTCGTCCAGGAGGGGCTCACGAACGTGGCCGAGCACGCCCGGGCCAGCCGTGCCGAGGTCGTCGTGCGCTACGCCGCGCACGAGCTCGAGCTGACGATCAGCGACGACGGAGTCTGGCTCGGAAACGGCGAGGGCAACGGGTACGGCCTCGTCGGCATGAGGGAGCGAGTCTCCGTGTACGGGGGCGAGCTCGAGGCCGGGCCGCTGGCAGGCGGCGGCTATCGGCTCCGGGCCCGGCTTCCGCTCTCATGAACAGGCTCTCGACGCTCGTTCGCCGTTTCTGGATCGACGCGCTGATCCTCGCGTCGGCGGCCGGGTCGCTGTCGATCGCGCTGCGAGCCCCCGACCCCGAAGGAGCGGAAGGCCCTCCGTGGGTGGACGTGCTGATCACGATCGGCTTCCTCGCGCCGCTCTTCTTCCGGCGCCGGTTTCCGATGGGAGCGCCGCTGGTCACGCTCGTGGTGGTCGCGACGACCTCGTTCGCGGACGGCGGCTTCCTCGACAACAGCTTCGTCGCGTACCTGACGGCGCTCGGGATCTCGGCGTGGTTCGGCATGCGGCCGGACCGGCGGCACGCGATCGCCGGCTGGGCTGCGCTGCAGGTCGTCTCGGTGATCGTGACGGCGAACGACCCGCGTGGATCGCCGGTCGGCGACTACCTCTGGACGGCGATCACGTTCACGGTCGCCTGGACGGTCGGCTACGCGCTCGGCCACCGGCTGCGGGCGACGGACGAGAGCCTGCGACTCGCGGAGCAGGCCGAGCGCGACCGCGAGGAGCAGGCGCGGCTGGCGGTCGCGGAGGAGCGTGCGCGCATCGCGCGCGAGCTCCACGACGTCGTCGGCCACAGCGTCAGCGTGATGACGGTGCAGGCCTCCGCGGTCAGGCGGCTGCTCGAGCCCGACCAGGAGCAGGAGCGAGACGCGCTGCTCGTCGTCGAGCAGACTGGCAGGGAGGCGCTCGCCGAGATGCGGCGCATGGTCGGCGTCCTCCGCCGCCCCGACGAGGCGCCCGCGCTCGCGCCGCAACCGAGCCTCGAGCACGTCGAGAGGCTCGTCGCCCACACCCGGGAGACAGGCCTTCCCGTCACGCTGCGGATCGAGGGCACTCCGCTCGAGCTGCCGGCCGGGATCGACACGACCGCCTACCGGATCGTCCAGGAGGCGCTGACGAACGCCGTCAAGCATGCCCGGGCGAGCCAGGCGGAGGTGGTCGTGCGCTACGGCGACTCCGGTGTCGAGCTCACGGTCAGCGACGACGGCCGCGGCGGCGGGGACGGCGGCGGCAGCGGGCACGGCCTGGTCGGGATGCGCGAGCGGGTGTCGGTGTACGGCGGAGAGCTGGAGGCGGGGCCGAAGCCTGGCGGCGGCTTCCTCCTGCGTGCCACACTCCCCGTCACGTGAGCCCGGACGACGGCGGCACCACCACCCTCACCTTCCTCTTCAGCGACGTCGAGGGGTCGACGGCGCTGCTGCGCAAGCTCCGCGACCGGTACACGGCCGTGATCGGCGACCACGAGCGGCTGCTGCGCGGAAGCTGGGAGCAGCACGCCGGCCGGGAGCTCGACGCGGACGGCGACTCGTTCTTCGTCGCCTTCCGCCGCCCGCGCCAGGCGGTCGACGCGGCGGTCGCGGCCCAGCGCGCGCTCGCCGCCCACGACTGGCCCGACGGAGTCGACCTGCGGGTGCGGATCGGGATCCACACGGGCGAGGCGACGCTCGCAGGCGACCAGTACGTCGGGCTGGCCGTCCACCGGGCCGCACGGATCTGCGACGCCGGCCACGGCGGCCAGATCCTCGTCTCGGAGACGACCCGCTCGCTCCTGGAGGACGAGGAGCACGACCTGGACGGGATCCGCCTGCGCGACCTCGGCCCGCAGCAGCTCAAGGACTTCGACCGGCCGGTGCGCATCTACCAGCTCTCGGTGGAGGGGCTCGCCGGCGAGTTCCCCGCGCTGCGGACCGCCGGCCACGGCGCCGCCGAGCTCGCCGACCGGCAGGAGCTGGCGACGCTCGCGGACGACGACAGGCGGGCCAGGGTGCTGATCGTCGACGACCAGGCGCTCGTCCGGACCGGGTTTCGGATGATCCTCGAGGCCGAGACCGACCTCGAGGTGGTCGGGGAGGCGGCGGACGGGCTCGAGGCGGTCGAGCAGGCGCGCCGGCTCGAGCCGGACGTCGTCCTGATGGACGTGCGCATGCCGGAGGTGGACGGGATCGAGGCGACCCGGCGGCTGCTGGAGACGCACGGCTCGCAGGCGAAGGTGGTGATGCTGACGACGTTCGACATGGACGAGTACGTCTACGAGGCCCTGCGGGCTGGTGCGAGCGGCTTCCTGCTCAAGGACGTGCCGCCCGAGCAGCTCGTCGCCGGAATCCGGGCGGTCGCGAGCGGCGACGCGCTCCTCGCCCCCTCCGTCACACGGCGGGTGATCGAGGAGTTCGTCCGCCGGCCGCCCGACTCGGTGCGCACGCCGCCGGCGCAGCTGGGCGAGCTGACCGCCCGCGAGCTCGAGGTGCTGAAGCTGATCGCGCGCGGGCTTTCGAACGCCGAGATCGCCGGCGAGCTCGTCGTCAGCGAGACGACGGTGAAGACGCACGTCGCACACGTGCTGATGAAGCTCCAGCTGCGCGACCGCGTGCAGGCGGTCGTGCTCGCGTACGAATCCGGGCTCGTCCAGCCGGGCGAGGCGTAGTCCTCCTCGAGGAGGAGATCGCCTCCGCGAAGATCGCCCGAGGCGCCGACGCAAGATCGGCTTGCCGGCCGACGATTTTCGAGGCCCGCGGATCCAGCATCCGGGGTGTCAATCGACGACACCCAAGGAGGCAGGAAATGATCCGCACAGGCGACACCATCCACAACCCGGTCACCGGCGAGCGCATCACCTTCCTCGCCACGTCCGCCGACACGAACGGCGGGGCGGTCGTGATCGAGGTCGCCGTCGAGCCCGACGGGTTCGTCGCCGCCGGGCACGTCCACCCGAAGCAGAGCGAGCGCTTCGCGGTCGTCTCCGGCCGGCTCGGCCTGAAGGTCGACGGCCGCAAGCTCGAGCTCGGGCCCGGCGACACGGCGACGGTCGAGGCCGGCACCGCGCACCGGTTCTGGAACGCAGGCGAGGACGAGGTCCGGTTCCGCTGCGAGATCCGCCCGGCGCTCCGGTTCGAGTCGCTGCTCGAGACGATGTTCGCGCTCGCCGCAGACGGCAAGACGAACCGCAAGGGGATGCCCAATCCGCTCCGGCTGGCGGTGATCGCGCAGGCGCACTTCGACACCGTCCGCCTTCCGTTCCCGCCGGCATGGATGCAGGCGGCCGGCCTGGCGCTCGGTGCCCCGCTCGGCCGGGCGGTCGGCTACCGGGCGACGTACGAGCCGCGCGCAGGCTCTCCGGCCCTCGCCGGCGCCTGACCGGCACGCAGTCCAAGCTCCGGCGCCCGCGATCGGCGGGCGCCGGAGCGCGGATGATGCAATGCCGGCGTGAGCTTCTCGGCCCACGACGCGCTCGTCCTGCTCGCGCTGCTCGCCGCGGGCGTCGGGCTGCTCTCGCTCGCCCCGCTCCTCCGGCTGCCCTACCCGATCCTTCTCGTCGTCGGGGGCCTGGCGCTCGGCTTCGTCCCCGGCGTCCCGCACCTCACGCTCGACCCCGACCTCGTCCTCGTCGCGATCCTGCCTCCGCTCCTCTACGCGGCGGCGTTCTTCACCTCGCTGCGCGACCTGCGCACGAACATCCGGCCGCTCTCGCTGCTCGCCTTCGGCCTGGTGCTCGCCACCACCGTCGCCGTCGCCGCCGTCGCCCACACGTTCGTCGACGACCTGTCCTGGCCGGTGGCGTTCGTCCTGGGCGCGATCGTCGCGCCGACCGACGCGGTCGCGGCGACCGCGATCGCGTCGCGACTGGGCATCCCCCGCCGCCTCGTCGCGCTGCTCGAGGGCGAGAGCCTGGTCAACGACGCAACCGCCCTCGTCACGTATCGCTACGCCGTCGCCGCGGTCGTCACCGGCAGCTTCTCGCTCTGGGACGCGTCGTGGCATTTCGTCCTGGCCGTGCTCGGCGGCGTCGGCATCGGCCTGGGCGTCGGCTTCCTGATCCGGCAGGTCCGGCGCCGCCTCGACCACTCGCCGACCGAGATCGCGATCGCGCTCTTCTCGGGCTACTTCGCGTACCTGCCCGCGGAGGCGGCCGGCGTCTCCGCGGTGCTCGCCGCGGTCACGGTCGGCGTCTACGTCGGCTGGTACACGCCCGAGCTGACCACCGTCCAGACGCGTCTGCAGGGCGATGCCGTGTGGGAGATCCTCGTCTTCCTGCTCAACGCGCTGCTGTTCGTGCTCGTCGGCCTTCAGCTCAGGCCGATCCTGGACGGGCTGTCGGGGGTGCCGACGGGCACGCTCGTCGCCGATGCGCTCGTCGTCAGCGGCGCGGTGATGCTCGTCCGCTATGCCTGGATCTTCCCGGCCACCTATCTCCCCCGGTTCCTCTTCCCGCGCATCCGGGCGCGCGACCCGTATCCGCCGTGGCAGCACCCGACCCTGCTCGGCTGGGCCGGCCTCCGCGGCGCCGTGTCCATGGCTGCGGCGCTCGCGCTGCCGCTCGAGACCGACGCGGGCGATCAGTTCCCGCACCGGCAGCTCGTCATCTTCCTCGCGTTCTGCGTCATCCTGGCGACGCTCGTGCTCCAGGGCCTGTCGCTACCGGGCGTGATCCGGCTGCTTCGGCTCGAGGACGACGGGATCGCGACGAAGGAGGAGACGAAGGCGCGCATCCACGCCGCCGAGGCCGCGCTCGCCCGGCTGGAAGAGCTCGTCGGGGAGGACTGGGTGCGCGACGAGACGGCCGAGCGACTGCGCGGCCTGTACGACTTCCGCCGCACCCGCTTCGCCGCGCGGTTCGACTCCGACGACGACGGGGCGATCGAGGAGCGATCGCAGGCGTACCAGCGGCTCCGGCGGGAGCTGCTCGACGCAGAGCGCATGGCGGTGGTCTCGCTCCGCCGGTCGGGGCGGATCGACGACGCGGTGATGAACCGGATCCAGCGCGACCTCGACCTCGAGGACGCCCGGCTCGACGTCTAGCCCGGGCGCTATCTCCAGGGGATGCCGGGTGCCCGGTAGAACCGGACGCCGAGCCTGCGCAGGAGCGGCGCCTGGGCGGCCAGACGGAGCCTGTACTCGCGCCAGCTCCGGCCGCTGCGAGGCGACCAGCCGATCTCGGCGATCCCGAGCAGCCGCGGGAAGGCCATGTACTGCACGTCGGCGAGCGTCTTCAGCGTCTCGGACCAGAGCGGCGCCTCCACACCGAGAACGTCGCCTTCGCCGACCCCGGCGAGCTGCGTCGCCGGATCCCACTCGTACGCGTCCCGGACGCTCGTGTATCCCGCCCAGTGCAGGCCGAGCCGGGTCGAGGGGTCGTACTTCATGTCCAGGTAGGTCTTGGCGGCCGGCGACATGATCACCATCGCCCCCTGCTTGACCGCCTCGGCCGTGAGCGCAGACTTCTCCGGGTCGGTGTTCCAGTGCTGCACGATGCTGTGCGGAGCCAGCGTCGCCCGCCCGATCTCCTCCCAGCCGATCATCTGCTTGCCGTGCCTGCGGACGATGCGCTGCACGCGCTCGACGAAGCGGACGTAGTCGGAGAGCTTCGTCGCCATCGCCTCGTCGCCGCCGACGTGGAGCCACGGACCGGGCGTGAGCATCGCGAGCTCGGCGATCACCTGGTCGACGAAGCGGTAGGTGATCGCCTTCGACGTGCAGAGCGAGCTGAACCCGACGTCGATGCCCGTGAAGAGCGGCCGCGGCGCCCCGTCGCAGCTGAGCTGCGGATACGACGACAGCGCGGCCTCGACGTGGCCGGGCATGTCGACCTCGGGGACGATCGTGACGAACCTGCTCTTCGCGTAGGCGACGAGCCGGCGGTACTCGCCCTGCGTGTAGTACCCGCCCGCGCCGCCGCCGACCTCGCTGGAGCCGCCGTGGAGCGTCAGCTTCGGCCAGGAGCGGATCGAGATCCGCCAGCCCTGGTCGTCCGAGAGGTGGAGGTGCAGCCGGTTGAGCTTGTACGCGGCCATCACGTCGACGAACCGCTCCACGTCCTCGACGGAGAAGAAGTGCCTGGCGACGTCGAGCATCGCCCCGCGCCACGCGAAGCGCGGAGCGTCGACGATCGACCCGGCCGGCAGCACCCACGGCCGTCGCGCCGGCAGCAGCTGGCGGATGGTCTGGACGCCGTAGAACGCGCCTGCGAGCCCTGCGCCCGCGAGCGTCACCTGCTCGGGCGCGATCGAAAGCTCGTAGCCCTCGCCGCTCCCGCCCGCCGAGTTCGGGCCGACGACCACGTCCCCCGGGCGGGGGGCCGCCCGCGTGACGGGAACCGGATAGCCGGTCGCCCCGCGCAAGAGGCCGGCGAGGTAGCGGCCGACGGGAGCGAGGTCGCCGGAGACGACGACGCGCGTTCCCGGGCGGATCGCGAACGTCCCGCGCCCCGGCTTCACGTCGGCCGGCTTGGGGACGAGCGCGCCCATTCCGGTCGGAACCTGCTCAGCGGCCATGCCCGTCCTCGCTCCCAGGAGCGCGAGCAGGGTCACCGCCGAAAGGGCGAGCGCGCGCATACGACCTAGGTTCGCGAATGCTCGCCGAGTCCCTCGATCAGCCGACCGACGCGCGGCGCCGGGGGTTCGGCAGCGGCGTCAGCACCGGCTCGAGCTGCGCGCGGAGATGCTCGTAGGCCGGGGGCAGGGCGATCGTCTCCCCGAGGTGCTCGAGCGGCTCGTCGACCGCGAAGCCGGGGCCGATGGTCGCGATCTCGAACAGCACCCCGCTCGGCTCCCGGAAGTAGATCGAGCGGAAGTAGTAGCGGTCGATCACGGGCGTCGGCCTGGCTCCGGCCGCGAGCACGCGCTCCCGCCACCCTTCGTGCTCGTCCATCGGCGAGGCCCAGGCGACGTGGTGGACGGTTCCGGCGCCGCCGCGGCCGACGCGCCCCGTGCGGTCGTAGACGTAGAACGACCCCCGCTCCTCGCCGCGGGACTCGTAGGCGGTCTCCCCCGCCGAAGCGAACAGCATCGTGTCCTCGAGGAACCGCCTGCTCTGCTCCGGGTCGAATGCGTAGGCCCGGACCGAGTCGAACCCCTGCAGGGCGAGCTCGGACGGAATCTCGGGATGGTCTGCGACGAGCGGCTCGTCCGCGGTCTCGACGACGGCGAGCTCGAGCTCGATCCCCTCCGGGTCGTGGAAGGACAGGCGCTCGTCCGTGCGCTCGGAGTCGACACCGGCGGCGCCCAGCCGCGTCGCCCAGAAGTCGAGCGCGTCGCTCGAGGCGACCCGCCAGACGATCCGGTGGACCATGCCGGCACCCGGCTCGCCCCGCCGGGCGTTCGGGTACTCGAAGAAGGTCAGGTCGGACCCGTACGAGCCGATCTCGTCGGCGTAGAAGAGGTGGTACACGGTCGGGTCGTCCTGGTTCACCGATTTCTTGACGAGCCTCAGGCCGAGCAGCCCGGCGTAGAACTCGACGTTCCGCGGGGCGTCGGCCGTCACCGCCGTGATGTGGTGGATCCCCTCGAGCCGCACTGACGGGAGGCTAGCTCGCCGTGCGGGCCGCCTGCGCCGCCGGCAGCTCGAACCAGAACGTCGAGCCCTGGTTCTCGACGCTGGTGAAGCCGATGCGGCCCCCGTGGGCCTCGACGATGTCGCGCGACACCGCCAGCCCGAGGCCGACGCCCGGAATGCCGCTCGCCTTCGCCTCGCCCCGGAAGAACTTCGTGAAGACGCGCGACTGGTGCTTCTCGGCGATGCCCAGCCCCTCGTCCTCGACGAGCACTCGGACGACCTCGCCGTCGAGCTGCCCGGAGACGGTGACCTTCCCGCCTTCCGGCGAGTACTTGATCGCGTTCGCGACCAGGTTGATCACGACCTGGGCGATCCGCTCGCGGTCGCCGAGCACCTCCAGCCCGTGCTCGGGGACGTCGACGACGATCTTGTGGTCGCTGGCCTGGTCGGCGAGCAGGTCCGCTTCTCTGCGCAGGAGCGCGCCGAGATCGACGACCGTCGAGGCCAGCTCGAGACGACCCTGGTCCGCCTCTTCCGCGGTCAGGAACTCCTCGACCAGGCCGGCCAGCCGGCGGCCCTGGTCGTGGATGATCTCGACGTAGCGCCGCAGCGTGTCGGCCTCCGCATCCCGGCGGAGGATCAGGCTGGTGTACCCGAGGATGCTGGCCAGCGGCGTCCGCAGCTCGTGCGAGACGATCGTGATCAGCTCCGACTTCGCACGCTCGCTCTCCCGCAGCTGCTCGTTCTGGATCTCCAGCGCGCGGCGGCTCTGCTCGACGGACTCGGCCATCGAGTTGAACGCGGTCGTCAGCTCGCGGATCTCCGCCGGGCCGCCCTGCGGGATGCGGATCGACAGGTCGCCGGCGGCGATCTGCGTCGCGCCGCTCGCGACGTCGCGCACCGGCCGGGCGACCGAGCGGACGAGGTAGCCCGTGACCAGGAGGAGCAGGAGGCCCGAGGCGGCGAGGGCGAAGCTGCCGACGAGGATCGCGCGGTTCGCCCGGCCGCGCGCGGAGGACGCGTGCGTGGAGACGAGCCTGTCCTCTCCGGACAGCAGCCGCGACAGCCCCCGCCGGATGTCCCCGATCCGGGTCAGGCCCTCGCGCGTCGCCGTCGGCGAGAGCGCGTCGCCGGGGCTGAGCACCGCGATCTCGATCAGCAGGTTGCCGTAGTCCGTGACGTACGAGCGAACCTGCCCGACGATGCCCCGGACGAGGCGGGCCTGCGCGGGCTGCTCGGCGACCTGGCGCTGGAGGCCGACGATCGCCGGCGCGAGGTCCTTGCGCGCGCGGTCCCATGAGCTGCGGATGCGGGCGTTGCGCGTGAGGACGAACCCGCGCAGGCTCTGCTCGAGCTCGTCGACGACCCGCTCGAGGCGGAGCGCGGCGGTCGTCACCTTGTTCGCCTGCACCTGCTCGTCGGTCGAGCTGCGCAGGTCGGACATGGCGAGCAGCACGATCGCGAAGGCGATCGCCACGAGCAGCGCCAGCACGCCGATGGCGCCGAGCATGCGCGCGACGATCGGCGCCTCGTCGACCACGGCAACCGTCCGCCGGTACGCAGCGCCCAGATTCATTCCCGGCGCGCGATCAAGCTTGCGACCACGGCGGAGAGCTCGTCCGGATCGAACGGCTTTGCGATGAAGGCGTCGGCGCCGGCATCCTCGGCTTCGCGACGATCGCCTTCGCCGGCGAATGCGGAGATGACCACGGTGCGGGCATTGTGCAACGTCGGGTCGCTGCTCAGCTGCCTGACGATCTCGAGCCCCGATCCGCCGGGCATCATCACGTCGACCAGCGCGACGTCCGGGTGGAAGCTCCGGGCCGTGTCGATCGCCTCCTCGACCGACCCCGCTTCCTCGAACTCGTAGTTCCCGACCAGAGCGACTCGCATCAACTCGCGGAGCAGGGGCTCGTCGTCGCAGATCAGGATCCGAGCGGCACGGGTCACACCACGAGGCGGAATACGAGCAGCTCCCTGTTCGGTTTGCGGTGCAGCGACGTAACGGTGAGCGAGCCGTGGACGTTGTTGTAGAGGCCCGTGCCGCCGACCACCGCGAGCTGGTAGATGAGCCGCGAGCTGATCACGCCCTGGACGACGATTTGGCCCTGCGGCAGGAAGTAGCTCGCCGTGCAGCTCTGGCCCTTCGCGCCGATCCCGGTGCACACCATCTCGCCGCGGCCGAGCGCGCGGGTCGTGATCCGCTTGTTGTAGAGGAGCAGCCTGTAGATGTCGACGTCGCCGGCGCTGGGACCGGGGCGGCCGGAGTCGACGTGCGCGTGGCGGAGCTCCGCATCCGTGATCGTCACCGTGCCGGGCTTCTCGAGCGCGTTCGCGCCGGGAAGCGCGAGTAGCGAGGCGAGGAGCGCACCGGCCAGGGCGGCGAGAGCGGTCGACTTTTCCTTCATTCGAGCTCTTCCTCCACCGCGCAGGGGTCGACGCGCCCTTCGAACGAGCGAGCCGCGAAGCCGTTCATCCACAACCCCCCTTCCGCGATCAGGACGCATTGTGACGATTCCGGCGCCGGGGAACGCCGGCGCGAAACCGATCAAGGCGTTCGCGGGACGCCCCGTATGTCCTGCTCGGACACGCGAACGGCTGCGCGATGATGCGCGGATGGACGAGCTCGAGCTGCTCGACTGGAGGCGTCGCGTGTCCGTGCTCTACGCCGAGATCCGGGCGGCCGCGGAGCCCGAGGCGGCGTGGCGCAGGTGGCGCTCGGCTCGCGACGATCTCTTCCGGAGCCACCCGCAGTCGCCGCTCCCGGCGGAGCGCCGTGCCTCGTTCACGAGCCTCCCCGTGTTCGACTACGACCCGGAGCTCCGCGTGCTCGGCGACGTGGTTCCCTCGCCGGGCGAGCGGCTCGCGATCGGATCGAGCGGCGACGAGCCGATCCTCTTCCGGCGCTTCGCGACCGTGCGCTTCCGCCTGCACGACGCGGAGCGCGAGCTCGCTCTCTACTGGCTGGAGGCCTACGGCGGCGGGGTCTTCCTGCCGTTCGCCGACGCCGCGCGAGGGACGGAGACGTACGGCGGCGGCCGCTACCTGCTCGACACCGTCAAGGGCGCCGACCTCGGCCAGGAGGACGGCCGGCTCGTGCTGGACTTCAACTTCGCGTACAACCCCTCGTGCGCGTACGACCCGCGCTGGGTCTGCCCGCTGACGCCGCCGGCGAACCGGCTCGAGGTGCCGGTTCGAGGCGGCGAGCGGATCGGCTGAGCCACCCTCCTTCGAGGGAGGTGACGGCGCGGAAGAGGTCGCCCTCGGCAGTGCTCGGCCTCGAGCAGCCGTCGCGACGCCGCGCCGAGCTCCTCCCGGGCCCCCGGCCTCTCGCGGCCTCGAGCTCTGCCTCGAGGAGCCCGCGCTGTTCTGTTCATCGGAACACTGTCTTGACACGTGGACAGGTGGCGACCTAGATTCGGCTCTCGGGCGTCTCGCGCCCGGGAGGAAGGCGGGTTCCCGGTGATGCGGATAATGACCTTCGACGATCAGGAGGCGGCGCCGAGCCCGCGGAAAGGAGACGACCGATGAGTGCCACGGAGACGAGCGTTCGCGACTTCCACCATTTCGTCGGAGGGGAGTGGACGCCGGCGGACGGCGGGGCCACCTTCGACGATCTCGACCCGTTCACGGGCGAGGTCGTCGCGCGGGTCGCGCGCGGCGGCCGCGACGATGCCCGGCGGGCCGTCGAGGCGGCGTCCGCGGCCTTCCCCGGCTGGTGGCGGACACCGCCCGCGGAGAAGCAGCGGATCTTCCTCAGGGCGGCGGACGTGCTCGACGGGCGCGGCGAGGAGATCGGCGGCTGGCTGACGCGCGAGACGGGCGCCACGTTCGGCTTCTCGATGTTCCAGCTCCATTTCGTCGCGGGGCTCTTCCGCCAGGCGGCTGCGCTCGCCTACGCGCCGATCGGCGAGGTCATCCCCTCCGACATGGGTCAGTTCGCGATGGGCCTGCGCCGCCCGGTCGGCGTCGTCGGCGCGATCGCGCCGTGGAACGCGGCGTTGATCCTGTCGGCCCGCTCGATCACGGCGCCGCTGGCGCTGGGCAACACCGTCGTGCTGAAGCCCTCCGAGCTGTCGCCGTACGCGGGCGGGCTCGTGTGGGGCGAGATCTTCGCCGAGGCCGGGCTGCCGGCCGGCGTGCTGAACATCGTCACGCACGCGCCCGGCGAGGCCGCCGGAGTCGGCGACGAGCTGGTCGAGAACCCCGCCGTGCGCCGGCTCAACTTCACCGGCTCGACCGCGACGGGCCGGCGCCTCGCCGAGGCGGCCGGGCGCCACCTCAAGCGCGTCGTCCTCGAGCTCGGCGGCTACAACCCCTTGATCGTCCTCGGCGACGCCGACCTCGAGTACGCGGTGAACGCGACGGCGTTCGGCGCCTTCATGCACCAGGGCCAGATCTGCATGTCCACGCGGAAGATCATCGTCGAGCGCTCGATCGCCGACGAGTTCACCGAGCGCCTCGCCGCCAAGACGAAGACACTGAAGGCGGGCAACCCGGCCGAGCAGGACACGATCATCGGGCCGCTGATCACCGACAGCGCGCTCGAGCTCGTCCGCACCCGGGTCGACCAGGCAGTCCAGCAGGGCGCGAAGCTGCTCGCCGGCGGCGAGGCGGTCGGCCCCTGCTACCAGGCCACGCTGCTCGCCGACGTGCCGCCCGACAGCGACTTCGCCCGGCACGAGACGTTCGGGCCGGTGGCCGCGATCGAGGTCGTCGCCGACGCCGACGAGGCGGTCGAGCGCGCGAACGCGACCACGTACGGGCTCTCGTCCGGGATCATCACCCAGAACGCCGATCTCGGCCTCGAGCTCGCGCAGCGGATCGACGCCGGCATCGTCCACATCAACGACCAGACCGTCGCCGACGAGCCCCAGATGCCGTTCGGCGGCGTGAAGGACAGCGGCTTCGGACGCTTCGGCGGCGGCGCGGTGATCGACGAGTTCACCGAGCTGCGCTGGATCACCGTCACGAGCGGCTCTCACCCGTTCCCGTTCTAATGGCCGACCTGGTTCCGCTGAACGAGGGCATCGCCGCGCTCGTCCGCGACGGGGACACCGTCGCGCTCGAGGGCTTCACCCACCTGATTCCCCACGCGGCGGGCCACGAGCTGATCAGGCAGGGCCGGCGCGACCTGACCCTGATCCGGATGACCCCGGACATCGTGTACGACCAGCTGATCGGGATGGGGTGCGCCCGCCGGCTGGTCTTCTCGTGGGGCGGAAACCCCGGTGTCGGCTCGCTGCACCGCTTCCGCGACGCCGTCGAGCACGGCTGGCCGGCGCCGCTCGAGCTCGAGGAGCACACGCACGCCGGGATGGCGGCAGCCTATGCGGCCGGAGCGGCGAACCTCCCGTTCGGGACCCTGCGCGGCTACGCGGGGAGCGACCTGGTCGAGCGGACGAGCGTCGCGACGATCGAGTGCCCCTTCACCGGGGAGCGGCTGACGGCCGTGCGCGCGATCCGCCCCGACGTCGGCATCGTGCACGCCCAGCGCGCCGACGCACAGGGGAACGTCCAGCTCTGGGGGATCAGCGGCGTGCAGAAGGAGACCGTCCTCGCCTCGGCCCGCTCGCTCGTCACCGTGGAGGAGCTCGTGCCCGAGCTGACGCCCCTGCCCGGGGCGGTCGTCGTTCCGGGGTGGGCGATCACGGCGGTGTCGGTGGTGCCGGGCGGGGCGCACCCGTCGTACGCGCACGGGTACTACGACCGTGACAACGCCTTCTACGTCCGCTGGGACGCGATCGGCCGCGACCGCGACCGGTTCCGCTCGTGGATGCGCCGGCACGTCCTGGAGACGGCGGACGTCCACGAGTACCACGCGCGCCTGCGCGAGGCTGTTCCGGCGTGAGCCACACCGCCGCCGAGATGATGGCCGTCGCGGCGGCGCGCAGGCTCCGCAACGGCACGGTCTGCTTCGTCGGGATCGGCCTGCCGAGCAAGGCTGCGAACCTGGCCCGGCGCACGCACGCGCCCGAAGCCGTGCTCCTGTACGAGAGCGGGACGATCGGCGCGAAACCGGAGCATCTGCCCCTCTCGATCGGGGACGGCGAGCTCGCCGAGCGCGCCGACGCGGTCGTGTCCGTGCCCGAGATCTTCGGCTACTGGCTGCAGGGCGGTCGGGTCGACGTCGGCTTCCTCGGCGCCGCCCAGATCGACCGGTTCGGAAACCTGAACAGCACGGTGATCGGCCCCTACGACACGCCCAGGGTGCGGTTGCCCGGGGCCGGCGGCGCTCCCGAGATCGCCGCCTGCTGTCGCGAGACGATCGTGATGCTGCACCAGACGCCTCGCGCGTTCGTCTCCCGACTCGACTTCATGACGACGGTCGGGTTCGGCGACGGCCCGGGAAGCCGCGAGGCGCTCGGATTCTCCGGCGCCGGCGTGACGGCGGTCGTCACCGACCTGGGCGTGCTCGAGCCCGACCCGGAGAGCTGCGAGCTCACGCTCACCGAGCTCCATCCGGGAGCCTCGGAGGACGACGCGCGCGAGGCGACCGGGTGGGACCTCCGGGTGGCCGACGGCCTGCGGGTCGGCGATCCGCCGACGGCGGACGAGCTCGACGTGCTGCGCGCGCTGCGGACGATCGACGACGCTGCGAGCGCCGAATGACCGACGTTGCACGGAGCGGACGGCTGGCCGAGATCGCGGACGAGGCGCGGGCCGCGGACGGGAATCCTCCCTACCTCTTCCCCGCCTACCGCTCGACCCGGCTGCGCGCGCCGCTGAAACCGCTCCTGATTCTCCCGGGCTCCCTGTCGGAGACGACCGGGCCCGTCTTCGGCGACGACGCGGTCGGCGAGCTCGACCACGACCTCACCCGCCAGCACGCGGGCGAGCCGCTGGGAGAGCGGATCGTCGTCAGCGGGCGGGTCGTCGACGACCGCGGCCATCCGATCCGCCGCACGCTGGTCGAGGTGTGGCAGGCGAACGCCGCCGGCCGGTACGCGCACGAGGTCGACCGCCACCCGGCGCCGCTCGACCCGAACTTCACCGGGTGCGGCCGCTGCCTCACCGACGACGACGGGCGGTACGAGTTCGTGACGATCAAGCCCGGCGCGTACCCGTGGCAGAACCATCCGAACGCCTGGCGGCCTGCGCACATCCACTTCTCGGTCTTCGGCCGAGCATTCACCGAGCGGCTGGTGACGCAGATGTACTTCCCCGGCGACCCGCTGTTCGCCGACGACCCGATTCTCCAGTCCGTCCGCGACGCGGCCGCGCGCGAGCGGCTGATCAGCTCGTTCGACTGGGAGACGACGACGCCCGAGTGGGCGCTCGGCTACCGCTTCGACATCGTCGTCGGCGGCAGCGCCGCGACTCCGCTCGACGCCGAATGAGCCTCCCGCTCACGCCTGCGCAGACCGTCGGGCCGTACTTCGCGCTCGGGCTCTGCGTGGCGCCGCAGAACGAGGTCGTGCCTGGGGGCACGGCCGGCGCGATCGTCCTGGAGGGCCGGATCCTCGACGGCGAGGGCGCGCCGGTCTCGGACGCGATGGTCGAGCTCTGGCAGGCCGACGGTAGCGGCGCCTACCGGAGCGACTTCGGCTGGGGCCGGTGCGGAACCGACGGCGACGGCCGCTACTCGTTCGTCACCGTGAAGCCCGGCCCCGTCGAGGGGCAGGCCCCCCACCTCGTGCTGCTCGTCTTCATGCGCGGCCTGCTCAAGCCGGTGCTGACGCGCGTCTACTTTCCCGACGAGATCGAGGCGAACGCGGCCGATCCGGTCCTCGGCGCCGTGCCCGAGGAGGACCGGGCGACCCTCGTCGCCGAGCCGACCGAATCCGGGTTGCGTTTCGACGTCAGGCTCCAGGGCGAGCGGCAGACAGTGTTCTTCGCGGTTCCCTCGCGATGACGTTCGAGCGGCTCTTCGTCCCGCAGGCCTTCCGGGACGCGGTCGCCGACGAGGCCTGGGTCCAGGCGATGCTCGACGCGGAACGGGCGCTC
>Ga0070741_10002341_pt1 | contig 51640 bp, 50 predicted proteins | sample Coa_R1_4_FD_66440 | JGI IMG/M metagenome (GOLD analysis project Ga0070741, IMG submission 66440) | Surface soil microbial communities from Centralia Pennsylvania, which are recovering from an underground coalmine fire - Coalmine... | ecosystem: Environmental > Terrestrial > Soil > Unclassified ... | reverse complement strand
GCCGAGCCTTCAAGTCGGTTGACTTCAGCACACCGTTCACATCCCGGTTGATCCTTTCGACCAGGTCCGGGGAGGTTTGCGCAGGTGCAAGCAAACAAAACCAGCCATTGAACTCAAAGCCCGGAACCGTTTCAGAAACCGCCGGCACGTCCGGAAAATTGGGGAGGCGATGAGCCGAGCTTTCAGCAAGGACGCGGAGCGTACCAGCGCGAAGGTAACCCGCCATTGGAGGAATCCCGTCTATATATATCTGAGTGCGACCCTCGATTGTGTCCCCCGCCGCTCGTCCATTCGATTGATAAGAAACATGGACCAGGTCGATTCCCGCCTGCTTGGCAAGGATGACACCGGTCAGATGAGCGATGTTCTTCGAGTTGGAAGTAGCGAAGTTGAGGCTTCCGGGCTTTGACTTCGCGAGCTCGATGAGCTGCGTGAGGGATTTTGCAGGAACGCTGTTGTTCACCGCGATCATCATGGGACTAATTCCCAAAGACACAATGGGCGCGAAGTCGCGGACTGGGTCGAATGGCAAGGATTTGTAGGTCGATATATTCAGTGCGAGCGGCGCGGATTGGCCGAACGTCAGGGTATATCCATCAGGGGCGGCCTTCGCGCCAGCGGATGTACCGATATTGCCTCCCGCCCCAGGTCGATTTTCCACAACTACGGCTTGCACCCAAACCTGCTCGAGTCGCTGGCCCAGCAGACGCGCGACGGTGTCGGGAGCCGATCCCGCTGGCCCGGGAACAATAAGCCGGACCGGTTTGTTGGGCCAGTTCTCGGCGTGTGCCAAGCTAACAAACAGCACAGCGAGCAAAGCGACGAAACGTGCGCCGAACATCAAGAGTCCTCCTATGCGTTTAGACGGTAGAGAGTCGGAGACACGGACTTTGCGCAGCGCCCGGGGTGCTCGCCGCCACGCGCACGAGCAACGCCAGCAATCAAAGGCGTTCAGAGTCGCACAGCTTTAGCTACCCGAGACCATGTCATTCCGGACCATCCAGTCCTGAATAAGATCCGCCACTTTCTCGTTGTTAAGGTCCATGGGGATGAAATGCGAATTACCGGTGATGCCGATAGCAGGCAGGTCTAACCAGTCCACCGTTGTTCCCGCATCCTGCAAAGCAGCGCACCAGGTTTTGGCGAGAGGAATGGTGTTTTTCATCGACGGCTCATCGCTGCGGTTATCGCCCCAGACGTACAGGTGCGGAATGTTGCGTAGTGATCGTGCTGGCTCCGACGCCGGATTTGGCGCGCCGGCAGGCTCGATAAGCACCAGCCCCTTCACCAAACCCGGGTGATGAAGAGCCATCCGTATTGCAAATGGTCCGCCAGTGCTGTGTGCGATGAGGACACACGGACCAATGCGCTGCAGACACAGGTCATAAGCTGCTTGAGTGGCAGCACCATTCGTTGTCCACCGTGGTACACGCTGCTTCATAAACGCGTCGAATGCAGCCACCGGAAACTGCGACCCGGCGTAAGGGCGCCGCGCCTCAGCTTCCGACCTATACGATCCGGGCGGTCCGATGCGGCCGATATCCCAGGTCCCCTCCGCCGCCGGGAAGAAAGGCTCGCTCGTCCAAATGAGCGGCGACGCCCAGGACGCCCGGCCACGTTCCACGGCATCCGATATATAGACATCGTGCCCGTGTCGAAGGAACAACATTTGGAAGCCCGGTCGGGAGTCCGGTGTCGTCTCCCAACTGACTCCCGTTCCGCGGCCACCGTGGATCATCCACAGCGGATAGCGTGCGCGCGCACGAGCTAGCGCAATGTATTGAACGTACATCTGCTCGACGTAGTAGTCTCCGCTGACCGCGAGCGGGACAGGCGTCGCAACAGTGTCCGAGTAATACAAATCGCGTGCTGGTAGCCCGGTGATCGTGACGCGGCGGCCGCCCACATGGAAGCTGCCGATGTCTCGAATCGAGATCGCTGGTGGCGCCGCTTCTGCCGTCGCGCTTCTTTGGGAAGGGGACACGCTCGACGCCTTAGTAGTAAAAGAAGAGCGAGTCGAAAGCGCTATCGCAGTTCACAAGCGACACCTTCTTCATCGCGATACGAAGGCCGGCGTCACTGGCAGCTAGCCGGTGGACCACGTGTCCAGCAAGTGTGCGTTCGAGAGGCTCGGGTAGCGTCGGACGGTACTCAAACACGAAGAGCACGGACCGAACATCGAAGTGCCCGTCCTGCAAACTGGATGAGTCCACGGTGATGTTGGATACCTGCCGAACGGCACGAGACGCGGGTAATTGGGCATATACCTTTGGGTGCCGCAGTCGAGCGATTCGGTTCCGCATGATCTCTAGGTCGTCAAACATCAAAGAGACTTCGGTCCACGGTTCTTCCTGGTCTAGCCGGGCAGGCGCCCAGTAGTAGCCATCAGGTGTGAAAAGCTGGCTCCATTCTTCGAACTTGCGCTCATCAAGAAGACGAGCCTCGTTGAACAGGAACGCTTCCACCTCGCGCAGATCGTGGCCGGCGGGGCAGTCTGTGCCGTTCATTGCGCGCCTTGGTTCATGTAGCGCAGATAGCCCCCGCGGTACTGGTTGCGCATGACCATCTCACTCGTTCCGCCGCCATTGCGCTCCGCGTCGTCCGCCATGTGACGGTTGAACCAGATCCATTCTTGTCCCTCGCTGGCAAGGCCGCCCTGGATGCGCCGAAACATTTCGACATCGTCGGACTGAATGAGTGATCCCGCCGAGTGGGTGATATTCAGATAGCGAACGAGTTGTCGATTGATCTCTTCCGGCGCACCTTTTAGCTTGATGGGGTACACACGAATTTCGGTGCGGTCGGGCGCGATCGGACGAATGGTACGTACATGGCTGGAAGCGAGTTGCAGGACGACGCTTGGATAGATGATCACGTTATGAAAGAAATCGGTCATGATCTGCTCTACCCGCTCAGCGGAATGGCGATTTCGCAGCGCTTTGCAATGCGCTTCGAACAGCGGGCCCCCACGCTTTTCATGATTGAACGGGAGTGGATCGCAATAGGAGAGACCCCAGTCCAATCCACGGGCGCGAACGTCATCCCACTTTGATCCCTGTTCGCGAGTGTCCAGATGGACCCCCGAGTCATCACCGACCCGACGGCGAAACTGCCGTTGCTCTGCGTCGGTTGTGGACGCATGTGAAAACGGCGGATGGTAATTGTCGTTCAAATTCTCCATCTGAGACTTCCAGTTGCCCCGCACGATGTACTTATGCACGCCGCCGGAAACGTCCACTTCTCCGTCCGGCGCGCGGTCTACCACCATATCGAGGCACCGCCGGGTCTCGCCTAGAAATTCGAGCAGACCCGGCAGCGGATCATGGGGAGCCGCCAAGCTCGCGAATATGAATCCGCGGTAGCAAGTCACGCGAGGCACGCGCGCCAAGCCGAAGCAGGCGTGGTCCGTCAGGTCGTATCGACCGGCATAGGCGTCGCGCATCGGCGCGAGCAAGAGCTCGCCGTTGGTCCTGAACGTCCATCCGTGGTAGCCGCATCGAATAGTCTTACCTGTATTGCCTCGTTCGTCGGTCACAACCATGGCCCCTCTGTGAGGACAGCGGTTGTGGAGGACGTGGACGTTGCCGTCTGGGTGACGTATCACGAGCACCGGTTGCCGGCCCATCCAAGCGGTGACGTAGTCGCCCTCGTTCGGAAGCTGGCTCTCGTGCGCGAGGTAAAGCCATGCGCGCCCGAAAATCCTCTGCATTTCCAAGTCAAAGATCGTGGGATCTCGATACAGGCGCCGGCTGACCCTGTCGGGCTTCACGAGCTCCGCGAAATCGGGATCCGGCAACGATGGATCGAGTGCGCTCATGGTCACTCACATCTACGAGGAAGGCGACACGATAGTTGCGATGACAACGATTGTCAAGTATCATCGGGTGCTCCGGCGCGCGGCCTCCAAACCGCGTTCTGAGTGTCGTGTTCCTACGCCGTAGCGCGCCCTTCCAATGCTGCAGCGCAGACGATTTCCTGGGAGAAGCGGTAATGGATGGTGAGTTTGTCCTAGAAGCGGTGAAGCCGCGGACTTGGATGTGCCTGACCTGCGGCTGGATCTACAACGAGGCAGAAGGGTGGCCCGACGAGGGAATTGCCCCAGGTACGCGCTGGGATGATATCCCTGCTGATTGGCAGTGCCCGGAGTGCGGCGTCAGCAAGGCGGACTTCGAAATGGTGGAGATTTGATGAAACTCGTCAGCTTTATCAGGAATGGCCGCCCCTCATTTGGCAAGCTTGTGGATGACCATACCATCGTCGATGCAAAGTCCCGTGCAAAATGAAACTAGGAGGATCGCTGCGGGAGGCGCTCGAGCGTCGGTCGCTGGGTCTAATCGAAGCATGGTGCTGCCAGCGATAGGTCAGATTCCCGATCCATCTCAACTGACGTTGACGACAAGACTGAACGGAACGGTGATGCAAGAGGCGCGGACCGACGATTTCATCTTTCCCGTTGCTCGGCTGGTGGAAGTCGAAATCTCGAAGATCGGCGTGCTGCGCAACGAAGTCGTCGACGAGCATGGAAGCGGATACGATGGCACAGCGCCCCGAGTTGAACGCCCGGCTTGACCACGTCTGCCTGACGTCCCCAGACCCTGAACGGCTTGCGCGGTATGTCGCGAAGTTTTATGGACTGGACATCCGGCACGAGCATCGAAGCTGGATCTGCGAGGCGCCAGGATGCACTTTGATCGTGCAGGAAGGCGCTTCGAACCAGTCACCTTACGTCTCGTTCTGCCTGCTGCCCGATTCGCTTCGGCGTGTTTACGATCGGTGTCTCCAGGCTGGACTCCGTACTCAAGCGTCCCCCTCTCCGTTAACACCTGGAGGTCAGGCCATTACCGACCCTGACGGGCATCTCATTGTCTTCGCGATCGCTCGTGCGACACGGGTCGAAGGAGCCAAGGGTTTCCGACGCCTGCAACATCTCGCGTTTCGCACGCCACAGATCGAGTCCATGTTGCAGTTCTACTGCGAGATAGGGTTTGTACTTTCGGACCGTGTGGAGGACGAAAACGGCGCTCTTCGTGCCTGTTTTCTCCGAACGGACGAGGAGCACCATGCGCTGGCTCTGTTTGCCGCCGACGTCTCGCGATTCGATCATCTATCTTGTGAGACCTCGGACGTCGCGCAACTCATCGCCTGGGCCGACCGCACGGCGAATGAGGGTATGTGCGTGCATTGGGGCGTCGGCCGGCATGGACCCGGCAATGACCTCTTCTTCATGGTTCAGGATCCGGACGGGAATCTGCTCGAGATTTCAACCGAAATCGAGCGCTGTGCTGCGGATCGAGCCGTCGGAACATGGAAGCACGAGCAACGGACACTCAACTTGTGGGGAAACGCTTTGTTGAGGAGCTAACCTGAGTTACTCCCGCCAGGACGGCTCACTTTACGGACCATGGCACGTCTTTCGTTAGTTTGCCGCCCCTTGCTAGAACGCGAGAACGATTCCCGTGCTCGTTCGGTCTCGTTCTGCTCAGGAGCCTGGGCCTCCCCAAGATGTTCGGCTTGACGGAGCAACCGAGATAGCAGGTCATCAAGTACTCGTTGCTCCTCACTGGTCATCACCGACACAAGCTGCCGGTGTCGCTCGAGCGCTGCTGGCAGAATGCGTTCGTATAGAGCACGACCGGCCGGTGTGACACGTAGTTGAAAGCGTCTGCCGTCGGTCGCATCAACTACCGACTTCGCAAGGCCCTTGTTGATCAAGGCGGACGCAGTGCGGCTTATCCAACCCTTGTCTGTGCCAAGCGCCGCCGCTAGCGCGCTCACCGTGGCTTCCTCTCCAGTCATCAGCGCCGCGAGCAGTCGCCATTCGGCGAGCGGGACGCCGAACCGGCCTGCGTACAGACGGACAGCGCCCATGCCCAGCTTGTTCGACAAAACAAGGAGACGGTGCGTCAGTAGCGAACGCGGATCGTAGGCCGGCGCCTTCGTCATGTATCAGGGAGGAGGGAGGACTGGGCCAATTATCCCTGAACGTGACCGGCGTGTGTTTGAGTCTCATGTGCCGCTCACGCACAGAAGCGTCCAGCCCAGTTCGCCCACGGTGCGTTTGGCTGCGCGTTCGGCCAAAGCCGTCATTTCCTCAGCCCACCCATTCGCGTAATGTTCGCCGGACATAGCGCCGGCCTGACAGTGCGATGGCATGTGGAAACTGGGCAAGGGTGTCGCTGATTGCAGGCCGTACCTAGTATTCGACGCCGTGTGCCGTTGGAAAATCAACCCATCTTCAAACGCATGCGCGCGCACGCTTTGAGATCGGGGTTCAGCCGCGCGACGACCTGTTTCTCAGCGGCTGCAATGGTTACCACTCGCGTTATTACCGGCGAACACGACGCATTCGACGCGCCGACTACTCGGGTTTTATGTCGATCCGGCGCGTCGCTTCCACCCACCGTGGAAGGTCTTTGCGAAGAAAGTCCGCCGTTTCGTCGACCGTGGTCGGCATGGGAGTAAGACCACGATCTAACAATGCCTTGCTGACCTCGGGATCCTTCAGCGCATCCGTGATTGCGTGGTTGAGTTTTTCGATCACGGAGCGCGGTGTTCCCGCAGGCACGAAGATCGCGTCCCAGCCGAATGCATTCCATTCGTGCACTCCGATGGAGGCAAGCGTCGGAACATCCGGCGGAAACGCCTGCGGTGCCGCCGTCAGTACGGCCAAACCACGTAGCTTGCCACCCTTCACCAGGCCCACGGCGTTCGTAGTGCTGTCGATAGTGAAGTCGATGCGGCCACCGAGCAAATCGTTAAGCACAGCGGGTGGGCCGCCTTTGTAGGGAATGTGACGGGCCTTGGTGCCCGTCACGCGCTGCAGCTCCTCACCTGCGACGTGCGGAATGCTCGCCACCCCTGACGTTCCAAAGGTGCGTTCGTCAGGATGTGCCTTGAGGTCTGCCACGAACTGCTGCAGGTTCATGATCGGCGATGTCGCGGATACCAGAAGCATGAAGGGAACGACCGTCAGGCGCGTGACACCAATCAGGTCGCGATCGGGCTTGTACGGCAGATTCGGATAGAGCACCTGGGCGACGCCCTGTGTACCGTTCGTTCCATGCACGATGGTGTAGCCGTCAGGCCTCGCGGTCGCAACCTGCGCTACAGCCATCGTGCCGCCCGCGCCGGGCCGGTTCTCCACAATCACCGGCTGTCCAAGCCGACTCGCCACCTTGTTCGAAAGGAGGCGCGCAATCAGGTCCGGCCCACCGCCGGCAGCAAACGGTACGACCCAGGTGATCGGTCGCGACGGGAAGTCGTCGCGCGACTGCGCGTGGCCGGGGTTCGCCCAGAGGGGCGCGAGCAGCAGCAAGGTAACGAATAGTCCCAAATGCCTCATGATGATCTCTCTCGGCCGCAGCAGGGCGTGCGCGACCATGCCACGGGTATCGCTGCGCATGCAACCGGGGTCCTGATCGCACGACTCCTTTCGCGCGCACAGTACGTCCGTAAGGCTCTGTGGCGGAATGGGTATTGAGAACTGCAATAGACGTTATTGCGGCGGCCGTCTGCACCGCACGGCCTGCACAGCGCAGAATGGGTTCGCGAAAAGCTCCCCATGATGCCCGAACGTTCCTTCGACACCCTCGAGACGATGGTGGCCTCCATTCCCGAGGGCGCGATGATCGCGCTGCCCAAGGATGAGAGCGGGGCACCGTGCGAGCTCGTCCGCGAGCTCGTGCGCCAGCGCAAGCAACATTTCCGGCTGCTCTGCGTGCCGGCCTGCGGCTTTCACGCCGATCTCCTGATCGGTGCCGGTTGCGTCGATGAAGTCGAGTTCGGCGGCGTGGTCGTCGGGGAGCTGGGCGTCGGCCAGCGATTCCAGGCCGCGGTTCGCGCCGGGACCTTGCGCCTTAAGGATTCGAGCTGCCCGGCATTGCATGCTGCCTTGCAAGCGGGTGCAAAGGGCACGCCGTTCGCAGCGGTGCGCGGGTTCCTGGGGTCCGATCTTCTCAACGTGCGTCTCGACTGGAAGCTCATCGAAAATCCATTTGGTCCGGGCGAGGATCCGATTCTGCTCGTGCCAGCCATCAATCCGGACGTGTTCCTGTTCCATGCGCGATGGGGCGATCGTCACGGCAACGTTTGGACCGGCGGCCGCCGCGACCTCGCGTATACCGCGCACGCGTCACGCCGCACGCTGGTCACCTTCGAGAGCATCTGGGACGGCAATCTGCTCACCGATCCGATCATGTCCGCGGGCACGCTCGATGCGGTCTACGTCGGAGGCCTCGCGCACGTGCCGAATGGCAGCTGGCCGATGACGCTGCAGTATGTGCATGACGAAGACACCGAGCACATCAAGACGTACGCGGCAATGGCTCGCACCGACGATGGCTTCGCAGCTTACGTGCGCGAGTTCGTTATCGACCGGAAGCACGCTGCATGACAGCGACTGCTGACGAGATCGTCATCGGGCTGATCGCTCGAATGCTCGAGAACGCGGGCGTCGTGGGCGTGGGCTCGTCATCTCCCGTTCCCGCGGCAGGTGCGTTGCTCGCGCAGCAGCTCTGTCCCGGCCGCACGCGCGCGCTCATCTTCCGCAACAACGTCAACGATCCGTTCCACGAAAGCGGCAGCGAGCTCTATGACCGGATCGGGCAGGGACGCATCGATGTGTTTTTCATCGGAGGCGGCCAGATCGACGGCCGCGCCAACCTGAACAATGTCGGCGTTGGGCCCTATCCACAATCCAAACTGCGCTTTCCGGGTTCCTTCGGTACGCCGTTCATCATCGCGATGGTGCCGCGCGTGATCCTCTATCGTGAAGAGCACTCGCCACGCGTGCTCGTCCCGAAGGTGGATTTCATCAGTGCCGCCGGCACGACCCCGCCGAACTTGCACCGGCGCGGGGGACCCACCGACCTGATCACCAGCAAGGCACATTTTTCCTTCGATCGCGAGAAGGGGCGTTTCGCATTGGCTTCCGTGCATCCGGGATGCACCGCGGCAGAGGTGCGACAGGCGACTGGGTTCGATTACGACGAGCAAGTCGTCGTACCTGTCACGGCATTGCCAACGCCCGAGATGTTGCGGCTCCTGCGCGGGACTGTACGCGCGCAGGTGGCGGAAACCTACCCTGAGTTCGCGCGTACGCGACTGGCTGGCCTGCAATGATCGAGCCCATCTGGACGCCGACGCGCCAGCGCGTCGCCGAAAGCAATCTCACTGCATTCATGACGGTCGTGAACGAGCGCCTGCAGCGAGACCTCCGTAGCTATGACGAGCTGCATGCATTCTCGATTCGGGAGCCCGGCCAGTTCTGGTCCTTAGTGGCAGAGTTCTGCGGAGTCCAATTCGACGTTGCACCTGCAACGGCCTTGAAGCCCGGCCGCACCATGGCCAGCGCAAGGTTCTTTCCAGCGGCGCGCCTCAACGCTGCGCGAACGCTGCTTGCTGCACCGGATTCGGCGCTGGCCATCATTTCGCTGCGCGAGGACGGGCAGCGCCGGGAGATGACGTTCGGCGAGTTGCGCTCGCTCGTATCCCGGCTGACGCAGGCCATGCGTGCGGCTGGCGTAGGTGTGGGTGATCGAGTCGCGAGCCTTTGCCCGAGCGTGCCAGAGACAGTAGCCGCGATGCTTGCAACGCTGGCGGTTGGGGCGGTATGGGCCGCGTGCTCGCCCGAGTATGGCGTTGCGGGCACGCTCGATCGCATCGGGCAGATCAGCCCGAAATTGCTTTTCGCGGCCGACGGTTACCTGCACGGTGGAGTGGCGCATGACCTGACCGCCAAAGCCGGGCAGATCGCGCGCTCGCTGCCTTCGCTCGCGGCGACAGTGCTCATGCCGTTGCTCGACGCTGATGCTCGAATGGACGGCGCGCTCGCACTCGAAGACTTCGTCGAGTCCCATCGCGCAGGCGCGATCGACTTTGTGAGTGTTCCCTTCGATCAACCCGCGTTCATACTCTTCTCGTCAGGTACGACCGGCGCGCCGAAGTGCATCGTGCACGGCGCGGGCGGCCCGTTGCTCGAGAACCTCAAGGCGCACAAGCTCCAATTCGATGTGAAGCCAGGTGATCGTGTGTACTTTCCATGCACGACCGGATGGATGGTCTGGAATGTCATGACCTTCGCTCTCGGTTGCGGCGCGAGCATCGTGCTCTACGACGGCTCTGCTTTTCATCCCGACGTCGATAGGCTGGTGCAGCATACGGCAGATGAAAAGGTCACTTTGGCGCGATGGGCCGCCCGCTACGTCGACCGCCTCGCGAAGGAGGGTGTGCGACCGGCGGACACGTACGACCTGTCGGCCCTCAAGACGCTCATGTGCAACGGCTCGGTGTTCGCCGCAGACGCTTACGAGTACGTCTATAGCAAGGTCAAGCGCGACGTACACCTTATCTCACCATCGGGAGGCACCGATTCCTTCGGTTCGCTCGTGTCCTCGAATCCCACGGGGCCCGTGTGGGCCGGCGAAATTCAGTGCCGTGCGCTGGGCTTTGCCGTCGACGTGTTCGATGCCAATGGCCAACCCCTGCGTGGGAGGCCAGGGGAGCTCGTAATCACACAGCCGTTTCCCTCGATGCCGCTCCATTATCTGAACGACCCCGACGGCGAGCGGATGCGATCGACCTATTTCGACGTCTTTCCGCAAGCGTGGCGCCACGGCGACTGGGCCGAGATCACGGAGCACAACGGCATCGTGATCCATGGCCGAAGCGATGCCACGCTGAACGCCAAGGGCATTCGCATCGGCACCTCCGAGATCTACCGGCAGCTCGCCGAGGTTCCCGAGGTGGCCGAGAGTGTCGTCGTCGCGCAGGACTGGGACGGCGACACGCGCGTCGTGCTGTTCGTGCGGCTTCGTCCCGGCCTGACACTCGACAGCTCGCTGGAGCAGAGGCTCCGCGCGCGCCTTCGCGAGAATCTTTCGCCCCGGCATGTCCCCAAGAAAATCCTGCAGGTACAGGACATCCCGGTCACGATCACAGGCAAGGTATCGGAAAGCGCCGTGCGCGAGGCCATCCACGGGCGGCCGCCGCAGAACGCAAGCGCTCTTGCTAACCCGGAGGCGCTCGCCCATTTCGCTCCTGCGCTCCATCAGGACCTGGCGCGCCCGTGATCACGTACCTGAACGACGCGGCTTCGACTCGAGGAACAGCTGCGCGATGAGCCTGCGCAGCCACATGTTGGCGGGATCGCCGTGAAAACGCGCATGCCAATGCTGCTTGATCACGTAGGTCGGCACGTCGAACGGCAGGTTCAGGATCTTGATGGGTTCCTGATCGACATACGTTTCCGCCAGGGTGCGCGGCACGATCGCGAGCAGTTCGGTCTGCGCAACGATGCGGGCAAGACCCAGGAAACTCGGCAGCCGGAGTGCCACAGAGCGCGTGACGCGCTGCTGTGCGAGTGCCTGTCGCACCACCACGTGGCCAGTGCCCGAGGTCGGCACCATGACATGGCGCTCCGCAAAGTAAGCCGCCTTCGTAAGCTTGTTCCCGGCAATGCGAGGATGATTTCGGGCCGCGATGCACACGAACGATTGACCAAACAGGCGCTGCTGAAAGAAGCCGCCTTCGAGGTGCGGCAGGAAACCGACGGCCAGGTCGATCTCGCCCGTTTCGAGCCGGCGGGGACTTTCCGGGGAGATCTTCTCGGTCTCGATCTGGATCCGAGGCGCTGCAGGGTAGAGCGCGTTCAAGAGCGGCGGCAGCAACACGATCTCGCAGTAATCCGAGATGCAGATGCGAAAGGATCGCGTCGACGTCGCCGGATCGAAAGGCTCCGGACCGTTCCGCGCCTTGCGGAGCAGGCCCAGGCTCTTGCCGACATCCGGATAGAGGTCACGCGCGTACGGCGTCGGCTCCATCCCCTTCGATGTGCGGGTGAAGAGGGGATCGTTGAAGTGTGCGCGCAGCTTGTTGAGCGCGATGCTTGCGGTGCCCTGCGCGATGCCGAGCCGCTCCGCCGCCTGCGAGACGCTGCCAGTCTGGTAGAGCGCCTCGAAAAGCATCAGCCACTCGAGATCGAATTTGGCCATGTGCGGAGGGTTGCGCGATGGATTTGATCCACTATTCGCGATGCCGCATGGTGCCCACGCCGTCATCGCTGGCCGCGGCGCTGGGCCTGCTCGACACGTGGGACGAGGCGGGCGGCGCCCGCGTCATCGTGGAATTCGGCGATTATGACCATAAAGACGACCGGTTGTGGATGCGCCATGCCGGATCCGCCAAGTCCATCTGGGCCCGCGCGAAAGGCGCTGATACGCGCGTGGTGGCGCTTTCCAGGTACGATGCCGCGGAGCCCATTCATGTCCGCTCCGAATCCGGCATTCACTCGGTGGCGGATCTTCGCGGCAAACGTGTGGCAGTCCCCCGCGTCCCTGGTCGCGCGTTCGACGTCGACCGGCACGTCTATCTCATGCCGCTCGCCAGCGCACTCATGTCGGCTGGCTTGTCGCTTGCGGACGTAACGCTGGTCGACACCGACTTCGAGCGCCCGCGCGTTCGGAACCCGATTGGCCCGCATGAGGCGCGCAATTTTTTCGAGCATGCTGCCGAGATATTCATGCAGCAACTGCTCGAAGGCACCGTCGACGCGATCGTGACCGTGCTGCCGGTGGGGCATGCCTGTCACGATCGCATTCGCAAGATCTACGATACACGCGGCGATCCGCGACCGACGGCGCGTGGCGAGCTCCGGCTGCTCACCGTGAGCGGAGAGCTTCTGCGCAGCCATCGAATGGTGGTGGTTGAAGCCGTGGCGCGGCTGCTGCAGGCGGTACACATAGGCCTCGCGCAGCCGGCCCAAACGATGCGCCATCTCGCGCAGGAGCTGTCCATCTCGCCCGCTTCCCTTGCGCAACGCGAGCTCGACCTTCAGGGCTGGTGTTGGGTGGATTGCACGATTGATCAGCTTGTGCTGCTGCGTGCGCGCATGGATATGATGCTGGCCACGCGCAGCATCGGAGCCGATTTTGCGATTGACGAGTGGGTCGAGCCCTCGATCGTGATCGATGCCCGCGAGCTGCTGGAGCGCAGGCGTTCTCGGGCGTCAATCGACTAAACCTGGAACGGACGACAGCCATGTCTAGCGTTACCCGATTCACCGACATCGACGGCATCATGGACGAGATCCAGGATGGCGACACCATCGCCATTCCCACGATGCTGGGGGATTTCAGCGCGGTGGCGATGAATGCGACGCGCGCCATCGTTCGCCGCGGACGTCGCGGCCTGCATCTGGTGTGCGTGCCGTCATCGAGCCTGCAGGCAGACATGCTGATCGGCGGGGGTTGTGTCGCATCGATCCAGGCTGGCGCCGTGTTGCTCTACGAGTATGGGCCCGCCCGCCGTTTCATCGAGCGCTTTCACGATGGGAGCCTGATCGTGAAGGAGGCGACCTGCCCTGCCATCCAGGCAGGGCTCACGGCCGCACAGAAAGGCGTGCCGTTCATGCCGCTCCGCGGGCTCATCGGTTCCGATGTGCTGCGTGTGCGCGCGGAGGACTGGAAGGTCGTGGACAATCCGTTTCCACCCCACGATCCGATCGTCGTCGTGCCGGCAATTCATCCGGACGTCGCGCTGTTCCACGCACCAATGGTCGACGAGCTCGGCAACGTATGGATCGGACGGCGCGGCTCGCTGAGGCTCATGGCGCACGCGGCGCGAAAGACGCTCGTCACCTTCGAGCGCCGGTACGAAGGCGACATGTTCCAGGATCACACCCTGGTGCCCGGGCTCCTGGCGGCACACAGCGTCACCGCCGTTTCCCATCAGCCCCGGGGCGCCTGGCCGCTGCATTTCGGCGACGAGTACGCGGAGGATGTGGCGCACATGCAGATCTACGCCGAAGCGGCGCGCACGCAGGCCGGCTTCGATGCGTACGTCGAACGCTACGTCGCGGCGGCGGCCACGGAGATGGCGCGATGAGCGCCGCCCGGGATCTCCTGTTCATCGCGACCTTCGCACGCCTGCTTGCCGGCCGCCAGCATCCCCTGGTCGGGACCAACTCGCCAGAACCGGCGTGCGCGGTGCTGCTGGCGCGCGAGCTCGCCGGCAATGACATGCGGGTGACCATCCTGGGAAGTCCCAGGCATAGCTATCTCTCCGACGACCTCGCGGAGCTGTTCGACTCAGCCGCGCGAGGCGTGTTCGACGCGTTCTTCATCGGCGGGGGACAGATTGACGGTCAGGCCAACGTGAATCTCGTGGGCATTGGACCATATCCAGCGCTGGAGAAGCGATGGCCGGGATCCCACGGAACGCCGCTTCTGTACATGATGATTCCGAACGCGATCATCTACGTTCGTGCCGAGCACACGCGCAAGACGCTGGTGCCGAAGGTCGACTTTATCAGCACCGCGGGCGTGAGCGACGCGCGCGTGCATCGCCCAGGCGGACCCGTGGCGATGGTGACATCACGGTGCGTGTTTCGCTTCGATCGTGCACGTGGGCGGTTCGCGCTGGCTTCGTTGCACCCTGGCGAGAGCGTCGAGGATCTTCGCAGCAACACGGGCTTCGATTTCGACGTGGACGCGCTTCTGGGCGAAACACCCGGACCCACTCGACAAATGCTCGAGGTGCTGCGCGACAAGGTCTGTCCGGATATTTCTCACTTGTATCCGCAGTTCGCAGCACGCATCGGCCACGAAGCCGATCGGCAGCTCCGGACGGCGCAAAGCCTGCCCGCGAGTTGAGTTCATGGCGGCACAGGAGCCCATCTGGTCACCGTCGGCCGCGCGCTTGCAGCGCGCGAACCTCACCTCATTGATTGCGGTGCTGGCCCGGTACGGGGCTGCGGTTCATGACTACCCGTCCCTGCACCGGTTCTCGATCGAGCAGCCAGGCCGCTTCTGGGATGCCGTGTGGGATCAACTCGCGATCGTGGGGGACAAGGGAGCGCAGGTGCTCTCAGGCGACGGAACGGTGCTGGGCACGCGCTGGTTCCCCGAGGCCCGGCTGAACTTCACCGAGAACCATCTGCGTCGTCGAGACCACGGCCCGGCGATCATCGCGCGTGACGAGTCCGGCGGTCGCCGCGTGGTGAGCTGGGCCGAACTGCGGGACAGCGTGCTGCGCTTCCGGGCGGTGCTGGCGGGGCTGGGTGTCACCTCCGGGGATCGCGTGGTGGCTTATCTGCCCAACGTGCCGGAGGCGGTGATCGCCGCGCTCGCGACGGCTTCGCTTGGCGCGATCTGGTCGACGTGCTCGCCCGATTATGCGGTGGATGCGGTGGTGCATCGATTCAGCCAGCTCGCGCCAAAAGTGCTGCTGGTCGCCGAGGGTTGCCGTTATCACGGCAAGGCGATCGCGCTCGCGGAACGCAATGCGGCAATCTCACGAGCGTTGCCGTCGCTGCAGCACGTGATCCTGATCGACGGTGAATGTCGACATCAGAGTTCGCCAGTGACGCGCCCTGCCGTTCGCTGGCACGATGCTATGGCCGCGGTGGCCGTCTCCGACACCTCTTTTGAGCGGTTCCCGTTCGACCATCCGGTGTATGTGCTCTTTACGTCGGGAACCACGGGTACCCCGAAGCCGATTGTGCATGGCGCCGGCGGCACGCTCCTGCAGACGATGAAGGAGATGGTGCTGCATTGCGATGCCCATGCCGGAGAGCCCGTGTTCTGGCCCTGCACGACCGGCTGGATGGTCTGGAACGTGATGCTCGGCAGTCTTGCGTGGGGTGTACCGATCGTCCTCTACGATGGTTCGCCAGCGTATCCGGACGAGCGCACGGTATTCGACATCATCGCCGCCGAGCGCGTCGCTATCGCGCGCATCGTGCCGCCATTGCTTGCTGCATGCGCCCGCGCCAGCTGGTGTCCACGGGAAACGCACGATCTCTCTTCGTTGTGCTGCATTACCTCGGGTGGTTCGCCGCTGCTGACCGAGCACTACGAGTATGTGTATCGGCACGTGAAGCCCGACGTTCATCTGATGTCGCCGGCGGGTGGTACCGACATCATGGGAACGCTGGCAACGGGCAATCCGATCGGCCCGGTGTATGCGGGTGAAATCCAGTGCCGCTCCCTGGGGATGGACGTTCAGGTATTTGATGAGTCAGGTGAATCCTTGCAGGGAGAGCCGGGGGACCTGGTATGCGCAAGTCCTTTTCCGTCGGTGCCGCTCGGCTTCTGGGGCTCGCCGCGGGAACGCATGGTCGAGGAGTACTTCGGCGTCTTTCCCGGGATCTGGCGCCATGGCGATTGGGCCGAGATCACGGCGCGAGGTGGGGTGATCATCCACGGACGATCGGACGCGACCATCAAGAGCAAAGGCGTCCGGATCGCCACGGCCGACATCTACCGGCCGCTCGCCGCAGTCTCCGAGGTGACAGACAGCGCGGCCGTCACACTCGACCGCGCGGGCGACAGCCACATCGTCCTGTTCGTGGTGCTTCGGCCCGGCACGATGCTGGACGATTCGCTCCGTCAACGGATTCGTCGCGTCGTGCGCGAGGCGAGCAGCGCCAAGCACGTTCCGCAATGCATCGTGCAGGTGCCGGATCTGCTGCGATCATTAAATGGCAAACCGTCCGAGATCGCAATGCGGAATGCGATCAATGGTCACGCTTCGTCCATCGTGAGCGGACTCGCCAATCCCGAACTGCTGCCGGTGTTCTCGGCCTTACGGCGCGAATTCGAACAAGGCATCACCTGATGCCTCTATACCCTGGAGATGTCGATGAGTGAGTTAGTGTTTTCGAAATGGTCGTGGCTCGCGCGTGCTGCGCTGCTCATGCTGGCAGCCGGCAGCGTGGTCGTGCACGCGCAGGACACGTATCCCCAGAAGCCCGTCAAATGGGTCGTCCCGTTTCTCGCCGGGGGCGGAGCCGACACGATCGCGCGCACGGTGGCCGAGCGCGCGAGCGTCGCGCTCGGTCAGCAGATCATCATCGACAACCGCCCCGGAGCGGGTGGCAACGTGGGCGCGGTACTGGTGGCGAAAGCGGCGCCCGATGGGTACACCCTGTTCTACGGAACGAACGGCACTCATGCCGTGAACGCCTCGTTGTACAGCAACCCTGGTTTCGACCCGATCAAGGATTTCACGCCAGTGACCAAATTGACTCGCGTCGCGATGATGCTGGTGGTGAGAGCCGATTCCCCAATCAAATCGCTGCAGGACCTCGTCCATGACGCGAAGGCCAACCCTGGCAAGCGCACCTTCGGATCCGGGGGCAATGGAACGGCGCCGCATATCGCAGGCGAAATGTTCAAGGCGGCTACGGGTGTCGACATGGTTCACGTGCCGTACAAGGGTAATGCGGCGGCGATCGTGGACCTGCTGGGCGGACGCATCGACATGATGTTCGACGTGATGGCGAATGCCTACCCGCAGGTGCAGGCGGGCAAGCTGCGGGGGATTGCCGTCCTCTCGAAGAACCCGGAGGAGATCGCGCCCCACATTCCGACGCTGAGCTCGCTCGGCATCAAGGATTTTGATGTCGCTGCCTGGGACGGCGTGTTTGCGCCCGCAGGTACTCCGCGCGTCATCATCGACAAGCTGAATGCCGCCTTCGTCACGGCACTCAACGATCCCAAGGTGAGGCAGGCGCTCATCGCGCGCGGCGTGACGCCGACGCCGAGCACCCCGGACGAGCTTCTGCAACTCGTGAAGAGCGAAATGCCGCGGTGGGCCGACGCGGTGAAGCGGGCCGGTGTCCGGGCGGATTGACGTTTGCTGCATGAGTGGAGACATAGTGAGCGACCGCACGATCAGCATCGCGCTGGACCGGTACGATCGGCATGTTCCCTTCTTCCTGGGCGAGGTTGCAGCTCCGCCTGGAATCACGTATCGCGCGCTCGAGGTGGGCATGGTGCCGCCGCGACGGCACGGCATCGACCGTCATGGGCGCATGCTGCGCAATCTCGAATTCGACGCGGCCGAGGTATCGCTCGCGTCGTACATTCTGGCGAGGCAGCGCGGTGCTCCGCTGACGGCCGTACCCGTTTTTCCGCGGCGCCTGTTCAGCCAGAACCACATCTTTGTGAATGTGGATGCAAAGATTCGCGAGCCGCGGGATCTTATCGGAAAGCGTGTCGGGATCTGGGCGTTTCAGGTCACCATGTCGGTGCTGGCCAAGGCTGACCTGCAGGACGATTACGGCGTGTCGTGGCGGGAGGTGCGCTGGGTAACGCAGCATCCGGAGGAGATTGACTGGAGCGGGCAAGGACTGCCTGTCGAGCGCGCGCCGGAGGGTGCCGACCTCGCGCAAATGCTTGTCGATGGAGAGATCGATGCATTCATACACCCGCATCCACCGCACCTGGTTCAGGAGCGGACTGACCGCGTGCGTCGTCTGTTCGCCGATCCACGGGCTGAGAGCACGCGATACTTCGGACGTCGCGGCTATTTTCCCATCATGCATCTGCTCGCACTTAGGACTGACGTTGCCGAGGAGCTGCCACACCTTCCCGTCGCGCTGCTAGGCGCATGGGAAGACGCGAAACGGCAAGCGCAGGACTTTTATCATGACCCGGGCTACGCGCTACTCGCATTCGCGCGCAACGACTACGAAGCCGAGCAGAGTGAACTCGGCGCCGATATCTGGCCGTCGGGGCTTAGCGCCAATCGACGTGATCTGGACCGCTTCATCGGCGCAGTCGATCAGCGATTGCTCGACTCACCTGTGTCCAGTGCATCGCTGTTCCACCGGTCTGTCCTGGATACCTGAGCGCCTGCATAACGGCGCCACCGACTATGTCACAGCGAGCTCGATGAAGGCACGATGGTCGAGCGCGACGTCGCACGTGGTGGATCATGGTTGCCGGTTGACAATCTGACGGACACGGGGCGCGACACTGAAATCCAGGTGTTGTCGCGAGCGGTGACGCGGCACAGGGACCATCGCGTGCTGCTGAATGGCCACAACACGGTGATCTTCCGCTGACATGCAGTTTTATCTGAACGGCTACAGGCCTGGCGACCCGGACCTCTTCCCGGAACCGGATGGGGCGAAGGGCCGCCCGAAGGAGCTTCCTGAGCTCGTGGACGTGCTCATCGTGGGAAGTGGTCCCGCCGGAACCCTGCTTGGGGCCCAGCTCTCGATGTTCCCCACTATCAACACGCGACTGATCGAACGCCGCGCTGGACCGCTGGAGCTCGGTCAGGCCGATGGCGTCGCATGCCGCACCGTTGAGACGTTCGAAGCGTTCGGCATGAGCGCGAAGCTCATTCGCGAAGCCTACTGGGTCAATGAGACAGTGTTCTGGCGGCCCTCACCGCAGGATCGCTCCCGCATCGTTCGCACCGGGCGCGTTCAGGACGTCGAGGATGGACTCTCGGAGTTCCCGCACGTCATTGTGAACCAGGCGCGCATGCAGCAGTACCTGCTCGACTACATGCGCAAGTCGCCGAGCCGACTCGAGCCCGACTACGGCATCGAGTTCGTGCGCCTCGACGTAGAACCCCAAGCGGATCATCCGATCCGGGTGACAGTTCGCGACGTGGCACGCAACACGGAAAGAACGCTGCGGGCGCGCTATGTCGTGGGCTGCGACGGTGCGCGCAGCCTCGTGCGCCAATCCATCGGCGTCGAGCTCAGGGGCGATTTCGCCAATCATCTCTGGGGCGTGATGGACATGCTGGCCGTCACCGATTTTCCCGACATCCGCATGAAGGCTGCCATTCAGTCCGCCGACGAGGGCAACATCCTGCTGATCCCGCGCGAGGGAGGCTACCTCGTGCGTCTCTACGTGGACCTGGGCGAGGTCGACCCGTCGCAGCGCAGCGCAGCGCGTCAGATCACTGCAGATAAGGTGATCGGCGTCGCACAACGCGTGCTACGTCCGTACGCGCTCGACGTGCGCGACATCGTGTGGTTCTCGGTGTACGAAGTGGGCCAACGGCTCGCCGATCGGTTCGACGATGTCCCGCCCGAGCAGACGGGGTCGCGTCATCCTCGCGTGTTCATCGCCGGCGACGCATGCCATACGCACAGCGCGAAGGCGGGCCAGGGCATGAACGTATCGATCCAGGATGCATTCAACCTGGGCTGGAAGCTCGCGGCGGTGCTCGACGGGCGTGCGAAGCCGGATCTGCTGCGAACATATTCGATCGAGCGCCACGAAGTCGCCCGTATCCTCATTGAATTCGACAAGGAATGGTCGAAGATCATGGCGTCGCCGCCCAAGGATCCGCAACATCCGGAGCACGGCGGTGTCGATCCGGGCGAGCTGCAGGCGTACTTCGTGAAATCGGGCCGCTACACCGCGGGGGTTGCGACGCATTACCCGCCGGTGACCGCGCTCACGGCCGACGCGACGCATCAGCACCTGGCAAAAGGGTTCACCATCGGCATGCGGTTTCATTCTGCGCCGGTGATCCGGCTTGCGGATGCGAAACCGATGCACCTCGGTCACGTCAACCGTGCCGATGGCGCGTGGCGCGTGTTCGCCTTCGCGGACCCGGACGCAACCCGAGTGCGCGACCTGATGGAGTTTCTCGGCAACTCGGCCGATTCACCGGTGCGACAGTTTACGCGCGCCGATGCCGACGTCGACAGCGTGATCGACGTGCGCGCCGTGTTCCAACAAGGCCATCGCGAGCTGAACGTCGAGCAGTTGCCGGCGATGCTGCTGCCGCGCAAAGGACGCTTCGCCCTGATCGACTACGAGAAGGTTTACTGCCCCGATCTCAGGCAGGGTGCTGACATCTTCGAAATGCGTGGCATCGATCGGAAGCAGGGCGCCATGGTCGTCGTTCGTCCCGACCAGTACGTTGCCAACGTGCTGCCGTTGATCGCGCACGAGGCGCTCACCGCGTTCTTTGCGCAGTTCCTGTCGGGCCAAAGACTGAATCGGTTTTCATATAACAAGAGCGAATAGCTAGGTTTCAAAAGACGCGGTTCAGCACCACCACGCGGTCCTGGCGATGTCGAGCGGCGAGACCCTGCCAAAAAACGGGGACACCGAACCCTGAACTCTATGACGATGGAAACGTTGCGGAGACGCCGTGGCTCCGATCGTAGTCGCTGGGAACCGCTGGCTTCCAGCCCGCAATCGTCGCAGGAGCCGGTTCCAATATATCGACCTGGAGCGGATAGCAGGCGGCAGCATCACTGGAGTGAATTGCAGAGCAATCCCCACCTGGACAGGCAGACAAGACAGCTAGCAAGTCGATCTCAGCAAAGAACTCGATAAAATCACCTGGTCGCACCGGGCTTGCTTTCATGAAGTATCGGTTGCTGTCGCGGGTGAAGCCGGTGCACATGAACACGTTGAGCACATCGTGAACGTGGTGTTCCACCTCTCGTGCAGGCTTGCCGAGATACTCTCCCAGTCCTCGCGCAAGATTGGAATGACAGCAATAGTGGTAGGTACCGCCGGATAGCAGGCGATGAGTATAGGGGTCACAGCGGGTACCGATAACGTCGTGCACGCTGCCGCCATCGGCGTCGATACCGTACCAGCTCAACGTGTCTTGAGTGATCGTCGCAAGCGGTCGCAAGTACGGCAGGTTGCTCCAGAGCCTGTCGCCGGTGGTGACATGCGTGGCATGAAGTGCGCGGGTCTTGCCGCTGAAGAAGCGCTCGGTGAGGTCATGCGCATTCCAAAGGTTGAGATCGCCCACCTGCGGTCCCTCGATGCTCGTGATGCGGAAAAAATGCCCGGCACGAACGCGAAAGGCCTTCGCGTCGCGCGGGGGGATTCTGATCACTTGAATGGGTGACGCGCTGGCACTTGCCGCAGCGAGCATGTTCATATCGGCGCGAGGCAACGTATCGTTCGGATAGGCTAAAACGGGCCGGCGAGCGCGACGCGCATCCGCATCGGGGGGCTGGCCAAGTTGCTTCAGCAGATCGTTGGGAAGAGGCATTGTTCACTCTTTCGATGGACTCTTAGTGCCCAATTCCCTCGCGGGGCACCGGGAGTTGGTAAACAATTGCCCGCGATGCAATAGGGACCCGGGCCTAGGTTCAGTTTGTCGACGCGGTCAATGTATTGAGCAAATGGCTCACATCCGGAAGCTCATCAACGCGCCAGCACAGCTCGAGCACATCGTGCACACCCTTTTCGTTCAAGGCGCGTGAAGCACATTCGTTGAACTTGCGACGAACCTGCTCGTCGCTTAAAGGTCTGCTGGGGTGTCCCTCCTGCTCATAAACCTTCTTTACCAGCACGCTGCCGTCCTTCATGGTGACGCTCGTTTCCGCCAATTCCCGAGTCATTACCTCTTTACGCCCCTCTGGATGAACATACATGGACACTTTCTTCATCAATGAGCGCACGCGCGGGTCCATAACCTGATGCGTGTCGAAGTGCGATAGCACAAGTTCACGACTAATCATGGCGCGAGCGACGCAATACTGTATGGAGAAAGTAGCCTCCACACCCGACTGTGGATCGTTCCTAATCAGGATTTCCAGCTCTCTCCAGGGCACACCGCACTCGATCTTCGCAATGTCTTCAGGATTTACCTCGTAGTTTCTGGCAATGTCGATGGCAGCTTCTACTGCTCGGTGGTTGCTGGTGCAGCAAGGAAACAGCTTTATGCGAATGCCAGGGTCAGCAACTTCCCACGGATTACCCAGCGCGTTCACCGTACTTTGCAGGTTGTACTCGCCTCCGCCAGAAAAAACTTTGCAGAAGCCCTGCGGGCCGCCCAACGCATCTTCTTCGTCCGACGTGAACCCCCGTTCCGATAGCAGTGCAGCGAAGGCACCATTTCGAGCAGCGTTCCCCAAGTGAAGCGGTTTTGTCATGGTCCCGAAGTTTTGCTTGATGCCGCTTGCAAGAGACGCAGCAATTCCCAGGGCTCGTGCTGTCGCACTGCGATCGAGCGATAGCACTTTTGCACAAGCTGCGACAGCACCCAACGAGCCAAGGGTTGAAGAAGAGTGCCAACCCCAGTCGTAATGATTAGTGAAACTCAGCATCAGCTTACTTGCTACTTCTACGCCTACGCTGTAGGCAATCAGCAAATCCTTTCCCGAGATGGGGCGCACCGAGGCCAAGGCGAGGCACGCCGGGACAACCGAGGCCGATGGGTGTCCGTACATTGTTTCGCTACTGTCGTCGTAGTCGAGCGCGTGGGCAGATATGCCGTTGATCATCGCGGCAGCTGTCGGCTCGATCTTCAACCTGTGGCCAAACACCGGTGCGCCGTGTGCCGCGTCATAGCCGAGAAACGTGTCGCAGGCGATATCGACCAGATGCTCTTTGCTTCCTGCCAGCATTACACCAATGCAGTCAGTCAATGCTCTCTTGGCACCATGTACTGCCTGAGGGGACAGGTCCTGGTACGTAGAAACGACGACGAAGTCGGCGACAGCGTCGTTCATGAGCTCCTTGCTTCCGACAAGATGGCGTCGATGGCGTCGTTCAGCTTGTTTCGAGCTGCCTGCTCTTTGGAGCGCGCACCTATGAGCCACGCCATATCGTCTTCAATCTGCGATTCAGCTTCAGCTGCAGCCTCTCGGACAACGTCGGGGTTGGCGGACCCCGGGCCCTTCAGGGCATTTACGAATTCCATTGCATCCATGGCATTCGCAACGAGTTCTTCCTCGAATCCGAGCGGCCGGCCGACAGCCCTGAGCGCGACCTCATCGAGAATCGCGGACGTCACCTTCGAGGGGGGTATTCCATTGTCGATGCAGTGCCGAACTAACCCACCGACAATGACGTGCGAGTCTCCGAATGGCATGCCCGTCTCTTGTGCAATGATGTCACCCAGACGACTGGCGATATTCCACCGGCCTCTCGCGAGCGCATCCATCCGGTCCTTCTTGATGACCGTCTTTGGCAGAGCCTCGGCGCAGAGCCTGACCATGCTGCTCAACGACATCGAGACGTCGTCAAACAGCCTTCCTTCGCTTACGACCGAGTAAGACGGATCTGCCACCGAGGTATGCGGCAACTTGAAAATGCCAAGCGCGGCGGGCATCCACCCAATCGATTCCCCGGCGACCGCCCGGCACCTTTCCAGAGGTTCGGGATTCCGCTTCTGCGGCATGATGCTGCTCGAGCCGCAATATTCGGCGGGCAGCTCGAACATGTCGAATTCTTCGCTGTGCCAAATATCGATGTCCGTTGCGAGCCGCGCGAGGTTGTGCGCCATGATGCTGGTCACAGCCGCATACTCGGAAAGATGGTCTCGCCTGTAATAGCACTGATCTTGCGCATTCATGACCAGTGAGTCGTGCCCCAACAGCTCAGCCACCCGGTATCGATCAATGGGCCAGTTTGTACCCACGCGCGAGCAGCTGCCCAGCGTGCTCACGTTCGTCCGGGCGTACAGGCCTTGTAGTCTTTCCAGGTCCCGTTTGAGGGGATAGTAGTGACTCAGTATGTAGTGACCGAAGGTGGTGGGCTGCGCATGCTGCAGGTGGGTGTAGCCCGGCATGAGGGTTTTGGTATGGCTCTTGGCCAGCTCCACAATGCCACGCTGCAGCTCGATGACCCAGTGGTAGAGCTCAACAATGGTCGATCGGGCGGCAAGTGCAAGGGAGGCTGATCCGTAGTCAGCTCGCCCTCTGGCAGTGTGCATGCGCCCCGCGGCGTCCTCCCCGATCCGCTTGGCCAGCCAACGCTCCACCTGGAACAGATAGCTCCCGAATTGAGGATCCAACTGGAGCGTGGCCACTCCCTCGGACTCGAGCTCTCGGAGGGCCCTCAACAGCAGGCGAGCGGGCTCAATTTTGATGATCCCGGTTTCGCACAGCATCACAGTGTGTGCTTGATCGATCCAGCAGAAGTACTTGAATCGGTTTGCTTCCTGTTGCAGCAGAGGCCAAGTCATCGCCTCTTTCATTGCGTTAGCGGGAGCTTTCCCAAGTCGCGCATCTGTGAACCGCATCTCAGACATTAGACCCTCGATTTCAGTTTGCGAAACCGGCTGCACTGATAGCGGCACTTCGCTTCGCCCCATCCACTATCTCTCACTCGCATACGCTCAACGCCTATGCGAAGTAGCTCTCAAAGATCTGCGAACCTAATACGGTCGAAAGGCCAGGGTAGCGGGATCGCACGAACATCCGCACGGTTCATGTGGCGCGAGGTCAAGCCAGGATCTGCGCCCGGCGCCGAATCACTCGATTTTGATGTTCGCTTCCTTGATCAGATTTCGCCACTTTTGCAGGTCATCCTTCACCCTCGTGGCGAATTCATCTGGGGTACTCGCAACGGCTGAGAATGCGCCCTCCTCGAGCTTCTTGCGTGCATTCGCCTCACTGAACGCTGTCCGTACATCTGCGGCAATCTTGGTCACGATTTCAGGAGGCGTTCCGGCCGGCGCGAACAGCCCCAGCCAGACATCTGTATCAAAACCCGGGTATCCAGATTCGGCGACAGTAGGCACTTCGGGGAGCAACGGACTACGCTTGGCACTCCCTACCGCCAAGGCACGCAGTTTCCCTTCTCGCACGTAGGGGACAGCGGCCGGCACATCGTTGAACGCCGCATTCAAGTTCCCCGCAACCAAATCGAACATTGCAGGGCCGCTTCCTTTGTACCCGATGGATTGCATGGAAAGTCTGCCAGCTCGGATGGCCAGAAGCTGCATGGACATGTAAGGCCCGGTGCCTGGAGACCCACTGTAGGAGATCGCGCCAGGATGGGCTCTTGCGTATTCGACAAATTGTTTCAGCGAAGTCACCGGCAGACTCGGGTGCACCAATAAAACCAGTGGAGTCGTGGCGAGCTCCGTGACTGGGACGAAGTCCCGCAGGGTGTCGTACGGCAAATTTGGATACAGCGCCGGTGCGACCGCGTGCGATGTGGCCGTGCCCAAGAGTAGAGTGTAGCCATCCGGCTTGGATTTGGCGACCGCTTCGGAGCCGATCGCGCCGCTCGCGCCCGGTCGATTGTCAACGATGACTGACTGTTTCCATACCGCGGTGAGACGTTCGGCCAGCAAGCGTCCGAACACATCCGTAGCGCCGCCAGCTGCGAACGGCACAACAATCTTCACTACCCTGTTGGGATAAACCTCTTGCGCTATGCCTTGTCCGGTCTGAAATGCCATGCTGATTGAAAACAGCGCTGCTAAAAAGACCGGCTTCATGCGATCTCCCATTTCGATAAAAGAGTGATGACTACCTTGCTTAGCACCGATCATGCGTGACAACACATATTTCAAACCGCCTTGGCAGCACTTGAGTTCGAGTGGCAGCGATACCGCGCACCTGCGGCCACATGGAGATTACTAGCGGATGCTTGCGTGGTCGACTTGCATTAGCGCAGGCTAGCATGAGGAAACCTTATGCTCGTCTCGGCCGAGCCGGCTCGATGGGCTTTGAGAATTGCTATGCGGCCGGGGTACCGACATCCTTTTGCGCCAAACGGTACTCTGACGCTGTGTGTAAATGACGCACCCATATGGCGACACTTAGCGCACGACAAGTCGCCGCGTTCCGGGCTGCGATGCTCACCGGCAGCATCACGCGGGCGGCAACGATGCTTCATCTCACACAGCCCGCGGTTAGCCGGTTGATCAAGGATTTCGAGCTCGCGCTAGGCCTCAGCTTGTTCACACGAAGGGGATCGAGCATCGCGCCAACTCGCGAGGCCAGCATCATCTTTGCTGAAGTAGAGCGCGTGTATGCAGGCCTGGATCGAATCGTCGAATTAGCTGCAGAGCTCCGCAACGAGCCGTCGCAGGCCATCCGGATCGCTGCATTTCCGTCGATGGCGAGCGGGTTCTTGCCTCGCTTTGTGGCTAAGCTTCACGCGCGAGCACCGATCATAAGGCCCTCAATCATCGGTCTGCCCTCGCTGGGCGTGATCGAAAGTGTGGCTAAGGAAGAGTGCGACTTCGGCGTCGTGGCTTTTGCGCCAGAGGATCCACGCGTCGCGGTTGTTCATCTGGAACCGATACCGCTAGTAGCGGTACTGCCCAACGGTCATCTGCTCGGGAATTGCGAGTACCTCGAACCGAAAGACTTTGCTGACCAAGCATTCGTGTCCAGCACCGCGACAGTCATGCACCTGAGAATAGAAGGAGTCTTCACCCAGCACCGGGTCGTTCCCAGGATCGTGGCGCAGACTCAGTTAAGCGCGACCGCGTGCGCGATGGTCTCTGCTGGCATGGGCATGTCGATTGTGGATCCATTCGCAGCGGAAAACGCAATGGCCGTTGGAGTATTAGTGAAACCGTTTCGGCCCACTATCTACGTGGAGCTTGCGTACATCCTTCCCGTAAAGAAGGAGCCGTTTGCCTTGGTCACTGAAACCATGAAGGCCCTCATGGCGGACGTGGCAAGTTTGAGGGCTAGACAGTGAGAGGGACGGTCGCCACGTACCTGGTATGTCTTGAACACTCCTTTCACGGCATAGACACCCGATTTCCCGGGGAAAGTGTTACCCATGTTGATCACCCCCTGTGCCAGGATGGTTGTCGCGTCGTTTAAAGTTAAACACTTGGAGGGGCGAGAACTCGATGGCGACGGACGAAAGCCAAACCCTATTCGGTTGCTTTCAAGCAGAAGATGGTTCAGCGGCTCACCGGCAAAGATGCGGTGAGTGCGTCCCGGTTAGCTCGGCAGGCAGGTGTTCGACAGCTGGACCTGTCGCCTGGCTGGAGGAGGCGCGTAGCCTCCCGATCATGAGCGATAAACCGAAGACGGTTGCGCACGAGTCGACCATCGATCAGAAGGCGCGTGTCCTTGCTGACGCGGCCGGCCTCAATGGCGAGCAGCTCACGGTCTGCTGCTCGGTAGATCGCTTCTTCTTCACGTCCGTTTCTGCTTCCGGGCGGACTTTGCTGAGTTCCCGGCAGTAACGTCTAAGGGAAGCGAGTCAAAGACCCCACTGGTCGCGGTATAAGCGGCCGCATCGTCCCGTGCACTCCGGTCTCATCGGTGACAGGTCACCGGACGCCCGTGACATTTCAGAGTCGCACAAAGATTCGGCCAAAGCGGCGACGGGTTTCGATCAGGCGCATCGCATGCGAGATTAACGTATTCACCGAAAAGTAAATTAACATCAGTGTGACGTAGACCTCGACAGGTGACGTCATTAGGACGTTACTAATTTCCTTGCCAACCTCTGTAAGATCAGAGAGGCCGATTAGGAACGCCAGAGATGTATTCTTGATTGCAACGACATAGCGGCCTGAAAGGGCAGGAATCATATTGAAGAACGCGATTGGCAGCACGACGCGCAACTGATTTTGCGAACGGCTTAGGCCGAGTGCTCTTCCAGCGTCCACCACGCCAGGTGGCACTGCTAAAAGGCCACCACGCACAACTTCGGCGATATACGCAGCCGTGAAAAGCGTAAGAGCTCCGAGCACTGACCCAAATTTCGACGTCTGTACGCCAAAATATGGGGGCACGAAATACGCCCAGAAGACGAGAATCAGTAAAGGAATGTTTCGAAGCGTTTCAATGTACGCCGCGGCAGGAACCCAGAGCAGCCGACGTCGCGAATGACGCAAGATGCCCAGCAGGGCACCTAAAACCGTGGAAAGAATAATGGCGAGCAGACCGATTTCCATGGTCAGCAACAGCCCGCCAACCTCTCCGTTCGTGAACAGGTTGCCGACCAGCAGGCGCTCCCAATTTCTGCCTGTCCAGACGCGTGCCCAATCCATGTCCGAGGGCCTAGGCCGTCACTTCGATAATTGCGGTGTGCCGCGCCGCGAGACGGTTGGACAGCAGTCGGCCCAATTGCGACAGGATAAGACACAAGACAAGATATAAGGCGGTTACGACTACCAAAGCTTCGACGCCCCGGAACATGAAGTTGTCAATTTGCTTGTATTCATAGGTGAGCTCAGCCACGCCGATGGCAAGTGCTAGCGAAGTGCTCTTTACCAGCGCAACAGCCTCGTTAACCATAGGCGGTGCAATTAGTCTCCCGACTTGCGGGGTTACGATCCGGGTCATCATCTGCCAGAAGTTCATGCCGAGCGCACGGGCCGCATCGTATTGGCCACGCCCGATCGCGTTTAACCCAGCTCGAAATACTTCGGCGATAAACGCGCCGTGATACAGCGAGAGCGCGACAACTGCTGCGGAGAACTCGTATCCAGCGTTTCGCAATCGCATAAAGGCCCACTCAGGCAGAACGACGGAAGCTGAGAAATACCAGAATAAGATTTGTACCAACGGAGGGGTATTGCGGGCAAGTTCGATATAGGCAAGACACAATTGACTTATCGCCGGCAGCTTTGACCAACGAATCGTGCCCACAATTACTCCGACCAGTGCCGCCCAGAAAAGGGAAGCGGCAGCAAGTTTGCACGTCATCAGTAAGCCCTGGAGGATCAGCACGTACGCGGTCCTGTCGAGCGCTCCAAGATCGAACCCAGTCATGTCAATGCTTTATGATTTTGCTGATGAACTGGCGGGTGCGTTCTTCCTGCGGGTTCAGGAAGAATGACTCCGGATCCGCCGACTCGACGATCTGTCCGGCATCCATAAAGACAATCCGGTCCGCGACCTCGCGCGCAAACCCCATCTCATGGGTGACCGCAACCATCGTCATACCGTCGTTCGCAAGGTCCCGCATAACGTCTAGCACTTCATTGATCATTTCCGGGTCCAACGCTGATGTTGGTTCATCGAAAAGCATGACTTCCGGTCCCATGCACAGTGCTCGCGCGATCGCGACCCGCTGTTGCTGGCCTCCAGACAATGTCTCTGGGTAATCGTGCGCCTTTTCGATAATACCTACTCGCTTCAGCAAGGCCATAGCCCGCTCAGCTGCATCAGTTCTCGACGCGTGCAGGACTAACCGAGGACCAATCATTAAGTTCTGCAGGATATTGAGATGAGGGAATAGATTAAACGACTGGAACACCATACCGACTTTCGGATCGAGCGTTCCAAACCTCGAAAAGCTGCGCTTCACGCCATTAACCGTTACTGTGCCCCGGTCAACGATCTCAAGGCCGTTGATGCACTTCAGAAGCGTGCTCTTGCCTGACCCGCTCGGGCCACAGAGCGCAACCACTTCGCCGCGTTGCACATGAAAGTTCACGCCCTTCAGAACTGGATTCGAGTCATAAGCTTTCCAGACCTCCTCCAACTGAACCATGGGTCCCGCTGTATCCGCTATTTGAGTCAGGGTTCCCACACGATCATCTCAAAACCGAGGTCGTTCTTGTTTAGCTTTAGTGGGGTACCAATCCACTTATCGAAGATCTTGTCCCAGGTTCCATCCAGCCATATGTCCTGCAAGAGATAGTTAACATTGTTGCGCCACTTGGAATCATTGCGCGGAACACCCAAGCCATACTCGCCATCAGCAAAGTGTGAGTCTTTGCCGAGTAACTCAAAGTTCGCCGGATTCGAAACATTGGCCTTGAGCCCTGCCAAAATGATGATGTCAGTCGGCATTGCATCTATCAGCCCTTGTTGCAATGCGAGAAATGTCTCCGGCACACCCTGGAAGGTCTTGTACTGAGCGTTAGGTTGAATCCTCTGGAATTCCTTCAGAGCCGCCGAGCCCACGCCGAAGCCGGCGATCCTTCCTTTCATGTCGGCAATGCTCTTGACCGGGCTGCCTTTGCGGACCAGAAGGGTCATCGGGCCCTTCATGTATCCAATAGAGAAATCCACCACCTCTTCCCGCTTGCGATAGTGCGTCATAGTGGCCGCGACGATATCCACGCGGTTTGACGTGAGCATCGGAATGCGGGTTGAGGAAGTCACTTTTTGGATATCCAGCTTTACGCCCAAACGCCGCGCTATTTCCTTTATCAGGTCGACCTCGAAGCCGACGTGTTCCCCCTTTTCATTGACGAACCCGAAGGGAGGTGCGTCCGCTTTTATTCCGGCGCGGAGTACACCGCGTTCCTTGACGGCGTCGTACACGGATTTTTCTTCGGCATGTGCGACGCCGAGCAGGCTGGCTGCCATGAACAGCGCGGCACAAAGAACGATCTTGCTATTCATTCGCGAGTTCTCCAAGAGCTGTTGCGTCGATGGGGACTGGAAGATCGAGTAGCGGAGCCCATTGCTGGGAGCCGAAAACGGAACGGTCTCCAAAGTCGCTTGATGAAATATCACGCACCATCGTGAACTTGATCATGTCCGCTGCATCATATTCATACCGAGAGATAATGCGTTCGACCGGTACTTTGTAGAGTTTTGCGAACGCTTCCCGGGTTAGCGCGCCGGAATCGCGCGCTTGTTCGTACATTCTGCGATTCTTAAATAGAATATCGAACGTGATCAGATAGGGACCTGCGTTCTTGCTGAAGAGAAACGTAACGAGTTCTTTTAGTGGGACTGTTGTGCCGTCAGGCATGGCCACCTCCGACGTTGCGGTATTCAATTGGGAAGAGATCGAGCAATTCCTCGGGTTTTGCAGTTTCTATGATGTGCATGACGCTGAAGTAATAGCAGCCGCCGGTGTCAGTGACGAGCGGGGCGTATGGGTATGCTATGTGCGCCGTTCGTGTTTTCGCGCCAGAATAGGCAAAGCCGATCATGCGTGCCTCAAGCAAGGCTGCCACATCATGTGCACGCTGCTGCGTCGGAGCTAGCACCTGGACGAGCATCCCAATCTCATGCAAGTCCTTCCTGTCACGCATTGGCTCGCTGTTCCCAAGTACGGCATCGCGTCCATATAGCTTCCAGTCAATCCTGAAATCCTGATCGTTCTCGAGATCGCGGGTCTGCGCTTCCGTTCCCGCAACGAAGGTATCGATCTGCGAGATGAGATCTGGATCGCGTGTGGCTCCAATCATAATTGATCGATAGCCTCTGAGCGCAGCACCTTCGAACCGATGAGTTGGCTTTTCACGACGATGGAATTTGGTACCGCGCAGGATGGTGGCTCGTCCATCGTAAGCGGCCTCGAAGTGCACTTCAGAAAAGTCGAGCTGTCCCTCGGGTTCCTCTTGCAGATACGGATGCTCGACCTCATACACCATGTGACTAGATACTGACCGTGGCGTCACCCGCCGCTCGGGATTTGGGGCTTGCAACAGGATCTCGTTATTCCGCACCGTCGCCACAACCGGGTCCCGGCCGGTTGGAGGCATCGCGGACATTGCCGCGCACTCCAGTATCTTGCCCATGTGCAGTGACAGTCCGCGATCGAAGCCCTTCCAAATTGCGAAGCTACCAAAAATGGCCGAATCACAAGAACGGCCCGCGATGATTACGTCCGCACCGGCTTCTAGCGCTGCGATGTACGGACTTGTGCCCATCTGGGCGACAATGGGGCCACACGCTTTTATGGTTTCAGGCGTAAGTTCAGCGACGCCAGTGAATGGTTTTGCTCGCCCATTTGCCAACGCCTTTTCAAGATAGGCCTTGTCCTGGTCGGCGTGTATTACGGCGAGCTTAAAACTCAGCCGCTGATCGTTCGCGATTTCGTAGAGGATATCCAACAACCATGCTACGTGTGGCTTGGATCCTGCCAAACCAGCGCTACCTACAAGCAACGGAATCTTCGCCGCTCGTGCTGCCGCAAGGCACAGGCTGAGATCACGTTTCATGCTGCTGCGGGACTGGTACATCTCGCCGGACCCAAGATAATGAGCTCCAGAATCTGTCGATCCCGAATCAACTCCGATCATCATCGGCTTCATCTCCATCCCGCGCCGAAGCGACTCTTCATTGATGCCATAACCGAGAATCGCGATGGGACTTAGGATCCGAATGTCGGTTTTCATTGTTCCCGCTCCTTGCTATGTCGTGACGTTCAGGCAACGCAAGCGCTGTGCCACACTGGATCTTGCGGCCGTTCAAAGGCTTAGCTGAAGGGCAGGGCATTCGACCCAGCTGTATTGCGTGCGCTGCACGCACTTCTCATTAGCTACAAGACGAGATAGAGTGCGTGGCATACACGCAAGAGGTATTCATGTTCACTCGTGCAGCCGAGCTTATTGGCTCAAATCCGCTGATACATACTGTGCGCGAACAGATTGCGCGAATCGCGCGCAGCAATGTGGGCCAAGTGTTGCTCTACGGCGAGACGGGAACCGGGAAAGGAATTGTCGCCCGCATGATCCACGATCTCTCCCGACGTTCGCCAAACGCGTTTGTGGGTGTCAATTGCGCTGCCATTCCGGGCAACCTGATGGAGTCGGAGCTATTCGGGCATGTGAAAGGCGCGTTCACAGGTGCTGCCAGAAATAGACAAGGTTTACTGGGCGCAGCTGATGGAGGTACGCTGTTTTTGGATGAAATTCCAGAGCTGGAGCTTTCACTGCAATCCAAGCTTCTGACGGTGCTTGACAGCCGGCAGTACCGCCCGGTGGGCTCGGTCAGCCCAGTGGACGCTGACGTGCGCGTGGTGGCGGCGACCAACAAGGTGCTCTACCAGGAAGTTCGTGCAAAGCGATTTCGGGATGATTTGTACTATCGCCTGCTCGTGGTTGCAATTAATCTTCCTCCGCTCCGGGAGCGGGGTGATGATGTGCTGGAATTGACTGAGCACTTCCTCAGGCGCTATTCAGGCCAATACGGTCGCGTCATTCGCGGCCTCGAACCCGCAGCAAAAGAAGTGTTTAGGCAATACCGTTGGCCGGGCAACGTGCGTCAGCTACAAAACGTAATCGAACGCATTGTCTTGCTCGAAAACGACGAATGGATCCGTGTCAAACATATCCCGCCTCGGTTACTTCTAGAACTGAACGGCGGCGCGACGGCGTCCGATCCGCTCTTCGGGTCTGATGATGCAGCCGCCCTCCCGCTTACACCGCGTGGTCGGACGGTGGATTTTCATGGCGAGGTCGCGCGATTCCAGCGAGCCATGCTTTTGAAGGCTTTCGCGGATGCGGAAGGAAACGTGAGTGACGCAGCGCGACGCGTCAATCTCTCACGGCATGCATTTCGCCATCACTGGGCCCGACTATCGTCGCCCACTAAACGCTTGCGGTCATAGCGCGATCCCAGCGAGGTTGGTCGGGACAAGCTCCTCATGAAAATCATCGCCCTGTACGGCCGGCTCCCGGCTATCCGCCTGAGGATCCGCTGATACAGTCCTAACCTGACCCGGACTCCGCGCGGTCCAGCGTTGACCGCATTAGCATCGAACCCGGCCGCGGCAAAATACCCTGTCGCCTCGCCCCGGCAATTGTCCCCGTGGGAATGATCCGGGTGGGTGCTCTGACCCGCCGGATTGAAAGTGCGGACGGCCTAATGTAGATTGTCGACGATCCGCAATCCGCAATCGGCAATACGGGCGCCCCGTAATGAGCACGCAACTCCTATTGGAACGACGCAATCCGTCCAGCATAGCGAACGCGATAGCTGGTCTGGTGAATCCCATTCGCGTTGTGAGCGTCCTTGCGCTGGTGCTTCTTCTGTTGTTCATTGCGTACCCGATCGGAATCGTTTTTTCGAAAGGGATCACGTCTTCTGATGGCACCCTGACCTTCCAGTACATCGCGCTATTCTTCTCCCACGAACATTACTACCGTTCGATCCGAAATAGCCTCATTCTGGGGATCGTAACGACAGCGATTCTCACGGTGATCGGTTTCATGTTTGCCTTTGCCGTGACGCGAGGGCCACAAGTTCTCCGAACGCCTTTGCGCATCATCGCGCTTCTTCCTCTCATCGCCCCACACTACATCTTTGGCGTATCACTGATCATTCTTGCGGGGCGACAGGGAATGTTGACGAAGGGGCTCCATCTGGAGGGGTGGACCATTTACGGGTGGGACGGCGTCATCCTAAGTCAAGTGCTTTCATTCTTGCCGATTGCTTTCATCATGATCGAGAACGTTTTGAAGAGTCTCGATCCGCACATGGAAGAATCTGCGCGCGATCAAGGAGCGCGCGAGATCTGTGTTTTGCGCACAGTGACGATCCCGCTTTGCACACCAGGCATCCTCAAGGCCGGCTTGCTTGTGTTTTCGTTGTCGCTAGCCGATTTTGCTAACCCTGCGCTCTTGGGCGGGAAGTTGGCGTTTTTGGCGCCTGATGCCTATGGCTACATCACTGGCGAAATGAACACCCATATGGGAAGCGTTGTGAGCACCGTGCTGGTCATACCGTGCATCGCGATCTTCCTGATTCACCACTATTGGCTGAAAGGCAAGAGCTACACGACTGTAGGCGGCAAGCCCGCCAGCTCAGAACTTCGCTACATGGGCGCGGTTTCAGTGCTTATGGTTTCTAGCTGCGTGCTTGTGGGGCTGATCATCATTGCCAACTTCGCAGTAACGGTATTTGGAGCGTTCACCAACCTGGCAGGGGTTGATAACACCTTCACGCTTCGGCACATGGTTCATCGCGAGGGGTTCGCCGCATTGTTGACGAGTCTGAAAATGTCGCTGATCGTGGGAATTTTGGGGACGATCATGGGCAACGTTTTGGCCTACGCCCTGATGCGCGGTCGAGTGCCGGGCCAGGCAATCCTCGAATTCCTCGCGCTCGCCGGGTTCGCGCTTCCGGGCACCGTTTTAGGCATTGGTTACCTGCTCGCGTTCAACGATCGACCAATACACCTCACTAATACGTTCGCGATCTTGGTATTGGTGACGTTGTTCCATTGTCTTGCTGTACCGCTGGAACTCGGCTACAGCAAGCTTCACCAGATTTCGACGGAAATGGAGGAGGCGTCGGCTGACCTGGGTGCCCGGTTAGGAACGACGTTTCGGCGGGTAATCCTGCCCCTCATGTCGTCATCATTCGTCGGCGGGTTTATCTACGCGTTTATGTACAGCATGGTGAGCGTCAGTGCCCTGATCCTGCTTGTCGCGCCGGGCAAAATGCTCGCTTCCGTATACATCTTCCAAATGGCCGACCTTGGGAGTCTCAGCACCGCTTGTGCGGTCACCGTCTACATGATGGCAGTGGTGCTGCTATCGCTTGGTGCTCTGCGGGGATTTATCGCTCTGTCCGCAAGGCGATTCGGTTTCGCCTAATGGGATCATCGATGACTGAATCCTCCAAGGCCATCCTGCAGCTTCGTGGGATCCGTAAGCGCTTTGGAAGCGCGTTGGTGCTCGATGGCATCGACATTGACGTGCACCAGGGTGAACTCATCACGTTCATGGGGCCGAGCGGTTGCGGAAAGACGACTCTGTTGCGTGTTATTGGCGGCTTCGCCTCGCCTGACGAGGGCAGAGTGTTGCTCGATGGGAATGATTCAACCGAAAAGCCACCGTACGAGCGCGACACGGCGATGGTTTTTCAGTCCTACGCTCTGTTCCCGCACCTCTCGGTCGCCGACAACGTTGGATACGGCCTCAGGATACGCGGACTACCAAAGAGCGAAATTCGCGAACGCGTGGACCGACTACTGGCACTCGTGCAACTTCAGGGGTCCGGCGGCAAGTCCATTTCGCAACTGAGCGGCGGCCAACAGCAGCGCGTGGCGCTAGCGCGCGCGTTCAGCTTGGAGCCCAAAGTGTTGCTGCTGGATGAGCCTCTCTCGAATCTCGACGCCAACCTACGGCTGTCTATGCGGGAAGAAATTCGGCGTTTACAGAAACGCCTGGGCCTTACCACAGTGTTGGTAACGCATGACCAATATGAAGCGATGAGCGTGTCGGACCGGATCGTCGTAATGAATCACGGCCGGGTTCAACAAATAGGAGCCCCCGTCACGATATACGAGGACCCGGTAAACGAATTTGTCGCCGACTTCGTTGGTGGAGTGAATTTCGTGCCAGCGCGTGTCGAATCAATCGCGCCGGACGGTAAGGCGTCGCTCGTCAGGTGTGCCTTGGGCCGCCTTCATCTGGACTGCCGAGGCCGTACGCTGCGCGCCGGCCAGGAAATTACGCTGGCAATTCGTCCCGAAACGATCAAGCTAGGCTCACGGCCCGAGGTGCGCAATTACGTTGAAGGAGACATCGACCTTTCGATGTATGTCGGGGCACGAATTGAATACGTGGTGCGAGCCGGCGACCTCCGGCTTAATGTACACGTGACCAATTTCGGCCGGTTGCCTATTGCCACGGGCCGCGTCACCCTACAGATTCCCGAAGACATGCACGTTCTGGAGGCAGGTACGCTTGGTCGGCGTGATGGTGCCCCTACGCCATGATCAGTGTCGGAATTGATGCCGGAGGTACGTTCACGGACTTCGTTGTCTACGAACCGGTCCGTGGTCGCGTCCAAATCGGCAAGGTCTCCTCTACTCCACATGCGCCGCAGGAGGCCGTTATCGCGGCGCTTGCGGAAGCCGAGCGCTTATCAGGTCCAGTAGAACGCGTCGTGCATGGCACTACTGTTGGCACGAACGCATTGCTCGAGGGCAAGGGCGCACGCATTGCACTGATTACCACGCGAGGCTTTCGCGACACTCTTGAAATTGGCCGCACCCGGCGCCCATCCCCTGGGCTATTCAACACTAAATGCACTCGGCCACCGCCGTTGATTCCGCGCATGCTCCGGCTAGAGGTCGACGAGCGCATCATGGTCGACGGTTCCGTGCTTCGCCCGCTCGACGAGGACAGTGTTCGGGCGGCCTGCCAGGTTCTACAGCGCGAAAAGCCGGCGGCCGTCGTGGTCTGCTTGCTGCACTCGTATATCAATCCGACGCACGAGCAACGGGTGCGAGAAGCGCTAGTGACCGCTTTACCTGGCGTTCCCGTCCAGATCTCGGCGGAGATCCTGCCGGAGTACCGAGAGTTCGAGCGGTTGAGCACGGCGGTTATCAACGCGTACGTTCTACCTTTCATGCAACGCTATCTTCGGGACCTTGAAGACCGCGTGTTTTCCCGATCCAAACGGCTCTACGTCATGAGCTCCAGCGGCGGCACGATGACGGCCGCAGCCGCGGCAACCATGCCGATCAGCACGTTTCTTTCTGGGCCCGCAGGAGGCGTGCAGGGCGCAATCAGGGTGTGTGCCAGCGTTGGATTGCACAACTTCGTAACTTGCGACATGGGAGGAACGAGTACCGACGTTTGCTTAGTTCAAGACCTGAGACCCACTCTTGCTCGAGAGACCATGATCGCCGGGCTACCAGTAAAGCTGCCGCAGATCGAGATCAATACTGTGGGCGCCGGTGGGGGAAGCATTGCCACCATTGATACAGACGGCATGCTTCGGGTAGGGCCAGAGAGCGCGGGTGCTTATCCTGGACCCGCATGCTACGGCCGAGGCGGCACGGCGGTGACGGTCACGGATGCCGCTTATCTCCTGGGCCGGCTTGGTGAAGCGTCCCTCGTCGGAGGCACTCTCATTCTGAACCGCGCTGCGGCGAAAACGGCGGCGGAACAGCTGGCACAACGGGTCTCGGCCGAGCTCGGGGTGAATCAGTTGCTATGGGGAGTCATTCGCTTGGCGGTGGCCAAGATGGCCAGCGCGATTCGGGAAATCTCGGTCGAGCGCGGGCACGATCCGCGCGAGCTTACTCTCGTTCCCATGGGCGGGGCAGGTCCAATGTACGCCACCGAGGTTGCCGAGGAGCTCGGAATCCAGCGCGTCCTGGTACCCATTTATCCCGGAAACATGTCGGCGCTCGGTCTCGTCGGGTCCGATCTGCGGTACGACTTCGTGCGCACGCACGTTGTCCTTTCCACGCACACGGATGTCGAGCAGTTGAGGCACATGTATGCAGAGCTTCGCCGGAAAGGCGCTGCTGCTCTCGCCGCAGATGGGTTCGGGTCCAGCGAGATTCGGCACGAGCTGGCGATGGACATGCGCTATCAGGGCCAGGCGTTCGAGCTCAGCATTGACGTTGAGAGTGAGGAAGAACTCATCGAACGAATTACCGCTCGCTTCGAGGCACTCTACGAACGACGCTACGGTATCCGCAGGAGCGGAAAGGCAGTAGAGATTGTGGCGCTGCGCGTGGCATCTCTTGGCAGCGTGCCTCCGCTTCGCCTTCCGAATCTCGCGTGCGTGCCCAGCTCGAAACCAGAGCCAGCGGCCTACCGGTCGATGTACTTCGGTGGCGAATGGCACAGCGACTGTCCTGTATTTGAACGCTCCAGGCTCGGCCAAGACATGCGTTTCCGCGGCCCCGCCATAGTGGAGGAATACGGAAGCACAACGGTCGTCCTTCCGGGCTGGAACGCAACAGTGGATTCGCTGGGCAACATCGTTCTTGATTCGACGAAAGGCACGGTTTGAAACCGTCTATTGACATCGTTTCGTTCGGCGTGATTCAAGAGCTGTTCATCGCGGCCGTGCGGGAGATGCGGGTCACGATGATCCGCACAGCTCACTCATCGGTGATCTACGAGGGCCACGATTTTTCATGCGCGCTGCTCGACGGTGAAGCGCAGCTGGTAGCACAGTCGGAAGACAGTCCGGCGCACATTTTTCCACTCGCCGGCCAAGCTCGACTTGCACTGGAGTTCTTCGGCGCGGACCTGCATCCCGGCGATGCCATCCTAGTGAATGACCCGTACGCCTCGGGCACGCACATGAACGACGTGGCGATGATCGCCCCGATTTTCATTGCCGAGAAGCTTGTCGCGATGAGCGTAGTTCGCGCGCATTGGGCGGATATCGGAGGCATGGTACCCGGCAGCATCTCTGGGCGCGCAACGGAGATCTTCCAAGAGGGTCTGCGGATCCCGTTCGTGAAAGTCTATGCACGAGGTGAACCGCTCCGTGACGTCCTCCGGCTCATCATGGCCAATGTTCGAGTTCCCGACGAAAGCGAAGGCGACTTCTTTGCAATGCTGGCTTGTTGCGCCACGGGGCGCAAGCGACTGCAAGAGATGGTCGACCGGTTCGGGCTGGAAGGGATTCAGGCGGCGATGCACGAGACGCTTGCGCGTGGCGAGGCACGAATGCGCCGGGCTATTGCCGCGTTGGCGCCGGGAACGTACTGCTACGAGGACTATTTTGACAGCGACGCGGTAACGGGCAAGAGTGTGCTGCTGAAGATCGCGATCACCGTCAAAGACGAAGCGCTCGCCTGTGATTTCAGCGGCTCTTCCGAACAAATCCAGGGGCCGCTCAATTGTAGTCTGGCGAGCTCGGCTACAGGCGTTTTCACTGCAGTCAAAGCACTGCTCGATCCGCACAGTCCGATCAATGGTGGCGCGTTCCGTCCGATCAGTGTTCACGCACCACCCGGAACGATCACGAATGCGAAGCTGCCTGCGGCTTGCGGTGGATTTGGAGAAATGCGCCGGCGCATCGAGTCGGTCACCATGGGTGCGCTCGCCAGTGCGGCGCCGCGGTACGTAGCCGGCGACACGAAGGGAACGTCGAACCATGTTCTGATTGGCAGCGAAAACGCACGGCGGGGGCGTCGTACAGTGTTCTACGAATGGCCCGCGGGCGGGACTGGCGGGTTTTTAGAATCCGACGGCAGCCATGCTATGCGCGCTTATGATGAAGGCGACTTCGGTTCCATCATGCCTGCCGAGGCAGTTGAGCAGGAGCATGCTCTGCTGATCGAGCGTTGCGAGCTGCGGATTGACTCGTGTGGCGACGGTGAGCATCGTGGGGGACTGGGGCTGCGAAGGGAGATTCGGCTGCTTTCGGCATCCGGATCCCTTTCCGTACTTTCGGATCGCAACGTGATCCCGCCCTTCGGCGTCAGAGGCGGATTCTCGGGGGCGCCCAATCGTTTCCGTGTGGCCCGTGGTGGTGTGGAGATCGAGCCGTCTGAGCTACCCGGGAAAGTGTCGGGTTTCGCTCTGCGTAAGGACGACATCGTCATTGTCGAGACGGCCGGAGGAGGCGGATATGGAGATCCTCGGTGCCGCGACCCGGCCGCCGTTGCCGCAGACGTAGAACAGGGCTACATCAGTGCTGAGCGCGCGCGTGCGCGGTATGTCAAAGATCGATCGCCGACTTCAGCCCGCAGTGGCGAGGTTGAACTGGCGATCCGTCTGGTGGATAGCGATGAATTCGAGGACGGGCGCCGCGTGCTGGCCGTCTCCTCGGATACGGCGCATATGCTGGGAATACCAGTCGACACCTGGGCACTAGTCGAATTAATCAACCCTGCTGGCGCGCCCTTGCGCGCTTGGGCGCGCGTTTGCTCGAAGGTCGAGAACGGAACGATACCACTGGGTCCTGCGGCGATCGCGATCTTGCGCATTCCCGCAGCGCAGCCAGTCGTCGTGCGTAGCTTAGGTACCACTGCTGTTGCAGCAGACGGTTCTGTCAACGTGAAGAGGAGGGCACTGTTGTGAGGCGACCAAACTCATTAGGCAAGCGGATCATCCGCACTATCGTTTGCGCAACGTGTGTGGCCGGCATTCTGGCGCTGCCGACGAACGTCCTGGCACAGCAGCTACGAATGTACGCGGCTCTTTCTAAGGTGAACGTCGACAAGATTGTGGCGTTCGTCAATTCGGAATTGAAGACGGACATCGTCGCGCTCACGCTGTCGACTGGACCTATGCACGCCAAAATCATGGCGGAAGCTCCAAATGTCGAGGCGGATCTCGTTCTGACGCTCGAGTGGAGCGCCCTCAAAATGCAACAGGCGGGACTTACGGAGCCGTATCCCAACCCGCCGTCATGGCGAGACATCGATGGACGTTACAAGTCGCCTGCGGGACACTGGTTCAATCTCGGCACGTACTCGTATCTTCTGATCGCCAACAAGAAGCGGCTTGAAGAAAAGGGATTCAAGGTGCCCCAAAGCTATGACGACCTCCTCGATCCCAAGTGGAAAGGTGAGATCGTCATGCCTTCGCCCGTTTTCTCGGGGACGGGGACTATGTTCATGAACTCCATGTTCTCGCTCAAGGGCTCAAAGGAGGAGGGGTGGAAATACCTCGAGAAACTCGATAAGAACATTGCGCAGTATACGAAGTCTGGAAACCTCCCGACACTACTTGTTTCCCGAGGGGAGTACATGCTCGCGATCACTTCTGACGCGCAGGTCGCCGAGTCGATCGCACAGGGCTATCCGATCACTTATGCGATTCCGAAGGAAGGTGTCGGCGCCGACGGTAACATGATCTTGATCACCAAGAGCGCGAAGAACAAGGAAGCTGCTAAGAGGGTGGTGGACTTTATGGGGACCGAGAAATTCCAGCGCTTCTTCAGTCAACTCGGTTATCTATCGGCCCGACAAGGGCTGCCGAACCCGCTGTATAAGGAAACACCGAAGTTTATCGATTACGACCATGTGAAGGCGGCCGATGACGTGGAATCGGATCTGGCAGCGTGGAAGATGAGGTTTCAGAAGCAGTGACCGTTGGGTCTCACTCGCGAGAGAACATGAGTCATTCTGCGGAAAAAGCGCCCGAGTACGTGGGCGATGCATTCGCCGAAGGGGACGTGAACCTTTCTCCGTTGCGACGAGCATGGCAGGCTGAGAACATTCACGCTGAAACTCAGCAGCTTCTCGATGACGATGCCCGCTACTTTCTGCGCCAGTCGTTGTCGACACCGTGCATGAATTCGCTGGTGTCCGGTGAGGGCATTTGGCTCACAGACGTCGAGGGGCGGCGGTACATGGACTTCCATGGGAACAGCGTGCACCAAGTGGGCTACGGACATCCTAGGGTAATCGATGCGGTAAAGAGGCAACTCGATACTCTGCCGTTCTCACCGCGGCGGTTTACCAATCAGGCGGCCATCGATCTCGCTCGAAAGCTCGTCGAGCTCGCCCCAGACCCACTCTCCAAGATCCTGTTCGCGCCGGGCGGGACGCTTGCAATCGGAATGGCACTAAAGTTGGCCCGCGTAGCGACGGGCCGTCACAAGACGCTATCTATGTGGGATTCGTTCCATGGCGCGTCGCTGGACGCTATTTCGATAGGTGGCGAGGCCATGTTCCGGAAGAACATTGGCCCACTGCTGCCTGGCACGGAGCTCGCACCGCCCTTCGATCCGGCAGGCTGCCGGTTCGGGTGTGGGGGCACCTGCAACCTGCGTTGCGCGGAGTATCTGGCTTATGTGCTGCAAAAGGAGGAAGACATCGGCGCCGTGATCGTGGAGACGATCCGCTCTACTGACGTACACGTGCCCCCGCCGGACTATTACCGTTTGATTCGCGAGGCATGTAATCGTAATGGCGCGCTGCTCATTCTGGACGAGATTCCGGTAGGTTTCGGGCGAACGGGTACGATGTTCGCGTTCGAGCGGTACGACGTTGTGCCTGATATCGTGGTCGTGGGAAAAGGCCTTGGGGGAGCGGTTTTCCCGATGGCCGCGCTTATTGCACGTGAAGGGCTCGATATCGCCGGCGACCGGGCACTCGGCCACTATACCCATGAGAAGAGTTCAATTGGGTGCGCCGCCGCGTTAGCAACCCTTGATATCTTGATAGATGAGCAGCTCGTGGAGCGCGCCAATTCGCTCGGAGCGATGGCACTCCACCGGATGCGCGAGATTCAGGGCAAGTATCAGCTCGTCAGTGACGTTCGAGGTGTTGGCCTACTACTCGGAATCGAACTTGCAACAGCCGACGGCATGCCGGCGCGCAAGGAGGCGGAGGAAGTTCTCTACCACTGTCTTTCGAACGGACTCTCGTTCAAAGTCGGACAAGGCAACGTAATCGTGCTTGCGCCGCCCCTGGTCATTTCATCCGAAGACCTTGCGTCTGCTCTGGACATCGTGGACGCCGCGATTGGCACCGTCTCAACAGTTCGATGAATCCGCCCAGCAGCACTATCGAGCTCATCCAGAGTCACTCTCTCACGATGTTGGTGCGGCGCGAGCTGGAACGCCGCATTTTGTCCGGAGAGGTTTCACCAGGTGACAAGTTGAATGAAGCGGAGATCGCCACGCAGCTTAACGTGTCGCGCTCGCCCGTCCGCGAGGCGTTGCGTGCGCTTGAGCAGACAGGTCTCGTGCAGATCGAAAAAAATCGCGGCGTTTCAGTTCGCGAGCTTTCTCTCCAGGATGCGGACGAGATCTATGAATTTCGGGCGCACCTCGATGAGGTGATCGGTCAGCTTGCGGCCAGGCGAGTCACCACGCAGCAGGTCGCGCAACTGCGGGAGCTACTCCGAAAAATGCAAGAGGCCGCACGTACGCGGAATGTCGCGCGCTATTACCCTCTGAATTTGCGATTTCACGACCTTCTCGCCGAAATTGCCGGTAACCGGGCGTTACTGGGTGCATACCGCCGGCTGGTGAACGAGCTTCACCTATACCGACGCGAGACTCTCGCACACGGACCCGACAGCTTTCCGATATCAGCGCGTGAGCATGCGGAAATCGTCGAACGCATTGCCCAGCGAGACAGCGAGGGAGCCGGGCGGTTGTTGCGCGAGCATGCCAAGCGCAGCCGTGAGCGCCTGCACCTCACCTTCGAAACTCCGGCACCTGCTGGGAAAGCTCAGAGACGACGTGCAAGTACAAGGGCGTCGTGAGTCGAAGATAAAGTGAAACCACTTGGCGCCTTTCGAACGCGGATAAGAAACACTCACGGCTGACCAGAATCCCGGTTCTCGCGATGTTCGCGCGTAAGCTCTTTCGAGCCGCGAAAATTTTGCGGAAGATCGGTGCTGCACAGTCCTGCACTCTGCGATCGCTTACAACGCCCGCCAGAATGACTACGCAATCAGCTACTTATCAAGCCGAGGGGAGGTACATGGGTCGTCAGAATGCTCAACTCAGAAGAACTGTTGTGCAGGCCCTATTCTTTGGCGCGCTGATGTGTCTGCGCTTCACTGACATGAGCGCGCTCGCGCAGGCTCGAATTACAGAAAACTATCCAGCAGCACCTGTAAAGGTGATCGTGCCGAAGGCGCCGGGTGGCCCGGTCGATACGTTTGCCAGGCTGCTCGCTACGCAGCTCGAGAAGCACTGGAAGCAACCAGTGGTGGTGGATGATCGGGCTGGCGCGGGTGGCACGATTGGAACCGCGGCCGTGGCAAAGGCGGTTCCTGATGGTTATACGCTGCTCGTAACCGACGTGACATCGCAGGTCACTGCGCCTCTGCTGATGCAACCTCGGCCGTACGACAGCGTCGCAGATTTCGAACCTGTTGTGCTTGCGGCGAGGAGCCTACTCGTGCTGGTCATCAATAACGATTTACCGGTGCGCAATTTGAATGACCTCGTCACCTACGGCCGAAGTCACGCGGGCGAGCTCAATTACAGCAGCGCCGCGACTGGGGGATTCGCCCATTTGACCATGGCCCTCCTGCTGAATCGCCTTGGTCTGAGCATGCAACACGTCCCGTACCGAGGCGGCGCACCGGCCTTGCTTGCGGCTGTCACAGGCGAAGTTCAGATGAATATTGCTGATCTTGCGTCGGCGCTGCCGCAGATGCGCGCAGGCAAGGTTCGGCCGCTCGTCCAGATAGGCGTTACGCGCTCGCCGCTGTTGTCGGACGTGCCCACTGTTACGGAAGCCGGGGTGCGTGATTTCGATGGCACGTATTGGCTCGGTGTTTTGGCGCCGCCGGGAACCCCGAAAGCGATCGTTGAGAAGCTCAACAGCGACGTCAACGAAGCCCTTCACGCCCCCGAGATTAGGGAATACGCGACGAAATCTGGTACAGAGCTGGCGGGCGGATCCCCCGAGACGTTCAAACAAGTGATCCGAGTCGATCAACGCACGTGGAGTGCCGTCATTCGGGACAACAACATCCGCGCGGAATGAGACCTGCTCATGCCACGTGTCCAGAATGGGACCGTGATACCCGAGCGCCGGTACCTGTGCCTCCCCCAGGCAGTACCGATGCGCAGATCCATATCTATGGCGATATTTCGCGTTATCCGCTGAAGCAAGGGGCGCGCTATGTACCACCCGTTGCGTCCTACACGGACGCTGTACGCATGCACTCGTTGCTGGGATTCTCCAGGCGCGTTCTGGTGCAACCCACGGTGTACGGTACGGACCATCGACTGATTATCGATACGCTGTCCTCACTCCAGGATCGCGACAGCGTGCGCGCCACCGTCATTCTCGATCTCCGGACATCTGACGAGGAGCTCACTGTGTTGCAAGAGCTCGGCGCGCGCGGCGCACGGCTAAACATTTCTGCGCGCTTCGGCATGACTCCATCAAAACAAGAGCTGCGTCGCCTGTTGGAGCGAATTCGGGAGCTTGGATGGCATGCTCGCTTGCATATTGTGGATCGGGACGTGCTCAACTACGGTGAAGTGTTTCTGGAATTCCCCGACCTCGTGTACGTCATCGATCACTTAGGTCACGTGAACTTCGCCGAAGGGCTGCAGGGCCCAGCATTTCAATGGATCTTACGACGTCTGCACGAGCCCAATTGGTGGATGATGCTGTCGAATGGCAACCGCATCTCGGCGATGGACCGAGAGTGGCACGATGCGGTGCCGTTCGGTCGAGCGTGCGTCGAGGTTGCCCCCGATCGTGTGGTCTGGGGTTCAGACTGGCCACACGTCGAGTGGACAAAACGGATGATGAATGATGCCGAGGTAGTGGAGTTGATGTATCGCTACGTCGATTACGATCCTGCGCTGGTTCGCGCGATTCTCGTAGACAATCCCGCGCGACTATTCGGCTTTTGACGATAAAGCAGACCTGGTCGCGACGCGCGCGTAGGTTCACCATCGTTTCGGTTCACCTCGCGCATCAGATTGACTTCGAGATCGGGCTCGCCGAGTAGCGGATTGCGGCGAGCGCGGAAGGGAGTCCTTGATTCCTAATGGCTGCGTCCAGTGCGGACCTGCAAAGATTGGTCGGCCGCTGCGCTGCGAATCGCTTAATGCCCAGAGGCGATACGCATGCTAGGAGCAGGATAGTTGACAGTTGCTCTTTCGTACCAAGCGGCTGCTCATAAAGCATTTTTGTCAAAGCTGACGTTGTCCCGCATCAAACGACGCGCATAGCCGCAGAGAGTGGAGGCAGCTCATGCCTCGAAACCTAACCCTCGCACGATGAACTCCGTCAAGGTGTCAAGGACCTCGTCGCGTCCGACTTGTGCGCCAAAAGCCCACCGACGCAGTGCGAGAATCGTGGGAACAAAGGTAAGAAAATTCGCGGCGAGGTATGTATTGGGCACGCGAACCTCGGCGTGAGTGGCGGCTGAGCGAATCAACGGCTCGAAGCCTCTCACGAACTCCTCAACGCGATGGAGGATGATGCGGAGTGACTGGCGGTCGAGGAGATGCGTGTTTTGGTAGATGATCAGGATTTCATCCTGGTGTTCGTAGATAACCTGAGCCACGGCGGTCGCGGCGGCGCGTAGGCGATCAACCGGGTCCGGGTGCATTGCCAGCGCCTTCGTCGTCTCCTCCTGATATTGGCTTACGAGTCGATCACACACCAGGTATAAAAGATCATCTTTCGACCTGATGTAATTGTAGATCGTGCCCTGAGTCATTGCCGCTTTGCGCCCGATTTCGCGAACCGTTGAGGCGTGAAAGCCCTTTTTTTTGAAAACTGCCACGGCAGCGGCAATGAGGGCGTCACGGCGCTCGCGGATGAGCGGCTGATCTTTGACCGTTGCCTTTACGGTTCGCGTGCGCACGGCGCCCGAATCGATCACTCCAGCCACAGCGGTCGTCCTCTTGTCGGCAGAATCAGTAGCACACTACCACCAGAGTAGCACGTTTCGGCCTATACTGAGCGCTCAGTCACCGCCCGGGGGTCACGAATGGGACGCTTCCTTCTTTTGGTCTTGCTTTTCGCGGGGCAGGTCGCGGCCCAGGCGGTATCTAATTACCCTGAGCGCCCCATTCGCCTAGTGGTGCCGTATGCGGCGGGTGGTGCTGCCGATGCTGTCGCACGCGTGATCGGGCAGCGAATGTCCCAGGAACTTGGTCAGCCTGTTGTCATTGATAACCGCGCGGGAGCAGACGGCAACATCGGTGCCGAAGCCGTCGCCCGTTCCGCACCTGACGGCTATACGATCCTCATGGGGGACGTGGGTAACATGACCATGGGGCCCGCGGTGCGCAAATCGACGCCTTACGATGCCATCCGGGACTTCGCTCCAATCTCGCAACTTGTATCCGCGCCGAATATCCTTGCAGTTCATCCGTCAGTTCCGGTGACGAACTTCCGTGAGCTGATCGCGTACGCCAAGGCCAATCCAGCAAAGTTGAGCTTTGCCTCTTCGGGAACCGGTGGGTCGGCCCACCTCGCGGGTGAGTTGCTAAAGCGGGCCACTGGAATTGATATCGTGCACATTCCTTATAAAGGTGCGGCGCCGGCGATCGCTGACGTCCTGCGCGGCGATGTACAGCTCATGTTTGGACTTAGCGTGGTGCTGCCGCACGTCAGGGATGGCAAGCTCCGGGCCGTAGCGACTACAGGGTCGCGTCGCATGGCGTCCTTACCTGACGTGCCTACGGTTGCCGAGTTGGGTTTCCCTGGATTCGAGGCGACTGCCTGGTACGGGCTGCTCGCGCCGGCAGGCACGCCAAAGGCGATCATCGCCCGATTGCACGATGTCGCTGTACACGCACTCCAAGCGCCCGAGGTTCGGCAGAAGCTGGAAGCGGCGGGCAACGAGATCGTTGGAAGCACTCCAGAACAGTTCGCGTCGTACATCGGTTCAGAAAAGGCGAAGTGGTCCGAGACCGTGGCAGCGGCAGGCATCAAAGTCGATTGAGGCAGGGTGCATCGTGTCAGTCCCGTGGTACGGTCGATCGCTGGACCTCGAGGTCCTATGGCGTGAATTCCCCCCTCCGCCGGATTATATGGAGCGAGTACATCGCTTGTCCCGCGATGAACTGTGGCATCTGCAGGGGTTGCGCTTCCGACAGGTAATGCAAAGCGGCTGGCAAGTCCCGTTTTACCAGCTGCACTGGTCGGCTGCAGGAATGGAGCCGGGTGATATTCGCGGTCTCGAGGATTTGGCAAAAGTGCCGCCTTATACCGTGGATGATCTGCGCAAGAGCATTGACCGGAAGCCTCCCTGGGGGGATTTCATCGCGCTCAACCCAGCAACGGATCCTCCTCTCCCGCTGATCTTGCAGACGAGTGGAGGCACTACCAGCTTGCCTCGGCCCATGCTCTATTCGCCACGCGAGCGTGAGGTCATGAACATTTTGATGGGTCGTCGGCTTTTCCTACAGGGCGTTCGTCCTTACGACAAGCTGCAGATCGCGCTGTCCTTCGGGCTTTCGAATGGCGGGATTGCGGCCCGCGAGGGCACTTGGAAGTACTCTGGGGCGATTCCAATCCCGACGGGCTCCGGGGCGAGCACACCAACTCGGCGCCAGCTTGAGATATTGCGTGAGTGGAAGATCGACCATCTCATGGGATTCCCCGCCTATGTGCGTCATATGGCCCTGACCGCGAGGGACGAGTTGAACTTGGACGTGTCCACACTTGGTCTGAAAGGGCTTCTGGTGCACCTCGGCCTCGACGACCGCCAAGCTCTCGAGGAGATGTGGGGCGCGCCGGTGTACGACTGCTATGGCGTGCACGAATGCGGGCCAATCGCCGCAGATTGCAGCCAGCGGCGAGGCATGCATATTTTCGAAGACGCTTTCCTGGTCGAAATTGTGGACCCTGATACTGGCGTGGCGAAACCTGATGGCGAGCGCGGTACGCTCTTTCTCACCAGCCTTTTTCGCGACTTCGCGCCTGTCATCCGCTACAACGTCAACGACGTGTCCGCCTTCGCCGCAGGAACTTGCGCCTGCGGGGGTACGCATCGGCGGCTCGAGCGGATTTACGGCCGCAGCGATCACATGGTCAAGCTGCGTGGCGTCAACATCTTTCCCGAGGCGATCGGCCAGGTCGTGGGCGATCACCCAGCGTGCAACGGCGAATTTGTGTGCATCGTCGACAGTACAGGCCCGAATGGACAGGACGAGCTAACCATCATGGTCGAGCCGAGAGCGCACCGTGCCACCGCGGAGCTGGCGCACGAGCTCGAGACCAACCTGAAGGCGCGTATCGGCGTTCGCATGAAGGTTAGCATTGCGCCGCCAGGAAAGTTGGCAGACATGACCGGCCTGAACCGCACGTCCAAGATCCAGCGCCTCATCGACCGACGCAAACAACATTGAAGGGAGCGGTATGCAGTGGCCCGAGCGCATTTTCGATTGTCATTCCCACTGGGGCACACCGAAGGCCCATGTGTTCAACACACCGGCAGAGCTCGAAAACCAGAAGAACGTCTTTAAGACTCCAGGTCGCCACTACACCGAGCAGGAAATGGCGGACTGCTTCCGCAAGAACAAGGCTCGGGTGATGTTGCACCTCTACATCACGAACAAGATGTCTGCAGATCGAGTGCAGGAGTACAACGATTACACCTTTGATTTCGCCCGCCGCCACCGCGATGTGGTGTTCGGTCACTGGTTGAACTTCGACCCCCGCCGCAAGGATGAGGGCCTCGCCGAGTGGCGTCGTGCCTTGGAAGCGGACGCGGGATACATGGCCATGGCAATGGCCGGTCATGGTCTCGGCATTCCGGCCAGCGATCCACTGTGGGATCCATTCTACGAAGCCTCGATGGAAGCAGGACGCCCTGTGATGCTGTTCTCGGGACTGACTGGCATAGGTCAGGGTATGCGCGGCGGCAAGGGGATCATTCTCGACAATATGCATCCGCGACACATTGATGCTGTCGCGGCGCGCTTTCCTGAACTCAACATCATTGCAGCGCGTCCGGCATGGCCGTGGCAGGACGAAATGCTCGCCGTTCTACTTCATAAAGCCAACGTCACATACGAAATCCATGGGTGGTCACCCAAATATCTGACACCCGCGTTAAAGAGAGAAATCCGTACTCGGCTGCAAGATCGCGTCATGTTCGGGTGCGACTTTCCGGCAATGACATATGAGCGAGTAGTCAATGATTGGATTGCGGAGGGATACTCTGATGCAATTCTGGAAAAGCTCTTTTTTCGGAATGCAGAAAAATACTTCGGAATAGCGTGAACCGGCTTCCCGCGCTGCCGACAACGTGCGGCAACGTGTCGATGGTTTGACGCGCGTCGTCACTCGACCTGACGCGGAGATCGCCGTGTGTGTCGGCGCGCTCGAGCGCGAGCTCGCTGCCGTGCTATCGTCGGAACGCGAGGTCGGTGGTGCGTTGCCCGCGCGCAAGCCGTGGAGCGCCAGGTGATGCACCTTGCCGGGAAGCACGCGAAAGTTAGATCATCAGCGTAGCCTTGGGACCGGCTTCGACACTCTTGAACCTGTTTTCTCAATTGACACCCAACGGACCCACCATGCGCCCGAGTTCGACAGGTCCGGTGAGCGTAAAGCAAACCCCGCCAAAGTTTTTCTTGCCGTAGAGCTTCGCCCAGCAGCCGTTCTCGAGTGCCTCCTGCTCGGAGGTGCTGCCGGGTGCGCGAATTTCCGTGCCTGAGCTCAGTTCTGCTGGTCGAACGCAAGATACTGTTCGTCCGTCACCGGCTCCATCCATTCGACCACTTTCCCATTCAGCGCCTCCTGAATCGCGATGTGGGTCATCGACGTGGTCGGTGACGCGCCGTGCCAATGCCTGTGATTGGGTGGACACCACACCACATCTCCGGCACGGATCTCCACAATGGCTTCACCCTCGCACTGAGTCCAGCCGCAGCCGGAAGTGACGATCAGCGTCTGGCCCAGAGGGTGTGTGTGCCAATTGGTTCGCGCGCCTGGTTCGAACGTCACGCTCGCGCATGACACCCGTGATGGCTCGGGTGCGGTGTTCAGCGGATCGATGCGGACCGTGCCGGTGAACCATTCGGCCGGACCACGTGTGGACGGCTGAGAGCCGACGCGCTTGAGTTGCATATTCCCTCTCCTCAAACCTGGATCATAAAGCTGATTCGCTGGTCGCCCGAGCCCAGCGCCTCCGCCAGTCCGGCGGAATCTGCAATGCGCCCGATTCGCGTGTAGCTGTAGTTCGACTCGAACGTCTCGTAGAACACGACCAATGCGTCACGGCCGTAAAGCAATACGTCGCCGCGATGGATCGTGCCCGGTCGAACGGCATTCGTCGGCAAGCTGCGCGGCAGACGCGCGTATTTTTCGTTCCCGTTGAGCTCGGACATATCGAGGGCCTGGGGCAG